>Ga0335078_10005831_pt1 | contig 18221 bp, 14 predicted proteins | sample Lox_Sample_32_FD_206711 | JGI IMG/M metagenome (GOLD analysis project Ga0335078, IMG submission 206711) | Soil microbial communities from Loxahatchee National Wildlife Refuge, Florida, United States - Lox_Sample_3.2 | ecosystem: Environmental > Terrestrial > Soil > Wetlands | place: USA... | reverse complement strand
CTCAGCGAGAACTGGAGCGTGATATTGGTCGAGCCGAGCGAACTGGTGGAGGTCAATTCATCCAGGCCGGCGATGGTGGTGAATTGCTTTTCGAGCGGCGTAGCGACGGTGGACGCCATTGTCTCCGGGCTGGCGCCGGGCAGGCCGGCCGAGACCTGAATGGTGGGGAAATCGACGCTGGGCAGATCGCTGACAGCCAGGAGATTATAGCCGAGGATGCCGGCAACCAGAATGGCCAGCATCAGAACGCTCGTCATCACTGGCCGGCGGATAAAGAGCTCGGTGTTCATTTACTATGGTTTCGCGGGATCGCTCGAGAACTGAGACAACCGCGGTTAAGGCTCAAAATCCATCTTACTATGGCCCGCTAGCGCTGGAACATCTCGTAGCAGCCCAAGCGGAAGGCCTGTAGCGTGTCAGTGTTTGAGGAATTGTGGTGGGGCACGCACGAGAACGTTTTCGTTCTGGGGCCAACTGGCGTCGGAAAAAGCTTCGTGGCCTGTGCGCTGGCGCAGAAGGCGTGCCGCGATGGTTATTCCGCACTATACACTCGTGCCCAAACGCTATTCCGAGATCTCGCGATGGCCCGCGCCGATGGCAGCCTGCGCAGTCTGTTGGCTCGACTCAGCCGCATCGATGTCCTGGTGATCGATGACTGGGTGATGGCGCCGCTGTCGGAACCCGAGCGCCGCGACTTTTGGGAGATATGCGAGGACCGCTACCAGGTACGTTCGACGATCCTGACTTCGCAGTTGCCGGTCTCGCGCTGGCACGAACAGGTCGGCGATCCGACGCTGGCCGACGGCATCTTAGACCGGTTGGTTCATAACGCCCACCGCATCGAGATGCGTGGGGATTCGATGCGCAAGAATCGGGGGAAACCCAATGCATAGGATCAGCAAAGCCAGGAAGTTCTGCTGAGTGGAATGCCGTGCGTCCGACTTTATCTTGTTCGGTTGTGAGATCCCTCGACGAGAAGGGACTGCGCCTCAAGTGCTGCTTGGGCAAGGTCGCCCCACGCGCAAACTTCTTCGGGCGGATTCGTCCCAAAACTCGCAAGAAATTGATCTATGGCGGGAAGCAACGGAACTACTGTGCTAGCCAGTTTTCTCCGGGTCGCTGGAGCACAGCGCTTGAGTTTCTGCGAGCGTTCTTCGTCGTCCGAGATTGCCCATTTCCTTACGAGTGGAAGTAGCGGTCGAAGCGCGGCGGGCATGCCCTCGAACCCGGCGTCCCGTTCTTTCAAGCCGTCCTCGTGTGGCATGATTTCTATGACCGCGTGAATAACTGCCATCACTCGTTGCGTCGTGGGCCTTTGCAGGAAAACGCGAACCAGCCGCTGTGACACGTTGATCTCTTCTCCCTCTTGCGGACTGATAACTTCAAGAAGGCGCGTTAGCAAGCCCGAATTGATCAGATCAGACTGCGCTTGCGACAACTTACCGTCAGCATTGAATACTTGATGGTCGGCCCCAGAGGCACGCACATCACATACCGGCGCTTGGTGGAGCGATCTTACTCGCGGGTTCACTTTCAACAACGTGAACGACCCGTAACGGGCTTCCACGTCTGCAAGAATCAAGTCTTCACTCGCAAGCAGCTCGATCTGGTGACGTCGATAGGTTGCCCGCACTTGGCGTGTGAGCAAAGAGGCATCCGTGAGCATTACCTTGGCTCGTTTAACCTTCACCCCAAAAATCTTCGCGAGTTCACTTAACACGCCAATACTGCCTGCGCCGCCATCTATGGTCCGTTGATTCATCCAATCTCCGTCGCTTTTAAATTCTAGCGAGCGGCAGCTTCCGGTGTGCCTTTCCCGAAGGTCAGGGCCCGCATACTCCTGCACGAATCAATTCGGAGCGCTCACGCGCTCCGGGCTTCTGTGAGCTGAGGCGGGGCAAGGCCTGCCGCCTTTCCCCGCACCCCTTTGCCCGCTACCGGCGCTCTTCCTTCGCTGCGCTCCGGACATTTTTCCTTGACGAAGCCGAACACTTCTTGCACAATCGGGATGCCAGCGTCGCTACGCTCCGAGGGTGTTCGGGTTCATCCCGGAATGCCGTTCGGCTTTTCCTCCGGAAACAGCGTTCGGCTTCGCCGGAATCCTCAGAATGAGTGGTGGGCCCGAGAGAACTCGAATCTCTGACCTCTACCGTGTCAAGGTAGAGGTTTAGACTCAGCATATTGATTCCATTGAGTGTTTGGCCGCCCTGAAGTGCCGAAAACGAACAGAGGAGCGCCTATCGCAGCGATATCGCAGCGAGAAGCCTCACTGTACACGCCGGGGCTCCTTGTTGGTTTGAACCTTCTCCGGCCGGTCGCTGAGCACCCTATCTAATGCTTCCATTGATTCCCGCACGCTCCTCGGAATCGGCTGAACGTAAATGTCGGCGGTGGTCGCAGACCTGGTATGTCGCATCTGGGTCTGGATATCCTTCAGGTCGCCGCCAGCTTCATTCGCAAGAGTCGCGAAGGTACGGCGCATGATCTGGCAGTTGACCCGAATTCCTAACTCTTCTGCAACCGGCTTGAGGCGCCGGTTCACCCAGTTATGATAGTCGAGCGGCATCAACGTGGCCGAGGCCTCGAGTTCGGCATTTTCAAGCCGGCGTCTCCGTTTTCTCTCGGAAGGAAAAATCCAGCCGGTCGGTGACGAATCTTCGGAGATCGCCTTTAGTTGCTGTAAATCGTTGTATAGAGACAGAGGCAGATAAATGGGTTTCCTGCTCTTCTTGGTCTTTGGGGGCTTCAATTCGCCGCGAGAATATGTCCTCTGAATCCTCAAGCTCTGGTCCGCCTGCAGATCCTGCCACTGGAAAGCAAAAGCCTCTCCCGCGCGGGGGCCGCAGCGGCTGAGGAGCTTAAAGATGACCTTGTTTCTGCCGTCAAGAGCATCCTCCAGCCTCTGGACGTCTTCGAAGGATACTGTGTGAGTGTCTCGCTCACGAGTGTGTGGGAGCGTGAGCGTCTTGGTGGGATTCTCCACTACCATTCTTTGTTCGACTGCCTCAGCGAAAACAGCTTTGAGATAGATGTAGCAGCCAGTCACAGTGTCATGACAGAAACGCTCCGATAGCCCATTCAGAAAACGCTGCAATCGTTTCTTGTCGATGTCGCCGAGCAATGCTTCTCCGAATTCGGCACACATCAGATTGAAGTAGTAGCTCAATTTCTCGCTTGTCGCCCTGTTCCATGCCGACCGCCGGGTGGGGATGAACTCATCGTTAATGAAAAGCTGGAAAGTCGGATCTGGTTTCCCCTCCGATCCGGATGATCGTTTACCTCGGATCACTTCATCGCGCTGGGCCTCCCACCGCTTTTGTGCCGCACCCTTTGTCGGGAGATCATCTTTCGTCTTAAAACCGAGCACATGGGCGCCCTGTTTATATCGCAGAACGAACTTGCTGTCTCGATAGGACTCGCTCAAATACCAGTGGGCTACCCAGCGTTGCGGCGTCGCTCGCTTTTCAAGCACTATCCAACCTTGCGTGTGCCGGCGCCGCGTTCTTCCCATACGGGTATCGTACGGCCATTTTGGAGCACTACGCAAATCGGTTCGAACCTACGGGGTGCTGAAGGGCAAGTCATGGCCCCGATTGAGGCGTCACAATGCCGCGTCTGGTTTCGCATCTTGCCGAGAACTTCAGGTTCCGTGGGTTGGATTCGAACTCAAATGCGCCTCGCCGCCTCCGCAAGTTCCAGATTCCATGTTGATCGCCATGCCAAACACGCCAACAATGCTGTATACCATTGCACGCTATTGCACGCTAACGCGAGTCTGACCGATACCAGGCACTGCCTTGCCAAACCATGTTGACACTCCTGGTCCTGAGCCTTGGAAAGCCCCTTTTTGCGGCTATTTGCCGCTAATTGCACCTCCCTGTCTTCAGAAGCCGGTTCTCCTTCTGATCCAAGATCACCGGCGAGCGAAGGGAACAGGCGAAAGGCTCGCGGAAAATTGGGCCAAGTGCTAGCAAACCTAAAAGCGTCGTGGTTTGGTCTCTTGACGGCACCTGCTAACAGTGGGCTTTCATGTGCCACGGGGTGGGAGATCTAGCATTGAGATAATGAGGCATCGCCGCCGTGCAGATCAAGTTTGAACTGCCGGAGGACATCGCGCAGGGTCTGAAAACGAAGTGGACGGATCTGCATCGCGCAGCGCTTGAAAGCCTCGCACTCGAAGCATACCGGTCCAACGCGCTTTCGGCCGCTCAGCTTCGCCGGTTGCTCGGTTTCGAAACCCTCATGCAAGTGGACAACTTCTTAAAGGAGCACGAGGTCTACGACTTCACGGTGGCGGATTTTACGCAGGATCGCGAGACGCTCCGTCAGGTTTGGACGAGGGAGCTCAGCTTTGAGTCGGCCCCCGTGCATAGTTCCTGGCGAAATAACATGCGGTCTGGTTGATCGGTCATCCTCTCCTGATCATTGGCAAGTGATTCGGATTTTGCCGGGCATAACAGCTAATGTGCGTGGGTGATTGGTCAGGCTGTTCCTCCGATTCGCGAATCCAAAAGCCAGTGGTTCAGGACGCACTGGCCCAACATCTCAATGATTTGCAGCCTCCCAACTCGATGCTCGCAGGAGCAACTGCGTGAGCGGATCTCCTGGTCGACGCGCAGGCGACCGAGATTGAGCGCTTTCAGGGCCTACGAGCCGCGTCATGCTGCCCAATCCACCCAGGATGTGCGTTAAGCCGATCCGGTAAATTTCGTCGCGATCTCCGCCGCAAGACAATTTGTTAGCGCGTCTATTTCGCGGAGCAGTGTGAGGAATGACTGGGCCTGCGCGGCCGGCAATTCCCGCGACGCTTCGGCTTCCACATCTCCCAGCGTCCGTTTCAGAAGCTCCTGCCGTTGTTCATCGCTGCTTCCTATCTCCGGCGCCTGATCGTCTATTCGATCCGCCGTTTGTTCCAGCAGCCCAGCGGAAACCTCGTCGTATACCTGCTGTCGAAGACGAACACTCTCGGGCAATTCGAAGCCGGGCAACTGGAGACGGTATTTCAGGAAGGCAATCCGCATCACGAAAAGAGTCCGCAATTGCGGCTGCACCTGGCGGATGTAGCTCCGTAATTCGAGATCCCTGCGGCGGGAGGGGCCGAGCTCGAAAAATACGCCATCGGCAACGGCCCTTACTTTATCCAGATTCGCATTGATTGTCTCGCGAAGGACACGGCTCCGGCCGAGCTCACTTTTCAGGTCAGTTGAAGCCGGCCCTCTTGCGAACTGCGCCACTAGTCGAAGATTGAGAAGAAACGTCCTTCTCATTTCAACAGCGGCTCGTACTCCCCATAGCTGGTCGAAGACAAGCCACATCATGAAAAGGCCAAGCAAAATCCCGACAACACGATCCCGTGCTATCGAGAGCGAGGTCTGTATTGTGAATTCTTGAAGATGGATCAGGTAGAAAGCCAGAGCGAGCTGCACGCCGAAGTACGACAAGCGAGGACTGGATGTCATGAACCAGGCAGATACCGCAGTGACGATAACGAAAAGAACCAAGAACCCGGCGATAGAGTCGAGATAGGGCAAAATGAATATCTGCGCGCCCATGCCGATCACAAACCCGCCTGCGATCGCGCCTGCAATACGAAGGATCTGCTTCTGACGCGATGAGCCAATCGTGGACAGCGCGGTCAGTAAACACGTGGTCACGGCCGTGCTGATTCCTGGCCAGGCCAGCGCCTTGTAGATGACGTAACAAAGGCTCGCCGCCAGGCAGCCCTTTAGCGCGAAGAGAAGGTGCGCAGGGTTAGTAAACGCGTCTCGGGAAAGAAGCGTTGGCCGCTCTGGCTGGTCTGGGGAAGACAGGTATTCGTGAGCCGCTTGAGTACCCGCAAACACCTCACTCATCAAAGCAACTGTACGCTCCATCTCGCCCAGCAGCGGCGCCACAGCGGCGGAGTCCGCCTCTGCATTGAACTGAACCCGCGCCGGAATTTTGCGGTTCATCAGATCATTGCGAATACCTGCTAGAGTTGAGGCCAGACTGTGGAATCTGCTCCGATTATCGGCGGAGGATTCGAAACTGAGCGGCGTCAGAGTAGCTGCAAGATCGACGAGCCTTCCAATCAGGACCACAACGCCGCCGGCGGCCGCCGAATACTGCGGCGGAACGTTTGCGCGCCTTAACCGACGCCGCATCGTGGATGTTCCCAGCGTCGCGAGCCTTAGTATTCTGCGTTGGCTAGCGGGCTCTGGAGCGCGGCCCTCGGCGTAGCAACTCAACACGTCTTCGACTGCTGATAATCGCTCTGTCATTGGAGAGAGAATTTCATCGCCCGGACGTTGTCGCGAATACGCCAATTCCACCGCGCCCGTAACTACGACCGCGATCAATACTGCCAAACACAGCCAAAGAGTATCCTCCACGTTGGTCTCAGCTGAGACCCGCCGGTCCCACAACGGAATTCCAAGCGCAATTGTATTCACGAAGGCGACTGCCGCCAGATAGTTTGTCAGCGTGCTGATCCCATAAAAAGCCGAGAAGAACGTGGCAACGATCCAGAGGAAATGAAGCGGAAGAATATTGATGACCAGCTTCATCGACAAAATAATATAACCCACGCCGATTCCAGTAATCAAGAATATCGTTGCCGCGGATGTTATGGTGGCTCGTGGGCTTTCACGGGAAACCAGAAGCGCATAAATCGCGCCTTGCCAGGTATACGGGATCTGAAAGGTCATGCCGATGATCATGATGAGCGTCGCCGACAGAACCATCCTCCCGACCAGGAGCGCTCTGCCAGGATATGGGCTCAACTCGTCTCTGACCCATTCCCAGAGCCACGCCAGCGGGCTGTTCGAAACAGGCAGCGATTGAGCAATCGACGCCATGTCAACGCCCGCGAATTACTACCACTGCCGACTCGCTTACGCGAAATAGATCTGATGGAGGATGTTCGACGCGCACCCGAACCGGATAACGCGACGCCAGATGCACCCAGTTCAGCGTCCTCTGCACATCCGGCAGACCTTGTTCGAAACGGCCAATCACGTCTGCGTCTGGAGTTACACCGAACCCAACGCTTTCCACGACGCCCGAAAAACGCACGTTGGGCTTGGACAGGACATAGACGTCGGCTCGCATTCCGGGGGCGATGCGCTCGAGTTGTCCTTCGCGGAAATTCGCGACCGCCCACCACGTGCGCGCGTCAATGAGCACGAACATCTGCTGGCCAGTGTGTGCATACGCCCCTTCCGAAATCGTGAGGTTGGTGACGCGGGCGTCGAACGGCGCGTAGACCCGGCAGTTGTTGAGGTTGTAGCGTGCAGTCTCTATGGCTGACACTTTTGCGCCGCGCTGGTTGATGAGCGGCTCGAGTGTCGTGACCGCATTCTGCGTCTGTTCATGCTGAGCCTTACTCTGACTCAGTATTGCCTTGGAGCGTTGCGCCTGCGCTATGGCCACCTCCAGTCCAGCTTGTGCCTGGAGCAGTTGAGATTCCGCCTGCTTCAGCGACTGGGCTTGCGAGATCTCTGACGTCCGCGCCCGATCCACCTGATCGACAGTAACAAACTGCTTAACCAATAGCGGCTCGATGCGATGCAGGTTATTGTTCGCATAAGTCCATTCGGCTCTCGCACGGCTGACTGCGTCCTGCGCATTCGCCACGTCTGCCCTGGCCTGATCGACGGCTGCCGCCCACCGGCTTACATCGGCTTCCGTGCTATGGATGTTGGCCTCCGCCACCGAGACGGCGCTCACGAGAGCCGCGATGCGTCTGCGCTCGTCCGTAATCTGTCCTTCGAGAGTTGCCTGCTCGGAAACTGCTTTCTCCAGGGCATACCGGTACGGCCGGTCGTCAATTTCGAAAAGCGGATCGCCTTTCTTCACGAACTGGTTGTCGCGCACATTCAGACGGATGAGTGGGCCTTCGACCTGAGGCGCGATTCCAATGAAGTTCGCCAGAATCTCGGAATCGTCCGTTCGGGGATTGTAGTTCGTATGGTAGACCACCATAAGCCCCAATCCGATGCCGCCAGTCACGATGAGAGCGCTGAGGATGCGGCCGACCAAAATTCTGATCTTGCTATTGGCGGTGGGCGACATGGGTTTTCATCGTTACCGAAAGAAGGCGAGCCACAGCGCGAAGGTGAACAGCGCAGTTAGGCTCGGATAGGTCAATGTTGGAAGCGCGAGTACAACTCGGACGCGCAAAAGCACCCAGTAGACCCCCACAGTGAGCAGCAGGCCAATCGCCAGGCAGACGAGCCACGCCGGAAAGAAGGATCCCAGAATGTCGAACGATGGGGCTCGACTGAACAACAAACCGAACATCCCGTACATTCCATTCGTGATGATCATGGGCGAGTCCTCCCGGCGTTCGCCTGAATCGCATCGCCCGTTTGGAACGCCAAATCTGCGAGCGCGGCCAGCACCTGGGTACGCGCCAGAATGTCCGTCGAGCGCGCTTGCGCCAGGACCTTCTGCGCGTTCGTAACGTCCAGCAGGTTGCGTACACCGTAGTTGTAGGACTCCAGGGCAGCGCTATAGGACTGTGTCGCGGCGTTAACCAATGCGGCGGCGGCCTCGCGCTGCCGGAAAGCTGTGTTCAAATTCGAATACGCCGTCCAAACCTGGTCTTCAATGTGGTCGCGCGCAGCATTGACTCGTGCCTTTGCCTCGCGGATATGAGCCTCCGCTTGCGCAAGCCGGCTTCGCCTCGCGCCCCCGTCGAAGACCGTCCAGTTCAGGCTCGCTGTTAGGCCGCCGGTCAAACCGCCCGTGTGCCCCCAGGGAAGATCCTGCTGAAGAATGTACAGCGATTGTGCGCTTGAGCCGGCGCTAACACTCAGGCTGGGATAGAAGGCGGCCCGTGCCTGTTGCCGCTCTGCTTGCCCCAGGCGGACCTCGGCGATCTGCGCTTCGAGATCGGGACGTTGCTCCAGCGCGCGATGGATCGCCTGCTCCACGGTCTCGGCGACCGAATCAGGCGTCGGGACTTCATTCAGCGGCTGCACGAGAAAGCGCGTGGTGGCGGGCGCGCCCAGGGCAGTGGCCAGGTCGCCGCGCGCGATTTCCTCGGTCCCCAAAACGGCCTGCAGATCGTACTTCGCCTGAGCGGTCGCGCTACGCGCTTCGAGAACATCGGGCAGCGTCGCTAAGCCGTTACGCAAACGCTCCTCTGCCGCCTGCTGCACGGCCTGCGCATTCACCAGATTCGCTCCGGCGGCTTCTTCCTGCCCCGCCGCATTCAACAGCCGATAGTAAGCCAGTGAGACATCGTAGATCAGCTGCCGGTGAACGTCGTTGAAGCCGAAGTTCGATGCGAGCAGGCGCGCACATTCGGCGTTAATTCGGCCGCGACGCGCGCCGAAGTCGAAAATCGTATAGTTCAGATCCAGCGAGGCCTGAAATGACGGGATGGTCTGGCGATAGTAGCGCGCACCGAACCCTGCCTCATCGCGCTCCACACCGGCGAGTACGACGGCAGCCAGCGTCGGGAACAACTCACTGCGAGCGATTCCGAGCGCGGCGGCTTGGGCACGGGCGTTCTCCCAAGCGACGCGCGTTTCGGGATTATGCGCTTCAGCCAGATCGATCAACTCGGCCAATGAATAGATTTTGTCGGATTCAATACGGAGCGCCGGTAGATGAAGGCCTCGCGCGTCCGTTATGATCTGCCGTTCCTCCGATGAATGCCACGGACGATCGGCCGAAAGGGGTGGAGACTGGGCCAACAGCCGGCTGGCCACGGTCAAAAGTGCAAGTGTGATGGCGGTTCGCGCTAGCATTCGATAATCTGGACGAATGTCGCAATATTTGACCGCCAAATTGCTCGATCCTACATAGTCGATCACGAACTCAGGAGTTTTGTTTGCTTCCCGGAAGTGTTCTTAGTGCCCGACGAAAACGCTAGCTAGCCACTACACACCTTAGAGCAGATCGATGCGCTGAAGAAGCCCAACACGCATCGCAAGCAGGAAGGCGCCACGCGTCCATTATGATTTGCCGTTCCTCCGATGAATGCCACGGGCGATCGGGTGAGAGCGGCGGAGACGGTGCGAACAGGCGGTCACCAATGTCTCAACGACAATCGCAGTGGGCGTTCGCGTAAGCCGTTGGCCGTTAAAGAGCCGTGTCTCGGGCGTTTCCTGAAGAGCTACCAAGCACGAGGGCAACCTTCAGCCTTATGCCGCCAAACGCGTGATCGCGGGAGACTTTTGTGGCACAGAGAACGTCCGCGCCGCCGATCCCGCCTCTCTGGATGCGCACACGATGCACTGCTCTGGTTCGATTGGCGCTAGTGACTCCTTAAGGCGCTCCAAGGCGGAACGAATTCCCGCCAGCAGGGCTTGCCTGTAAGGACTGTCTGGCCACTGCTCCACGCAGTGCAATCGATAGTGCTCAGCCCTCATGTACTGCGCACTGACATCCTTCGGGTGCTTGGCCTGTTGCATATTAAACCGCCGCCTTTGCCGCCGCGAGCCGCCTATACTCCGTGGCACGGAGTGCATCTCCCGCCCGGTCGAAATGATGCGCCAATTCCGCAGCAGCGTCGCTCAGCCCCTGCGCGTGGATTGTCTCTAACCGTCCCGCGACCTGCCGGTGCAGCTTCGCTCTATGCCCCGGCGATTGCCGTCGATATAACACCTCGCGGTACAGCGCATGGACAAACTCATAGCGTTCCGAATCGCTCGCGTCCGGGGCGTTCAAAACATCTGCTGAACGCACGATGTAGTGCCGTCGCGCCAAGCCTTCGCATAAGCTTTCAAAGTGCTCCACGTCCATGTTCGCTGCCCCCGCGCTCAATGCGGCCGAGAACACGGTTCCGGTGACGCTCGCGGCCTCTAACGCCCGAAGCTCCTCTTTACTTAGCTGCTCGATCTGCAATTCGATCATCTGACGCAGACTCTCCGGCACCTCCAGATCGATTTCTTCGATCGGAACGTTGAGTCTCCAGCTTCCGTTCTCGCGTGAGATGAAGCCACGCTGGCTCATATGGTCCAGAGCGGCCACCATGTACAACGGATTTCCCTCCGAACGGCGGTGGAGCAGCGCGGCGAGACCGTCGGGTACCGTGGCGTCCGGCGACGCGCCCGCAAGATACGCGGATATTTCTTCTTCCCGCAGCGGCTCCAAAGCCAGCTTCCGGCACAATTGATGAAGCAACAAATCTTGCTTCACCGCCTTCAAGGGATGGCCAGGGACGAGCACCTCCGCCGGGCGGTATGTGCCGATCACCATCAGCTTCGCGGCGCCTCGGCCACGCGCCAGGGCGGAGATGAAATCCACCGTCGACGGATCCGTCCAATTCAGATCCTCCAAGACCAACAGAAGCGGTTTCTCGGAAGTAATGGTCTCCAATGCCTCGCAGATCTCGCGCAGCATTCGCTGCCGTGTAGCCCCCTGGATTTCGCGCTGCAGCATCTCGCGCTGTTCCCTGCGCACCAACGCCGGGAACTGAACCAGCCAAGTTGGTGCTTGCGCGCCGAGGATCCGGACCACCGAGTCTCCTTCCGTGCCACGGCATAAACTACTTAGCGCCTCCAGGACCGGATAATAAGCTTCCTTCCCACCGTAACCTTCCACGCACTGTCCTCTGGCGACACGAATAGGAGCGGCTGCCGAAGCCTGGCGCTGAAATTCGTCCACCAGGGTGGTCTTTCCGATGCCGGGCTCGCCCGTGACGAAAACGATCTGCCGCTGACCGCCGCCCAAAGCCTTCTGAAGGCAAGTTCGCAAATCGCCGAGCTGTTGATCTCTTCCCACGATCTTGGTTCGCGCCGGGATCTCCGCCGTCCTGGGTTCAGCCGGCGCCGCATGGCGGACGGGCGCTATGAACTGGTATCCGCGGCGGGCCAGCGTCTCGATATAGGTAGGATTTCGCGGATCGTCTCCCAGCACCTCCCTGATTTCGAACATGTGGCGCTTCAGAACCTCAGGTTGAACATGTGTATCCGGCCAGACGGCATCGAGGAGTTCGTCCTGGGTCACCAATCGTCCAGCGTGATCCACCAGATATCGCAGAATTGCGAATGGCTTCGGTTTCAGAGGAACACGCTCGTCTTCTCCGTTGGCCCCGCGGCGCCAGAGGCACTGATTGACTGTGTCTAGCCGGAAAGGGGGAAACTCGATCGTGTTTGCGCTTGCAGAGCCGTGGTGGTGGACGGTCACCAGGCGCGGACCCTTTGGTTCTGCGCCGGAGCCGGATTGGAAATTCGGAATGGAACGGATCATGATGGTGCTCATTGTTGCCATTTCCTTTGGTTCCTCTTGGACTGATTGTCAATCCAATCGCGTTTGGCAACAACCCTATATCGTTGGGTGCCAAGCTAGTTAGATCGTGAAAGCCGCGTGTCCCACTTTCGGGGGAATCGAGGAAGCCCCTCTAAAGATCCTGATCGAGCTGCTTCCTGCCAAAAAGGCGGGCATCGATAGACCAGGCACCGGGGCCGATCATGGCCAAGCTGGCCCCCAGGATCGCCAACATGATCGGAGTCCACGAGTGGCCTGCGTGGGAGAAGGCAATCCACGCTTCCACGAGGGCCGCCACCACGCCCGCTATGGGCGTCCACAGCCCGGCGAGAAGCAGGGCGCCGGCGGCGGCTCCAAGCATTTGCGGGGCTGCGAGCTCAACATGATTCGCCGCGGTCACGGAGACGACTCCAATGTAAACAAGAGTTCCTCCAGCGAGGAGCCGCTGCAGCAGAAGGCCCCCCCCCGGCCAGCCATTAGCGAAGGTGGAAAACAGCCTTTGCACAGTAATCCTGTTTACAGCGTAGTGGATCTGCATGCAAACGGGAACCCACGAATCGGGCATCGCCCGATTCCACTTTAGTGGGATTTACAATTCAATGATTCCGCGTTTGATCCCAATGGTGACCGCGTGGGTTCGGTCATTCGCTCGTAATTTAGCGAGAATGTTCGTCACGTGCCGTTTGACGGTCTCTTCTCCAATGGAAAGCTGTGCGGCGATTTCCTTGTTCGCGTTCCCGGCGGCCACCAGCCGAAGTACCTCGATTTCACGCGCGCTCAACTCGTCCTCCCCGGTATGGTCAGCCAACTCGGCGGCGATCTCTGGGGGAATTCGCTTGTGCCCGGAGTGGACTGAACGGATGATTTCCAAAAGTTCCCTGTTGACCTGTGCTTTCAACAGGTAACCGCGGGCGCCGGCTTTCAGCGCCCGGATCACTTGGGCGTCGCCGGCGTAGGTGGTGAGGACGATGATTCGGGCGTCGGCAAATTCGTTGCGAATCGCGATCATGGCCTCGATGCCGCTCATACCTGGCATTTGCAGGTCCATTAACGTGACATCTGGCCGATGCTGTTTGAATTGCTTGATCGCTTCTAAGCCCGTGGACGCCTCTCCGATCAACTCCATGTCGGGTTCCGCGTTGACTAACAGCGCGATCCCCTTGCGTAGCAGGGCGTGATCATCGACAGTTAAGACTCGAATTACCGGCGAATCGGAGCTCACGAGACCTCACTCTTCTTCCGGAACAGCCCGAATCGGCGCCTGCTCTTAGATTTCGCATAGGCAACTCCGGCGGGAACCGTCAGCTCCACTTCCGTACCTGCTCCGATTTCGCTCCAGATCGCCAGCCGCCCGCCGATTCGTCGCGCACGCTCGCGCATCCCCGGCAAACCCCAGTGTCCAGCGCGGGCGCCCTTCTGCTGCACTGTCTTGTCGATTCCCTTCCCATCGTCGCGGATACGCAAGCGGAGGAGCCGATCGTTATACCGGATCTCGGCTTCTATCCGGCTGGCATGCGCGTGGTGGAAAGCATTTCGCAGCACCTCACGGACAATCCGGTAGACCTCGTCCTGGAGAACAGGATCTAACGCTTGTTGTGGCCCCTCGACCGTCACACGGAAGACCGGACGATCCCCATTCGAATCCTGCGAGCTGGCCAGTTCCTCTCCCAGAGTAGTGAGGAGATGTTCCAAATCGGTCTGACCGGTCAAGCCGGGGACACGTAAGTCCTGAATCGCATCGCGGCCCTCGACGATGGCCTCTTCCGCACTGTTGATCGCGCCCGCTAGAGTTCGGATGGCCTCTTCGGGCCGCCGGGAAAACAGATTGAGAGCCGCCTGAAATTCAAACAGCGCACCCTGGAAACTCTGCAACAGCGTGTCGTGCAGTTCGCGGGCGATGCGCGTGCGCTCGTCGATGCGCTCTTCCAGACGGGCGTTGAATTCCCGGGCGATCTCCTGCAGCCGATACCTATAGAACGCCCAAAAAAAAAGCAAGCCAGCAGCGACCGAACACGTTCGAAACCAGGCCGTGCTCCACCAGGGAGGCAATATCACGATCTGTAAACTTGTCCCTTGTTCGTTCCATATTCCGCGGCTGTTGCTGCCAAGCACGTGAAACACGTATGTGCCAGGCGCGAGTGAATACGTGATCACCCTCTCATCGCTGCCCGATTCGTTCCACTCTGTGTCCAGTCCGTCGAGCCGGTAACGGTAGCGATTCCCGTCCGGGTTGGTGAAGCTAAGGGCGGCAAATTGTATCGACACGACATTCTGGTTGTGAGAAAGTCTCACAGATTCTGTGAAGGGAGTTGCTTGCTTCAAGGGAGAATGGCCTCCAATCAGAAGGGGCCGTCCGGCGACTCTCAAATCGGTGATGACTACTGGAGGAGCATACGGGTTATCAATCACTCTGTCCGGGAAAAAAGCTGTGACTCCGGCGTAGGAGCTAAAAAACATCTCTCCCGTAGCACTCTTGAAAGCCGACGCATAGTTATAGAATTCGTTACCGGCGATCCCGTCGGATACGTAGTAGTTCTTGAAAATCTTCTTTTGAACGTCGAATCGAGACAGCCCTTTGTTCGTGCTGACCCACAGATTGCCGTTGCCATCCTCCAGGATTCTGCTGATGTGGTCTCCAGCCAAACCGTCACGCTCATGGTACGCGATAAAGGAGCCTGTGGCCGGATCCAACCGGTCTAACCCGTTGTCCGTTCCAACCCAGATCTTGCCAGCCGCGTCGATCCAGACCGTCTCGGTGACATCGGAGCTCAGGCTTCCCGGCGCCTGGTTATGCCGGTAGGCTTTAAACTGGCCGGTTGCGGGTGTGAAACGAAGCAGGCCTGTTCCCTGGGTAGCGATCCACAACGAGCCAGTGGCATCTTCCGCAATATCATGTACCCGCGAGTCGAACAGCGCACGGCCCGCTTTGTAAGTGCGAAAACTCTGGCTAGCCTCGTCGAATTCGTCCAACCCGTCCTCCGTTCCAGCCCAGACGGAGCCCTTATGATCAACAAAAATCTTTTGAATCGTATCGTGACTCAACGAGTGAGGATCGCTTAGCTTATGCCGGAAAACCGTGAATTTCCCGGTTGCGCGATTCATGGAATTGAGGCCAGCGCCTACGGTGCCGAACCAGAGACGACCCGAGCGGTCCTCGGCCATGGAAATCACCCAGGTGCTGGATAGTTCTCCGGGTCCGCCGGCCCTTCGGTCGAAAGTCATTTTCCCGGTTTTGAGATCCAACCGGCCCAGAGCCCTGAGGCTTCCGATCCAGAGCTCGCCACGGCTGTCCTCAAAGATTGCGGTCGTGTAGTTCATGTCCAGGCTGTCCGGATCACCTAGCTTCTGCTGATAGACTTTGAACGGCAAAGGGCGGGGAGAAAACCGGTTTGCGCCCGCGCCATTCGTTCCTGCCCACATGTTCCCTTCTCGGTCCAGAAACAAGGCATGAACCTGATCCCCACTCAAGCTTTCGGGGTCGGCTGGGTTGTGGCGGTACCGCACGAATCGGGAGCGGGCTGGGTCAAGCCTTAACAGGCCACTGCCCGTTGTCCCGATCCACAACGCCCCATCCTTATCTTCGACAATGGAGCGGGCGCCAGATTGAAGTGTATTATCCTTTCCGGTACCATCCAAGGAATAGAACATTAACGTGCCCGCTTCCCGATTCAGCCGGGCGAGACCATATCCATACGCGTATATGAGCCACAAGGCGCCGGTGTGATCCTCGCAAAACTGAATGGTGAGCACGGGGTTCGGATCCCCGATTGGAAAATCAACCGGCAGCGGGATGTGGCGGCGTACTTCGCCGGTCTGCCGATCGAAGAGATCCACGCCGCCGGTAGTGGCTACCCAAAACGTCCCGTCTTTGGCTTCGAAACTGGCCCTTACCCTGTTCGTGCTCAAGCTGCGAGCGTCGTTTGAGCGGTGTTGATACTGAACGGTCGTGCCCGTGGACGGATCCATTCGGACGAGGCCGTAATTTGTCGCGAACCACAACACGCCGTTATGATCCTGGATGGCAGACATTACACCATCGAACTGTCCATTCGTCGGGTATTGTCGAAACGTTTCCGTCGCCGGGTCAAACCGATCGAGCCAACGCTCCGACCCGCCCCACAGCGTATTTGATCTGGCCATAAATAGCGACCTTGTGAACACCGCATTGGGGCTGTCCGGTTCTTGCGGGTATTCGCGGATCTCATATCCGTCGTACCGTTGCAGCTTGTTTTGCGTGCCAAACCAGAGAAATCCCTTGCTTCCCTGGACAATCGCATGGATGCGGCTGTAAGACGGCTCCTTACGAAAGGCGCCAAAGGATACATGAATGAAGCGGATGTCGCTCGCGTCGGTGACCGGCAAAATCACGGGCCGGATCGAATTCAGCGGGCTTGCGGCGAGGGCAGAGTAGCACAAAACAACCGGCAGGATGACATTTAATCGCCGACGCATTTTGCCATGTAGTCTGTCTCGTTCTCCCTCACCAGTGTAAACGAAGCGCGAATTGGATCTGCCTTGCGTTCGTGACCACACTGGTGATCGTGCCGGCTGCCGCCGAGCCGATACTTCCGGAGGGCAAACCGAAATTCGCACGGTTCAGAACGTTGAAGAACTCAGACCGGAACTGCAACCCAACTTCTTCATTGATGCGGAAGTCTTTATCGGCGCCCAGATCCCAGGTGAAGAGGCCAGGTCCGATCAGGATGTTGCGTCCAGCGTTACCAAACGTGTACAACGGAGGGTTCACGAAACAGCTTGTGTCAAACCACTCGTGGATGGTCTGCTTGTCTGCCGGAAGATCGCCATTGCATACGCGATTGGGCCTCGTAAATGTGCCTGTATTTGCGGTCGGATTGGCAAGGGAAACCGAAAAAGGCGCGCCCGATTGCGCAGTCACGATGCTGGTCATCTGCCATCCGCCAACGAAGGTATCCGCGAAGCGTTTAGCGTTGCTCAGATATCTCCCTCCATGCCCGAAGGGTAGGTCATAGATGAGGCTGAGCGTGAAACGCTGGCCGTAATCGAAATCCGAAAGCCCATAGTCAGCCCGGACGTCGCGAGGGTTCTGAATGTTGATCCGCGGATCTCCGGTCGAGGAGTTGCCGCCGCCACCCTCATCGAGGCTCTTGCTCCAAGTGAACGCGGCCAGAAACGATACCCCGGCGCTAAAGCGTTTTTCGGCCGAAAGCTGTAACCCGTCATAATTCGAGAAACCTCTTGGCTCCCAAGCTGAAATCGTGCCGTAAGAAGGAAACGGCTGGCGAGGTGCCACGGGGCCTGGCCCCGGCGTGGCGACGTTCTCATTGATGTTCAGGTTGAGATGATTGCCATGGCTGCCAACGTAAGCAGCCCGAAGCACCAGTGCCGCTCCGACCTGTCGCTCAATCGTCGTGTTCCATTGCTGCATGTTGGGGGTAAGATTCGGCGTTGGTTGGTACACAGCGGTCGGCAGGTTATTGGCGCTTAGGGTCTCAGGAATTCCGGTTGAGGTGCTCAGGCATGGAAGAGTCGCGCTACATGAGACCGTAAATTGCGCAGCGAACGGATAGTTAATGAAGAGGCGCGTCGAGCCGCCGATCCCTTGCTCATTGAAGTAGAACAGGCCGTATGCGCCGCGAATCACCGTTCTACTGCCGAGCCGGTACGCCAAACCGACGCGCGGGCTGAAGTCGTGTTTCTGCAGGCTAAGGATGCTCGACGAAACGCCGTTCTGTCCCGCAAGCACCAGCGTGCCGGCGCCCAGAAGAAAATCAGATTGCCGGTTGTAGCGCTCAGACACGGGTGTGAACAGATCATAGCGAACGCCGAGATTGACGGTGAGCCGAGAGGTGGCACGCCATTGATCCTGCACGAACGAGCCGTACTCGCTGTACCGGAGATAAGGGGTGCCTTGCGGGAAAGCGGATTTCGCTGAGCTCACTGGCAACCCGAGAAGGAAGTCCGCGAAACCGGCGCCAGTTCCGGCCGTGTTCGCAGGGTTGTTCGTGTAGGCGCCCGTGAAGGATAGAGAACCTGACGGA
>Ga0335078_10005830_pt1 | contig 18221 bp, 11 predicted proteins | sample Lox_Sample_32_FD_206711 | JGI IMG/M metagenome (GOLD analysis project Ga0335078, IMG submission 206711) | Soil microbial communities from Loxahatchee National Wildlife Refuge, Florida, United States - Lox_Sample_3.2 | ecosystem: Environmental > Terrestrial > Soil > Wetlands | place: USA... | reverse complement strand
CTGGTGTTCCAGAGTATGTTCCTCCCAGACTGAAAAGTAGAACGAAGCATCGATCTTACCTGGGATTCGAGCTAGTGAGTGTTTCAGGAATCAACTACGCTGAGCCGACTTTGAACCCCTTGGTAGAACCCAGGCTTCTATCGGTGATCTGCGGCACAGTTCGTTATCTACCGCTATATTTCAGGGGCCAGCGGCGGGTCTATCTCTGATCAAGCTCCCAGATACATCACATGCACATAGGTGCTGAGGCGGACGTTATAGCCCAGGTACCAACCGGGATGATCGTAGTCTTCGTAGAGGACGATCGCATCGGAATCCCACAGCCAGCCGTTGCAGAACCCCACATCGTACGGCGCGACGCTCCAGTACCAGCCGTTGAACCAGAAGCGTCCTGGCCCTCCACCGGCGATGCGCCACACATGGCGCGGGCCAAAGCCGCCGATGAATTGGCCGTGCTCCCAGGGATGGTCGAGACGATAGTGGGGATCGTCGCGGCCGGTATCGTGACCGACCCACCGCTTTCCGTCGTCGACGTGCGGAACGTTGGGATGGCCGGGCTTGTCGGAGTAATCGCGGTGCTCTTCGGCAGGATGCGGATTGCCGCGATAGAAATCCGGACCATGGCGTGGAATGGGATGATTCGCAGCCGGCCGCTCGGCCAATGCAGGCAAAGCGAACATGAGCAGGCTTGCGAAGGCTATCTGCACCGGTCGCATGACATCCTCCCAGGCGCAACGGGGCCGACAGCCATGCTTTCCCGGCTGCGATCCACGAAGCGCCCCAGCCCTTGAATGCAGCCCGCGCCGGGCCGGCAAGTTGCGGCATCCGGTGGAGAAAGACGAGTCAGACGCTGACCGCGACGGGCGCGCGGCGCCAGGCATAGAGCGGGAAGCGATTGGCGAGTTCGGCCACTTCGCCGCGAATGCGCGCCAGGTGCGCGTCGTCGCCACGCTGCTCGAGGGCCTTGGCGATCCACACCGCGATCTGGCGCATCTCGGCTTCTTTCATGCCGCGCGTGGTGAGCGCCGGCGTGCCGATGCGGATTCCCGATGGCTTGAGCGGCGGGTTGGTATCGAAGGGAATGGAGTTCTTGTTCACCGTGATTCCAGCCTTGCCCAGCGCCAGCTCCGCCTCGGAGCCGAGAATGCCCTTCTGGAAGGTGTCGACCAGCATGAGGTGATTGTCGGTGCCGCCGGAGACGATGCGGAAGCCGGCTTCCTGCAAGGCGGCGGCCAGCACCTTGGCGTTGGCCACGATCTGCGCAGCATAGGTTTTGAAATCCGGCCGCAGCGCCTCGCCGAGAGCCACGGCCTTGGCCGCGACGATGTGCACCAGCGGCCCGCCCTGCTGGCCGGGGAAGACCGCCTTGTCGAGCGCGCTGGCGAGATCGCTGCCGCAGAGGACCAGCCCGGCGCGCGGACCGCGCAGCGTTTTGTGCGTCGTCGTCGTGGTGATGTGCGCGTGAGGAACGGGTGACGGATGCACGCCGCCGGCGACCAGTCCGGCGATGTGCGCCATGTCGAAGATGTAGGTTGCGCCGACTTTGTCGGCGATCTGGCGCATGCGCGCGAAATCCCATAGCCGCGGATAGGCGCTGCCGCCGCCGATAATGGCTTTGGGTTTTTCGCGCTGGGCAATGGCTTCGAGCTCGTCGTAGTCGATCACTTCAGTGTCGCGCCGCACCTGGTAGAAGGTGGGCCGGTAGAGCTTGCCGCTGAAGCTGAGCTTGTGGCCGTGGGTCAGGTGGCCTCCGTGCGCCAGGTCGAGGCCGAGAATGGTGTCGCCGGGCTGAAGGACGGTTGCATAGGCCGCGGCGTTGGCCTGCGAGCCGGAGTGCGGCTGCACGTTAGCGTGCTCGGCGCCAAAGAGCTGTTTGGCGCGGTCGCGCGCGAGATTCTCGACGATGTCGGCGTACTCGCATCCGCCGTAATAACGGCGCCCCGGAACGCCTTCGGCGTATTTGTTGGTGAAGACCGAGCCGGCGGCTTCAAGAACCGCTTCGGAGACGAAGTTCTCGCTCGCGATCATCTCCAGCCCCTCGTGCTGGCGGAGGGTTTCGTGGTCAATGGCGGCAGCCACTTCAGGATCAGCCTGGGAGAGGGGAAGCGCGATGCGATCGGTCATAGGAGAATTCTACGGCAAATCCTGCCGCGAGATTGTCCCGTGCGCGGTGGCTCATTCTCCCTTGGGGCCAAAGCCCGGCGGTCATTCTTGGGGGCGGCAACGTACGGGCTAAAGCCCGGACCCTTCAGCTCGTCACATTCCTGTTGACAATCAACAGAGACTTGCGACAGTGTACCTGTTGAACGGCAACAGGAGAAGCGATGGGCGAGGACCGGTCGGATGTTTTGCAGGGGACGCTGGACCTGATGGTGCTGAAGACGCTGGAGACCATGGGCCCGCAGCATGGATACGGCATTGCGCGGCGCATCGAGCAGGTGAGCGGCGACTCGCTGCGGCTGAACCAGGGAACGATCTATCCGGCGCTTTTGCGCCTGCAGCAACGCGGATGGATCAAGGCCGAGTGGGGCGTGTCGGAATCGAACCGCCGCGCCAAGTACTACTCGCTGAGCCGCATCGGCCGCAAGCGCATTGAGCAGGAAGCCAGGAACTGGGAGCGCATCGCGGAGACGATGGCGCGCTTTCTCACCGCCTCGATTTAGGAGCGCCCGCAATGGATTGGGTTCGGATCGTTCTCAATCGAATTGCCGCGCTCCTTCGCCGCAGAGCTCTCGACGCCGAGCTCGATGAGGAGCTGCGCTCGCACATCGAATTCGCGGCTGAAGAGAACCGCAAGCGCGGGCTCTCGCCCGAGGAGGCGCACACCGCGGCGCTGCGCGAGTTCGGCGGCGTGACACAGACCCGGGAAGCGCATCGTGTGCAGCGCGGTTTTCCGCTACTCGAGATGCGCATCGCGGACGTACGCTACGCGCTGCGGCAACTGCGCCGGTCGCCGGGGTTCACTTCCGTGGCGTTGATTACGCTGGCGCTGGGCATCGGCGCGAATACAGCGGTTTTCAGTGTGATCGAAGCTGTGTTGCTGAAACCGCTGCCGTATCGCAACGCCGATCGCCTGGTGCTGCTCACCGATCCCCAGGATCCGCAGGATGGCGGAATTCTCTATAGAGATTTCCAAGCCTGGAAACGCGACAGCCGCAGCGTCGAGGAGATCTCGGCCTTCTATCGCAACAGCGGATGGTCGCGCGTGACGCTGACCGGATCCGAGGAGCCAGTCTCGATTCAGGCTGCATTTGTATCGGCCGACTTGTTTTCGCTGCTGGGCATTGCGCCCGAGCTAGGTCGAACCTTCACAGAGGAAGAAGAATCGCGCCATGAGCGCGTGGCGGTGTTGAGCTACGGCCTGTGGCAGAGCCATTTCGGCGGCTCGCCCGATGCGATTGGTCAGACCATTCAGCTCGACGGCGTGGCTTCGCGCGTCATCGGCGTCATGCCGGAGGTCTTTCAATTTCCCGCTGCCGATTCCGCGCTGTGGGCGCCGATCACCTCCAACCCGCACTGGGCCGATCCGACAATCCTGATCAACGATGGCCAGCATAGCCGCGGCTTTTACGCGCGCTGGCAGGCGGTGGCGCGTCTCAGACCGGGCTTCGGCGCCCGGCAAGCTCAAGCAGAGATGAATGCGATCTTCGCGAGTCTCGAGAAGAGCGATCCGGATCCGAATCGCGGCACGGGAATTAAAGTGCTGCCGCTGCGGCTCGAAATCGGCGGCGACGCGCGACTGGCGCTCTACGTGCTTCTTGCATCCGTGGGCTTGCTGCTGTTAATCGCCTGCAGCAACGTGGCCAACCTCGTGCTCGCCCGCGGCGTGGCGCGCGCCGGCGAAATCGCGATGCGCCAGGCGCTCGGCGCCACGCGTCGCCGCATCCTGGGCCAGCTGCTCACTGAAGCGTTGGTGCTCGCCGCGTTGGCAGGAATCGTCAGCCTCCCGGTGGCCCGGTTCGGCATTCGTGCACTGGTCGTACTGGTTCCGGCGAATCTGCCGCGGCTGGAGCAGACCTCGGTCAACCTCCCTGTCCTGGGGTTCACATTCGTGGTTGCGATGCTGTGCGCAGTTTTCTTCGGACTCGCTCCCGCATTCGCGCTCTGGCGCAACGGCGCTGTGGAGAAATTCCAATGGAAGAACGCGGTGAGTTTTGGCACGCGGCGATCTGCTGCCGCTCACCGCTGGCTCATCGTCGCCGAGTTTGCGCTGTCGGTCGTGCTGCTCACTTGCGCGGGATTGCTCCTTCGCAGCTTCCTCCTTGTTCGCGCCGTCGATCCCGGGTTCGAGGCCGAGCACGTGCTGAAGTTAAACGTGTCGCTCTCGGGCGCAAGCTCGGCGTGGCCCGCTTCGCTGTACGACACCGTCGTAAGCCGGCTGCAGGCTGTGCCCGGCGTGAAAGCCGTTGGCGCGATCGACAGCCTCTTCGATCTGGGCGCGACCAACAATCTCGGCTTGCGCGCCATCGAAGGACGCACTCCGGAGTCGCGCAGTCAATGGACTGCGCTTACGTGGGATACGGTGCGCGGCGACTACTTCACGGCCATCGGAGCGCGGTTGGTTCGCGGACGATACTTCAACGATTCGGATGACGCGCAGACACAACTCGTGGCCATCATCGACGAGAGCATGGCCCGCCGCTATTGGCCGGGCGAGAATCCTATCGGCAAGCACTTCAAAGGGCAGGACAAGCGTGGGCGGAACGACGATTGGCTCACCGTGATCGGCCTGGTCGGCGATATGCATACGCATGGCCTGGAGCGTTCGGCCACGCCTCATGTCTTCGAGTGGTATCGCCAGGCCGGCAATGGCACACCGGAAATTCTGGTCCGTACGTCCGGTGATCCGGTTGCGATGGCTAGCTCTTTGCGAGCGATTGTGCGCAGTGTGAATGGGAGCGCGGTGTTGTCCGACATGACGCCGATCGAGCACCAGTTGCAGCAGCAGCTTGCGCCGAGGCGCTTCCAGACGACGCTGGTGGGAATCTTCTCGTTGCTTGCGCTGGCGATCGCCTTCGTGGGCATCTACGGGCTCATGCATTACTCGGTTGCACAACGCAGGCGCGAGATCGGCATTCGCATGGCGCTGGGGGCCGATCGAAGCGGCATTGCATGGCTCGTGGTCCGTGAGTGCCTTGCGCTGGCCGCGATGGGGCTGATCGTGGGGCTGGCGCTCAGCTGGTTTGCGACGCGCGCCGTGTCGAAGCTCCTGTACGGCGTGAAGGAATTCGATCCCGTCACATTGATTCTGGTTTCGCTTGTGCTGGTTGGAGCGGCCGTCGTGGCCGGCTTCCGGCCGGCGCGCCGCGCCGCATCCGTCGATCCCATGCAGGCGCTGCGCAGCGAATAGGAGAGCAAGATGGATTGGTTACGTGCATTGATCAGCCGCTGCCGCGCTCTTTTCGGCCGGCGCCGGAAGGACGCGGAGCTCGACGAAGAGCTGCGCGCACACATCGAATTGGCCGCCGAAGAGAATCGGAAGCGCGGGCTCTCTGCGAACGATGCGCGCACCGCGGCACTGCGCGAGTTCGGCGGCGTAACGCAAATCCGAGAGCGCTATCGCACACAGCGCGGGCTGCCCTGGCTCGAAGTGCTAGCTCAAGACGTTCGCTTCGCGGTGCGCATGCTGTGGACGAGCCCGGGATTCTCGGCTGTCGCAGTGCTGACGCTGGCCATCGGCATCGGCGGCAACACGGCGATCTTCTCCATCGTGAACGGAGTGCTGCTCAACCCGTTGCCATTCCCGCATCCGGAGCAACTCGTCGGGCTGGACGAGAGCAAACCGAATTTTCCCCAGGGATCGATCTCGTATCCCAACTTTCTCGACTGGCGCAAGGACAATCGTACTTTTTCATCCATGGCGCTGGCGCGGCGCTACTCTTTCAGCCTCACCGGCAAAGGCGACGCCGAACAGGTGCAGGCGAGCTTTCTTTCCTCAGGATTCTTCGCGGTGCTCGGCGTTCGCCCGCTGATGGGGCGGGAGTTCACTCCCGAAGAGGACAAGCAAGGCGCGGCGCCCGTGGCCATGATCAGCGAAGGACTGTGGCGGCGGAAGTTCAATGCCGCGCCCGACATTCTGGGCCAGAGCATCACGCTCGACGGGAAAAACTTCTCGATCGTGGGCGTAATGCCTGCGAAGCTGCACTTCCCGAGGATCATGGACGACGATGTCTTCGCGCCGATTCCGCAGTGGACGAACTCGATCCTGATGATGCGCGGCGCGGGACTGGGATTTCATGGCATCGGCCGCCTCAAGCCGGGAGTGACGGCGGCGAAGGCCCGGGCCGACATGGAGCGCGTGACGCGCAATCTCGCCGCGGCGTATCCCAATGAAGACCGCGGCATCGGCGCGAGCGTAATTCCGCTGAAAGAGCAGATCGTAGGCGACACCAGCACCTTTCTCGAGTTGCTGCTGGCGGCGGTGGGTTTCGTGCTGTTGCTGGCTTGCGTCAACGTGGCCAGCCTTCTGCTGGCGCGGTCTGCCGGCCGCAGCCGCGAGTTTGCGGTGCGCGCGGCGCTGGGCGCTACGCGCGCGCGGGTCATTGGACAGTTGCTGACGGAGAGCCTGCTGCTGGGGATTGCGGCCGCCGCGATTGCGTTGCTTCCTGCGATCTGGGGAACGCATGCGGCGCTCAAGGTGCTGCCCGCGGCGCTGCCCCGCGCGGATGAAGTCGGGCTCGACTTACGCGTGCTGGCCTTCACGCTGGTGGTCTCGCTGCTGACCGGGGTGCTGTTCGGCCTGGCGCCGGCGCTGAAGACTTCGCGGGCGAATCCGCAGGATGCGCTGAAAAGCGGCGGGCGCGGCGCGGTCGGTTCGAATCACCGCGTGCTGGGTACGTTTGTGGTGGTGGAGCTGGCGATCGCATTGGTGTTGCTTTCCGGCGCCGGGTTGCTGGTCCGCAGCCTGGTGAGATTGTGGAATGTCGATCCGGGATTCAATCCGCGCAACGTGGTGAACATCGGGATTTCGCTGCCGCCGTCGATGGCCAATGCATCCATGGACGAGACCCGCGCCAAGCTGCGCGAGCTGAACGAGCGCTTTGCAGCCGCGCCGGGCATTACGGCGGTCTCGCAGAGCTGGGGCGCGATTCCTATGAATGGGGAAGACGACCAGTGGTTCTGGATGGACGGCCAGCCCAAGCCGAAAAACCAGAACGAGATGAACTGGGTAATTGACTACATCGTCGATCCCGACTATCTGCGCGTGATGCAGATTCCGCTCAAGCGCGGGCGCTTTCTTGCGCGAGGCGACGACGAACACTCTCCGCTCGTGGTCGTCGTCGACGACGTCTTCGCGCAAAAGTTCTTCCCCGGCCAGGACGCCATCGGCAGGCGCATCCGCCTGGTGTCCAGCGGAGACAAGGTGGCCCAAATCGTGGGCATCGTGGGCCATGTCAAGCAATGGGGGCTCGACAGCGACGACACGCAATCCCTGCGCGCGGAGTATTACCTCTCGTGCATGCAGATGCCCGACGACTTTGTGGCGAGCTCGCGCTCGGGCACGGGCATGATGGTTCGTTACAAGGGCAGCCTGGGCGCAGCGCTCGACTCGATTCGCCAGGTGAGCAAGCAGATGAGCGACGAGCAGGTGATCTTCGGCGAACAGACGATGGAGAGCATTCTCTCCGACTCCCTGGCACAGCGACGGTTTGCCATGATCCTGCTGGGCGCGTTTGCGGCGCTGGCGGTGCTGCTGGCGTGCATCGGCATCTATGGCGTGATGGCGTACCTGGTCTCGCAGCGCACGCAGGAGGTGGGCATTCGCATGGCGCTGGGGGCAAAACGCAGCGATGTGCTGGCGATGGTCCTGCGCAACGGCGCGCGGCTAGCCATTGCCGGCGCTGCGGCGGGTATGGTGGGCGCCATTGCGTTGACGCGGCTGATGCGCGATCTTCTCTTCGAAGTGAGCCCGACGGATCCGCTGGTTCTCGGCTGCGTTTGCGTACTGCTGATTCTCGTTGCCCTGGCCGCGTGCATTGTTCCGGCGCGCCGCGCGGCTTCCATTGAGCCGATGCAGGCTCTGCGAACCGAATAGGAGTTCGAGATGGACTGGATTCGAACCCTGATCAGCCGCTGCGCCGCGCTCTTCGGCCGGCGGCGGCTGGATGCCGACCTCGACGACGAAGTTCGCGCGCACATCGATCTGGCGGTGGAGGAGAGCGTGCGGCACGGGGCTTCCGCGGGGGAAGCCCATTCTGCGGCTCTGCGCAATTTCGGCGGAGTCACGCAGATCAAGGAGGAATATCGAATGCAGCGCGGGGCGCCGTTTTTCCAGCACCTCGGCCGCGACCTTCGCTTCGGAGTGCGGCAACTGGCCAAGAACCCGTCCTTCACCCTGACGGCGGTGCTCACGTTGGCACTGGGCATCGGCGCGAACACGGCGGTGTTCAGCGTGCTCGACTCGGTGCTGCTGCGGCCGCTTCCGTTTGCGAACTCCGCTCGCCTGGCGAGGATCTACTCCGTGGCGAAAGGCGTCTCCATCGGCCCGTCGCCGCTCGATGCGCGGGATTTCGCGCGGCAGAACCACACCTTCGAGAAGATCGCGGTCTTCGACCAGTGGCGGAAGAACGTGATCACGTCGAAGGCGGGCGATAACGCCGAAAACGTGAACGTGGGCCTGGGCAACCTCGATCTCTTCGAGACTCTGGGCATTCGGCCCATGGTGGGGCGGCTGTTTACCGAAGATGAGGGCCAAGCCGGTCGCAATCACGTCGCGCTGATCTCGGACCAGTTCTGGCAGAGTCACTACGGGCGCGATCCGGCGATCCTGGGCCGGAAGATTACGATCAACGGCGCGCCGTACACGATCATCGGCGTGCTGCCGCACGGGCTGCCGGGATGGCTGCGCGGAGTGAGCGCGTCGCTGGAGGTGTGGGAGCCGTTTCTGCCCACGCCGGATATCTGGGACGAACCACAGCGGGGCGGACGCAACTTCACGGCGGTCGGACTGCTCAAGCCGGGCGTGACGATGGCACGGGCCGAAGCCGACCTGAAAACGATTGCCGCGAATCTCGCATCGGCCTATCCCATCGATCGCGGGTTCGACGTGAAGCTCGAGCCGCTGGTGGTTTCGCGCGGCGGCGATTTGCGGCCGCAGCTTTATCTCCTCATGGGCGCAGTCGCGCTGATTCTGCTGATCGCCTGCTCGAACCTGGCCGCGTTGCTGCTGGCGCGGAATACGGCGCGGCAGCGCGAATTTGCAATGCGCGGCGTTCTGGGCGCGGCGAGGGTCGTGCTGGTGCGGCAGATTCTGGCCGAGACGTTGCTGGTCTCGCTGCTCGGCGGCGCGATGGGCGTTGCGCTCGCCGTCTCGATCGATGCGCTGATCCGGCAGAAGCATCCGGCGGCCATTCCGCAGCTCGGCGAAGTAGCGCTCGACTGGCGCGTGCTGGTGTTCACGTTTGCTGTTGCCGTAGGCACCAGCCTCATCTTCGGGCTGGCTCCGGCGGTAATGAACACCCGGATCAACTATGCCGAAGCGCTGCGGGAGGGAGCGCGGGGCAGCAGCGCGCCGGCGAGACACGTTTTCAGGAAAGCTCTGGTGATCGCGCAGATCGCGCTTTCGCTGGTGCTCACGGTGAGCGCGGCGCTGCTGTTGCAGACGATTCTTCGGCTTGTGGACCAGGAGATGGGATTCCGCGCCGACCATCTGCTCAAGGCGCATTTCTTCCTGCCCGGCGGGCAGTATCCTGCGCCGGATGCGATCACGCGCTTCTGCGACGAGTTCGGCGATCGCGTGCGTGCCATGCCCGGCGTGACACAGGCGTCGATCACAACCATCTATCCGCCGTACGAGCGCTGGAACATGATGTTTTCGATCGCCGGCCATCCGGTATCGCGCATCGAAGATGTGCCGACGGCCTTCTTCGGCGTCACCGACGCCTACTACCTTCGCACCGCGGGCATCGCGCTGATCGAGGGCCGCGATTTTGCGGCGGCCGATGGCGAGACGACGCCGGCGGTCGCGATCGTGAACCAGACCTTTGTGCGGCGTTTCTTCGGCAATGAGGATCCGCTGGGCAGGCGCATCGATCTGGGATCGCCGCCCAACGTGGGAATCCGCGACAACTGGTTGCGGCAGGATGTGCCGGTAACGGTGATCGGCGTGATGGCCGACGCGAAGGACAACGGGCTGGCGCAGGCGGTTGAGCCGCAGCTCATCACGCTTTTCCGGCAAATGCCGCAGGTGAACTTCGGATTCAAGGATGTGATCGTGCGCTATGAAACGGCTCCCGACGCGATGGAGCGCGCGGTGACCAGCGAGCTGCACGCGATGGACTCGCGGCTGGTTTTGTCGGAGATGGCGTCGATGGATGAGTACATCGAGAGGCTCACGACGGACCGGCGGTTCACGGCGACGATACTCTCGGGCTTTGCGGCGCTGGGACTTTTGCTCGCAGTGGTGGGGATCTATGGCGTGATTTCCTACCTGGTCGCGCAGCGAAGGCAGGAGCTGGGCATTCGCATGGCGCTGGGCGCCGATCGCGGCAGCGTGCTGAGGCTGATCCTCCGCCAGGGCATCGTGCTCGCCGCGTCCGGCGTCTGCGTGGGGCTTGCCACCACGGCGCTCGCCGGCCGCGCCTTGTCGAGCCTGCTCTACAGGACTTCCGCTTCGGATGCTCTAACGCTCGTTGCCGCGTCGGCGTTTCTGCTGCTTGTCACGCTGGCCGCGAGCATCGTCCCCGCATGGCGCGCCACCAAGGTCAATCCGGTGGAGGCGTTGCGCGCACAGTAAAATTTTGAGATGGATGTGACCCGCGCTCCGATCCGCCAGACTTCGCAACGCTTCCCCGGTTCCTGGATCGAAATATCCTTTCAGGATCTCCGCTTTGCCCTGCGGCAGCTCCGCAAGGCGCCGGGGTTTGCAATTTCCACCATTCTCACTCTGGCGCTCGGCATAGGCGCGAACACGGCGATGTTCAGCGTGGTCGATGGCGTCCTCCTTTCGCCGCTGCCTTATCCCGAACCCGACCGGCTCGTGATTACGTGGCAAAGCCGGCCGAATGTGAAACAGATCCTCATCTCCTACCCTGACTTCATCGAGTGGCGGAGGACGAGCCGTTCCTTTGAGCGAATGGCAGCCTTCACCTTCCATCAATTCACTCTCACCGGCTCGGGCAGCGCGGAGCGTGTCTCCGGCATGAGAGTCTCTTCCGGATTTTTTGCCGCACTGGGAGTCAAGCTGGCGTTGGGCCGCGACGTTCTGCCGTCGGAAGATCGTCCGCACGGCACGCCGGCCGCGATCATCAGCCACCGATTGTGGAGGGATCGTTTCGCATCGAGTCCACATGTTCTGGGCAACTCGCTTACGCTCGAAGGCGTGGACTACACCATCATCGGCGTGTTGCCGGCGGGGTTTCGCTTCTGGATGGACGGCGATGTCTATCTTCCGATCGCGCAGGACCTGCCGGCGATTTTGATGGAGCGCTCCGTCCACGGCATCGGCGGATTGGCGCGCCTGCGACCCGGCGTAAGCCTCGCATCGGCGCAGAGCGAGCTTGGAGCCATCCAGCAGAACCTCGACCGGCTCTATCCGGCGGACGACCGCAGCCTTGGCATCGATATCGTTCCTCTCAAACAACAGATCGTCGGTGATGTCCGCCCGACGCTTCTGCTGTTGCTCAGCGCGGTGGGGATGGTTCTCCTCATTGCCTGCGCCAATGTTGCCAATCTTCTAATGGTGCGTTCGTCGGCACGCGTGCGGGAGTTCGGCGTTCGCGCGGCGCTGGGCGCGAGCCGCGCACGCATCGTGCGCCAGTTGATGACCGAAAGCGTGCTGCTTTCGCTGGCCGGCGGAGTTCTGGGACTGGTCCTCGCCAAGGCGGCAATCTATGCGGTGTTGAATCTGCTGCGTGACACGCTGCCGCGTAGCGAGGGCATCCAGCTCAATCTGCCTGTGCTGCTGTTCACGTTTTTCGTTGCCATCGCGGTGGCGATTCTCTTCGGCATCGGACCGGCGCTCAAAGGTTCACGCATCGACGTTTTGAGTTCGCTCAAAAATGGAGCGCGCGGCTCGACCGTCGTTTCTCATCGCACGCAGAGCTCGCTCATTGTGGTGCAAATGGCGCTCACGCTGGTGCTGCTTGCCGGATCGGGCCTGTTGCTCCGCACCATCTACGCTCTTTTGCAGGTCAATCCGGGTTTCGATGCCCATCAGCTTGTCTCGTTCCGCATTGCGCTCTCGCCGTCGCTCACCCGCACTGCTCCCGACACTCGATCGGCCTTTCAGCAGCTTCTCGATCGCATTCGCCAGATTCCCGGCATGCAGTGCGCCACGCTTACCAACATCGTGCCGCTCGACGGGGGAGACAACTCCGGCCCCTTCTGGCTCGGCAGCCAGGCGCCGGCTTCGCCTCAGGACGCGCCCCACGCGCTTTATTTCTGGACCGGCCCTGACTACCTGCAAACGATGCGCATTCCGCTTCTGCAGGGCCGCTTCTTCACGCAGGAAGACACCGCGCTAACCGATCGCGTGGTGGTCATCGATAGCGACCTCGCGCGCCGATTCTTCGCAGGCACGGACCCCGTTGGCAGAACCCTAACGGTTGCGCATTGGGGCCCGGCTCGCATCGTCGGCGTGGTGGGTCATGTGCGCCATTGGGGACTCAGTGACCCGACCACCTACAACCCCGGCCAGATCTATATTCCCGTCTATCAACTGCCGGACAAAATGGTTCTGGATTTCTTTCGCGATTCGCTCTCGATTGTCGTTCGCAGCCCGCTCGATTCAGCATCGCTGCTGGGTGCGATCAAGAAGGTCGTTTATGGTGCAGCCGGAGACCAGGCCATCTACAACGTCGAGCCCATGGAGCAGATCATTTCCCAATCCATGGCGGCGCAGCGACTGCCCATGATGCTGCTGGGCGTGTTTGCCGGCCTCGCGCTGGTGCTGGCATCGGTGGGCATTTACGGCGTCATCTCCTATTCGGTGGCGCAGCGCGTGCAGGAGATCGGCATTCGGATTGCGCTTGGCGCCAACCGCAGAGATGTTCTGGGGATGGTGATCTGGCGGGGGCTTCGACTGGCGATCGCAGGCCTCGGCATCGGCATGGTTGCCGCTCTGGCGCTGGCTCGAGTTTTGGGGAGCTTCTCGCGCCTCCTCTACGGCGTACATGCTTCCGATCCGCTGACCCTCACCGTCGTTTCGCTCATCCTGACGGTCGCAACCTTGCTGGCCTGTACGCTTCCCGCGCGGCGGGCGGCATCGATCGACCCGGTGCGCGCGTTGCGAACGGAGTGAGTGGCGCGATCTCGAAACGAGTGTGATCCGCTCAAAAGCTTCGCAATTCTCATCGCCCGACTGCTCGAAAACCTGCTATCGTTCCGATCATCCCCCAGGCGAACTATGGGAAAGCATCGCCAGCTGCTGCTGCCGGCGCTGTCTCTTGCGTCGCTGGCGAGCCTCGCCATTGCGCAAGCCGGCGGCGTCGACCCAAAACTCGCAGCCAAGGCGGACGCAGGCGATGCCGGCGCGCAGCTCGCTCTGGCGATGGCGTATGAACGAGGCCAGGCAGCGCCGCAAGACTATGGCCAGGCGGCTCAATGGCTGAAGAAGTCGGCCGCGCAGGGCCTTGCGGCGGCGCAATTCGAATTGGCGTATCTCTATCGCCACGGGCTGGGCGTGGCGCACGACGATGCGATCGCCGTGGCTCTCTATCTCCAGGCCGCGGAGATGGGATTGCCTGCGGCGGAGTTCAATCTCGGTTTGCTCTACGAGCACGGCGAGGGCGTTGCGCGCGACGATGCGCAGGCGGCGTCCTGGTATCAGAAAGCCGCATCACATGGAGTGGCGCAGGCCGAGGGCAACCTTGGCTCTCTCTATCTCGCCGGCCGAGGCGTGACGCAGGATGCCGACGAGGCGGCGAAGTGGTTTGGAAAGGCGGCCGAGGCCGGCGACGCGGAGGCCCAGTACAATCTCGCGCTGCTCTACCGCCGCGGAAATGGATTGGCGCAGGACGACTCGCAGGCGGCGGCGTGGTATCGAAAGGCCGCCGACCAGGGACTGGCGCCGGCACAGAACGGCCTGGGCGCGCTGTATGAACACGGCATCGGCGTGGCGCAGGATTTCGCCGCCGCGGCGCTGTGGTACGGCAAAGCGGCAGCCCAGGGGTTGGCCGAGGCGCAGTTCAACCTGGCGCTGCGCTACAGTCTCGGCCAGGGAGTTGCACACGACGATGCGCGCGCCGGCGAGCTCTTTCTAGCGGCGGCGAAGCAGGGATTCGACCGCGCCGAGAACAACCTGGGAACTCTTTACGAGCACGGCCTGGGTGTGCCGCAGGACTTCGCGCTCGCCGCCCAGTGGTATCGCAAGGCGGCAGAACAAGGCCACGCCGGGGCCGAATTCAACCTGGGCCGGCTGTACTCGATGGGGCGCGGCGTCGCGCAAGACGATGCCGAAGCCTGGTTCTGGTTCAATGCCTCGGCGCAAGCGTCGGCGGGAGCGCAGCGTGAACGGGCCGAGCAGGCGCGCAACGAGGTGGAACAGCGATTGAGTCAGGCCGAGATTGCCCGGCTGCGCGAGCGTAGCAAACAGCTATTGGCAACGCGAGCGCCGGCGGGGTCGTAGACGGCCGCAGCCGCAATTCATCGGCTCAGCGTTTGTTCCGCTACGCCGATCACGTGGCCCGAGCTGCGATCGGTGGCAAAGACGATCAGGCGCAGCGGCCCCGATTTGCTCGCACCGGAAGCTTTGAGCTCAAAGGCTCGTCCGTCAAAGGCGCTCATGCCGAAATCTCTCATCACGCGCACCACGGCGACGTAGCGCAGCGTGTGGCCTGCGTTTTCGCCGCCACTCACCGCGGATTGCGCGGAGTCATCGGCGAGCGCCGCAGTCAGGCTGGCATTCGAGGACGCTGCCGCGCCGGGCGCCAATCCCACCATGAAGCGGACAGCCTTGCCCGAAAGCTGCGCATCCTGAATGGTCAGATCGATCCCCGGCGAAGAAGCGGCCTGCGCAATGGCGTGCAGCAGCGCCGCCGAGTCGCTCCCGGTCACCTGCGCCTGGCCATCGACCATCGCCTGCGGCGTATAGACCGAGTCGAGATGGAATCGGTTGCCGTATTCCTGCTGGCGAACGGTCACGGACTCGAGCGAATAGGGGTCGTGCCATTCCGGCCTGTCCCAGTAGGTGACGTGTTCGCTCAGGACAACGACCGGTGTGCCCGAGACGGATTTCTTCGCGTCGATCCAGGCCAGCAGCTCGTCCGCCGGCGGACAGCTCGAGCAACCCTCGGAGGTGAAGAGCTCGACGAGCACCGGCCGATGGGCCGAAGGACCGCCGGCGGCGACCGCCTGGCCGGGGGGTGCGGCCACGGCTGCAGAGAGCGCCGCGAGCGCAAAACCCACGCCGACGGCGCGCCGAATCGAATTGGAGAAAGGGAATCGCATACGTCGAATCAGATGAACACGAAGCCGGTGAAGTTACGCACCTCCAGAGACGTGGGGAAAAGGCGGCGCTGACGATTCGACGTCGCCGGGCAAAGAAAGGGTTCAGTGGTCATGATCGACGGGGCGCGACCGGTCAGCGGCTATTCTGGAACCGATGATACCCTTGCGTCTTCGCCTTCCCCTCCCTGGTCTCCTCCTGATCAGCATTGCCCTGGCGGCGGCTCGCGCGGAGGATGGGACGCAGACGGGCCCGCAGTCTGTCACACTCACGCCGGCAATCGTAGTCGCAGGCTCGCCGGAACTGATTCGGGTCGAGGCGCCGGCCACCGCGCAGCTTGAGGGCGAATGGCTGGGACGGAAGCTCCAGTTCTTTCGCTCACGCGCCGGTCGCGCCTGGTTCGCGCTTGCCGGCATCGACGTCGAAGCCGCGCCGGGGCCCTCCGCTCTGCGAATCGAAGCGAGGCTTGCCGGCGGCGTCTCACGCGACATGAGCCGGAAGATCGTTATTCATGCGGCGCACTATCGAACCGGCGCGCTCACCGTGGCTCCCAAATTCGTGCAGCCCGGGCCGGAAGAGATGAAGGAGATTGAAGCCGAGGCCCAGCTCAAGGCGAAGGTATTTGCGGCGAGCGCCCCGGAACCGGAATGGATGGGCGACTTTCGCGCGCCGGTCGCCGCTGCGCCCACCGACAGCTTTGGCACCCGGCGCATGTTCAACGGCAAGCTGGCCAGCATTCACAAGGGAATGGACTTTCGCGCACACATGGGGACCGTGGTGCGCGCGGCCAACAGCGGCACGGTGGTGCTGGCCCGGCCGCTGTATTACGAGGGCAATTGCGTCATCATCGACCATGGCCTGGGGCTCTTCACGCTCTCCATGCATTTCTCGCGGATCGGCGTAAAGGAGGGACAGCATGTGGCCGCGGGACAGCCGCTCGGCTTGAGCGGAGCAACGGGCCGCGTCACCGGACCACATCTGCATTGGGCGGTGCGCTGGCAGGGGGCGTATCTCGATCCGGCCAAGCTGCTGCGCTTGAACCTGGCGCAGGCGCGGTGAATGGCCAAGTTCGCCCCGCGAGGCTTTTCCGTCCCGGGTCCCAAGACAGGGGACCGGGGCACTCTGTCCTGTAGTTGGTGCATCCCAGGTCCGAAAACACGGACCTGGGGCACCCAATCATGTTGCTGGTGTCGGATTGGGCTGTATCCATGTGCGCGGGTGGCCCCGAGGTAAAGGCCACCCTGCGCACGGCGGGGAGGGCGGAGCGGTGGGGCCGCTCTCTAAGGCAGGCGGATCTAGTTTTATCTAACGCCTGCTGCCTCTGAGGTATCGTGCAGCAGGCTTCCGCATCGTGACAGAAGTTTTCCCCAGGGCTGTGCGCGGGATATTCGCGCGCCGGCAGCAATTGAGGACCGCGAAGTTCGCTACCGCGGCGCAAGCTCCTCTTCAGCCATGGCGACCCCGGCTGGCACGATGCGCGGTGTGAGTGGAATCCGCTGCTGGCGCAGCTCTTTGAACGCGCGGTAAACAAACCAGCCGAGGTGCCAGCCATCGATGTATTTGTAAGGCGCTTCGCCGGTGGTGTAGTGGCCGCAAGGCAGCACGCGCGATTCGAAGCGGACGCCGTGGCGCCGGAAAGCTTCGACGACCTGCAGCGAGTATTCCCGCGGAAAGGTGAGATCGTATTCGGCGTAGACGAGCAGTACGTTCTTCTCGGCGCCGGCAGCTTCCGGTCCGGCGAATCGGTCGTAGTAGTTACACGGGCTGATCGCCGCCCAGAGAGCGCGCAACCGTTCCTGCGTGAGTCCCGCCTGCTCGACCGCCTGCCGGATGTGACGCGTGCTCTGGCCGGCCCAGACCACGTCACCGAATGCCGTCGACGCGTGGTTGAAGGCGTTGACGCGAATGCGCGGATCGTGCGCGCTGGCCAGGAACGCATAGCAGGAACCGAGGCTCGTTCCCAGCACCCCGAAGTGCTCGTAGCCCTGCTCTTCGAGCCAGTCGACGCAGCATCGAATATCGACGACGGCCTGGCGGCACGCGGAGAGCGTTCGCCCGATGTTGGCGCTCACGGCATAGTCGGAACGCTCGAGTTCGGTAGGCCGGCGAATGTCGTGGTACGGCTTGGAGAGCCGCAAAGACGAAACGCCCATGCGATTGAACAGCCTGCAGAGCGCATTGTGGCTGAAAGCGTCGGCATTCCACTGCGGCAGCACCACGATGGCCTGCTTCGGGCGGCGCGGATCCTTGTGCGCCGGCGCTTCATACCAGCGCGCGTTCACCAGGTCGTTTTCGGCGTAGGGCGTCCGCTCCGGCGAGGTGAAGCGCAGAAAGCGCGCTTTCGCCAGCGTGCCGTTGGAAGCCTGCCGGCGAAGATCGGCATCGAGGGCGAGCGTCTCGGGCCGCACGTTGGTGGGAAACAGCTGCGGACTGCGCTCTTCCAGCCGGAAATCGGCAGGCCGGCGATAACCGAAGAAGGTCTCGCTGTGGCGGATCAGGGCCTGGTTCATGCGCTCCATGGCTGCTTCCGCGGCGGAATCGTCGAGCGGGCCTGCGCCCTGCGGAAGCAGATCGCCAAGGCCATGTGTCTCAAGAAAGGGCGCGATCCACTCGAATCCCCATTCGAGCGGTCGCACCACGCGGTTTTCGTCGCGCGTGGTCAGGCGGGTCTCCCAGCGGTACATGGCGCGCGCGTAGGCTGCTTTCAGCATCGGCTAAGTAGAAGTTTATCAGTGCGATGACAAGTCCGGGAGTTTTCGGGCTACGCGGTCGTCCGGCGCCCGCCGCGCGTGGCGGCAATCACCCAGATCAAGCTGAGCACCGTGATCAGCGTAAT
>Ga0335078_10005828_pt1 | contig 18223 bp, 16 predicted proteins | sample Lox_Sample_32_FD_206711 | JGI IMG/M metagenome (GOLD analysis project Ga0335078, IMG submission 206711) | Soil microbial communities from Loxahatchee National Wildlife Refuge, Florida, United States - Lox_Sample_3.2 | ecosystem: Environmental > Terrestrial > Soil > Wetlands | place: USA... | reverse complement strand
CGCTGCCGATGCTGTCCACCGCGCTGATCTCCGGCGCCCTGCTGGCCTTCGCGCTGTCCTTCGACGAGGTCATCGTGACCACGTTCACCGCGGGCGCGCAGAACACCCTGCCGCTGTGGATCTTCGGCGCGATCCGGCTCGGCCAGCAGCTGCCCGAGGTGAACGTGGTCGTGGTGGCGGTGCTGGTGCTCACCGTCATCCCGGTGATCATCGCGGCCCGGCTAACCGGCGGCGGCGGGGTGACCCGGGGGTCCGCGGCCGCCGCGATACCGGGGGAGTGACGCCGCTACGGTGCGGCCGGCACCAGGCTGGCCACCAGGTACATCACGCCGAACGGGTCACCGGCGTACCGTACCTGCACCGTGCGCAGCGGGCCGGGGCAGGCGCCGGCCAGGACCTGCCAGCCGGGCCGGCCGGTGGCCATCAGCTCCCGGGCCAGCGCCGGGTCGACGCCCAGCAGCGCGCGCAGGTCCCCAGCCCGGACCGCCCGCTGCCAGGCGGTGTCGAAGGCGGCGGCCCGCTCGTCCACGTAGCCGGGAGCGCGGGGGCCGCGCCGGGCGCTGCCGTCGCCCAGCACCAGCAGCCCGGTGCGCTGGCTGGGGCCGCCCTGGGTGGCCAGCCCGGCGCCCAGCCGGGCGCACTCCGGCGCCGGCTCCTCCTCGCTGACCGACCAGACCAGCCGCGGGCCCCGGTAGCCCGCCTGGTCCAGGAGGTAGGCGCCGATCCCGGCGGCCGGCGGCAGCACCGGGCGCGAGGTGTCGCCGGAGCGCCCCGGCCAGCCGCCGAACGCGGCCACGTCCAGCCGGCCCTCACCCGGCCACCGGGCGGTCCGCGGGCCGGGGCCGACCACCGCGACCACGTCCGGGCCCGGCGCCAGCATGGCGGCGACCGCCTCGGCGGCGGCCGCGCGCAGCTCCGGCAGCACGGCGTCGGCCCCGGTCAGCTCGCGGACCAGGAGCGGCGGCCAGGGACACAGCGCGGCGGCGATGATCACTGGGGAGGACACACCCTAGGCCAGCCCGCGCACGGTCCGGGCGGGTGGCTGCTCGCCGCGGATCGCGGACACCATGGCCAGCACCTCGCGGGCCGGCTGGACCTGATGGACCCGGAACACCCGGGCGCCCAGCCAGGCGCAGATCGCCGTGGCGGCCAGCGTCCCGGTCAGCCGCCCGCCCGGCGGGCGGTCCAGGGTCTCACCGATGAAATCCTTATTGGACAGGGACACCAGCACCGGCCAGCCGGTCGCGGTCATCTCGCCGAGCCGCCGGGTGACCTCCAGCGACTGCCAGGTGTTCTTGCCGAAGTCGTGCGCGGCGTCGATCAGGATCGCCCCGGCCGGCACCCCGGCCGCCACCGCGCGGGCCGCCAGGCCCTGCGTCCGGTCCAGCACATCGGCCATCACATCGGGGTAGGCCACCCGGAACGGCCTGGTCTGCGGGGCCAGCGGCCCGGCGTGCGCGCACACCAGGCCCGCCCCGAACTGGGCGGCCACCGCGATCAGCCGGGGATCCTGGCCACCCCAGGTGTCGTTCAGCAGGTCCGCGCCGGCCAGGCAGGCTTCCCGGCCCACCTCGTGGCGCCAGGTGTCCACGCTGATCACCAGGTCCGGGTAGGCGGCGCGGACCGCGGCCACGAACGGGACCGTCCGGTGGATCTCCTCGGCCACGCCCACCGCCGCCCCCGGCGCGGCGGCCACCCCGCCGATGTCCACGATGTCCGCGCCCTCGGCCACCACGGCGTGCACCCGGTCCATGGCGGCCGACTCGTCCCAGGTCGCCCCCTGGTCAAAGAACGAGTCCGGGGTCCGGTTCACGATGGCCATGACCAGCCGCTGCTGCACCGCGAAGGAGTGCCGGCCCAGGGTCAGCGGCCCCGGCAGGTTCTCGTTCGGCATGCTAGGTCGCCTGCCGGACGGCCTGAATGGGCGGCCGCTCCTGGGTGGGAACGGGCCGGACCCGTGGCACGGCCGCGCCCTGCCGCCGGACGAACTGATGCAGCTGCCCGCTGGGTGGCGGGGCCGCCGCGCCGCGGCGGCGGTCCGCCACCACCAGGAGTTCCGCCGCCATCAGGGCCAGGTCGTGATCGGCCTGGTGCCGGTGCGCGCGGGAGCCCAGGTCCACCTGGGCCAGCGCGGCCAGGCCATGCCGCGTGTAGGTGTCCAGCATGGTGGACAGCTCCACGCCGTAACCGACCGGAATGGTCAGCGACTCCATCAGGCTGCGCCGGGCCGCCCACTCTCCGGCCAGCGGCTGCACCACCCCGGCCAGCTGCGGCCACCACAGGCTGAGCAGCGGGCGGGCCACCAGCTCGGTGACCCGGCCGCCTTCGGTCGAGGTGGACCCGTCGCGCTCGGTGCGCACCCGTTCGTAGTGCCCTTTGACCAGGCGCACCTCCGGGTCGGCCAGCAGCGGGCCGACCAGGCCGGTGACGAAGTGCGGCCCCCAGCGGGTCAGGTCGGCGTCCACGAAGACCAGCACATCGCCGCCGGTGACCAGCAGTGACTTCCACAGCGCCTCGCCCTTGCCGGGAAAGGAGCCGAGGTCGCTGGCCACCGCGGCGGCCGGGTGCACCGTCGCCCCGGCCCGCGCGGCTACCTGCGCGGTTCCGTCCGTGGAGTCAGAGTCCATCACCACGATCTCGTCCACCAGCGGGACGTCTACCACCAGCGCCTTGCGCAGCGTGGTCACCACCCGGCCCACGGTGTGCTCCTCGTTGCGGGCCGGGATCACCACGCTGATCCGGGTGCCGAGGCCCTGCTTGGCCTGCACCAGCTGGCTGGTGGGCCAGTCCTGCCAGCGCGATGACCGCTGGCGCAGCCACGCCGCGGCCTGGTCCGGCATCCCCGTCGCTCCCGGCGCGCTAGCTGGCGGCACGTGCCGCATGCTACCTGGTCACAGAAAGCTCATCTGTTATCTGCTTGTGGCCAACCCAGGGTGGGGATGAGACGTCTTGAAGAGTGGCATAGCGAAGAGGTGCTGTCAGCGTCGGCATTTCCGCGCATGCGTGGCGTTGGGTCGGGGTCAGCACAATGGGCGAGGAGCCGCCATGAGGGGAATGGTCCGGGGTTGGCTGGGCACCTTGGGTGCCGTCACCGTGCTCGGCGGGAGCCTGCTGGCGCTGGCCGCGCCGGCCAGCGCGGCGCCGGCGCCAGCCGCCCGGCCGGCCGCGCGGAGCGCGCCGGCCAGCGAGGCCACCTATGTGCCCCCGAAGGGGCCCCTGAACTACGGGATGCACGGGCCGGCCGTGCGGCGGCTCCAGGAGCGCCTGGCCTACCTGCACTACTACCCGGGGAAGATCGACGGCCAGTTCGGCCAGAACACCCTGGAGGCGGTGTGGGCGTTCAAGGAAGTCCAGGGTGTCCAGACCAGGATCGCGCCGGATAACGTCACCCGGGCGATGAAGCGCGCGCTGGTGCATCCCCGGCAGCCCAAAGTGCTCAAGCCCCGGGGGGGCAGCTGGCGCATCGAGGTCCACCTGACCCTGGGCTACCTGGTCCTGTACAAGCGTGGCGTGCCCGAGCTGATCAGCCACATCTCGCCCGGCGGCGGTTACTACTACCCCTGCCCCGGCAAGGGCGGCGGCACCTGTGGCCCGGCGATCACCCCGGACGGCAACTACCGGGCCCGCTGGTTCGCCTCCGGCTGGGTGAAGGTCCCGCTGGGCACCATGTACAACCCGGTGTTCTTCATCGGCGGGTCGTACGCGATCCACGGCGACGTCCCGGTCCCGCTGCCCGCGGTGTCACACGGCTGCGTCCGGATCCCGATGGACATCGCCGCGTTCTTCCACCGGATGGTGCACGTCAGCGAGAAGAACGGCACGCCGATCTACATCCGGGGCCGCGTGCCGGGCACCTGACCCGGCGCCATCACGGGAGTGCCCGCATACCGTCAAGGACCTGGCAAAGGTTGTCCTAAGGGGCGGCAAGGTCGGCCCGGACCGCTGGCATCCTGGGCGTTGTGGCCACACCTCAGCTCCGCCGGGACGGGCGCCGTGTCTCCGCCGCGTACGCGGCGAGCAAGGTCCCGGAGAAGATCACCGTCTACTTCTGGATCATCAAGATCCTCACCACCGCCATGGGCGAGGCGCTGGCCGACTTCCTGGCCCTGCGGTACGGACCCATCATCACCGGGCTCGCGGGCACCGTGGTCTTCGCCCTCGCCCTGGTCCTCCAGTTCCGCGCGCGCCGGTACCGGGTGTGGGTCTACTGGTTCGCGGTGGTCATGGTCGCGGTGTGGGGCACCATGGTCGCCGACGGGCTGCATATCGAGCTGCACGTGCCGTACGCGGTATCCACGACGGTCTTCGCCCTCTGCCTGGCGGTGATCTTCGCGGTCTGGTACGCGGCCGAGCGGACGCTGTCCATCCACAGCATCACCACCCCCCGGCGGGAGATGTTCTACTGGGCCACGGTCATCGCCACGTTCGCGCTGGGCACCGCGCTCGGCGACCTGACCGCGACCACCCTGGGCCTGGGCTTCCTCGCCTCCGGGATCATGTTCACGGTAGTCATCGCGATCCCCGCGGTGGCCTACTGGAAGCTGCGGATGAATGCCATCCTGGCCTTCTGGTTCGCCTACGTGGTGACCCGGCCGCTCGGCGCCTCGTACGCCGACTGGCTCGGTGTCTCGCCCGCGCACGGCGGCGTCGGGCTCGGCCGCGGGCTGGTGGCGCTGATCCTGACTGTGTTCATCGTCGGCTTCGTCGGCTACCTGGCGGTCACCCGCAAGGACATCGAGCCGCGGGTCGCGGCGGTTCCGCGGCGCGCGCCCGCCCCGGGCCAGCACCGCCGATAAACGCAGATCAGAAGTAGAATTGTAGCTGAGAGTTTTTGTCCGGATACTTATTGCGTACAGTCCGATCTCCGGGCTGGAGGTCGCGGTGGTCAACGACCGGGTGTACCACGCCGCGCTGGACGCGCTGCCCGATTCGACCGCGGTGCTGGATCCTTCGGGCACGATCCTGGTCGTGAACCGCGCCTGGCGGATGTTCGGCCTGGATAACGGGGGCCGGGCCAGGGACGCCGGGGCCGGCGTGAACTATCTCGAGGTGTGCGCGCGGTCGGCCGCGGCGGGATGCGAGGACGCCAAGCTCGCCGCGGCCGGCCTGCTGGCCGTGCTGGACGGGGAGACCGTCCAGAGCGAGCTGGAGTACGCCTGCCCGTCCCCGGCGGCCAGCCGCTGGTTCCTGCTCCGGGTGTCCCCGCTCAGCGGCGGCACCGGCGGCGCGGTCGTCTCCCACGTCAACATCACCCGCCGGAAAATGGCCGAGCAGGCGCTGGCCCACGAGGCGGCCCATGATCCGCTCACCGGCCTGGCCAACCGCAGCCTGTTCGCGGCCCGGCTGAACGAGGCGCTGACCCGCCGCCGGGACCGGCCCACCAGCAGCCAGATCGGGCTGCTGTTCCTGGACGTGGACGGGTTCAAGCAGATCAACGACACGTACGGGCACGAAGCGGGCGACGAGGTCCTGCTCACGGTCGGTCACCGGCTGCGCAGCAACGTCCGGCCGCAGGACACCGTGGCCCGGCTCGGCGGGGACGAGTTCGCCGTGGCTGCGCCCCGGATCACGGTGAGCGCGCTGGACGGGCTCGTCGACCGGGTGGCGGCCGCGCTGCACGAGCCGCACCTCGTCCACGGGCGCCTGCTCCGGGTGCCGGTGAGCATCGGCACCCACCTGGCCACCCCGGGCGAATCGGCCGATACCGTGCTGCGCCGCGCCGACCAGGCCATGTACGCGGTCAAGCGGGCGGGCCGGCCGCCGGGGGGAGTAGCGGGGCAGGGCACACCTTAGAGCCACGCGGCAGCGATCAGCCCGGATCCCAGCCCGCGCGGCCGGGCGCCCCGGTCCGACACGTACAAGGTGGTCCCGGCCAGGTACAGCAGCCACTTCCCGGAGTGGTTCACGGCCAGGCTGGTGTGTGGCAGTCCAGGGAACCCGATCGCCACCTGGTGCTGCAGCACGCCTGCCGTGGTCACCTCCCACATCAGCTTGGAGGTGTTGCGGACCGGGACACCGGCGCAGCAGGCCCGGCTGACGAACAGCCGCCCACCGGGCAGGTACACCCCCTCACGCCAGTAGCTGCGGCGGCGGGCGGGCCCGGTCACCGGCACCGTGGTGTCGCCGGCGCCGCCCAGGTAGGACTGCGCGACCGCCGGGTCCATCAGCACGATCTGCCAGCCCTCGTTGTCCTGGATGGCGGCGATGGACACGGCCAGCTGGTGACCCCCCGGTGCCCAGGACAGATGGGAGATCGGCGCGGGCAGCCCGGCCGACTGCCCGGCCGACTGCCCGGCCGGCAGCATCGGGTAGAGGTGCTCCACGCCCGTGCTCAGCGTGCGGATCACGAGGTTGTACTGGGCCGACAGATCGCCGGGGGACGCCGCGCAGTGCGGGGGCGGGGCCGGCTGCCGGGCAAAGGCCAGGCTGGCCCCGTCCGGGCTGACCACGGGCAGGCTCCCGGTCGAGATCAGCGTGGGCTTGCCCCCGGTCACCGGGACCGATTCCACGTCTTCCACGCACCCGTGCCGCGTGCTGAAGTAGATGGTCCGGCCGTCCGGTGACACGGAGATCTGGTCACCGGTGACCCCGCCCGGCACCAGGACCCTGTCCGGTGCCCCGGTCGCCGAGCTCAGCAGGACCAGCGCCCCCCGCGCGGTCACCCCGGCCATGGCGGGCGGCCGGGCGGTGGTCTGCCGGGGCTGATGGGCCCGGGTCCGGGCGGACGGGGCCGCCGGGTCCGGCGCCGCGGCACGCTGGCCGGTGCCGCCGCCCCCGCACGCCACCAGCAGGGTGACCGCGGCCACCCCGGCCAGCGCCCAGACCAGCCGGGCGGCCATGATGGGTGGTGGGGGCATCTGCGGCCTCCCGTCCGATGGAACCTCAGCTGGTTGAACCTACCGGGATGGGCGCGTTGTCCGCGGCGAAATGTCGGCTTGACGAAGTCCCGGGTACTCTAGGTCACCAAGACCCGCCAGGTCACCACGGCCGGTGAGGTCACCACGACGTGCCAGATCACCACGACGTGCCAGGCGGCCGCGCTGACGGCCGGTTACCGTGCCCGGGGGGGCGCAGTGGATCCAGGTCCGGCCTTGGACAGGCCCGATGCCAGCCAGTGGCTGGCCTCGATGCGCGGCGTCCTGGTTGGCCTGCCCATTGCCGTGGCCTATCTGGCTGGCCGTGAGCACGTATTCGAGTACGTCAACGACCGGTACCGGCAGCTGGTCGGCGACCGGCCGCTGCTCGGCCTGCCGGTCCGGCGGGCCCTGCCGGAGCTGGCCGGCCAGGGGCGCTTCGAGCTGCTCGACAAGATCCTGGAATCCGGCCAGCCGCTGCGCGGCCAGGCCGCCGAGCTCCGGGTCCGGCGGGCCGCGGAGCAACCGCAACGGGTATTCATCGACTTCGCCTATCACCCGGTGCGCGACCCCAGCGGCCGGGTGGCCGGGCTGCTGTGCTTCGCCGCCGATGTCACCGCGAGCGTCCAGGACGGCCCCGGGCAGGAAGCGCTGGCCGTCCAGCTGGCCGCCACCCAGGAGCGATACCAGACCCTGTTCGAGACGCTGCCGCAAGGCGTCATCCACTACGCCGCCGACGGGTCGATCCTCGATGCCAACCCGGCCGCGGGCCAGATCATCGGGCTGGACGCGGACGACCTGACCAGCTGGCCGCTGCGCTTCCCGCAGCCGCCGGTGCACCAGGACGGCACGCCGTTCGAGCCCGCGGACCTCCCGGTGGCGGTCGCGTTCCGCACCGGCGAACTGGTCCCGGAGACGACGATGGGGATCCGGCACGCCCGGAGCGGGAAGCTGCGCTGGCTCGGGGTGACCGTGGTGCCCGACGCGCGGGACGACGACGGCCGGCCGCACCGGGCCTACGCGATGATCCGGGACGTGACCACCCAGCGCCGGGCCGAGGCGACGCTGCGCGAGGGCACCGAGCTGATGGACCGGCTGCGGGACGCCAACGTGATCGGCATGGTGGTGAACGGGGAGGACCGGGTTCACGAGGCCAATGACGCGTTCCTGGACATCGTCGGGTACAGCCGGGCGGACCTGGCCGCGGGCCGGATCTCCACGCAGAGCGTCTCCGCCCCGGAGTGGGCGGCCCAGGACGCCTCCGCCCGGCAGCAGCTGCGCCGCACCGGCTCGTTCGCGCCCTATGAAAAGGAGTACCTGCACCGGGATGGCCACCGCGTGCCGGTGCTGGTCGGCGCCGCCGTGATCAGCCAGCGGCCATTCCGCTGGGTGACCTACGTCGTCGACCTGACCGCGCGGCAGCGCGCCGAAAAGGACCGCGCCACCCTGATGGCCCGGGAACGGGCGGCCCGCACCGAAGCGGAGACCGTCCGGGAACGCCTCGATTTCCTGCTCCGGGCCGGTGCCTTCATGGCCGCCGCCCCGGACCGCTTCGAGCTGCTGCAGCACGCCTCCCAGCTGGTCGTGCACAGCCTGGCCGACTACTGCGCCGTGTTCCTGCCCGCCGCGGACGGCACGCAGCAGGCTGTCGCGGTCGCCTACCGCAGCCCGGCGGGCGAGGTGGTCTTCGCTGACCTGCGGGATCAGGTCACGCCCACGGTGGGCGGGCGAACCGTCAGGGCCGCCTACACCACCGGTACCAGCCAGCTGCTCACCGACGCGTTCGTCCGGGCTTCCGGGCGGCGGGATATCGTCCCGCCGCTGGCCGACATCTTCGACCGGCTGAAGCCGGAGAGCGCGCTGATCTCCCCGCTGATGGCCGGGCACCGCGCGCTCGGTGTGCTGGCCGTGGGCCGCCGCGCGGGCCAGCCCCGGCTCGCCGGGACGGACCTCGCGGTCCTCGAGGAGCTGAGCCGGCGGATCGGCATCGGGCTGGCCAACGCCGACGCGTCCGCCCGTGATCACACGGTGGCCGAGATCCTGCAGCGCTCGGTGCTGCCCGATGCCCTCCCGGACATCGCCGGGCTCGACCTGGCCGTGCGCTACCTGCCGGGCACCGACGGTGACGAGGTCGGCGGAGACTGGTACGACGCGTTCCCGCTGGCGGACGGCCGGGTCGGCCTGGTCATCGGCGACGTGGTCGGGCACAGCATCACCTCGGCGTCGATCATGGCCCAGCTGCGCAACATGCTCCGCGCCTACGCCATCGATCACCGCCACCCGCCGGACGTGCTGCGGCGCACCGCCGCCGCGCTCGGCCAGCTGCTGCCCGACGCGCTGGCCACCGTGATCTACGCGACCCTCGACGTGGCCACCGGCCGCCTCAGCTATGCGAACGCGGGTCACCCGCCACCGGTCATCGGCCGGATCGACGGCACCGCGGAGTACCTGGACGACCCCCCGGGCATCATGCTCGGCGCCCCGTCGGCCAGCAGGTTCACCGCCCGGCAGCACACCCTCGGCCCGGGCGACACGCTGCTGCTCTACACCGACGGGCTGATCGAAGACCGGAGCCGGGACATCACCGAGGGGTTCGGCGCGCTGGCCCGGGCCATGCGGCAGGACGGCTCGCGGACCGCCGAGCAGACCTGCCTGGCCGTCCAGGCCGCGCTGCCCGGCCGCATCCGGCGGGCCGACGACGTCTGCCTGCTGGCCGCGCGGCTGACCCGCTGACCGGGCTCAGCCGGCCGCACCCGCCCGCCATTCGATCTGCGGCGGGCGCACCGCGGCGCAGACCGGGCCGCCTTTCGCGTCGGTCAGGCCCAGCCGGCCGATGAGCAGCCCGCCGCGGATGGCCTGGTCGAGCACGTCGGGCGCGACCCCGTCCAGCCACAGCTTCGCCCGCCGGAACAGGGTGAACTCCTGCTGGCCGCCGACCGTGCCCCAGGACAGGTAGATGAACCGGCCGCCGGGCGGCCCCTGGATGCCGGGGCCCTTCAGGTCGGGCGGCCCGGTCCGGCGGCCACCGTGGCGTCCAGGGTCCAGCTGGCCGCGGGCGCGTCCCCGGGAACCAGCCCCAGCAGCTCATCCCGGCGGCGGCGCTGCACCGCGACGTGCACGTTCGGGTACCCGCCGGGGTCCCCCGGGCTGGGCCCCCACGATCGGCCGGGAAGGTCGAAGCCCTCGATCCGGATCTGCACCCGGCCAGTATGGCGGTCGGGTCTGACAGCCAGGCCGACCCCTATTGTTACTGCATGACCGTGCTGTTCGCGCTGCTGACCGCGCTGTCCAACGCGGTCAGCGTGACCACCCAGCACATCGCGAGCACGGCCGATCCCCGCCACTCCTCGGGATGGCGGCTGGTCAGGTACCTGTTCCACAACCCGCTGTGGCTGTTCGGCTGGGTGGCGCTCGGCGGGGCGTTCGTGTTCCAGGCGCTGGCGCTGCACGACGGCCTGGTTTCCGTGGTGCAGCCGCTGCTGGTCACCGAGATCGTGTTCGCGCTGTTGCTGCGCCAGTTCTGGATCCGCCAGTCGGTGCAGCCGGTCACCTGGGGTGGCGCCGCGCTGGCCTGCACCGGGCTGGCCGTGTTCATCGTCGCCGGGGAGCCGACCGGCGGCCACCCCACCCCGAGCAGCGGTCACTGGGCGGCGGCCATCGTCGGCTGCTGCGTCGCGGTCGGTGTGCTGGCCGCGCTGGCCCAGCGCGGGTCCCCGGGCTGGCGGGCGGCCCTGTTCGCGATCGCGGCCGGGATCATCTGGGCTCTGGTGGCGGTGTTCATCAAGGCCGCGACGGACACGTTCACCGAGTTCGGGGTGGCCGGCATGTTCACCCACTGGCCGGTCTACGCGCTGGCCGTGGGCGGTGCGGCCGGCACCTGGCTGCAGCAGGTGGCACTGCACATCGGGCCGTTGCGGGTGTCCCAGCCGTTCCTGGTGATCGTCGACCCGATCGTCAGCATCGGGCTGAGCGTGTGGCTGTTCGGCGAGCGGTTCAAGCCGCACGCCGGGGTGCTGGCCATAGCGGCGGCCGCGTTCGCCGTGATGTGCGTCGGGATCGTGCTGCTCACGCAGACCGCCCCGGCGACGATGGAGGCCGATGACCGGCCCGCCGTCCACGCCGCCTGATCGCGCCGGTCCCGGGCCGCGGGCGCGCCGGGCGTGGTCAGCTCTCAGCCCGGCCGGTCACGAGCCGACCGGAAACGCCGCGCCGTCCTCGGCGCCCGCCTCTTCGTCGGCTGGATCGGAGGCGCCGACCCCGTTGTTCGACAGGCCGAACAGGTAGCCCAGCCCGGTGATGGCGATCATCACCGCGAACGGCCACCACCAGCCGCCCCGGACCGCGATGGCGAGGGCCAGGCCGATGCAGGAGGCGGTCATGGCGGCGAGCCCGGCCACCGCCCACGACCGCGCGGCGAGCAGCTTCAGCCGCTCATCGGCGCGGGAACCGGCCAGCGCGCCCTCGTCGGTATCCTTTCCGCCCCATACGTACAGGACGATCACCCGGGCCACCGTGGCCACCGCGACCAGGATCGCGAACCACCAGGTGTGGCCGCCCCGCACGAGCCACGCGACGGCGAACATCGCCCCGGCCAGCGCCAGCAGCAGCGGCTTGCGCAGCCGCGGCGGGATGAAGTTCGTCATGTCCCTGCCTCCTCATCCTCCGGGTCGAACATCTTCTCGACCGGCAGGTCAAAGAACCGCGCGATGCGGAACGCCAGCGGCAGCGAGGGCAGGTAGCGCCCGCTCTCGATGGAGATCACCGTCTGCCGTGACACGCCCAGCGCCGCCGCCACCTCAGCTTGCGACAGCCCTCGCTGCCGCCGCTGCTCCCGGACCCGGTTCCGCATGATGTAAAGGTAGCTTTACCTGCCAGTGATGTCAAGGACCCTTTACAAGAGGTACTCGCGCCGGCGCTGCCGTCCGCGTGACCGCGGCGATGACGGGTACCTGGTGCTGCGGATGCCAACGGCGCGCGACGAGGACGTGATGGACATGCCAGCCTTGGCTGCCAGGCCAGCAACCGGGACGGCGGCTGGCTGGCGCGGGCGCTGCACCTGGACCCCATCCATCACCTGCAGCGCCACTGGGGCAAGAAGCTGACGGCCTTCGTCACCGGCCTGGACGGCTCCGGCCCGCCGGCCGGGTGACCGGGCCGCGCGGCTGGTTCGCCTGGTTGCCTGACTGGGCGGCCGGCTGGGCGGCCGGCTGGGCCGTCCCCACCTTGCCGATGCTCTCCGTGACGCGTTCGGCTTGCCGCCGGTCGGCCTGGGCAGCAGCCCGGTGAAATTCGATCATCTGCTGGTGGGTGGCGCGTTTACCCGACCCGGCGTCAGCGGCTCGCTGGTGCGCCTCGGCGGCCCGGTCGTGGGCTCGTGCCCCCCGCAGGTAAGCATCCCGGCACGCCTGGAGTGCCTGGTAGGCGGCGGCCTGCGCCTCCCGCGCGTGCCGGTAAGCCAGCGCGAGCCGTCCCTCGGCGCCGGTGATGTCCTCGGGTAGCCGCCGGGTCCGCAGATCGGCTATCCGCCGCTCGATGCGGGCCTGCCGCCGCGCCAGCGCTTTCATGTCCGGCCCGTCCCGGGGGCTGCTGGGCCCGGTCAGCTGCGGCCTCTTCCAGCGAGGTGGGGAAGCCGTCCATGGGTCACCGCCATCGCGTGGTTCGTCGGCGGTGTGCGGTTGGTGGCGCGGCGCCGCACGTCGGCCAGCTTCCGTTGCTTGTCCATCGCAGTCCCCTGTCCTTTGAGGCTACGCCTGCCGCGGCGCACATGCCATGAGGGTTTGACCCGCTCACCCCGGGCAGCACCGCCACCGTTCGGGTAGCGCAGCGCGTCATGATCGGCGGAGAGGATTACCCGCCCGGCGGGGTGCAGCCTTACTACAGCTACGCCGCTGAAATGCGGCGGCCGAGGAGGTCACCGGCGGCAGGCCGCCCGCTGACGCGGGTGGTAGACGGGTCAGCGAACGGAGCAGTCAGCGTTCGTCCGGTTCGCCCAGCGCGGCCTCGATGTCATACTCAAGCGCGGCCGCCACCAGCGGGGCGGCGGAGACGATCCGGCCGATCCCGGCCACCGGCGCGATCGCCACCAGCACATCGGCGATCTCGTCCTTGGTCGCGCCCGCCGCCAGCGCCCGGCCGACGCTCCATTCCAGGCAGGCCGCCGACGGCCCGATGGTCACCGACGCCGCCAGTTGCAGCAGCGCCGCGATCTTGAGGTCCGGTACCGATGTCCCGGCCAGGTCGAGCCCGAACCCCGCGGTGACGAGCCTCTCGTCGAAGATCGCCAGCCTCCGCAGCGTCTCCTGGTACCTGGCCGCCGGGTCCATGCGCCTCCCCTGCCTTCCGGCACCATTCCATCTGGCACGGGCGCGGATTGCATCCCACCGATGGGGGTAAAACCGGCCCGTCACCCCTCCAGGAGGCCCAGCTCGCGTGCCCGCCTGACCGCCTGATCCCGGGAGGAGACGTCCAGCTTGCGGTAGGTCGACCTCATCTGCGTCTTGATCGTGTGCGGCGACAGGAACAGCTCCGCCGCGATCTCCGGGGCCGACAGGTGGGTGGACAGCAGCGGCAGCAGCCGGAGTTCGGCGGCGGTCATCGTCGAGGCCCCGGGGACACCCGTGCCGCGCTCCCGAGCGACCCGGGCCCGCAACGCGCGGGCCTCCCCGGCCAGGGTGCCCAGGTCAGGCCGCCGCTCGAGTATTTCCTCGATCTCCCGCATGATGGTCCTGGCTCCGGCCAGGTCGTTAAGCGCAAGGTGCACCCGGATGAGCGCGATGCGGAGCTGGACGGCCCAGTGCGGGTGCGCGTACGTCATCAAGGGCCGCAGGCGCAGGGCATTGATGAGGTCCCGGCGGGCCGCCGGGACCTCTCCGCGGTGCACGGCGACACGGGCTTGCACCGCGCTCGTCAGGGCGGCGGCGTAGGATTCCTCGCCCCCGGTCTCGCATAGCAGAGCATGTGCGCGGCTGGCAAAGGCCCCGGCGCGGTCCCACTGGTGACGTGCCATCGCCACCAGCGACCGTTCACACAGCGTGAGCGCGAGAATGTCGGGGGACTGACGTTCTTCCTCGATGCCGTGGGCATCCGAGAAGAACGCATCGCCCCCGTCGGGGTCACCGCAAAGGATCCGCGCCGTCCCCTGCAGCAGCGGAGTTATCTGCGCTGCGAACTTCACCGCCGCGAACTTCCGCGCGGCCTCGTCGGCGTCGGCGCGCATCTGCTCCGCCCCGCGGCGGCACATGATCGCCTGGAGCGTGGCGGCCATCGCCTCGGTGTAAGCGTCACCGGGCGGCCTCGGATCCTGCTGCTGCCAGCGATCGACGACGTCGGCCCACCGTTCAGCCTGGGCCGGCTGCCCGGTCTTCTCGGCCAGGAACGCGGCGTTCATGGCGTTCAGCGGGTATTCCTCGGTTCCGCCCCGGTCATCCAGCCACCTGAACCAGCGCCGGAGGGTTGCCGTGCGGCCCTGCCGGTAGACCGGGCTCCACAGCGTTTGCAGGAGACGGCCGACCGTGCTTACGTCCCCGGCCAGCATCGAGTACTCCAGCGCCTCCTCGGGCAGATCATGCTGCTCGTACCAGGCGGCGGCGCGGCGTCGCAGCACCGGGATAAGGCTGGGCTCCAGCCGCTCCAGCTCGGCCAGCAGCAGGTCGCGGAACAGGTGGTGGTAGCGGTACCACTCGCCGCGCCGGTCCAGCGGCACCAGCAGCAGATTCGACCGGGCCAGGCCGGTCAGCGCCGCGGCCGACCCGGGCATGTCAAGCACCGCTTCGCACAGCGGCCCGGACATGCGCTCCAGCGCCGCGGTCCTGGTCAGGAACACCCGCTGTGAGCTGGAGATCCGCGTCAGGAACTCCGACTCCACGTACTCGCTGACGAATCGGTCGTCCCCGCCGAACGAGGCCGCCGCGCTCCCCGGCGAGCCACCTTCCCGGAGGTACAGCGCGGCCAGGTACAGCCCCACCGGCCATCCCTCGGTCCGCCGGTGCAGCTCCGCCACATCTTCGTCGCCCAGTACCACCTCGGCGGCGCGCAGCAGCGAGGCCGCCTCCGCCACCGTGAGCGACAGGTCAGCGGGGCCGATCTCGACCAGCCTGCCCTCGGCGCGCAGCCGCGCGACCCGCACCGGCGGCTCGTCCCGCCCGGCCAGCACCAGCCGCGAGCCGGCGGGCACGTGATCGGCCAGCACCGACAGCGCCGCGCGGCATTCGGTATTACGCACCAGATGCACGTCATCCAGGACCAGTACCACCGGCGTGGTCATCGACCAGAACGCCGATCCCAGCCGCGGCACCACCGAGCCGGGCACCGAGCTCGCCGGGGAAGCCAGCGCCTCGAACACCCGCTCGCCAAGGCGCTGCACCCGGTCCAGCGCCGTCGCCACGTAGCGGAGCAGGACCTTCGCGTCGTTATCTGCTTCATCGAGCGATACCCAGGCGAAGGCCCGGCCGGTACGGCCGGCCCACTGTGACAGCAGCGTGGTCTTCCCGTAGCCGGCCGGTGCAACCACCGAGACGACCGGCCGGGAATCCTCTCGCTCCAGCCGGTCGATCAGCGCCGACCGGGGGACCGTACCCGCCCGGTTAGACGGGCTACGGAGTTTCGTCACGACCAGATCGAACGCTGGCGTGCCCGCACGCTGCGCCCGGGTGGCCCGCTCAAGCAACCTGCTGTCGTCCACGCCCCGACGGTGCCCCTGAGGTCTGCCGTTGCCCTTGAGGGCCTGCATTACATGCTGGTAGAGGCCCCGGAACACGTCAAGCAGCAACAGCGCGTCGCGTTCCTCCTTTACCCCAGACACACCGTGACCCAGGATGGCACCCAGGGGGAAATGGCAATGGCACAGGACACGCCGGGCGCCGGGGCCGCCGTCGGTGGCACGGCCATGATTGTTCCTGGCGAGATGGCCGCCCGGGTCGACCGCCTGCCGGTGAGCGGGATGGCCTGGGAGATTGCCCTGCTCGTGCAAGTGGGCTGGGCGTGCTCGGCGTCGGCCGACGGGATTTCCGCGAGGCTGTACCCGTTCATCTGGCTGCCGCGCCACGTCATAACCTCATTCGAGTACTCGGTCCTGTTCGCCCTGGAGACCGGGATCAGCATCCTGATCGGCGGCTACGCCATCGGCTGGCTCTCCGACAAGATCGGCCGGCGTAAGACGCTGATCCTGTCGTCGGTGCTGGCCGGGGTGTTCATCTGGCCGTTCGGGTACGTGACGAGCTTTCCGGCGCTGGTCGTCCTCTCGCTCGCCGACACCCTCGGGTTCGCTGGGTACCTGGCCATCAACGTCGCGTACCTGAGTGAGATCATGGGGCCGGCGGTCCGCAGCAAGGTGATCATGGGTGCCCAGGCGCTGGCTATCTTCCTGCTTGCCACCGTGCTGGCCAGCCTCATCCCGCACTACTGGATCCCCCGTGAGTACCGGCTCTACCTGTGGCTGCTGGCCGGGCTGAACATCCTGGTGGCGCTGGTGCTGTTGTGGCGGATGCCGGAGTCGCCGCGGTGGCTGGAGGCCCGGGGGCGCCGCGACCAGGCGCGCAAGATCGTGGAGCGTATGGAGGCGCGGGTGATGAAACGCCATCCCGTGCTGCCCGAGCCTGACCTGACTCCGTATCAGGTGGTGGCCGAGGAGAAGACGAGCTGGTTCGCCCCGTTCGGCAGGCGGTACCTCACCGTCACCGTTTTCCTGCTGGTGGTCATGGTGCTCGGCTACGGCGGCATCGTTTATGGCAGCGTCGGCTACCGTTACCTGTTCCTGGCCGAAAGCCGCCACTACAGCGCGGGCTTCATATTCGCCCTGGCCGCCTGGGCCGCGGCGGCCTCCGCCGTTGTCTACCTGCTCAACGCGTTCTTCGGCGAACGGGTCGAGCGCAAATACACCCAGTTCGCGGGCGCCATCCTGTTCGCCGGGGGCTGGTGGGGTGTCTACGCCGTGCACGACACCCCGGCCCTGGTCACCTTCTTCATCGTGGCGACGGTCGGCACCACGCTGTGGCAGTTCAGTATGTGGGTGTACATACCCGGCAACTACCCGACCCGGATGCGCTCGCTCGGCACCGGCTGGACCGACGGCGTGGGTCACATCGGCGCCTGGAGCGGCGTCCTGCTCAGCGGGGTGGTGTTCACCGCGGCCGCGCCGCAGCGCTGGATCTCGCTGATCACCATACCGGGCGCGCTCATCCCCGCCGTCATGGTCGCGATCTTCGGGAAACGCCAGCGCCGCCGCACCCTCGAGGAGCTGGCCCGGTAGACGCTGGCCCGCGGCGTCCACGCGGATCGCGGCAAAGCGCGAGCCGGCGCCCCAGCCGGTCAGCTGCGGGCAAACTGAGGGGGTGCAGTCCACGAGGGATGCCGGTCACCAGGAGCGCCCGGGCCCCACCGATTACGACGCCGAACTGCGCCGGCATAACGAGGCGCTGCGCGCGGCCTGCGGCATCCGGCTCCGTGACCGTGTCCTCGATATCGGCTGCGGGACCGGGCAGACGACCCGGCAGGCCGCGCGCAGCGCCCGGGCGGGGAGTGCGCTCGGCGTTGACGTCTCCGCGCCCGCTATCGAGCGAGCCCGAGACCTCGCCCGGGCAGCGGGGCTGCGCAACATCACCTTCTGCCACGCGGACGCACAGGCCCACCGCTTTGCGCGCGAGCGCTTCGACGTGGCGATCAGCAGGTTCGGCACGATGTTCTTCGACAACCCCGTGGCCGCATTCGCCAACATCAGGCAGGCGCTGCGCCCCGCAGGGCGGCTGGTCATGATGGTCTGGCAGGCCCCCGAGCGCAATGAGTGGGACGTCGCCATCCGCCAGTCCCTCGCCGCAGCCGAAGCGCCGGCGGCCATCCCGTCCGGGGGAGCGGAAGCGTTCTCGCTCGCCGCCCCGCCGGCCGTGACGCAGATCCTGGAGGCTGCGGGTTTCGCCGGCGTCGGCTTCACCGACGTCCGCGAGCCCGTCTACTACGGCCCGGACGTGGCCGCCGCCCTCGACTGGGTCCGCGGCTTCCGGTGCACCAGCGAAGCGCTCAGGCGGCTGGACCCGGCCGCCGCGGCGCGCGCGGTCGGGCCCCTGCGTGAGGTGCTCGCCGCGCACCTGCGCGACGACGGTGTCTGGTTCAGCTCCCGCGCCTGGCTCGTCACCGCCCGCCGCCCCTGAGCCCGTTGCCACCGGACACTGCTACCGACGGCTCGTCTGCGATCTTTGAATTTGGCGTTTGTACCCGGGCGCTTGACCCCCTGCTTGCCAACTGGTGTGGGCAGCGCGCGCCGGGCGCATTCCTGAGGTCAACGGGTGCGCGTGGGCCGGCCCAAATCCCCTCATCTGGGTGACCCTCGCTCATCCAGGCGAGTGCGAGGAATAGAGGTGCGCAACATGCTGGCGAAG
>Ga0335078_10005827_pt1 | contig 18224 bp, 16 predicted proteins | sample Lox_Sample_32_FD_206711 | JGI IMG/M metagenome (GOLD analysis project Ga0335078, IMG submission 206711) | Soil microbial communities from Loxahatchee National Wildlife Refuge, Florida, United States - Lox_Sample_3.2 | ecosystem: Environmental > Terrestrial > Soil > Wetlands | place: USA... | reverse complement strand
GGCCCATCGCTCTGCGCCACCAATTATTACGACGAGACGCTGGCCATGCTGATCGCTCTCGACAAGGTCAATGGCGACCTGAGCGACGGCCAAAAGAAATACCGCGAGACGCTGGCGAGCCTCGAGCTCGACGCGCCTAATGGAAAAATGAAGCTTGACGAAAATCGCCAGGCGATCGGAACGAGCTTCGTCACCGAGGTCGTGAAGGACGCGAAGGGCGAGCTCGTCAGCAAAGTCGTCCAGGTGGTGCCGAACGTCGACCAGCGGCTTGGCTTCTCCAAGGCGGTGTTCGACAAAATCGGTTTGCCGGGACGCGAAGTGCCGGTTTGCAAGAAGGTCTACAACTAGGCCGGCTTACGGGCCGATCAGGTGGAAGCGCTGTAATATTGCGGGGCATGGCTTTGCGCCATGTCCCGGCTGATCCGGGTCCATTGGGAAGCGTCGAGGCTGCGCGCGGCGCGATGCCCTTCAAGCGTCGCCTCGTAAACCGTGCGCGGCGCGACCGCACAGCCGATTGCCTCGACGCTGAGACCGCGTTCGCGCAACACGTGATACATCTCGTTTTCCGAACTCCGCGCGGTCGCCATGACGACAAGCTCGGCGCCAATACTGCGTGTTCGGGACGGCTCGTACACATTGATGATCTCCGCAGTGCGCCCGTTGATGCGTTTGACGGTGTGGAAGGTGAGGATCTCGACTTTCGCCTCAAACAAATACGTCATGATCCAGTGAAAATACACTTCCGGCACGGTTTCCATTCCGATCATCGGCCATCTCGTTAAAAGACTTACCCGCGCGCCTTGCTTGGCCATTTTCACGGCGGTCAGCGGCGCAGCCACATCCGCCATTTCGTCGATGACGAGAACCTCGCCGGATGGCGGCGATATTTTATCCAACGCCACTTCGTCCCATGACACGCACTTGCCCGTTTCCCAGCCGGGAATTGGCTTTCCGGTTTGCCCCTGGAATCCGTCACGGCGATAACGCGCGCCGGAAGCAACCACGACATGGTCCGGTTTTTCCGCAGCAAGAATGGAATCGAGATTGTCTCGGGTCACGGGGCTTGCGAGCTTGATGTCGGCGCCGTTGCCCCTCGCTTGTTCGGCGAGCCACGTCGCGATGTTTCCGTATTGTTGCCGATAAGGCAAAGCGCCATAAGCGCGAACGTGCCCGCCGACGGCTGCTTCACGCTCGTAGATAACCAGCGTGTTGCCTTGACCGGAGGCCACGCGCGCGTATTCTAGCCCCGCCGGTCCCGCCCCGATGACAAGCACACGTTTGCGCCCATAGGTTTTGCGCGTTGCATTCGCACCCCACAGCGCCTCGCGACCGACAACGGGATTATAGGCGCACTGCACCCGACTGCCGCGGACGACAGATCGCCAGCAATAATTGGCGGCGACGCAGCGCCGGATATCCCTTTCTCTGCCTTCTTTGACCTTCGTGAGCCACTGCTCGTCCGCGATCATCTGCCGCGACAGTAATACGGCATCGGCATCGCCCGATGCGATGAGGTCTTCCGCCACGTCGGGATAGCTGATGCGGCCGACCATCAGCACCGGCTTTTTCGACACATCTTTGAAAGCCCGCGAGTATTTGCGTTCCCATCCTTGCTCGAAGGTCATCGGCGTGTGGATCCAGGAATGATGCACGCCGGCCGAGACGCTGACGTAATCGATATCGGCCTGCTGCTCGAGATCGAGATGCACGCGTTTTACATCTTCGATTTCAAGGTCGCCTTCCCAAAACGAGGTTGAATTGATGCGGTATCCGAGAATGGGGCGATTGCCGATTTTGGCGCGGATGCGCCGCAAGCACTCGACCGAAAACCGCAAACGATTTTCATACGATCCACCCCAGCGATCTGTTCGCTGATTGTAGAGTGGCGAGAGGAATTGCCAGGGCAGATATCCGTGCGCGAGGTGCAGTTCGACGCCGTCGAGCCCGGCACTGACGGCCCGCCGCGCGGCTTCTGCAAAATTTTGCAGGATACGCTCGATTTCGTGTTCCTCCAGTTCCTTGGGAGTGGGACCGCCGGGGATTTCGCCAATCGCCATTTGGCTGGGAGCGACCGTGTAGGCGTTATACTCGTAGGGATCGCGCGCCGGATCGGTCTTGAGGAAGGGGGTCGGCGAGCGCAGCCCAACGTGCAGCAGTTGCGCAATCAGCGCGCAGCCGTGCTTCTTGACCGCCCGGGCAACCCTGGCCATGCCCTCCACCTGGTCGTCGTTCCACAGGCCGGGGAATGCAGCGGGCGTATAGATGGTGTCCTTTTCGACGATTTGACCGCCGAGGATGATCATTCCCAGTCCGGTCTGCGCGCGCTCTTCGTAATAGGCGACGGCCTGGTCGGTAAAAATTCCTTCGTGCGCGCTCCTAACCCACGTCGGACAAACCGGTCCAAAGATGACCCGGTTTGCAATTCTGGTGTGACGCAGTTGCCAGGGTGAGAACAGGCGGGGGTAAGAGCGGGCAGCCGACACGATATTCCTCCTGGATATTTTCTATGTCGAGCAGCAGCACTCGCTGCGACGTCTCGCTGTGCCGGTAGGCCCGTCGAACTGGCTATCGGCATGACCGCTTGTACAATACCTTGGGCGCCGATGTGGCAATTATCGAAATAACCGGCATCCTCGACGGTTAACGGCACAACGATTGTGCCGATAAGAGGGGGGACATGAAAGTCGTAAATTTCTGGCGGGACCAGAAAATTCGCTTCGGTTTCCTGCTCGACGACGAAATATTTGAGCCTGGATTGGCGCTTTCACCGCTGAAACCCGGAGAAGAAGTTTTCTTTAGCGACACCATCTCGTTTATTCGCGGCGGAGAAGTGACGCTCAACGCAGCTCGCCGTCTGGTGGCGTTACGTCCCGCTCATGCGCTGCATCGATTGGATCAAGTTAAGCTGGCGGCGCCGATTTTGCCGTCCACGATTCTTTGCGCCGGCAGCAACTACCGCGAACACAATGATGAAAAGCTCGGCTCACCAACGAGCGGAAAAGAGCCTGAATTTTTCTTGAAGACCTCTGACAGCGTCATCGGACCAGAAGACGCTATTCAGTATGACGAAAAGCTCACCCGCAAGCTCGACTGCGAGACGGAACTGGGAATTGTGATTGGAACGCCCGGGCGTCATATCGCGAAGGAGCGCTCACTCGAGCACGTATTTGGCTACACCATCGTGAACGATGTGACGGCGCGCGACCGGCAGGTCCGCAGATCCGGGAGTTTTACCTGGTACGAACTCGGGCGAGGAAAGGCATTCGACACCAGCGCGCCGATCGGCCCCTGCATAACCACTGCGGACGAAATTCCCGATCCGCAGGCTCTCGGCCTGCGCACGCGAGTGAACGGAGAGCTGCGTCAGTCGAGCAACACGCAGAATATGATTTGGTCGTGCGCGGATCTCATCCACGTCTTCTCAACGAATTTCACGCTGAAGCCCGGCATGGTGATCATTACCGGCACGCCCGCGGGCACAGCATGGTCCTCGGACAAAGAGCTCGGCGGTCACTGGCAACCAAAGGAAGGGCTGGTCGCCGCCACGCGCTATTTTCTTCCCGGTGACATTGTCGAATGCGAGATCGAACGAATTGGTATACTCAGGAATCCGGTACAATAGGAATTAGTCGTTTGCTGCACGTTGATCGTCGCATTCATCGCTCAGGCAAACCGGCGCGCTGCGCCGCCTCGGCCATGCCGGGCGGCCAGTCGATCAGGCTCGGCAGATGTGCCTTCAGCCATTCCACTGACAATTTCGGATTGGCCTTGAGCGCGTCCTTCATCGCTTTCCTCGCCTTTTCGATCTCGCCGTTCGCCGCGTAAGCGCCGGCAAGCGCCAGATAGGCCTGAAAGGTCCGGAAGCCGGTATCGAGTGATCGCAGCTCGTCCTGGATGGCGAGATCGTATTGACGTAGGCCGAAATGATCGCGGCCGCTCTGCATCAGCCACGGACCGAGAAGATAATCGCGGGGGCTCAGGCGTATCGCCTGCTGCAGATGCGCGATGGCATCCTCGTAGCGGCCGAGCATCTGCTCGACGAGCGCTTTAGTCTGAAAAGCCGGCGCGAAGCTGGGATTAATTCGCAACGCGGCATCGGCCGCCGCCATCGCCTCGCCGCCCGCCTGCTCGTCGTTCGGCTGCATGGCGTAGGCAAGAAGGTTGCCTTTGATATAGCGGGCGTATCCATAGTTCGGATCGAGCGCAATTGCCCGATCTGCTTCCGCCAAAGCTCGTTCCCCTTTGTCGACTCCCGCTTCGCTCCAACCGTTGAAATGATCGCGCATGTCCGTGTAAGCGAGGCCGGCGATGGCGTCGACGTTTTTCGGGTCGATGGCGAGCGCTTGCTGAAACAATTCGCGTGCGTCGTTGTCGTGCTGCATCGAAGGTGTGCGGTACATGATCGACCAGCCGCGCATGGCGAGATCGAGGGCGTCAGGATCCATACGCATCTCGGCAGCGCTGCGTTGGCCCTCCGCTTGCACCAGCTCGATCTGCAAGGCCCGGGACAGCCGCGCCACTACGTCGTCTTGCAGCATGAAAAGGTCGGAAACCGTGGCGTCGAACGAATCGGCCCATAGCTGCTCGCCGTGCTCGGTGCCGATGAGCCGCGCTATCACCCGCACGTGCTGGCCGTCGCGCTGCACCGAACCTTCGAGGACATAACGCACACCTAGCGCCTTGCCGATTTCCTTGGCCTCGACGTTCTTGCCTTTGTAGGTCATGGCTGTGGAGAGTGCGATGACGAAGCTGCCGCGCACACGTGAGAGCGCAGTGGTAAGATTTTCGGTGACACCCTCGGCGAAATAATCCTGCGCCGGATCGCCTGACAAATTGACGAACGGCATGACGACGATTGACAATCGTGCCGGCGCCATCGGCATGGCGGTTTCTGTGCGATGCCCGCCGTTCAGCGCGTACCATACGGCACCGGCCGCTACCAGCAGCAGCACCGCAGCGAGACCAATCATCAGCGGAAGCGTCGAGCGCTCCGACTTTTTCCCTTTAACGGCGGCCGGTACCGAGGGTTTGCCGATCTCAAGCGAATAAACCCGGACAGGCTCGGCGATGTTTTTAAGCTCTTTGCTGCCGAGGTCGGTGACGGCGAGATCGAGGCGCGATTTGACCTGTCGATAGGCATCCTCCGAAAGCGCGATGGCGCCGGGTTTGGCGATGCTTTCAAGGCGCGCGGCAATATTGACGCCGTCGCCCATCAGGTCGCCGTCGGATTCCTCGACTACATCGCCAAGATGAATGCCGCAGCGAAACTCGATCCGCAGCTCCGGCGTGACGCCGGCGTTCCGTTCGGCCATGCCGCTTTGAATTTCGATGGCGCAACGGACCGCATCGACCACGCTGCGAAACTCGACGAGAATTCCGTCGCCGGTGCGTTTGATTACTTTGCCGCGGTGCACGGCGATCGTCGGGTCGATCAAATCGCTGCGCAGTGTGCGTAGCCGCGCAAGCGTCCGATCTTCATCCGCGCCGGCGAGACGGCTGAATCCAACCACGTCGGCCGCAAGGATGGCGGCGAGTTTGCGCGTCTCGGTCATCGTCCTGGATCGCAACGAGAGCGTTGAAAGTATAGCTTACCGCTCGCTCTGGGGCGACTTTCCAGTTCGCGGCCGTGTCCGAGCGGCTCATTTTCCACCGGTCGTGCGCCGTTCCAACTCAGTTCCGCTCAACGGCGGCGACCTTGCCGCGTTCGATGGCGAGCGCGACCTTGCCGTGCTTGAGCGCCAGCGCCTGTTGGCCAAATAGCTCTCTGCGCCAGCCGCTTAGCGCCGGCACCGCGGCGCCGTCGTCTGCGGCGATGCGCTCGAGGTCGTCGACGGTGGCGATGACTTTGGCGGCGACGTGGTGACGCTCGGACACCATGCGCAACAGCACCTTGAGCAATTCGACGACGGCGGTGCCGTTGACCGGTGGCGGCTGCCGCTCCAGGTGCGGTAGCGTCTTGGCGTCGCGTTCGAGCCCGCGCGCGACCGCCGCGACGATCGCCTCCGCCGGGCGCGAACGTTCAAAACCCTTCGGCAGCGAGCGCAGGTGCTTGAGCTTGTCAAGCGTATTGGGAGCTTGGACGGCGATGTCGGTAATCACCTCGTCCTTGAGCACGCGCGAGCGCGGCACATCGCGGGCTTGTGCCTCGCGCTCGCGCCAGGCCGCCACTTCGATAAGTACGCCCAGCTCTTTAGGCCTGCGCACCCGTGTCTTCAGCCGCCGCCAGGCATTTTCCGGATCCATACGGTAGGTATCGGCGGACGTCAGGACTTGCATTTCCTCCTGCACCCAGTCCACCCGGCCGCGCCGGCCGAGGTCGTCGACGAGGACTGAGTAAACTTGGCGCAGATGCGTTACGTCGGACACGGCGTAGGCAAGCTGCGCTTCCGACAGCGGCCGCCGCGTCCAGTCGGTAAAGCGATACGATTTGTCGAGCGTGTCGCCGGTGATGCGCTGAACAAGCTGGTCGTAGGAAATCGAATCGCCATAGCCGAGCACCATGGCCGCGACTTGCGTGTCGAAAATCGGATGTGGGATGAGCTTTGCCTGGTGCCAGACAATTTCGATGTCCTGGCGCGCGGCATGAAACACCTTCATCACCTTTTCGTCGGCCATAAGCTCGAAGAACGGAGTGAGGTCGATGTCCTCCGCTAATGCATCGATGACCACCGCCTCATCCACCGAGGCCATCTGCGCCACGCAAAGGAGCGGATAATAGGTGGTCTCGCGGAGAAATTCGGTGTCGACGGTGATGAAGGGCTCAGACGCCATCCGTTCGCAGGCGGCGGCAAGTTCTGACGTTGTCGTAATCGGATGCATTGGGATTGTGATAGCGGAATCGGGCGCGCTTGTCGTCGTTGCCGGGTGGAGCTTAAGCGCTGCGCACCCGGCCCATATGGATAAACTCCCACGGGCTTGGCAGCTCGCCGACCGGGACCTCGATAAGGGTGGGGCCGTCGCGATGGGCAAAAGCCCGATGCAAGGCGCGGCGCAATTCTTCCGGGCTGTGCACTCGCTCTGCCTCGGCGCCAAAACTTTTGCCGAAGGCGACAAAATCCGGATTGGTAAGATCGGAGGCAATCAGCCGGTTGCCGTAGCGCTCCTTTTGGATGCGCCGCACATTGCCGAAAGCGCCGTCGTTGAACACCACCGTGACCAGCGGGATGCGATGCCGCATCGCCGTCGCCAACTCGGTGGCGGTGTACAAAAAGCCGCCGTCGCCGGTGATGGAGATGACCGGGACGTCGCGGCGCGCGTCCTGCGCGCCGAGCGCGGTGGCAAAGCCCCAGCCAAGCGGATCCTGGTAGCCCGGCGAGAGAAAGGTGAGCGGTTTGTAGACCGGAAAGACCAATCGCGCGGCAAAGCCGAGCTGCGTGACCTCATCGACGAAAATGCCTTCCTCGGGCAATTCGGCGCGGATCGCTTCGAGGAAGGCGATCTGCGGCGCCAGCTTTGCCAAACGCTTCCGCCACTTCGCCTGCCGCTCTTCCATCTCGGCGCGCCGCGAGGCGCGCTTTGCGTCGCGCGCGGGCAATTCCGCCAACAGGCTTTGCAGGATCGGTTTGGCGTCGCCGGTAAGCGCCACTTTGGGTCGCTGCCAGCGGTGATGTTCCTCGGCATTGGCGTCAACGCGGACGATCGCGACGTCGCGCTCGGCCCATTCGCGCAGCGGGATAAGGAGCCGCGTGCCTACTGCGAGCACCGCGTCCGCTTCGCTCCACAATTCGTGCCCGAGCGGCAGCGTGACGCTGAATGGATTGCGGCTGTCGAGTACGCCGCGGCCACGGCGATAGGCGAGCACCGGCGCCTGCAGCAGCGCTGAAAGCGCGGTCACTTCCGCGGATGCATTCTGCGCGCCGCCGCCGCAGACGATCATCGGCCGCTTGGCGGCGCCGAGGAGTTTTGCCGCCCGGCGCACAGCGGCGGCGTCGATTTTCGCCCTCGGAAGCGGCAGCGGTGCCTGCAACGTCCCCGGTCCCGACTTACCCCAAACGTCGATCGCACATTCGAGTACCGCCGGCCCGGGGCGCCCGGTGTGCATGGCGCGTAGCGCCAACGCCGTCTGCCGCGAAGCCCGTTCCGGCCCGCGCAGCAGCGTCGTGTGATCGACCATGCGTTCGATAATGCCCGCCTGGTCGCGGATCTCATGCAGGTGGCCGAGGCCGCGGCCGATATCGGCTTGGGGAATTTGTCCGATCAGGCCGAGCACCGGCGCGTTCATCGCATAAGCGGTGAGCAGGCCGGTCGCCGCGTTGAGGAAGCCGGGGCCGGGGACGACGGCAAAGGCCTGCGGCCGGCCGGTGGCGAGCGCTGCGCCAAGCGCCATCAGCGCCGCGCCCTGCTCGTGGCGGGTATGAACCGTGCGGAGCTTCTCCGTGGCTCTGAAAAGCGCGTCGAACAGCTGATCGTTCTGCACGCCCGGCAGCGCATAAATGGTGTCGATGCCGTGGGCGATGAGCGTGCCGGCGACCGCGTCCGCCGTGGTCATCTCTGTCGCTGAGACTTTGCGCTCGTCCCCGCGAAAGCGGGGACTCGGCCTCGAGTCGCGCTTGCGCGGGAATGAGCGGACTTTCGCAGCGGACGCCGCGGCTTTTTTCTTACGAGCCCGGTTGGCCATGCGGACTACTTTCATCAAATGACTAGACGGTGAGACGAATTTAATCACCCTCCCCCTCCAGGGGAGGGTGAGCTTGGATTTACTCCGATGTAGGCGGATGCAAAAGGCGAATGCCGGCCTTTCGCCATTTGATGAAGGCGCAGCGCGGGCCCATTCCGCGACAATATTAAGGACGTTCGGCCTGCCTTGACAAAACGCGCCCTGCGTGTGCTTTCCGCCTTCCGGCCATAACAGGGCTTTTGGACGCAAGCACGCCACAACCATGCACCGCTATCGCACCCATACCTGCGGCGCGCTGCGCGAGGTCGACATCGGCCGTGACGTGCGTCTGTCCGGCTGGTGCCATCGCATCCGCGACCACGGCGGCGTCTTGTTCATCGACTTGCGCGACCATTACGGCCTCACGCAAGTGGTCGCCGATCCCGACAGCCCCGCCTTCAAGGTTGCGGAGACGCTGCGCGCGGAATGGGTGGTGCGCGTCGACGGCAAGGTGCGGCGGCGGCCGGGCGAAACCGAGAATCCGGAATTGCCGACCGGCGCGGTTGAAGTTTACGCCGGCGAAATCGAGGTGCTCGGCCGCGCGGCCGAACTGCCCATGCCGGTGTTCGGCGACCAGGAATATCCCGAAGACATCCGGCTGAAATATCGTTTCCTCGATCTGCGCCGCGAGCGGCTGCACCACAACATCATGAAGCGCGGCGAAGTCATCGATTCGATCCGCCGGCGCATGAAGGCGCAGGGTTTCTTCGAGTTTCAGACGCCGATTCTCACCGCATCTTCGCCGGAAGGTGCGCGCGATTATCTGGTTCCGTCGCGGCTGCATCCGGGAAAATTTTATGCGCTGCCGCAGGCGCCGCAGCAGTTCAAGCAGCTGATCATGATTTCCGGCTTCGATCGCTATTTCCAGATCGCGCCGTGCTTTCGCGACGAGGACGCGCGCGCCGACCGTTCGCCCGGCGAGTTCTATCAGCTCGATCTGGAAATGAGCTTTGTCACCCAGGACGACGTGTTCGACGCCGTCGAGCCGGTGATGCGCGGCGTGTTCGAGGAGTTTTCCGGCGGCAAGCCGGTGACGCAAAAATTGCCGCGTATTCCTTACGGCGAGGCGATTGCCAAATACGGCACCGACAAGCCGGATTTGCGCAACCCGATTGTCATGCAGGACGTGTCAGAGATTTTCCGCGGCTCGGGTTTCAAAGTCTTTGCCCGCATTCTCGAAACGAACCCGAAGGGACAGGTGTGGGCGATCCCGGCAAAAGGCGGCGGCTCGCGCGCCTTCTGCGACCGCATGAATTCCTGGGCGCAAGGCGAGGGGCAGCCGGGACTGGGATACATTTTCTTTGCGCAAGATGCGGGCGTCACACTTGGCCGCGGCCCGGTCGCCAACAATCTCGGTGCGGAACGCACCGAGACGCTGCGCGAACAGCTTCATCTCGACGCCGGCGATGCCGTATTCTTCGTCGCCGGCGATCCGCGAACTTTCTACAAATTCGCCGGCGCAGCGCGAACGAAAGTCGCCGCGGACCTCGGCCTTATCGGCAGGGATCGCTTCGATCTCTGCTGGATCGTCGATTTTCCGATGTACGAGTGGAACGAAGAGGACAAGAAGATCGATTTTTCCCATAATCCGTTCTCCATGCCGAATTTATCGGCCGAGGAATTCGTTGCGCTTGATGCCAGCGATCGGGACAGGATTCTCGGATTGAAGGCGATCCAGTACGATCTTGTCTGCAACGGCGTGGAATTGTCCTCCGGCGCCATCCGCAATCATCGTCCCGACGTGATGAAGAAGGCGTTTGCCATCGCCGGCTACGACGAGAGCGAATTGGAAAAGAGATTCGGTGGCATGCTGCATGCGCTTTCGCTGGGGGCGCCGCCGCACGGCGGCATTGCGCCAGGCATCGACCGCATTGTCATGCTGTTGTGCGGCGAAGAGAATCTGCGCGAAGTCGTACTGTTCCCGATGAACCAGCGCGCGGAGGATTTGATGATGGGCGCGCCGTCGGAAGCGACGCTAAAACAGTTGCGCGAACTCAATATCCGCGTCGTCAAGCCTGCGGCAGACTGAGCGGCTCTCGCCGCCGAGCGCCGCGAGGCTGATATTTCTTCACTTGGCGGCCGCACCTGAAAGAATGTGATTGGCTGCGGCCGCGCGGATCGTTTCGTAGTCGCGATGCATGCGCTTTCTCCGCATCAGCCGCAGAATAAGCCGAAGCTCGCGCAACACTTCGAGCGACAGCCGGGTAGCGCAACCGAAAACGCTGGCGATCTGAAACGCTTTGCGCTCGTCGCGCCACCAGCGTTCCACCCGCGCGGTCGCGTCGTCGAGGCTTAAACCCCCCAGCATGGCGGCACGGGCGGCGTAGCGGGCCCGCACGGCGGCATGATCCGGGCCGAGCGCCATGATTCGCTCGACGCGCGATTTGAACGCGTGGATGACGGCGGTTTCATCGAAGGCGGCGCCGATATGCGCGAGCGCAACCGCCATGGCGGGCACGCGTTCGCCGCGTGCGGCCCGCACTGCGCGCTCAATGCGGCGCTGTTCGCGCTCCTCGCGGAGCGAGCCAGCCGCCGAACCATCTGCGCTTTGAGCGAACAAATCCGATCGCCTCGCATGGACAAAAGCCGCCCGCGAGTAACTGCAATGGAGACGATTTGTCAACGGAGTTGTGACTCTCGGCGACAGCGCGAGGACGCTGCATGGCCGGCGTCACCGGCCTGATTCGGCAATGGAGCGCCAGTCTTGCCGCGCTTTTCTGAGCAAATCCGGAGGGGTGAGGGCGCGCTTTTTCAGAACAGCTTGAGGCAGCAGAGCACTTTGCCGACGATCTCGAGCTCGCCGAGCGGGGCTTCTTCACTCGGATGATTCGTATTGTCGGAAATGATTTTCACCCGCGGCGGCCGCGCCGAGCGCAGCACCTGCAGGCGCTTGACCACGATGCAGTTGAAGGTGTCGCGGATGGCGTAAAGCCCGTCCGGCGTCGGCGTCTTGTGCCCGGTATCGACGATGACGCGCTCGCCGGAAACGATGGTGGGCGCCATGCTGTCGCCGGTGGTGTCGAGGACGAGAAGCCGCGACGGCGAAGTGTGCAATTGCTCGCGCACAAAACTTGTTGGAAACAGCCATCCTTCGCCCTTAAGCGCGTCGGCGTGGCGGCCGTCCTTGCGCACTTCGCGGGCCGGAAGACCGCCGCCGCCGAGGCCGGCGCGGGTGTCGAGTTCAGGCACTTGGCCGGGCGCCGGGCCGAGCGGTTCGTCGTGCGCCGCCTCCTCGCGCAATACGTCGCTTGATTCGATGTGGCCCCCCACCGTGCCCGGATAGCGTCCCCACAGCAAAATCTGCTCGGCACTGTAGCCGAGCGGACCGGCGAATGGTTTTAGATGATCGAGACGGAGCCTGATCAGGCCATTTTCGAGCCGCGACAATTGCTGCTTGGATACCCCTGAAAGCCGCACCAATTCGGAGCGCGACATGCGGCGCGCTTCGCGCGCGTAGTAAAGCCCGCTGCGGGGCGGGGGCTGCTTGGCCCGGCGTGGCATGCGAATCATTGTCACCAAATCGGTGTTGCGCGCCAAGCGTCCAAAATGGCGACTTGACCGTCGCTCGATCAAGGACCATATCTCACAAACCGTGACGCCGCCATGGTCTATTCGCGGCGCGTTCGGCAGCGAAACACAGATCAGCTCCGGCGAGCGCGCGCATCCCTTGGGCGCGCGAAGGACGCCCTGTTGCGGGAGGCGGCATGCGCGCGAATGCGTGGACGGAAGACGGTGTCACGTTGCTGCGCAAGTTTTGGGCCGAAGGCGCGACGGCGGCCGAGATCGGGCTGCGCCTCGGCGGCCCGTCGCGATCAGCGGTCCTCGGAAAAGTTTTTCGCCTGCGGCTCAACGGCGAAAGCGGCAAGAGGGCAAAGAATTCGGCCCCGCGAAAGCAAACAGCCGGCGGGAGCGCGGCGCCCGTCCGGCGGCGCAGCACCCAGCCGCGCAAGCGCCCTATCAAAACTCCGGCGAAGATGGCAGAGCGCGTGACCCTGCTCGGCTTAAATAACGAAAGCTGTAGGTGGCCCTCTGGACGGACGGGCAGAATTTTCTTTTGCGGCGCGGCCGAGGCAGATCTGGCGCGCGGCATACCTTACTGCCCGCGCCACATGCGGCGCGCATATTCTGGATCGGTCAGCTTCGGAAAGACGGAGCGTGGGGATTTCACGCACAGCGTGAAATCATCGGATGTCGGTGCACGCGCATGAGCGAAGACCAAACCAATTTGCCCGTTGAAGATACTCCGGCCGATGAACAGCCGCCGGTCGCCCAGCGGGCCGCTGTTGCGGCGCGCGCGGAACTGCGCGGCGAGCGGACCGGCATTCTCGGCGCCACCGGACGAAAGGCGCTGGCGCCATTCGGCTTGCGGCGTCGCACCGTTCCCGCACGCTGGTCGGCGATTGCGGTCATGGAGCGGATGGAAGAAGCGTTCCGCACGCTGGCGCGCCTGCCGGTCGCGGTGCGGCCGCGCGGCTACGTCAATTCCATGCCGTTTTATCTTTACGACCGCGGCGATCTCAACGCACAAATGGAGACGCACGAACTCGAACGCATGACGCGGCTGCGAAACCGCGTGCGGCTGCCGCCGTCCCCGGCGGAGATCGACCGCATGGAAGAGGCGCTGCGCTGGCCGATCGCGTATTTGTCCGGCGCCGAATTCCACCACGTCGCCCGCGCCGTCAATCTCGGATCGCTTTGGGCGGCGTTCGACGCCGACATCGACGCCCGCCTCAAGCGGCTCAATATCACGCGCCGCACGTTCAACGCGCGCAGGCTGCAAGGCCTGCACATCATCGCCCGCGAGCTGGTACGGCATCGCGTTTCCGTGCGGTAACGGTCGGCGCCAGCGTTGCCGCAAACCATGGCGCGCAAGGCGGGCGAACAGGCCGGGTTGATGGCGGCGTTTCGCCAGGGGCTCGGGCTCGCCGGGCTCGCCGTCATTCAAAGTCCGGAAGGAACTCGCCTTGCCGCCGTGGGTTCGGACGGTGTGGGCTCACTGCCGGCGGGCGAGAGCGGTGAAGTGCGGTTCTGGTGCCGGCACGCGGCGGATGCCGAGCGCATTGTCGCCACCGCCAAATCGAAATTGCGGCGGCACTCACTTGATTCCGCCTCGCGCGCCACGCCGCATCTGGTGTCGTCGTGCCCGTCTGAGGCTGACGAAGCACTTATGACCAGTGCCACTCGATTGCATGTGGCTCTGTATTCGAATGAAGAGATTATCTGCGAAGCGATGGCGGCCATCGCCCGCATGGAGGAGGAGCTTGAGTTCATGCAGCGTGCGGGTGCGCTGAGATCGGTCAACCAATCGTATCGAATTTACCGGCAAGAATCTTCAGCGCGCGGCGAAAAGATCGGTCCCTACGCTCAATGGTTTCGCGCATATAAGGAAAATCTCGTGCGCCAGATCGCAGCAGCGCTGAGATATTTTTGAGAATCATCGGAGTGAACTGCGCAAGCCCCTCCTCGCGCCGGTTTTTCAGATGACACCGCAATAAAAATTTTTGTCGTTGAAACTCAACAAGATGAGCAACCGATCAAGCGTATTGCGAACGCCGTACGCTTTGACATCGCCGCTTCTTTGCGGCATCTCCTCGCGTGCATGCGGGCCTTGCAGAACTGCGCTCGCTCCTTCCAGCAAATAAAAATCCGCGATCGAAACCGCCGGCGGTGCTTGCACGAGCGCAGCCGGCGCGCGAGTGCGCTGTCCGCCGTTCGGTCGCCTATCAAAGACGTTGATCGAGAGGTGCACCGGTGAGCGTGACGGGCAAGGTGAAATTCTTCAATGAGAGCAAAGGCTTTGGCTTCTTTGTCCGCGATGACGGCAGCGGCGACGTGTTTGTGCACCGCTCGGAACTGCCTGGGGAAGTGAAATTTCTTTATGAGGGACAGACGGTGAGCTTCGACATCGAAACGACCACGCGCGGGCTGCGCGCGGTCAATATCAAGCTCCTGTAAATGGCGCGCGCCTGGTCGCCCTTTTCACCCTTCATTCGTCGTAGCTTCGGTTCTTGCAAAATGACAAAACAATCTCCGAACCAACTGCACGCGAATGAAGACGAGATGGTGCGATTCGCCATTGGTGCCGCCGACGCCCGGCTTCGCGCCCACCGTACGGCAAAGCGAGGCGGAGAAGCTGTTGTGCGGGCCGCAGCGCCATACGCTGCTGGTCGGCGGCGCCCGCTCGGGAAAAACCTCGCTGATCGTGCGCAGCATCGCGCACCGCGCGATTTGCGCGGAGGGCTCGCGCCACGCCATTCTGCGCTTTCGCGCCAATGCGGTGCGGCCGTCGATCGCCCAGGATACCTTGCCAAAGATTTTCCGGCTGTGCTTTCCGGATGCGCCGCTGAAGCGCCATCGCACCGAGGGTTACTTTTCGCTGGAGAATGAATCGGAGATCTGGCTTGCCGGGCTCGATGACCAGGAGCGCGTCGAAAAAATCCTCGGCAAGGAATACGCCACCATTTTCCTCAACGAATGCTCGCAAATTCCCTATTCTTCGGCGCTGGTGGCGTTGACGCGGCTCGCGCAAGTGGTCGAGGGCCTGCCGCAGGCCGCTTACTACGACCTCAATCCGACCAACAAAGGCCATTGGAGCAATGTCCTGTTCGGCGAGAAGCGCGATCCGATCTCGCGGACACCGCTCGCCGATCCGGAAAATTACGCGTGGATGTTTCTCAATCCGCGCGACAACGAGATCAACCTTTCGAAAGAATATCTGCAGAGCCTGGAGCGGCTGCCGGAGCGGCAAAGGAAACGCTTCTACGAAGGCGTCTATGTCGACGACCTCGATGGCGCGTTGTTTTCTTACGAGCTGATCGCGCGCCACCGCGTGGCGGAATTTCCGCTTGCGCGCTGCCGCCGCGTGGTGGTGGCGGTCGATCCGTCCGGCGCCGCCGGCCGCGATGACGAGGGCGCCGACGAAATCGGCATCGTTGTCGCCGCGCGCGGCGACGACGGCCACGCTTACGTGCTGGCGGACCGTTCGCTGCGCGACGCTCCCGCCGCGTGGGGCCGCGCTGCGGTTACCGCCTATCACGAGTTCGGAGCCGATCGGATCATCGCCGAGGAAAATTTCGGCGGCGAGATGGTGCGCTTTGTCATCCGCGCCGCCGATGCCAACGCGCCGGTGCAGGCGATTTCCGCCTCCCGCGGCGAGGTTTTGCGCGCCGAGCCGGTGTCCGCGCTGTACGCGCAGGGGCTGGTGCATCACGTCGACCGCTTCGCGGTGCTGGAAGATCAGCTCTGTGCCTTCACCACCGCGGGCTTCCGCGGAGAGGGGAGCCCCGACCACGCGGACGCGCTGGTCTTCGCCATCACCGAGCTGATGCTGAAGGAGAACGCGGCGATCATCGAATTCTATCGGCGGGAGGTGGAGGAAGCCAAACAACCAAACGCGAGCGCAAGCGCAGCAAGCGAGGGCGCTGCGCAACCCAGCGAGGCCTTGATTCTGCTATCGGTGCCGCTGGGCATCTCTGGTGCGCATGGATCGTCGGGAGCCTATTATTCGACCGGCGCCGACGGCCTCGTCGCTGTGCGGCCGGAGGATGCCGACACGCTTCTCAAAGCTGGATTTGTCCGTGCCGCTTTCAGGACGGAGACCAATGATTCCTTATAGGTCGCAGCGGCTCATGGCCGTGCCCAAGACTTTGGAGACACGGATCGAAATTATAATGGCCGTCCACAAGCTGATGACTGAGCTTGCGCTGGACTCGGGTGTGCGAAAATTCGATCCTGATCAACCTCGTCTCCCTGCTGGTAATCCCGGTGGTGGCCAGTGAACCACCGAGGGAGTAGGGCCAACAGGTCGAGGCGGGTTTACTCCTGTGGCGGGGCGAATTTCGCCAGCGAGGGAAGCTGAGTGCGAGGCACAGCACATCCGCGATATTTTCCAGTGCAAAATGGTCGGGCTCCGATCTTGCTACGAACAAGCGAACTTGCGATATGCTAATTGTCTTGCTGGACTGGACATCCCTCCTTTGATCTACTTTTGAGAGGGTTCATGGTCATCGCGACGAGAAAGTTGGTGTTCCGGGACGGAAGCGAAAATCGCGAAGTTGCAATCCATATTTTTGTACCGCAGCAAGAAGCGCCTCGGTCCTGGTCGTGCGCATACGAAATTGATTGGCCGGATGGGGCGCGAAAATTCGCTGCATATGGTGTCGATGCCGTGCAAGCGCTTGAATTAGCGCTGAAGATGATCGGAGCGGAAATTTACACTAGCAATTATCATCAGTCGAAATCGTTGATCTGGGAGAAGCCGGGTCAAGGCTACGGGTTTCCGGTGCCGATCAGTTTGCGGAATCGGTTAGAGGGCGATGACGCCAAGTTTTTTTGAGTGATTGCAAGTGTGGGGTCGAGATCTACGTGCGAGGTCGATAGTGGATATAGAAACGGCCCGCGAGGTTGTGCGCGCCGCCTTCCGTTCCAGTTCCGAACTGCAAAAGCTGCTCGGCACCCTGAAAGGACGCTGCCGGCCCGACGAATATCAGGAGTGCGCGAGAAACATCGCTGCAGCGATCGACACTATTGGCGTCTCCCTCATCGACAAAGTGCTCGCGGAGCATCCGGAGCTGAGCTCGGAAATAGAGACAAGTATTTCGAAAGACGGCCGCTACTCTTAAGTGCGGCGGTTTAAAGATTTTCAGCATGCCCATGTGAAGTTCTTTAGGCACGGCATCCGCTGCGCTTTGCACTGACCTTCGCCTAAACACTCTCTCGTCCCGCTGTGAACGTCCCCGGCATGTCCGCCGCTCCATCCGGCGGAATGCAACGCCTCCGCCACAGCGGGAGCGCGCGAGAGAGGGCGCGGGTCATTCGGGCCGGGGTCTCCTTTTGTCCGCGTCGGGGACCCCGGCCCACGCTTGCGCGCCGGCGCGGCGCTTCGATCAAACAAACAGGATCAGGATGAGCGAGCAGGCTTCAGACGCCGGTCAGCCGGCTTTGCCAGGCTCGCCGTACCAGATCCAGGTCTCGTACGGCACGGGCACCGGCATTACCCGCGGCACCGGCGCCGATTGGTTCGGCCCGCTCGATCCGCTCAAACCGATCGCGCCGGCGGAGGTCGCCGGCCGCCGTTTCGATTTTCCGCCCGGCTACAATCTCGTCACCCGGCCGCGCGGCTACGAGCCGATCGGCTTTGCCGAACTGCGCGCCTTCGCCGACGCCTACGACCTTCTGCGTCTGGTTATCGAGACGCGCAAGGACCAGATGGAGCGGCAGCGCTGGCGCATCCGGCCGCGGGCGGGAAAACTTGAGCGTGATGGCGCTGGGCTCGATGCTGACACGCAATTTCGCGTCGTTGCGATCGAGCACTTCTTTCACAAGCCCGATGGCGTCACGCGCTGGAAGACGTGGCTCCGTTCGCTGCTCGAAGACATGTTCGTCATCGACGCGGCGACGCTCTACTGTCAGCGCACGCGCAGCGGAAAACTCTGCGCGCTGCAGCAGCTTGACGGCTCGACCATCAAGCGGGTCATCGACGATTGGGGACGGACACCGCAACCCTTCGCCGGCGCGGATGGCGCGACGGTTTTTCCGCCGGCCTATCAGCAAGTGCTGAAAGGCTTGC
>Ga0335078_10005826_pt1 | contig 18226 bp, 17 predicted proteins | sample Lox_Sample_32_FD_206711 | JGI IMG/M metagenome (GOLD analysis project Ga0335078, IMG submission 206711) | Soil microbial communities from Loxahatchee National Wildlife Refuge, Florida, United States - Lox_Sample_3.2 | ecosystem: Environmental > Terrestrial > Soil > Wetlands | place: USA... | reverse complement strand
AGGAAGGCCTGCTCAGCCGCGGTCCAGCCATCCCCGGAAGGTCAGCTCCACCACCTTGCCGAGGAACGTCAGGAGCTCGGTCCCCTGGCCGGGATGGAACTTGTCGGCCGTGCGCGAGCCGAAGGCGAGCACGCCCTGCGGCGCGTCGCGGCGCAGATGCAGGCGGAGCAGCGCCTGCGAGCGCACGAGCGTCGCGGCACTGCCGAAGAGCTGCGCATCGGGCTGTCCGTCGGGGATCAGCGCCAGATCCTTGCCGGTGCCGAGCAGGCGGTCGATGGCGCCCTTTGGCAGGATGCGCAGGGTCGTGCGGTTGCCGCCGGCCGGCAGGCGGTCGAGCGCCTCGAAGCCGAGGGTGACCGCATCGACCTCGATGTGCACCGCAAGGTCGGTGGTGATGATCTCGATCAGGTGTTCGAGCGTCGTCGCCCCCAGCATCGCGATCACGCTCGCGTGCACGCGGTTCTGGGTAATGAGGTTGCTGCGCGAGGTGGCCAGGATATCGTTCTGCTGGGCCTGCAGCCGCGTGAGGTCGCCGCGCACGCGCTCGAGCATGTAGCGCTGCAGGTCGAGCACGCCGTCGCCGCGCTTCGCCTCGGGCGGCAGCAGCAGGTTGACGAGCTCGGGATGGTCGACGAGGAAATCCGGATGGTCCCGCAGATAGGTTTCGACCTCGTCTGCGGAAGGTCCGGCGGGCCGCGGGCGGGGAGCAGTTTCGCGGTCAGCCATGGTGCCTCGCCTCTATGAGCCCAGGATCGACTGGCCGGTCTTCTGCCAGTCGGCGAGGAAGGCGGCCAGGCCCTTGTCGGTCAGCGGATGCTGGAACATCTGCCGCAGTACGTTGGGCGGCAGGGTGGCCACGTGCGCGCCGACCTTCGCCGATTCGATGACGTGGATCGGATGGCGCACCGAGGCGACGAGAACCTCGGTCTTGAGGCCGGGGTACTGCTTGTAGATCTGGCAGATGTCGCGGATGAGGACCATGCCGTCGGTGCCGATATCGTCCAGGCGGCCGACGAACGGCGAGATGAAGGACGCGCCCGCCTTGGCGGCCAGGATCGCCTGCGCGGGCGAGAAGCACAGGGTCACGTTGACCATCGTGCCGTCGCCCGACAGCGCTTTGCAGGTCTTGAGGCCGTCCGGCGTCAGCGGCACCTTGACCGCGACGTTCTTGGCGAGCTTGGCGAGCAGCCGCCCTTCCTTGAGCATCGTCGCGTGGTCGGTCGCCGTCACCTCGGCGCTGACCGGGCCGGGCACGATGTCGCAGATCTCGCGCACCACGTCGAGGAACTTGCGCCCCGACTTGGCGACCAGCGATGGATTGGTCGTGACGCCGTCGACGAGGCCGGTCGCCGCGAGGTCGCGGATCTCGGCAACGTCGGCGGTATCGATGAAGAACTTCATGCGAATGTCTGCTTCGCGCCTGCTTTGGGTGAGTCCGTTCCCGGTTCCGCGGAGCGAGGCAGATCACGTTCCGAAGAAGGGCCCCGTCTCGTGACCGGCTCCGACTCGACCGCTAGAGTGTAACCGATGCACGACTCCGAGACCAGCCGGTCAGAATCGCGCGTGCGCGTGTTGCTGCCGCTGCCGCTGGCCGGCGCCTATGATTACCGCGTCCGCGCCGGGATGGACGCCAAGCCGGGCGATTTCGTGCGCGTGCCGCTGGGCGCCCGCCACCTGGCGGGCGTGGTCTGGGATCAGGCCACGCCGTCGGACGTGCCGGACGCGCGGCTGAAGGCGGTCGCGGCGCGTCTCGACGTACCGCCGATGCCCGAGGAGATGCGCCGCTTCATCGACTGGGTGGCGGCGTACACGATGTCGCCGCCGGGGGCGGTCCTGCGCATGGCGATGAGCGTGCCGGCGGCCCTCGAGCCGCCCCGGCCGTCGTTTGCCGTGCGGCCGACGGACGCGGCACCTCATGCCGACAGCATCAACCCCGACGACCGGCTGCGTCTCACCGCGGCACGCCGCCGCGTGCTGCGCGAGCTCCAGGACTCGCCGCCGCGGCCGGTTGCCGAGATCGCGCGCGCCGCGGGCGTGGGGGCGGGCGTGGTCCGCTCGCTCATCGACCTGGGCTGGCTCGAGCTCGTGCCGGTGGCGCCGGCGCCGGCGCGCATCGCCGCCCCGCCCCAGGGTCCGGTGCTGTCGCCGGACCAGGCGGCCGCGGCGCAGACCGTGCGCGAGAAGCTCGCGCAGGGGTTTTCGGTCACCTTGCTCGACGGCGTGACCGGCTCGGGCAAGACCGAGGTCTATTTCGAGGCGATCGCGGCCACCATGGCGGCCGGCCGCCAGTCGCTGATCCTGCTGCCCGAGATCGCCCTCTCCGCGCAGTGGTTCGCGCGCTACCAGGCGCGCTTCGGGGCGCCGCCCGCCGTGTGGCATTCGGAGATCGGCCAGGCCGAGCGCCGGCGCGTCTGGCGCGCGGTCGCCGCGGGCGAGGTGCCGGTCGTCGTCGGCGCGCGCTCGGCGCTGTTCCTGCCGTTCGCGCGGCTCGGCCTCATCGTGGTCGACGAGGAGCACGATGCCGCGTTCAAGCAGGAGGACGGCGTCATCTATCACGCGCGCGACATGGCCGTGGTGCGCGCCCGCTTCGCCCAGGCGCCGGCGATTCTGGTCTCGGCGACGCCATCGCTCGAGACGGCGAACAACGTCGAGCGCGGCCGCTATGCCGCGGTCCATCTGCCGGCGCGGCACGGCGGGGCCGCCCTGCCGGAGATCAGGACGATCGACCTGCGCCGCGATCCGCCGCCGCGCGGCGCCTTCCTGTCGCCGGTCCTGCGCGAGGCGGTTCGGGCCACCCTCGCCGCCGGCGAGCAGGCGATGCTGTTTCTCAATCGCCGCGGCTATGCGCCGCTCACCCTGTGCCGCGCCTGCGGCCATCGCGTCGCGTGTCCCAACTGCACGTCGTGGCTGGTCGAGCACCGGCGCACCGGGCGCCTTCTCTGCCACCATTGCGGCCACTCCGTGGTGCCGCCGGTGTCCTGCCCCGCCTGCGGTGCTGCCGACACGTTCGTCCCCTGCGGGCCCGGCGTGGAGCGGGTGGCGGAGGAGGCGACGAGCCTGTTCGAGGGCGCGCGCATCGCCATCGTCACCAGCGACACGATCACAGGTCCCCACGCGGCCGAAGCGTTCGTGCGGCGCATGACATCGGGCCAGATCGACCTGTTGATCGGCACGCAGGTGATCGCCAAGGGCCACCACTTTCCGAGGCTGACCCTGGTCGGCGTGGTCGACGCCGACCTGGGCCTGGCCGGCGGCGACCTGCGCGCCGCGGAGCGCACCTATCAATTGCTGCACCAGGTCGCCGGCCGCGCCGGCCGCGCCGAGCGCCCGGGCCTCGCCCTCCTGCAGACCTACGCGCCCGAGCACCCGGTGATGCAGGCGCTGGTCGGCCTGTCGCGGGGCAGCGCGGCGCGCGACCGCTTCCTCGCCGCCGAGGCCGACGAGCGCCAGCGCGCCGGCTGGCCGCCGTTCGGCCGGCTCGCGGCGGTGATCGTCTCCGGACCCGACGCGCACGCGGTCGATGCCGTCGCCCGCCGGCTCGGCATGACGGCGCCGCATGGCAACGGAGTCGAAGTGCTGGGGCCGGCGCCGGCGCCGCTGGCCCTGCTGCGCGGCCGCCACCGCCGCCGTCTCCTGGTCAAGGCGCGGCGCGACGCCAACCTGCAGGATGCGGTGGCCGCATGGCTCGCGCAGGTGAAGGCGCCCAACCGCGTTCGACTTCAGGTCGACATAGAGCCCTATAGCTTCCTCTAGCGATTCGGCGTACGCTCAGGTTGTAAATATAGTTAAGTTTACAATCATTAATAACACCAAGGATAGTCCGGGCGAGGGGGCAGGCAGGGAGGCGACACCGTGACGCGCATTCTCATCGTTGACGATGACACCGCCGTGCGCGATTCGATCCATGCGATTCTGAGTCTGCACGGGTACGACATCCGCCAGGCCGGGGATGGGCGGCAATGCGAGAAGGCGGTGCGCCAGGGCGTGCCGGACCTGGTGATCCTCGACATCATGATGCCGGAACGGGACGGCATGGCGACGATCCGGTCGCTCCGGCGCAGCCATCCCGGCGTCAAGATTCTCGCGATCTCGGGCGGCGGCGAGATGCATCTCGAGGAAGCGCTGCCCTTCGCCGAAGCCCTCGGCGCGCACGCCTCGCTGCACAAGCCGTTTCGGGCGGGCGATCTCCTGGCGGCGGTTCACACCCTCGTCGGCCACTGACGGACGCCCCTGTCGAGGCTCGGCGGTCTTGCCGGCCGTGCAGTAATCGCCGGTCATACCGGGGCACTTCCATAAAGGAATGGTTGAAATATCATTCACGAATATATTATTTGAGAGATTCTCGATCGAGCACAGCACATGGCGCTCATCCTCGTTGTCGATGACGATGCCGCCGTCCGCGATTCGATCCGGACGGTGCTCGAGCTGGACGGCCACGCCGTCGTCGAGGCCGCGGACGGCCGCGACGGCGAGGCGCAGATCGCGCGCGGCGCGCCCGACCTCGTCGTCCTCGACATCTTCATGCCGGAGCGCGACGGGTTCGAGACGCTGCGCAGCCTGCGCCGCACGCATCCGCGGCTGAAGATTCTCGCGATCTCGGGCAGTGCCGGCGGGCAGCTCGAACGGACGCTCGCGTTTGCGCGCGAATTCGGCGCCGACGCGGCGCTCCACAAGCCGTTCCCGGCCGACGCGCTGCGCGCCCAGGTGCGGGCCCTGCTCAAGCCCGACGCAGCGCAGGCCAACGGCTGAACCGGCGCCGGCCACGTCCTCGCGCAAGACCGCGACGCCGAGGTCCCCGCCCCGGGCCGCCCCCGCGAGCCGGTCGCATGTCGGCTCGGCTTTGATTTGTCTGTGGAAAATGAGCTTTCCCGGGGAAGCTCGGCTTATTGCATCGGCGAAGTCGCTGTGGTAGCAATCCGCCGCCTTCGCCGAGGGTGCTGCCCTGGGCGAAGGTCGTTTGTTTCATCAAGGGCTTCAAGGGATTGGCTGCTGCCAGCCCGGGGCCCCAATCCCCGAGGAACAGCTCTCCGTCGTGGCTTCAGAGTCTCCCATTTTGACCGGACTTGCCGGTCGCTACGCGACGGCGCTCTATGAATTGGCGGATGAATCGAAGGCGCTCGATCAGATTGCAGCCGATCTCGCCACGCTCAAGGCCGCGATTGCCGGGAGCGCCGATCTCCAGCGCCTGATCTCCTCCCCGCTCGTCCCGCGCGATCAGCAGGCCAAGGCCGTGCTGGCGCTCGTGGCGAAGATGGGGCTCAGCGACCTGACGCGCCGCTTCGTCGGCCTGGTCGCGCGCAACCGCCGCCTGTACCGGCTTGCGGCGATCATCGACGCCTATACGGCGCTCCTCGCCGAGCACCGCGGCGAGGTCACGGCGACGGTCACCTCGGCCAGGCCGCTGTCGGCGCCGCAGACCGAATCGGTGAACGCCGCCCTGCGCGCGGCCGTCGGCCGCAAGGTGGCGGTGGCGCTCAATGTCGATCCCAAGCTTCTCGGCGGGCTCAAGGTCAAGGTCGGCTCCCGGCTGATCGACGCCTCGCTCGCCGCCAAGCTGCAACGCCTGCAACTCGCGATGAAGGGCCTCTGACGATGGAAATTCGGGCCGCGGAAATCTCCGCAATCCTCAAGGAACAGATCGCCAAGTTCGACACGGCCGCCGACGTGTCCGAGGTCGGGCAGGTCATTTCGGTCGGCGACGGCATTGCGCGAGTTTATGGACTCGACAAGGTCCAGGCCGGCGAGATGGTCGAGTTCCCCGGCAATATCCGCGGCATGGCGCTCAACCTCGAGGAGGACAATGTCGGCGTCGTGATCTTCGGCGACGACCGCACCATCCGCGAGGGCGACATCGTCAAGCGCACCGGCGCCATCGTCGAGGTGCCGGTCGGCAAGGAGCTGCTCGGCCGCGTGGTCGACGCGCTGGGCGAGCCGATCGACGGCAAGGGCCCGATCAAGGGCGCCAAGCGCACCCGCGTCGAGGTGAAGGCGCCCGGCATCATCGCGCGCAAATCGGTGCACGAGCCGATGCAGACCGGCCTCAAGGCCATCGACAGCCTGGTGCCGATCGGCCGCGGCCAGCGCGAGCTGATCATCGGCGACCGCCAGACCGGCAAGACCGCCGTCATCGTCGACACGATCCTGAACCAGAAGGCCATCAATGCTTCGGGGGATGAATCCCGAAAGCTCTATTGCATCTATGTGTGCGTCGGCCAGAAGCGCTCGACCGTGGCGCGCATCGTCAAGACGCTCGAGGACTACGGCGCGCTCGACTACTCGATCGTCGTCGCCGCGACGGCGTCCGAGCCGGCGCCGCTGCAGTTCCTCGCCCCCTATACCGGCTGCGCCATGGGCGAGTTCTTCCGCGACAACGGCATGCACGCGGTCATCTTCTACGACGACCTGTCGAAGCAGGCCGTCGCCTACCGCCAGATGTCGCTCCTGCTGCGCCGCCCGCCCGGCCGCGAGGCCTATCCGGGCGACGTCTTCTACCTCCATTCGCGCCTGCTCGAGCGCGCCGCCAAGATGTCGGACGCGGAAGGCAAGGGCTCGCTGACCGCCCTGCCGGTCATCGAAACCCAGGCCGGCGACGTGTCGGCCTACATCCCGACCAACGTCATCTCGATCACCGACGGCCAGATCTTCCTCGAGACCGAGCTCTTCTATAAGGGCATCCGGCCGGCCATCAACGTCGGCCTGTCGGTCAGCCGCGTCGGCTCGGCCGCCCAGATCAAGGCGATGAAGCAGGTCGCCGGCCGCATCAAGCTGGAACTCGCTCAGTACAGAGAAATGGCCGCCTTCGCGCAGTTCGCCTCCGACCTCGACGCCTCGACCCAGAAGCTGCTGGCCCGCGGCTCGCGCCTGACCGAGCTGCTGAAGCAGCCGCAATACGCGCCGATGCCGGTCGAGGAGCAGGTGGTCTCGATCTTCGCCGGCGTGCGCGGCTACCTCGACAAGATCGAGGTCGGCCAGGTGACGAAGTTCGAGCAGGGCTTCCTCGGCGCGGTGCGCTCGCAGCACGGCGACATCCTCAAGGAGATCCGCGAGAAGCGCGAGATCACGCCCGACACCGAGAAGAAGCTCACCGCCGTCCTCGACGGGTTCGCGAAATCGTTCGCGTGAGCTGACGGACCGCAGACGGACACGCGCTAGAGCACCATGCCCAGCCTGAAGACGTTCCGCGTCCGGATCGCCAGCGTGAAATCCACGCAGAAGATCACGGCCGCGATGAAGATGGTGGCCGCCGCCAAGTTCCGCCGCGCCCAGGAACAGGCGCTGGCCGCCCGCCCCTATGCCGAGCGCATGGAGCGCATGCTGGGCTCGCTGGCCGGGGCGGCGAGCGGGGGCGAGGGGCCGAAGCTCCTCTCCGGCACCGGCAGCGACAAGGTGCACCTCGTCGTGGTCGCCACGTCGGACCGCGGCCTGTGCGGCGCCTTCAACTCCTCGATCGTGCGCGGCGCGCGCCAGTTCATCCGCCAGCTCCTCGCCGACGGCAAGACGGTCAAGATCTTCTGCGTCGGCCGCAAGGGCCGCGACCAGCTGCGGCGCGACTACGGCAAGCTGATCGTCGAGACGATGGAGGAGATCGGCCGGCGCCGGCTGTCCTTCGCCGACGCGCAGCGCGTGGCCGGCCGCATCCTCGCCTTGTTCGAGGCCGGCGAATTCGACGTGGCGACCCTCTTCTACAACCGCTTCAAGTCGGCCATCAGCCAGATCGTCACCCGCCAGCAGCTCGTCCCGTTCCCGGTCGAGCGCCCGTCCGGCGACGCGCCGGCGGCGACCGAGGGCGGCGCCGTGTACGAGTTCGAGCCGGACGAGGAGGAGATCCTCGCCGACCTCCTGCCGCGCAATCTCGCCATCCAGATCTATCGCGCCCTGCTCGAGAACTCCGCGTCCGAGCAGGGGGCGCGCATGACCGCAATGGACAACGCGACCCGCAATGCGGGCGACATGATCAAGCGCCTCACCCTGCAATACAACCGCACGCGCCAGGCCTCGATCACCAAGGAGCTGATCGAGATCATTTCCGGCGCCGAGGCGCTCTAGACGTTTTTCGAGGAGTCTGAGAATGGCCAAGAACAACATCGGACGCATCACCCAGGTCCTGGGCGCCGTCGTCGACGTGCATTTCGACGGCGACCTGCCGGAGATCCTGAACGCGCTGCACGTGCAGAACCAGGGCAAGACCCTGGTGCTCGAGGTGGCGCAGCATCTGGGCGAGCAGTCGGTGCGCACGATCGCGATGGACACGACCGACGGCCTGGTGCGCGGCCAGCAGGCGGTGGACACGGGCGATGCGATCCGCATGCCGGTGGGCCCCGAGACCCTCGGCCGGATCATCAACGTGGTCGGCGAGCCGGTGGACGAGCGCGGCCCGGTCAACGCCAAGAAGACATCGCCCATCCACCGGGAAGCGCCGCCGTTCGTCGACCAGTCGACCGAGGCGGAGATCCTGATCACCGGCATCAAGGTCATCGACATGCTGGCGCCCTATGCCAAGGGCGGCAAGATCGGCCTGTTCGGCGGTGCCGGCGTCGGCAAGACGGTCACGATCATGGAGCTGATCAACAACGTCGCCAAGGCGCATGGCGGCGTGTCGGTGTTCGCGGGCGTCGGCGAGCGCACCCGCGAGGGCAACGACCTCTATCACGAGATGATGGAATCGGGTGTCATCAAGCTCGACGGCCCGGGCTCGAAGGTGGCGCTGGTCTACGGCCAGATGAACGAGCCGCCCGGCGCGCGCGCGCGCGTCGGCCTCTCCGGCCTCACCGTCGCCGAGTATTTCCGCGACGAGGAAGGCCAGGACGTGCTGTTCTTCGTCGACAACATCTTCCGCTTCACCCAGGCGGGCTCCGAGGTGTCGGCGCTGCTGGGCCGCATCCCGTCGGCCGTCGGCTATCAGCCCACGCTGTCGACCGACATGGGCGCCCTCCAGGAGCGCATCACCTCGACCAAGAAAGGCTCGATCACCTCGGTGCAGGCGATCTACGTGCCCGCCGACGACCTGACCGACCCCGCACCCGCGACCTCGTTCGCCCACCTCGACGCGACGACCGTGCTGTCGCGGCAGATCGCCGAGCTCGGCATCTTCCCGGCCGTCGATCCGCTCGACTCCACGAGCCGCATGCTCGACCCGCGCGTGATCGGCGAGGAGCACTATCAGGTGGCGCGCGACGTGCAGCGCGTCCTGCAGACCTACAAGTCCCTGCAGGACATCATCGCCATTCTCGGCATGGACGAGCTCTCCGAAGAGGACAAGCTCACGGTGGCGCGCGCGCGCAAGATCCAGCGCTTCCTGTCGCAGCCCTTCCACGTCGCCGAAGTGTTCACCGGCACGCCCGGCGTGTTCGTGAAGCTCGAGGACACGATCAAGGGCTTCAAGAAGATCGTCGCCGGCGAGTGCGACGACATGCCGGAAGCCTCCTTCTACATGGTCGGCACGATCGAAGAGGCCACGGAGAAGGCGCGCAAGATGGCCGCCGAGGCGGCGTGAGACGGCTGAGGCTGGAAGCGTAGTCATGGCTGACAGGCTGCAGTTCGAACTCGTCTCGCCCGAGCGGCTCCTCATCTCGCGCGAGGTGGGCATGGTGGTCGTGCCGGGTGCGGAGGGCGATTTCGGCGTGCTGCCGGACCACGCGCCCCTGATCTCGACCGTGCGCCCGGGCGTGATCGACGTCTACGACGACGGGGCGACGATCAGCGACCGGATCTTCGTCTCGGGCGGCTTCGCCGAGGTGACGGGCGAGCGCTGCACGGTGCTGGCCGAGCAGGCGACCCCGGTCAAGGAGATCGACCGCGCCGCCACGCAAGCGCAGATCGAGTCGCTGCACCGGGACCTCGCTCAGGCGGGCGAAGACGGCGCGCGCGAGCATCTCGCGGCCCAGATCGAGGCCGCCGAGGCGAAGCTCGCCGCGACCGGCGGCTGACGCCGGCGGGCTTGAAAGCCTGCAACGTTAAGGTCATATAAAGCCTACCGGAATACGCCGTCCGTCCGCGCCGACGGGGCAGCTGTGACTCGGTGGTGATGAAGCACTGGACGCTCGATGACATCGGCTGGGACCGCTTCGACCCCATCAAGGTCGATGCGGACCTGCTGCGCATCGTGAAGGCGGCGAGCCTCGTCGAGCACAACGGCGGCGACTACGCGATCTATCTCGAGAACGTGTTCGCCGGCGACGACGAGTTCCGGGCGGCGGCGCGCGCCTGGGCCAAGGAAGAGGTGCAGCACGGCCAGGCGCTGCAGCGCTGGGCCGAGCTCGCCGACCCGGCGTGGAATTTCGCGGCCGCGTTCCAGCGCTTCAACGACGGCTTCAAGCTGCCCTTGAGTGCCACCACGTCCGTGCGCGGGACGCGCACCGGCGAACTCATCGCGCGCTGCATCGTCGAGACCGGCACCAGCTCTTATTACGCCGCCCTCGGCGAGGCGGCTGCCGAGCCGGTCCTGAAGCAGATCTGCATGCGGATCGCGGCCGACGAGCTGCGTCACTACAAGCTCTTCTACACGCACATGACGCGCTACCAGACGGCCGAGCGCCTCGGCTTCTGGGGCCGCCTGCGCACCGGCCTCGGCCGCATCCTCGAATCCGAGGACGACGAGCTCGCCTGCGCCTACTGGGCGGCGAACGAGACGAGTGCTGTCTACGAGCGCAAGCCCAACAGCCAGGCCTACGCGCGGCGCGCCTATGCCGTGTACCGCCCGCACCACATCGAGCGCGGCATCGCCATGGTGATGAAGGCCGTCGGCCTGTCGCCGCAGGGCCGGCTGCACGGGTGGCTGTCGCGCGTCGCCGGCTGGATCATGCGCACGCGCGTCGCCTCGCTGTCGCGCGCCGGCGTGTGACGTCCGCCGAGCCGCTGCCGCGGTTCGCCCGCCTCCGATGTCGCCGCTCGACAATCCCGTCTGGTCGGCACTGACCGGGCCGCATACGGCATTCGCCATCGGGCGCGGGGCCGCGCGCCATTATCCGCGCCAAGTGGCGCCGTTCTTCGCGACGACGCTCTGGATCCTCTGGCGCCGGCCGGCGGCGCGATAGGTCAGCCGCGCTTTGCCAGGTGCCCGAGCTCGGCGACCACCTGTTTGTAGAGGTCGCGCTTGAAGGGCACGATGAGCTTGGTGAGCGAGCCGACCGGCGCCCATTTCCAGGTCGAGAACTCGGGATGCTTGTGGGCGTCGATGTCGATGTCGCTGTCCTTGCCGAGAAAGCGCATCGCGAACCATTTCTGCGTCTGTCCGCGATAGCGCCGGCCCCAGGAGATCTCCTTGAGGATTTCCGCCGGCAGGTCGTAGGTGAGCCAGCCGCGCGTCTCGCCGATGATCTCGGCCTTGGCCGTTCCGGTCTCCTCCTCCAACTCGCGGAAGGCCGCCGCGCGCGGCTCTTCGCCATCGTCGATGCCGCCTTGCGGCATCTGCCACGCCGCCTCCGGCATGTCGATGCGCTGGGCCACGAACACGCGCCCGTCCTTGTTGATCAGCATCACGCCGACCCCCGGCCGATAGGGGAGGGACGCGACGTCGCGCGGCCTCTTCTTCGCGGGCTTGTGTTTCGTGGACTGGCGCGCCACGCCTAGCCGTCCGGCTGGCGGTTGACCATGGCGGTGATCGGGGCGAGGGCGATGCCCTTGCCGTCGAGCGTCGGCAGCCAGGCTGCGAGCCGCTCGAACGTCACCGGATACGGCTGGCCCATGGCGACGGCGTTGCCGGTCTGCTTCGCCACCCTCTCGATGTCGGCCAGCATCGCGTCGATGGCGGCGCGCGAGGCCTGCTCGTCGATCATGCGGTCGTTGATGGCGCGCGGCAGGTTGATCTCGGTCGCGAGATGCGCCGCCTCGCTGCGCGGGGTGGTGCGCGCATCGACGAACATGAGGCCGCGGTCGCGCAAGGTGGTCAGCACCGGGCGCAGCGCCTGCGGCGACGTCGTGAAGCGCGAGCCCATGTAGTTGGTGACACCGACATAGCCCTGGGCGCGCCCCAGCACCCAGTCGAGCCGGTCCAGGTTCTCGCGCGGGCTCAGGCTCGTGAGCAGGGTCTGCGGGCCCGGATCGCGCGTCGGAAAGTTTGCCGGCTCCATCGGCAGGCCCAGGAGCGCTTCGTGCCCGGCGGCGCGCGCGAGGTTGACCCAGTTGGTCAGGTTGTCGGCATAGGGGCTGAAGCTCAAGGTCACACCCGCCGGCAGGTTCTGGATCGCCGCCTGGGTCGCGGCACTCGACAGGCCGAGATCGACGATCACGACGGAGATGCGCGGCCGCGCGTCATTGGCATCGAAGGGGCTCGCGAGCTTCTGCCACAGGGCTTGTGCGGGCGGCTGCGGCGGCTGCGCCTCGGGCGGTCGCGCCTGCGGCTGGGGCGGCGGCGGAGCGACCGCAGCTGCCGTCTGCGGATTGGGCGCGGCCTGGGGGGCGCCACCCGGCGCTGCGGCCGCCGGTGCCGGAGGCGCCGACGTTGCCGCCGGCGGCTTCGGCGCCGCACCCGCGAGGCTGGGCGGGACCGTCGCGGGGCGGTCCTGCGGCGGCTTGGCGGCGAGCTCGGGCACGTCCTTCGCCGCCGGCATGGCGGGCATGGGGGGTGTGGTCACCGGTGTCTGAGCGGCCGCGGCCGAATCGCCCGGCGGCGTCGTGTCGGCCGCAGCCGCAGGAGGCGGCGGCGGAGCCGGTGCGGGCTCCGGCTCCAGCACCATGAAGAACGGCTCGGGCGGCTTGCGGGCTGGCGGCTTGCCGCCGCCCCACTGGCGCCAAGCGAGATCGCCGCCGATCGCCAGGATCGCGACCATCCAGGCCACCGCCAAAAGCGGCAGGCCGCGCCGCCTGGCGCTGCGCGTTGGCGCGGGGCCCCGTTTCGCCACGTGTCTACCCCTCGCCGTCCCCCGACGGGCGAGGTCTCCCGCTAGTTGATCGCTCGCTGACTAAACAGCGCGAGTCCGTGCAACAGATCGTACGCCTGCGAAAGTTGGTAATCGGTCGCCGTGTCGCCGGTCACGTCATCGCCGGGCGCCCCAGGCTGGGCGTTGGAGTTCGGCGCCTGGCCCGGCGTCTGCCCGCCTTGCTGCTGGCCCGGCGGCAACGTGTCGTTGCGCAAGGCGCCGCGCAGGTCGGCCTCGCGGCGGATTTGGCCGGTGTCGATCTTCACCAGCTTGGCCTGATCGACCTTGATGTCGGGCTCGATGCCTTCGGCCTGAATCGAGCGGCCCGAGGGGGTGTAATAGCGCGCGGTCGTCAGGCGCAGCGCTCCCTGGCCGCCAAGCGGGATGATGGTCTGCACCGAGCCTTTGCCGAACGAGCGCGTACCCATCAGGATCGCGCGGTGGTGATCCTGCAAGGCGCCGGCGACGATCTCGGACGCCGAGGCCGAGCCACCGTTGATCAACACCACCATCGGCAGGCCGTTCAGCAGATCGCCCGGCTTGGCATTGTAGCGCTGCGCATCCTCCGGCCGGCGGCCGCGCGTCGAGACGATCTCACCCTTGTCGATGAAGTCGTCGCACACGGCAATCGCCTGGTCGAGCAACCCGCCCGGGTTGTTGCGCAGGTCGAGCACCACGCCCTTGAGCTTGGGGCCGAGCTTGTCCTTGATCTTCGAGATCGCGGTGCGCAGCCCGCTGTCGGTCTGCTCGGTGAACGAGGTGATGCGGATGTAGCCGAGGTCGCCTTCGGTCGACGAACGCACCGACTGGATGGTGATGCGCGCACGCTGCAGGGTGACGGTGAAGGGCTGCTGCGTGCCGCGGCGGATGGTGAGCTTGATCTGCGAGTTCACCGGGCCGCGCATGTGCTCGACCGCGTCCTGCAAGGTCAGGCCCTGCACCTGCTCGCCGTCGATCTCGACGATCAGGTCGCCGGGCTTGAGGCCGGCGCGCGAGGCCGGCGTATCGTCAATGGGCGATACCACCTTGACGAGGCCGTTCTCCATCGTGACCTCGATGCCGAGGCCGCCGAACTCGCCGCGCGTCTGGATCTGGGTGTCCTGGAATTCCTTGGCGTTCATGTAGCTCGAATGCGGATCGAGCGAGGACAGCATGCCGTTGATGGCGTCCTCGACCAGCTTCTGGTCGCTGACGTTCTCGACATAGTCCGAGCGCACGCGCTCGAAGACCTCGCCGAACAGGTTGAGCTGGCGATAAGTCTCGGACGTATTGCCTTGCTGCGCCGACGAGGGCACCGGCGACACCAGCCAGCAAGCGACCACGACGGCCGCCAGAACTCTGTACACTTTCATCCGCTTACCTTCCTATCCGAGGTGGCCAGCCAGGGCAGCGGGTTGATCGGTTGACCGCGCTGGCGAAGCTCAACGTAAATTACCGGCCCCGTGGCGCCTTTGCTATAGATGTCGGCGGGCGACAAACCGGCATCCGAGGGACCCGCAGCATCGGGGCTATTGGCGGTGGCGATCGGCTCGCCCATCGCAACCACTTGTCCGACCGAAACGTCAATCCGGCCCAATCCGGCGAGAAGCGTATGATATGCCTCGCCGTGTTCGATGATCAAGATGCGGCCATAGCCGCGAAACGGCCCGGCGAACACGATTTTGCCATCAAAAGGTGCAACGACCGCGGCACCCGGCCGGGTCTCGATCGTCAGGCCCCGCTGCGGCACCCCGCCGTCGGCCGATTCGCCGAAGCCCAGCAAGATCTTGCCGCGCGCCGGCATGACCATCTGGCCGCGCGGCTGGCCGAGATGCCGCAAATGTGACGTAAGCCCCTCGGTCACGCGCGCCTCGAGGCCGGCCCCCTTCAGATCGGATTGGGGCGGCCGGGCCGCCGCGGCGGCGCTGCGCTCGTCGAGGCGGCGCACCAGGTCCTGCAGGTTCGCGGCCTGCCGGCCGAGCGCCTCCACCTGCTCGGCGGCTTCGGCGTGCGCCGCCGCCGTCTCCTGATAGACGGCTGCGCGCGCGGCGATCAGCTGCCGCAAATGTTCGTGGTCGGCCGACAGACGCTGCGTCGCCGCGGCGAGGGCGGTGCGCTCGGATGCGACGCGCGCGCGCAAGTCGCGCAGCTCGTCGAGGTCGTGCGCCACGTCCCTCGCCATCGTCTCGATGGGCGGCACGACGTCGCCGAGCAGCCGTGCCGTGCGCACCGTGTCGGCCGGCGTGGTCGGCATCAGCATCAGCGCCTCGGGCGGATTGCGCGCGAGCTGCGCCAAGGCCGAGAGCAGGCGAGCGAGCTCGGCCCGCCGTTTTTCGAGCTCGGCCGATTTCGCGATCTGCTGCTCGTCGAGGGCGGTGAGCGTGGTCTCGACCGCCGAGAGCTGCTCCTCGCTGTCTTGCGCCGCCGCCGCCGCCGCCTCGAGCTGGGCGCGCAAGGCTTCGATCGCGCGGACCTGGCTGGCCGCGTCGGCGGCGAGGCGTTTCTCGCGTTCGCGCGCGGCGGTGAGGTCGCGCTGGACGTCCTGGAGGGAAGGCGTGGGCTTGGGGTTCGTCTCCGCGGTCGCGGCGGCCGTCAAACACAGGAGAGCCGCCGCGGTCGCGGACAGCCACGGGGCGTGGCGCTGCGCGGCGGATCTATTCCGCCGCACGTACTTCGTCCGGATGCGTGATCAGCGTGTGGCCGGTCATCTCCGGCGGCTGCGGCAATCCCAAGAGCTCGAGCAGGGTCGGGGCGACGTCCGCGAGCCGGCCGTCGTGCAGCGAGAGCGGCGCGTTGCGTCCGGGCTCGGCGCCGCCGATGAGCATCACCGGCACGCGGTTGGTCGTGTGCGCGGTGTGCGGCTGATGGGTCGCCGGATCGACCATCACCTCGGCGTTGCCGTGATCGGCGGTGACGATCAAGGCGCCGCCGGCCGTTTCGATTGCTGCAGAAAGACGTCCGAGGCAGGCATCGACGGTCTCGACGGCCTTCTTCGCCGCGGCGAAATCGCCGGTGTGGCCGACCATGTCGGTGTTCGCATAGTTGACGACGATGAAGTCGAACGTCCCCGAGCCGATGGCCTCGACGAGCTTGTCGGTCACCTCGACCGCCGACATCTCGGGCTTGAGGTCGTAGGTGGCGACCTTGGGCGAGGGCACGAGGATGCGGCTCTCGCCGGCGAACGGACGCTCCTCGCCGCCGTTGAAGAAGAAGGTGACATGCGCGTATTTCTCGGTCTCGGCGATGCGCAGCTGCGTCAGGCCCGCCTCGGCCACGATCTCACCCATCATGTGCGTCAGCGGCTGCGGCGGGTACATCGCCGCCATGAAGCGGTTGAGCTCGGCCGAGTACTCGCACATGCCGAGCGCCGCCGCAAAACGCACCGTGCGAGTGCGCGCAAAGCCGTCGAACCTGGGATCGAGGAGGGCGAGCAGGATCTCGCGCGCGCGGTCGGCGCGGAAATTCGCCATCACCACGCCGTCGCCGTCGCGCATGCCGGGGTAGCCCGGCAGCACGACGGGGAGCACGAACTCGTCGGTCTTGCCGCTCGCGTAGGACCGAGTGACCGCGGCCTCGGGATCGGTGGCCGCCGCACCCTGCCCGTCGACCAGGGCGCGATAGGCGAGCTCGACCCGGTCCCATCGCTTGTCGCGGTCCATCGCGTAGTAGCGGCCGGAGATCACGCCGGCGCGAACGTTCGCAAGCCCGGCGATGCCGGCGGAGAATTTCTTGAGATAGCCGATGGCGCTCTTGGGCGGGGTGTCGCGGCCGTCGAGGAAGGCGTGGATCCACAGCGTGAGGCCGGCGGCGGTGAGCGCCTTGGCGAGGGCCACGATGTGATCCTGGTGCGAGTGCACCCCACCGGGCGAGAGCAGGCCCATCAGGTGCACGCTGCCGCCGGCCTTCTTCATCTTGGCGATGAACTCGGCAAGCGCGGGATTGCGCGCGATGGCACCCGAGGCGACCTCGTCGTCGATGCGCGGCAGGTCCTGCAGCACGACGCGCCCGGCGCCGAGATTCATATGGCCGACCTCCGAATTGCCCATCTGCCCGGCGGGCAGGCCGACATGGCGCTCGGACGCATCGAGGAAGGCGGTCGGATATTTCCGGCGAAGCCGGTCGAGATGGGGCGTATGCGCCTTGTGGATCGCATCGTCGTCGGCCGGCTCGGGGCGGTGGCCCCACCCGTCCAGGACGCACAGGACGACGGGCCGCCGCTTGGGCACGAATCGAGTCATGCCGGAAATATAGGGGAGGGCGGCGAGGCGGGGTAGGGCAGCAGGCGGCAAAAAGGTAGTGAAATTTCTGGTGTTTGGGGGGCTGGCAAGGCCGGGCGGGACATTGACTCAGAGCGGTCCCAAGGGGTAGAACAAAACAGGAACATACGTTTCTGGCCGGCACGCGTTTAGCCGCCACTCCAACCCTAAACGCTCGCCGGCGCGGGCACATCCGTGCCCGCGGGTGACTCACGGCAAGGGCGTGTCCTCCTGCATGTCGACCTTACGCGCCAAAACCCTGGCCCGGCTGCGCGAGCAGATTCGCACCCTGGAAAAACCGGGCCTCAGCGACCGTTCGGCGCTCGAGTTCGGCGAGCCGGCGATCGACGACGAATTGCCGGGGGGCGGCCTGGTGAGCGGCTGCCTGCACGAGCTGGCAGCAAGCCCGCAGGATGCTGCCGCCTATGGCCTGCTCGCGGTCCTGCTCGGCCGCCTGATCGGCGGGGCCGGCGTTGCGCCCGGTATGGGCATGGCCTTGTGGTGCGGCCTCGCGCCCTCCGGCCGGCCGGCGCTGCCGTACGGTCCGGGCCTGGCGCGGTTCGGGCTTGCGACCGAGCGGCTGATCCTGGTGCGGGCGCCGAGGCCCGCCGAACTCCTGTGGGCGATGGAGGAGGGCTTGCGGTCGGGGCGTTTTGCTGCCGTTCTGGGAGAAGGGCTGGCTCCCGATCTCACGGCGACGCGGCGGCTGCAGCTCGCGGCGGAAGCCGGCGGCTCGACGGCGCTTCTGGCGTTTCCGGCGACCGAAAGCCGCAGCCGCCGCCTGTCGGCGGCGACGACGCGCTGGCGCATCGCCGCCCTCCCGGCCGTATTGCCGGATCGTCCGCGCTGGTCCGTCAGCCTCGATCGCTGCCGCGGCGGGGGCCGGCACGCATGGATTCTCGAGTGGAGCCATGAAGCGTTACGTCTCCGTGTTTCTGCCGCACTGGCCGACCGACCGCTGGCGGCGGCAGCGGTCTGAGCCTCAGGCGCCGCCGCGACCGCTGGTGCTCACGGCACCGGCGCAGGGCGGGTTGCGGCTGACCGCGGTCGATGCGCGGGCCGCGGCCGAAGGCCTGTATCCGGGCCAGCGCCTGGCCGATGCGCGCGCCCTGGTGCCGGAGCTCCGGGCCGCCG
>Ga0335078_10005825_pt1 | contig 18229 bp, 14 predicted proteins | sample Lox_Sample_32_FD_206711 | JGI IMG/M metagenome (GOLD analysis project Ga0335078, IMG submission 206711) | Soil microbial communities from Loxahatchee National Wildlife Refuge, Florida, United States - Lox_Sample_3.2 | ecosystem: Environmental > Terrestrial > Soil > Wetlands | place: USA... | reverse complement strand
GGTGTGCCCATTGTGGCGGGCCGCGACTTCCTCTTGAGCGATCGCGCGGATTCCGCGCGGGTGGTGATTGTGAATGAGCAGTTCGCCCGCAAGTACTATCCCAGTCGAAGCGCGATCGGAAAGCGCCTGCAATTGAATGGCGCGGACGGTCCCTTCGCCGAGATTGTCGGCGTGGCGAAGCAGAGCAAGTACCTGAACCCTCTCGAGCCACCGATGGAGTACCTCTATCTGCCATGGGACCAGAACCGTACGGCGGCCATGACCCTGATGCTGGAAACCGAAGGACCGCCCGCCACTATGGCCGGCCCGTTGCGCGACTTGGTACGCCGGCTGGATGCCAAGCAGCCGATTTACGCCGTCCGGTCCATGCAGGAAGTCTATGACCTGACCGTGAAGCAACGGATGGACATCATTCGCCAGATCATCGGAGCGCTGGGTTTCCTCGGGTTGGTGCTGGCGTTGGTAGGCCTCTATGGGTTGATGATGTATTCGGTGAGCTTGCGGCACCGCGAGATCGGCATCCGCATGGCGATCGGGGCTGACCATGCCGCCGTGGTCAGGATGGTGCTGAAGCAGGCGATGGTGCTGGCCACGAGCGGCGTTGCCATCGGCCTGCTGCTAAGCCTCCTGGCGAGTCAGGTGACGGCAGCCCTGCCGGGTGGGCACAGTTTCGATTTGCCTCTCGTCGCGCCGGTGACGCTGGCCCTTCTGGCTATGGCCGTTTTCGGCGCTTACCTCCCCGCGCGCCGGGCGTCGCAAGTCGATCCGAACACCGTTCTGCGCCAGGAGTAGGCCTAAACCCGGCTTCTTACCACGTTTGAATGTCGGCGGAAGGGCGGGGCTTCAGCCCCGCCGAAATCGCGGCGCCTATCCTTTGTTCGTTCTGCGACCCTTCCTTCACAAATCTCTCAGGGCAAGTCCAAATCAAGCCTGTAGATGTCCGCATCGCTGCGAATCAAGATCAACAGGGGAGAATCGTCGGCCGCAAGTCCCGTGAACAGCGCGGTGCCAAAGTCAGCTCTCCGGATCGCGCTCTTGTCCGCCACCCGCTCGGTATGATGATCGCCGATGCTCACTCGCAGAACGGCCAGCCCCGGATCATAGACGTCCTGATAGTAGATCCACTTCGAGTCCTGCGACCAAATTGCGTAGTGCAGGCCTTTGCCGGATCCCAAACGGTCCCAGCGACCGAGGGTGCATTGGCCGCACGCTTTGCGATCAACTCGATAGGCGAAGTCGGCATCGGGACGAACTCTCCCGGCACAAGGAGCCCCACGCTGTCACCGTCTCCCCCTAGTTGTGGAGAGCGCACCCGGCCATCGCGCGCTCATGGCCAGGTACGGCAGCCTGCGCGGACGGAAGTGGCTCCGCGCTCGCAACCTGCGCGAGTTTCAACTCCATCTATTTCAAGGTGCTGCGCTGGGCGTTGACCTTCTGTAATACCTGGTCGAGTGAACCCTGGAAGATCAGAATCTTCACCTCCAAGACTGCTTGCTGGCCGGGTCCCAGGGGCGCCTGCGGATCGACGTGCTGGCACGTGAGTTCCGGGTTGCTCCACACATTGCCGACGGTGCGTGAGAAGCTGGCGACAATCCACTGGCGATCCGTTGAAACCGTGGCGATCAATGGCTCGTCCACCGCTCGCGACTTGGTGTAATAAGTGATGCCATCACTTCGATGCTCAACTCGCTGCGTCGGCACAGGCCATGTAAACGAAGCCATGTAACGGGCCGGCAGCCACTGATCCAAAGGCATGGTCAGCCGGCTCGGTGTTTCCGAGGCAAGGAGATCAAAGCCGTCCTGGTGATGCACGTAGGTACGCTCCAGGCGGACATCGTGGAAGATCGAGATAAGCCTGGGATCGGTAACCGCGTAGATCATGTCGTACGCCACGTTGGATCGATTGACCAGCTCATAGTGGAAGCGGACACCATCGTCTTCCAGCGTGGCTCGCGCCAGCAGGTGGACACCGCCCCTCAAATCCCGCTCATACTGAAGTGACCGGTCGAGTCGCCGCCAGGCCGGCTTCTCTCCTTGTGGTCGTGGCAAGTACAGGTGTTCAGCTTCGTTGCTTCCGTGTCTTCTGGCCGTGACGTGCTCCGGGAAGAGGATGTTGATGGCGTGATCCGTGTCTTGATGACCCGGCAAGACGAGGCCAAGCATGGGCTGTGCGTTCTCCGTTGACACGAGCAGGCGCAAGCCGGCGGCATTCTGGATGGCGGCCGGTTTTTGCCCACTGATCAGCACGGTGCAGCCCACCAGCGCGGCTGCGGCTGCGCAAATGGTTCGAGCCCATCGGTGGTGTCGTGGACTGCGCATGGAATGGCCTCCGGTAAAAAGCAGCTTCGTCACCAGGCCAGTTTAAGCCTAATGAAGCCGGATGGGCCAACCGATTGGAAGCCGGCAAACCGGAGGTGCCGCCGTCCTGGCGAGTCAGGCCCAAATGACTCTGTGTACGCGACTTATCGTATCACATCACTCATCGCCTCGGGGCAACGGGTTCGAAGATGGGAATCGGCGTCATCGGTGGATTGGCGATTCGGCGGCAAGAGTACCATCGAACTGGTACGGAATATCTCTTACGTATTGGGGCGCGTTAATGGTAAAAGAGAGCAGTAGGAGGAAGCAGGCGGCAGCGGGCCGGGACGAAGACGATGCTCAGAGCCGAGAAGCTCACCAAGGTTTATCGTTCGGGGGAAGAGGAGGTGGCCGTCTTCGAGGACCTCGACTTCGAAATCGGCCAGGGCGAGCTGGTGGCATTGATTGGCGAGTCCGGCACGGGAAAGACGACGTTGCTCCACCTGCTCGCGGCTCTGGACACTCCCACGCGCGGCGAGGTATACTTCGAAGGTGGGCGACTGAGCGAGTTCGGGGAGGAAGAGCGGGCCGTCTATCGCAACACGCGGCTCGGGTTCGTTTGGCAGATGTCCTACCTGCTGCCGGAGTTTACGGCGCTCGAGAACGTGATGCTTCCCCAGCTTATTCGCGGACGGGGTGCGGCGGAGGCCCGGGAGAGGGCCCGGCAACTGCTGGCGGAAGTGGGATTGGAGCAAGGGTCGTTGCGCCGCGTAGGGGAACTTTCCGGCGGCGAGCAACAGCGGGTGGCCTTGGCGCGGGCGCTGGCGAATCAGCCGGCAGTGCTGCTGGCGGACGAGCCAACCGGGAACCTGGATCAGCGCACGGCAGAGCGCGTGATGGGAATGCTGGAGGGGTTGCACCGGACGCACGGGTTGACTTCAGTGCTGGCGACGCACAACCTGGAACTGGCGCGGCGCGCCGACCGAACCCTTCGCCTGGCGAACGGCAGGCTGGTGGAAGAAGTCGAGAGTCGAAAGTTGAAAGTCGAAAGTCAAGAGTAGGACTCCTTCCACTCTCGACTTTCAACTTTCGGCTTTTGACTTTTTCTCAATTGGTAGGTCACCATGCTCCAGGGGATACAATTGCAGGGGGAAGACTGAGCTATGTTCGAACGATATACGGAGAAGGCGCGCCGGGTGATTTTTTTTGCGCGCTACGAAGCCAGCCAGTTTGGAAGCCCCTACATTGAGACCGAGCACCTGTTGCTCGGATTGTTGCGAGAAGACAAAGCCCTCACCAATCGCTTTTTGCGCTCCCACGCCTCGATTGAGTCCATCCGCAAGGAGATCGAGGGGCGCACCACTATTCGCGAGAAGGTCTCGACCTCGGTGGACCTGCCGCTGAGCCAGGAGTGCAAGCGCGTGCTGGCGTTTGCGGCAGATGAGGCCGAACGGCTTTCTCACAAGCACATCGGGACCGAGCACCTGATGCTCGGCCTGCTGCGCGAGGAGAAGTCTTTTGCGGCGGAGATTCTGCTCACGCGCGGTCTTCGCCTCTCGACGATCCGCGAGGAATTGAGTCGGGTCCAAAGCGAGAAAATGTCTTCCAACCGCCCCAAAGAAACTTCGCTGCTTTCCGAATTCAGCCGCGACCTGACGCAGGCGGCCATGGAGAATCAGCTCGATCCGCTGATCGGCCGCGAGAATGAGCTCGAGCGCGTGGTGCAGATCCTGTGCCGCCGCACCAAGAACAACCCGGTGCTGATCGGCGAGCCGGGGGTGGGCAAGACCGCCATTGTGGAAGGGCTGGCGCAGCGCATCGCCGACGGCAACGTGCCGTCGTTCCTCGCCGACAAGCGCATCCTGGCGCTCGACCTTTCGCTGATCGTGGCCGGCACCAAGTACCGCGGGCAGTTCGAGGAGCGCCTCAAGACCATCATGAAGGAATTGATGGAATCGCAGAACAACATCATCTTTATCGACGAACTGCACACCCTGGTGGGTGCCGGATCGGCGGAAGGATCGCTGGACGCGGCCAACATTCTGAAGCCGGCCCTCTCGCGGGGCGAGATCCAGTGCATCGGCGCCACCACCCCGGCGGAGTTTCGCAAATCGATCGAGAAGGACCGGTCGCTGGAGCGGCGCTTCCAAGCGGTGAAGGTGCCGCCCCCCGACGAGGACGACGCGGTCAAGATCCTGTTCGGCATCAAGGACCGCTACGAGAAGTTCCACGCCGTCACCTACACCGACGATTCCCTCAAGTACTCCGTTTACCACTCCAACCGTTACATCCCCGACCGCTACCTGCCGGATAAGGCTGTGGACCTGGTGGACGAGGCGGGAGCGCGCGTCAAGCTGCGGCAGAGCTCGCTGCCGGGGGAAATGATCGACGTCCAGAAGCGCATCAAGTTCGTCGCCCACCGCATGGAAAACGCCATCACCAACCACGAATTCGAAAAGGCGCGCTTCTATTCCGACGAGGAGCGCAAGGAGCGCGACAACCTGCGGGTGCTGCGCGAGAAGTACAACATCGACGAGACGGCCATGGGGACGGTGACGCGCGAGGACATCGAAGACGTGGTGGCGCGCTGGACGGGCGTGCCCGTCACCTCGATCAAGGAAGCGGAAATGTCGAAGCTCCTGCGCATCGAAGAGGAGCTGCACAAGCGGGTGATCAGCCAGGACCGGGCCATCTCCGCGCTGGCGCGCGCCATTCGCCGGTCTCGCGCCGGCTTGAAAGCGCCGGGCCGGCCGGTGGGCTCCTTCCTGTTCCTGGGTCCGACCGGGGTGGGCAAGACGGAAGTGGCGCGCACGCTGGCGGCGTTCCTTTTCGGAAGCGAGCGGTCGCTGGTGCGCTTCGATATGTCCGAATTCATGGAGAAGCACTCGGTCTCCAAGTTGATCGGATCGCCTCCGGGCTACGTGGGGTACGAGGAAGGCGGGCAACTGACGGAGCGGGTGCGGCGCTCGCCCTATTCGGTGATCCTGCTGGACGAAATCGAAAAGGCGCACCCCGACCTCTTCAACATCCTGCTGCAGGTTTTCGAGGACGGACAATTGACCGACGGCCTCGGCAACACGGTGGACTTCAAGAACACCATCATCGTCATGACGTCGAACATCGGCGCGCGGTACCTGGAGGGGCGCGCCCACCTCGGGTTCCAGTCGGCGGCCGACGGGGCCACGGCCAAGAAGAGCGAGGAGTTGGTGATGGGCGAGGTGAAGCGGCTCTTCAATCCGGAGTTTCTCAATCGCCTCGACGAGGTGATCGTCTTCAACGCGCTCAGCGACGCCGACCTGCTGCAGATCATCGACCTGCTGGTGGGAACCATCAACCAGAACCTGGTCCACAAGGGCATCACCCTCTCGCTTTCCAGCGAGGCGGGGCAGTGGATTCTGGAGAAGACTTGCGCCGACCGCTCGTACGGCGCCCGCCCGCTGCGGCGCGCGCTGCAGAAGTACGTCGAAGACCCACTTTCGGAGGCCATGATTCAGGGTGAAATCTCCACCCCGGCGTCCCTGGAAGTGACGGTAGGAGACGAAGGGCTCTGTTACCGGCCCAAGGACGACAAGCTGGTCGCGGCTACCCCGCTAGCTCACTAGGGAGAACCATCCCCTGCGGACCGCCCGGCAGAAAATACCAACCACGCCAAAAGAATGGCCGCCGTCGTACCCTGCGGAGAGGCGCGACGCTCCGGAGTGGATTGAGTGTTCGGGCCAACCTGTGGCCAACGGCGGGCATCGGATTGTTCTTGACGGAGATCGGGGGGAAAGCGGAAGTTTCCTGCGTGCGGATGAATCCAGAGCTATGTAGGCGCCGGGTGCGTCAGAATCACTTTCGCGGGGCCGTGCTGGTGCTCGCCCTGATGGCGGGGACGGCGGGGAGCGCCGCCGCCCGGGCGCCGTCTGCCGGCGGCCAGCAACCGCCGGCCGCCAATCCCAATCCGCCGCAGGCTTCACCGCCGCCGAGCCAAGCCGCGCCCGCCAATCCGCCGCCGGCGCAATCCAATCAGCAGGCGCCTCCGCCGTCGAAGCAGCAACCGCCCGCCCAGGGTCAGGCGCCACCGGCGGAAAAAAATCAGAAACCGGGAGAAAAGCCCGCGGCGCCGCCCCCCTCGCAGCAGCTTCAGCTCGAGGCTCCGCCTGAGGCGCCGGCAGCTCCGCCACCGGCGAAGGCCGGTCCGCCCGCCGCCGTGACGGCGCAGCCCCCCCAACAGCAGACCATCGAGCAGATTCTCTTTCGCGGGAACCGGCGTATTCCCGCGGCGACCATGCGCGCCCGGATTTTTTCCCACGAGGGCGACGTCTACGACGAGGACGCGCTCGAGCGCGACTTGCACGCCCTCTGGAACACGGGATTCTTTGACGACATCCGCATCGAGTCGACCCCAGGGAAAACCGGAATGATTGTCACCTTCTATGTGCGCGAGAAGAAACTCGTGCGTAGCATCGATTACAAAGGCTTGAGCACGGTACAGCAGTCTGACGTTCTCGATCGCTTCCGGGAAAAGAAGGTGCCGCTATCGATTCTCTCGCAGTACGATCCGGTGGTGGTGAAACGGGCCGAGGTGGTGTTGCAAGAACTTCTGGCCGAGCACGGTCGCCAGTTTGCGACGGTGCGCGCGCGCACGCGCAATATTCCTCCCAATTCGGTGGCGCTGACGTTCATCGTGGTCGAGGGCCCCAAAGTCAAAATGGGCAATGTGAATTTCACCGGAAACACGGTGTTTTCGCGGCAACGCCTGGAGCGCTCCATGAAGTACTCCCGTCCCACGGGCCTGCCTCCCTGGTTCTACTGGTTCCACAAGACCTACGACAAGGATCGGGTGGAGGCCGACCTTGAAAACATCCGCAGCCTGTACCAGGACCACGGGTACTTTATTGCTTTGGTGCAGGACCCCAAGGTGAAGATGGTGAATACGCACAATCGCTTGCCCCTTTTCTTCCTCGGCGGGGGAAGGGGCAAGCGCGTCGACATCACCATCCCCGTCGAAGAGGGCCCGCAGTACCGGCTGGGTAAATTCGTCATCCGGGGCAACACACTCTTCAAACAGGCAGTGCTGGAGCGAGTGCTGCGGATGAAGAGCGGCGACATTTTTGATCTCTCCAAGGTGCGCAAAGCGCTGGACGATTACAAGAAGCTTTACGGTGAGTTCGGGTACATCAACTTCGTGGCGACACCGGACCCGGAGCGGGACGATAAACGCCACGTGGTCAACCTGGCCCTCGATTTCGAAGAGGACAAGCAGTTCTTCGTGCACCGGATTGAGTTCTCCGGCAACACCAAGACGCGCGACAAGGTGATCCGACGCGACTTACTGCTCGACGAAGGCAACATTTTCAACACGGCGCTCTGGGACTACAGCGTTCTGCGCATGAACCAACTCGGCTTCTTCGAGGAGATCAAGAAGGACGACTATGACATCAAGCAGAACGCCAAGGACAACACGGTCGACATTTTAGTGAAGGTGAAGGAAAGGGGGCGCAACTCGATCGGGTTTTCCGGGGGAGTCAGCGGCCTGGCGGGTAATTTCGTCGGCCTCAATTACGCAACCAACAACTTCCTGGGACTCGGCGAAACGCTTAGTGTTGAGCTCCAGTTCGGAACTTACCAGAAGCTATACTCTTTCGGCTTCACGGAACCACATCTTTTTGACCGCAACATCACCACCGGCTTCACCATCTTCCGCAACGACTACAAGTTCGATGAGTTACGCCAGACCTTGGCGGCCGCCGGCATCAACCCGAACAACGTCCAACAGAGCGCCTATACCAACCTGCTTTATCAGAATTTCCAGCAGAACAGCGACGGCTTTACGACCTTTTTGAGCTACCCGCTGCACCGCACGTTCGCGCGGTTCGGGCTTACCTACAGCTTCTCGAAGAGCAGCATCCAGACCTTCAGCGCCGCCTCGACGGCATATTTTGACGCGATCAACTTCCGGGGCTTCGCCGGGCCGAACGCGCTATCCGGCATCATCTCGAGTTCGGTCCAGCCCACTTTCGTCTACAACACGGTAGACAGCCAGTGGAACCCTCATCATGGAAAGTACCTTTACGCCGGGCTGTCGTTCTCGGGTAGCTTCTTCGGGGGCAACGTCAACACCATCACTCCCTCGATCGAGGCGAAGTACTTCCATCCTATCAACAAGGGGCGGCACGTCCTGGGCTTCCATCTGCTGGCCTCGACGGTGACCGGTTACGGCGGCGAGTCGCCGCCCCCGTTTAACCGCTTCTTTATCGGCGGCGAAAACGACCTCCGCGGATTCGACTTCTATAGCGTCAGCCCGGTGGCGTTCTTCCCCACCATCGGCCAAGTCTGCAACCGCGACAACAACGGCAACCCGATCACGACCGTTAATGCCGGTGGTCAGAGCACGGGAGCGTGCGGATCGTACACGCAGTTCCCCTATAACACTCTGATCTTCCCGGGGGGCGACACTGAGATCGTCACCAACTCCGAGTATCGCATCCCCATCATCCCCGAACGGCTGACGGTGGAGGCCTTCCTCGACCTCGGATCGTCTTTTATCTGGCACGATAGCCAACTCCAATTGGCTCCAGGCGCGCTGGCGAACATCACTGCGCAGTTCCCGAACTTTCACGCGCCCTCGCGGATCCAGCCGATCGCGGCCACCAACTACCGACCCCGCAGCTCGATGGGCCTCGAGGTTTCGGTGATCATGCCCGTGGTGAACGCTCCCTTCCGGCTTTTCTACGGCTACAATTGGCTGCGGGTGGACTCGGTGGTAACACCTCCCGGGCCGTATCCGGCGGAGTCGCTGTTCCCGAACCCGGCAACTTACAACGCGGCGCTGGGTCTCTTCGCGCCCCTCCGGCTGCGTGACCGCAAAGGACGCGTGGGTTTCACGGTGGCGCGTACGTTTTGAAAATTGCTGCCGTTTGAGTTAGAATCAAACGGCACAAGAAGTTATCCCAAAAGGAGTATGAATGAAGAATCGACTTTTGACTTTTGGCACTTTGCTGTGCTTCCTGGCCGGGACCGCGGCCCTGCGTGCACAGAGTCCGTCAGCAGCCGCGGGCGGCAAGGTTGCGGTGATCAACATGCAGGCCGCAATCGCCAACACGGCTGAGGGCAAGAAAGCGCTGAGCGACCTGCAGAAGAAGTTCACGCCGCGCCGGGCGGACCTCGAACACCAGCAGCAGGAAATCGCTTCCTTGCAGGACCAGTTGCAACGGCAGGCCACGACCCTGAGCGACGACGAACAGAGACGACTCTCCCGTGAGTTGGATGACAAACAGCGAATCTTCAAGCGGGCCCAGGAGGACTTCCAGGCGGAGGGGCAGCAGGAACAGCAGGACATTGGCCAGCGAATCGGGGCGAAGATGGTGAAGCTCCTTGACGACTACGCTCAGAAGAACGGGTTTGAAATGGTGATCGACGCCACACCGCAAACGCTTCCGATCTACTACATCGCGCCGCAGTTGGACTTGACCGAAACCATGATAAAGCTCTACGACACCGCGAACCCGGTGGCCGCAGAAGCGGCTCCGGCGGCCAAACCCCCCGAGAAGCCGGCGGCGAAGCCCAAATCGTAGTTTCCTGCCGGACTGAGTCCGCGCTGCTGAAACTTGAGGCGCCACCCGCAGGGGGGTGGTGTCCCGACCGCCGGAAGTGGTTCGCGGTCTACCGCTTCCCCTCACCCTTCTTCCGCCAGGCTGGACGACTGCGCCACGAAGCCGGTCAGGAAAGGGGCTTGGGTTCGGCGTGGATGTTGACCCTGGAGATCTGGGGAAAGGCGCGGCGGAACCGGAACTCCAGGTCTTCGGTGATCTCGTGCACGCGGGTCACGGGCAGGCCAGGATCCAGAGTGCAGTGCAGGCTGACGACCACGCTCGGACCGACCAGATGCGCCTCCACGGCGTGGCAATCAAGCACACCTGCCACCCCTCGGGCCACCCTCTCCAGCTTCCGTTCCATCCGTCCGGCAACATCCCCGGCGGTCTCAGCGCTCTCGACTTGCCCGATGCGCGGCTCGAGGTGGATGTTAACGTCCCCCACCTCGCCGATCTCGCGCTGGATTTCGCCTTCGAGGTCGCTAGCCCAGCCATGTGCCTGGTCGAGTCTCAGGCCAGGATCGAGTTCCAGATCGAGGCTCACGTTAACGCGCCCGCCCACTTCGTAAGCCGAGACATCATGGACTTGGTAATTGCGCCGGTTGGCGATGGCACGAATCCGTTCGATTAACTCGCTCGAGGCCGGCACGCGTGGCGTGGCATGGACCACGACGTCCGCGGTGGGAGAAAGCTCCAGCACTTTGGCCTCGACCGAGTCCGCGACCGCCTGGGCGTGTTCCAGCGGGACGTTGCTTTGGAGGGTCAAGCGCAAGTCGACGAACAAGCGGCCGCCGCTCTGACGGACCCGAATGCGATCCTGGTGCAGCACTCCCGGGACTCGCGAGACGGCCAGAGCGATCCGGTCGGAGACGCCTTTCGGCGCCGCGTCGACGAGAACGTCGACGGTCCTTTTCCCCAACCGCAGGCTGATGCCGATGGAAATCCCCGCCACGAACAAGGCGGCGATCGGATCCGCGGCCCCCAAGGCCGGAAACTTCCATCGCTCCGCCACCTGAACCATGATCAGCCCCAGGACCACCAGGCCCGAACCGTACACGTCCGTGGCGAAATGGAGGGCGTCCGCTTCCAAGGCCTGGCTGTTGTATTTCCGGGCCACGCGCGACAGGGCGCGCGCGCGCAGCGTGTCGACCACCATCGACGCCAACATCACGCCATAAGCCCACAGCGAGACCTTCACGCTCGCGTGCCGGACGTAAAGCCGGCGCAAGGCTTCGCCCACGATGAGAGCGCAGGTGACCAGCAGCAGGGCGGTCTCCAGGAGCGCCGAAAGGTTCTCGATCTTGCCGTGCCCGAAGGGATGGTCCTCGTCCGCAGGACGATCGGCCACCCGCACGGAAGCGTAAGTCGCCACCGCCGCCGCCAGATCCAGCCCGGAATGCGCTGCCTCGGAGAGGATTCCCAGGCTGCCGGTCAGCACGCCCACCGCGATTTTGAGGGCGGTAAGCACGCCCGCCACCAGCACCGAGGTCCTCGCCACGGATCGCTTCTCGCGGGTCGGCGGTTGCATTACGGAAGTAGGCTCGGCAGGCATCACCTTGGGTAACGAATCTGGAGTCGCCGGCAGCGGCAGCCCGCTCGCTCAATGACCCTGGCTGTTGAGTTCTCCCAGGGCCGCTGCCAGTTCGCTTTGGGCGTGGAGATTGCCCTGCCGCCCCGTGACCTCAATCCCCTTGGCCAGGATCTGGCGGGCATCCTCGTGGCGCCCCGACCGTACCAGGAGCTTGCCGGCGTGGTAGTAGGCAGCCGAGTAGTCAGGATGGTGAGTCAGGAGATATTCGAAGTGCTTCCACGCCCCCTCGCTGCGGCCGGCATTGACGAACTCCATCGCCAGGGCATAGCGCACAAACGTACTCTTCGGGTCGGACCGCAGGCTTTCCTCGAGAAACTCGATTCGGGTCTGTTCCATAAGTGGGCGCCGTTTTGATGATCTAGGCTATCTAGCTAACCAACCCGAGAGGCGCGAGCCAACCGGGTCGAGCCCCCCCCACCGGCGATCCTGACGCGGCAGCCGGCCATCGGCCCAGGGCGCTTCCGCGCCTCGCCCCCGTCCGGGCCCCCGCCGCCGGCGGTTGCTTCGAAATCAGGTTGCAATGAAGCCGCAACTGAAATAGTATAGGCGACCGGTCGAAAGAAGGCAAACCCCAGGGACTGAGGGGCTGGGATTGGGCACCGGGGACTGGCCCAGGGACTCGCCACCGATGCCCAGTCCTCATGCCTGGGCGCCCGCTTCGTTGACCTTCTCTTCCATCGGCCATGTCCATGGGGCTCCGTCGATGCCTAAAGCGAAGGGAAGGACCGTCGCCGAGTCGAAGACCGAAATGCTGGAGGTGGTGCTTCCGAACGACGCCAACCCGTTGGGCAACATCCTGGGCGGCAAAGTGATGCACCTCATCGATATCGCGGGCGCCATCGCCGCTCACCGCCACTCTCATAGCCTGGTGGTGACGGCGGCGGTCGACAGCCTCGATTTCGTGCACCCCATCCGCGTCGGCGAGGTGATCCTGCTGCGCTCCCAGGTCACCCGTGCCTTTCGCACCTCGATGGAGGTGGAGGTAAGGGTCTATCGGGAGGACTACATCACCGGCGAGCGCCGGCAGACCAGTTCGGCTTTTGCCACCTATGTGGCCATTGATTCGCAGGGACAGCCCAAGCTGGTTCCGCCGGTGATCCCGCAGACGGTGGATGAAAGGCGGCGCTACCGCGAAGCCTTGCGCCGCCGCCGCCGAAGGCTGGCCGAGGCCGCCCAAATGCACCGCCGCTATTTCGAGAAATAGGGGTACAATCGAAAATAGAAAATCGAAACTCGAAACTAGATTTGAAACGCGAAAGTCGAAACTCGAAAGTGGCAACCCCGTGGGACATGATTTTCGGCGAATCTCCAGTTTCGAATTTCGATTTTCGAGTTTCGTTTCTCACTGAGGAGGCATCACCATGAAGGTCAAACGCAGCAAAGTATTTTCCGGAACCCCCTGGGAGCCCATGGCGGGATACGCCCGCGCGGTGCAGGCCGGCGACACCGTCTACGTTTCGGGGACTACCGGGACTGACCCTTCCGGCAAGGTGCTGTCTCCCGGCGACGCCCGTGCGCAAACCATCCAGGCGATTCGCAACATCGAGAATGCCCTCAAGCGGCTCGGGCTTGGCCTCGAAAACGTGGTACGCACCCGCATCTTCCTCACCCAGATGGAACGCTGGGAGGAGGTGGCCAAAGCGCACGGAGAGGTCTTCGGCGAGAAGCGTCAAGCTGACGGCACCATCCATTCGGGAATCCAACCGGCCACCAGCCTGATCGGGGTTACGCGCCTGGTCGATCCCGAAATGCTGGTAGAGATCGAGGCGGACGCCATCGCTTGACGGAGAGCGAAAAGCCGCAGGCGGTCGGCAGACGGCAGTAAGCAGTCGGCAGAAAGCAGTAGGCAGTCGGGCACTCGGCGTCTGACAGCGGACGCTGTCGGAAACGGTTCCCAACTGCCACCCCAGGTTACCTCTTTCGCCCCAACAACGCCGGGCCGAAGGCTGTGTTCCCGACTTTTTTCGCCTTCTGTCAACAAACTGCCGCCTTCTGCCCGCCGCCGACTGCCTTCTGCTGACTGCCGACTGCCTTCTGGAGACTGACTTATGTTGAAACGTCGCGGTTTCTTTTCCACGCTTTTTGCCTCATCCGTGGGGGCCGCTCTGGCGACCAGCACTCCGGGACCTGCCTCGGTCGCAGCTCCCTCGCCTTTCGAGCCGCCTCGCGCATTCGAACCCCCTCCGTGGCCGGACGATTCCGACCCCGCCTTCTGGGACCGCATCCGCGACCAGTTCTACATCACGCCCGGCGAAGCCTATTTCAACACCGGGACGCTGGGCGCGACGCCGCGTCCGGTGCTGGAGCGCGTCATCGAGGAAATGCGTGTGCTCCAGGAGACCATCACCCGCTGGGACTACACCGAGCAGACCCCCAACTGGATCAGCGGCTATTCGCCCGAAGTGCCCCTGCGCGAAAAGGTGGGGAAGTTGGTTAACGCCGGCGCCGACGAGATCGCCCTCACTCAGAACGCCACTTTCGGCATGAACTTCGTGGCCCATGGCATCGACCTGAAGCCCGGCGACGAAATCATCACCACCAACCTGGAGCACCCCGGCGGCGTCTGCGGCTGGCAAGAGCGGGCCAAGCGCGATGGCGCGGTCTGGAAGCAGGTCCAGATCCCTACCCCTGCTAACGACCCTGACGAGCTGGTGGACCTGTTCCGCCACGCGATCACCCCGCGCACGCGCGTGCTCGCCTTTCCCCACATCATCTCCAGCACCATGGTGGTGATGCCTGCCAAGCGGCTCTCCGCGTTGGCCCACGAACATGGGTGCCTCTCCATCGTGGACGGCGCCCAGGCGGTGGGCCAAGTCGAGGTCAACCTCCACGACATGGGTTGCGACGCCTACTTCTCCAGTCCCCACAAGTGGCTGCTGGCCCCCGCCGGCAATGGCGTCTTCTATATCCCTCGCGACAAGCAGGACCTCTTCTGGACCACGCTGTGCAGTTCCGAGTGGGACGACCATAAGCAAGGCATGTACCGCTTCATGCAGTACGGCACCGGGAATCCGGCGCTCCAGGCCGGCCTCGACGCCGCGCTCGACTTCCACTTCCGCATCGGACCGGAGCGCGTCCGCCAGCGGATGCGCTCGCTCGCCGATCGCCTGCGCTCGGGCCTGCAGCAGATCCCCGCGGCCAGAATCAGCTCCCCCGTCCATCCCGAGCTTTCCGGGGCCGCGGTGGTCTGGCGAATCGAGGGCGTGCCGGCCATGAAGCTCGAAAACGAGTTGTGGACGCGCAAATGGCTGCGTCCGCGCGCCGTGGGCGATAACCTGGGAGTACGGCAGTCGTGCCACATTTACAACCACGAGGCCCAGATCGACGCGACGCTCGAAATCGCCCGCGATGTCGCCGCCAAACATGCCTGAAGGCCCGGAAGAATTGCCGATTGCAGATTGGTCCTGAGCGCGAAGCGAAGGATTGCAGATTGGAAGAGACGTCCGTAGTCAGTTGTCAGACGAGGTTCACCAAGAGTCCGCTTGTGCGACTGACAACTGATGACTGGCGACTTGTCCGAATCGGCAATCCTTCGCTTCGCGCTCAGGACCAATCTGCAATCGGCAATTCCCCCGCTCAGGTACTCTTTCGGAATCGGGCTCTGCGGCGTTTCGCCCTGCCAAAGAATCGTGACAATCCGCCATCGCTTGCCGTCGTTCATCAACTGAAAGCTGTTGATGCCGCGCTCGAAGGGCTTGGCATCATCGGCGTTGTGGCGCGACTCATAGGTGCTGAAGACTTGCGCGATCTGCCCAAACTCCTCTGTGCGCCGCGCGACCTCACGCTCGAAGAATCCGTTCTTGGCGAAGAAAGCGTCACCGTGCGTGATGTAGTCTTCCGGGGTGAGCACGCGCGTGGTAAATCCTCCCTCTTGGGCGGGAATGGTCGGAATCAGTCGCGCCCCCGCGGCAAAGAGGGAGCGGAAGCGGTTCCAGTCGCGCTGCTTGCCCGCCGGGCCGGAAATGGTGTCATAAGCGGCGTGCAGGATGGCGTCGATGGAAGCGACGTCGGCGGGATTGGCTTCGGGAGCCGGGGAACTCGCTCCCTTCGGCGAAAGGGGCGAAGCGGCCGGGGCAGCCGAAGTGGCTTGACCCGAGGCCGGCGCTACCGCCATCGCCGTGTACGTCGCCGCAACGGAGCCGGTGGTGGTGGGAGCGGCGAGACCTTCTGTTGCCGAGGTGCTAAACCACAAAAGGGTCGCGATAAGAGTCGCAACTGCCGATCGAGCCAGACGATTCGAAAACCTCATAGTGATGGATCCTCAGAGACTCAGCTTCATGTGGTCCGTTATGGCGACGGGATGGGCGGCCATACGCATTGCGTCCGTACGATAATATATGAGATACCATCATAATATTGGTTACCATAACAAATATTGGCCGCTCGTGAATTGGGAGGCTTATTCCGACGAGAAAGGCCGCAAGACGGCGGTGCTCATTGACCTCAAGAAGGCTGACGGCTGACCTCTCGTTCTTACTCCCGACCCGCCAGTGGCCGCAACCGGGAAACGATGCTCTCGCGCACCTGGGCGGAGAGTTGGTTCACGTCGTCCTTGGTGAGTCCGGCGGTGGGGATGGCCGGGTGGACGATCATTTCCGTTTGCCCCGCGCGCACATGATAACGGTCGGGTTCGTGGACGTAGCGGGTGCCATTCATCGTGATCGGCACCACGGGTACACCGGAAAGGATCGCCAGATAGAAAGTACCGGCATGGAAGGGCAGCAGGTCGCTGGTGCGGCTGCGCGTGCCTTCGGGAAACATCACCACCGAGACGCCCGATCGGATCTTCCTCGCAGCTTCCTCGAAGCTCTTCCTCCCCCCGCGCGGACGGCCCCGATCCACCGCGATGTGTCCCGACCTCCGCAAGTGCCAGCCGAGAAACGGCCAGTTGAATAGCTCCCGCTTGGCCACGAACCGGAACTGCACGGGCAGATTCACGAATAGGATCGGGATATCCATGGCGCTGGGATGATTGACGCAATAGATGGCAGTCTCGTTCAGCCTCGCGTTTTCCAGGCCTTCCACGCGCACCCGAACCCCACTGGACTTCAGAATCAGCCACGACCAGGTGCGGGCCCAGAAGTGCTGCCAGCGCCCCTGGCTGTCAAAGAACGAGCCCATGATGGAGAACGTTCCGCACACGATGGTGTAGAGATAAATCAGCAGGTTGGTGAAGACCAGCGAGCGCAGGTAGCTGAGGTAATACGAAAACCCCTCATGGGGCGATTGAGTCATTGGGTCATTGAGCGATTGAGCCATTGAAGAATTAAGGCATCGGGTCATTGAGTCACTGAGTCATTGAGCCATTGAACGAAGCTTCGCTGCGCTCAACATAGCAACGTCTCATTCAATGGCTCAATGACTCAATGATACGATGACTCAATGACTACACCCCGGCAAGTTGGACGGCGGCGCCCCGCGAAATCCGCCCTTCGATCAGCGCCTTTTTGAGAGCGCCAACGAGGAACAGCGAACCACACGCCAGGACCACGTCGCCAAGCGTGCCGGCTCGCCGAGCGGCTGCGAGGGCCTGCACCGGGTCGGGTTCGATCACCATCCGCGGCGGGCGGATTTGGGTCGCCGCCAGAATCTGCTCCGCGGTAGCCGCTCGCGGCACTTCCGGCCGTGTCAGGTAAACCTCTTCGGCCAGGGGAAACAGGATATGACTGATTTCTCCGATGGCCTTGTCGCGCATCGAGGCGTAAACCAAGCGCAAGCGTCTGCCGGCCCAGTTTTCGCGCGCGAAAGCCGCCACTTCGCGTGCGGCGGCGGGGTTATGCGCGCCGTCCACGACAACGAGCGGGCGATCGAGAATCGTCTCCAGCCGTCCTTCCCATTTCGCTCGGCGGACTCCCTCCACGATGGCAGAGCGCGGGATGCGCCAGCCGTCTTCGGTCAATCGCCAGGCGGCACATACTGCCGCCGCCGCATTCCGTACCTGAAACTTGCCGGGGAGCGATGGGGAAAGGCCGGCGTAGCAGTCGCCGTTCACCGCCAGGTCAAAACGGTAGCGGCCGTCGCGTCCCTGCACATCGGAGATCAATGTGAAGTGCGGGAGCTCAATGAGCTCGGCACCGAGCTCCGCCGCGTGCCGCCGCAGCACCTCCACGGCTTCGGGATTCTCGCAGCCGGAGATCGCGGGGCGATGCGGCTTCATGACTCCGGCCTTCTCTCTCGCGATCGCCGCGTGGGTGGCGCCGAGGAACTCCATGTGGTCGAGCTCGACGTTGGTGATCACGGCCACGCGCGGCTCAGTGACGTTGGTGGCGTCCAGCCGGCCACCCATGCCGACCTCGAGCACCGCAAAATCCACCCGCATCCGGGCAAAGTGCTGGAAAGCGCACGCCGTGAGGTGCTCGAAGAAGCTGGGGCGCAACTCCAGAGCCTTGCGCTCCACCAGACTGTCCACTGCCTTGCCGACCTCGGTAAAGCGAGAGGCGAAATCCTCGTCCGGGATTTCCCGCCCGTCGACGCGAATCCGTTCGTTGACCCTGATTAAATGGGGCGAAGTGTAAAGGCCGACGCGGTATCCCGCGCACTGCAGGATGCTGGCTAATATCGCCGACGTCGAGCCCTTGCCATTGGTGCCCGCCACGATGGCGGTGGGATACTTCCGATGCGGGCCGCCCAGTTCGGCCAGGATGGTCTCAATGGCGCGTAGGTCAAACTTCACGCCGCGCAACTCGTGGCCCAGGTCGGTAAGATAGGAGAGCGATTCAGCGTAGTTCATCAAGAAGCCGTCAGCGGTCAGCCCTCAGCCTTC
>Ga0335078_10005824_pt1 | contig 18229 bp, 16 predicted proteins | sample Lox_Sample_32_FD_206711 | JGI IMG/M metagenome (GOLD analysis project Ga0335078, IMG submission 206711) | Soil microbial communities from Loxahatchee National Wildlife Refuge, Florida, United States - Lox_Sample_3.2 | ecosystem: Environmental > Terrestrial > Soil > Wetlands | place: USA... | reverse complement strand
AAGTCCTCGTTGCCGAACGTGTGGCAGACCGAGTTGATCGACCAGGTCACGTGGTGCAGCAGGCAGATCCGGACCAGGCTGGCCCAGACGAACGCGGTCAGCGCGCCCGCGATCGACATCGACCACACGCCGCCGATCAGGGCGGGCAGCAGCAGGGAGATCGCGACCCACAGCGGGAACAGCTTAGATATCCGGCGCATCGCCCGGTCAGCCAGCAGGTCCGGGCAGAACTTGGCCTGCGACGTGCGGTTCGGGTCGAACAGCCAGCCGACGTGCGCGTACCCGAGGCCCTTGGTCAGCGCCTTCCAGTCGTTGCCGAAGCGCCACGGCGAGTGCGGGTCGCCCTCCCGGTCGCTGTACTTGTGATGCCGCCGGTGATCGGCCACCCAGACCAGCAACGGTCCCTCGACGGCCATGCTGCCCGCGATCCCCATCGCCACCCGCAGCCCCTGCTTGGCCTTGAACGAGGAATGCGTGAAGTAGCGGTGGTAGCCCATGCTGATCCCCATCCCGGAGACCACGTAGAAGACCAGCCCGATCACCGCGTCGTGCCAGCTGACCAGACCCGAGACCGCGGCCAGCGGTATCGCGGCCAGCAGCGCCAGCAGCGGGATGACGACGAAGGCGCCAACCAGCAGCCGGGCCACCGGACCGGTCGGCTCGGGCTCGATCTCCGGCAGCGGGGTGCGCCGGGTGACTACCGGAGGTGCCTGAACCGCCCTGGACTCAGCCGGGGCGGTCTCGGGGGAGGCTGTCATGGTGTCCTCGCTCTGCTGTCAGGCCTGGGGCGGGTGGGTCGGTACCCGTCCGCACTACCCAGTTCCGCGTAGTTCATGACGCTTACGTCACCGTAACCTACGAAACCGTAAGTTGTGCAAGGCCAGCCCCGAATATTTCACCAAGTAGTTGACTCGCTAGCGGTAAGTAGCCATCCCGCCCGTCTCGCATAGCGAGATGCTCTACCGGCGGTAGTTGCGCCTAACGGAGCGTGCGCGGCGGTCGCATGCTGCGGCCTGATGTTGCGGCGGAGTTATGGGGGTGACCAGTGAAGCCGGCCGGGTCGGCTAGGCCGGTAAAGTCTGCGGTGAGACTCCATCCCGGGTGGTCTAGTGGCATGACTATCGGTTTTGGTCCGATCAACGGAGGTTCGAATCCTCCCCCGGGAGCTCTGAATCTCAGAAGCCTGGTTCGAGTTCTGCCTATGTGGCCAGAGGCACAGCGGAACCACATTCGTCGTCCATGACCGACCGGACCCAGCCTTCGATCCTCCGATAGAGATCAGCGCTCTGCTTGACGCTCACGATCAGGCAGCCGTGGTAGTCGGCGCCGATGTTCTTCCGGACGGTCTGCGGGTTGTGCCGCTTGAGCGTTGTCTTGTAGAACTGGGCCCACTCGGCGCCAGTGATACCCATCCAGAACTGTTGCGCCGCGGCCACATCGGCCGTCTCGTGAATGTGCAGGCGGAACCTCAACTGGACGAACTCAATGCCGGCCGCCTGGAGAAAACGGAGAAAGAGCTTGATCAGCCCCGGGTCACTGTTGATGAAGATGACACGTTCTGCCGGCCTGTGCGGCTTGCTCTTTGAGCCCTCGCACCAGTAGGCGATGGCGCCGGCGATGAGAATCTCGCGCTGGGACAGGGTGCCGATCTCGGCGGCCGCCGCAGTCCGGGCCGCCTCGCGCCTGGCCTCACGGGCTGGCCGCTCGGCGGCCCAGTACCGGCGGGCACCCTCCGCCGCCCGTTTCCGGGTTTCCTCGTAGCGCAGCCGCGCCGGCCGGGGCATGTCGCGGACCCAGAGCGACACCGAGCCCTTCGAGACGCCTAACGCCCCGGCTATCTCCTCGTAGTCGAGGCCATCTTCGCGTAGCTGGCGAGCGCGGGCGTGCAGGTCATCCTTGGCCCGGGGGCGGCGGGTCCATTCGGGCGGCGGCTCGCCGCGCAGCGCCCGGTCCAGGGTGCCATTGCTCGTGATGCCGAGGATTTCCTTGATCTCCCGGCGTGAGCGGCCGGCCCGCCGCAAGGCGACGACGCGCCCGCGGAGCTGCCGGAACGCCTCCTGGCGAACGGCCGCGGCGCTATGGGCTAAGTCGGTCGAATCCATATTCGAATGTTAACCACCGGCACCGACAGAATCGGTTCCGCTGAGATGGCGTCACAGGAGGCGCCGGCCGTCCGCCCGCGCCTGGTGCCAGCTCCCAGCCCTGTCCGGCGGCATTCTGCTGAGCTGGCGCTTCACCCACCCAACCAGTAACCCCGCGGCTGGCCGGACGGTATCCTGCGAGGGTCGGGCGCGTGAACTGGCCCCCCGGCTGTGCAGTACCAGCCGGTCAGTGCGTGCGGCAGTCGCGGCCGGGAGCGGGATCCCGGTGCCGGGGAGCAGCAACCGAGGAGCACCACGACGTGAGTGTGAGCCGTCCGGCTGCGGTCATCGTCCTCGCCGCGGGCGAAGGCACGCGGATGAAGTCTGACACCCCCAAGGTGCTGCACGAGATCTGCGGCGACACCCTGCTCGGGCACGCACTGGCCGCCGCGCGCCAGGCCGGCCCGGTCCGGCTCATCGTGGTCGTCGGGCACCGGCGCCGCGCGGTCACCGCCTACCTGGCCAAGCACGCCCCGGATGCCCAGCCCGTGGTGCAGCACCGCCAGGGCGGCACCGGCCACGCGGTGCGTACCGTGATCGAAGAGATCGGGCTGGATCATGGCACGGTCGTGGTCAGCTACGCGGACGCCCCGCTGCTGCGTGGCTCGACCCTGACCGAACTGGTCCGCGAGCATCAGCAACGGCGGGCCGCGGCCACCGTGCTCACCGCCCGGGTGCCCGATCCCGCCGGGTACGGCCGGATCATCCGCGACGGCCGCGGGGCGTTCCTGGCCATCGTCGAGCAGGCCGACGCCACGCCTGAGCAGCAGGCCATCGACGAGATCAACTCGGGGGTGTACGCGTTCGAGGCGCACCTGCTGGGCGACGCGGTCAAGCGGGTGCCCACCGATAACGCCAAGGGCGAGGAGTACCTCACCGACGTGGTGGCCATCCTGCGCGCCGAGGGGCATCACGTGGCGTCGCTGACCCTGGCTGACCCGGAGGAGGTCCTCGGCGTGAACGACCGGGCCCAGCTCGCGCGGGCCCGGCAGATCCTGAACGCCCGGCTGCTCGGCACCTGGATGCGGGCTGGCGTGACGATCGTCGATCCCGCGTCAACCTGGATCGACACCGGCGTGCGGCTCGACCGCGATGTCGAGATCCGCCCCAGCACTCAGCTGGAGGGCACGACCGCCGTCGCGGCCGGCGCCCGGGTCGGCCCCGGGTGCCTGCTCCGCGACACGACCGTGGGCGAAGGCGCCAGCATCACCCAGGCGGTGTGCAGGCAGGCCGAGATCGGCGCTGGCGCGGTGGTCGGGCCGTTCGCCTATCTATCCCCGGGCACCAGGGTCGCCCCGGCCGATCCACCACCCAGCCCGGAGGGCGGTGGGGGGCGCCGTGACGAGTGAGGGAGTTCAGAACGCGTGACCGGCATCACCGCGACCGGCGAGAAGAAGCTGATGCTTTTCTCCGGCCGAGCCCACCCCGAACTGACCAGTGAAATCGCCCACCATCTCGGCATCGAGCCCACCCCCGCGCAGCTGTTCGACTTCGCCAACGGCGAGATTTTCGTCCGCTTCATGGAGTCGGTCCGCGGCAGCGACGCGTTCGTGGTGCAGAGCCACACGTCGCCGATCAATCAGTGGATCATGGAACAGCTGATCATGGTCGACGCGCTCAAGCGGGCCTCGGCCAAGCGGATCACCGTGGTCGCGCCGTTCTTCGGCTATGCCCGCCAGGACAAGAAGAGCCGCGGCCGCGAGCCGATCTCGGCGCGGCTCATGGCCGACCTGTTCCTGACTGCGGGCGCGGACCGGATCATGGCTGTGGACCTGCACACCGCGCAGATCCAGGGGTTCTTCGACGGCCCGGTGGACCACCTGTTCGCGCTGCCGACGCTGGCCGGCTACATCGAGCAGAACCTGGATATCTCGCAGGTCACCGTCGTCGCGCCGGACGCGGGCCGGGTCCGGGTCTGTGAGCGGTGGACCGACCGGCTGGGCAGCCCGCTGGCCATCATCCACAAGCGGCGCGATCCTGACGTGCCCAACAAGGTGGCGGTGTTCGAGGTGGTCGGGGATGTGGCCGGGCGGACCTGCATCGTGGTGGATGACATGATCGACACCGGTGCCACCATCATCAAGGCGGCCGACGCGCTGTTCGAGCAGGGCGCAGCCAAGATCATTGTCACCGCCACGCACGGCGTGCTGTCCGGCAACGCGGTGGACGGGCTGAAGAACTCGCGCGTCAGCGAGGTCATCGTGACGAATACGCTGCCGATCTCGCTGGACAACCGGTTCGACAAGCTCACCGTGCTGTCGATCGCACCGCTGATCGCCCGGGCCATCACCGAAGTGTTCAGCGACGGCTCGGTGACCAGCCTGTTCGACGGTCAGAGCTGACACCGGGCCCGCGGCCACGGCCAAGGTGACCGCTGTCTTCGCCCCCGCAAGCGACGAAGACGGCGGCCACCGTCCAAGGTCCCCCGGCCTTGCCCCCTGGCCGAGCCAGATGGAACCGCCCTGGTCAGGGCCAGCGCACGCATACCAGCCCTGACCAGGGGATGTCGCGGACTGCGCCCCCGCAAGCCGTCCGCCGTGATCCCGTCTGCCCTCCCGGGCTGGCTCCCCGCCGGTTCCCCGGCTCGCCGCCCTCCCGGCTACGTACGACAATGTCAGCGGGTTCTTACGTCACGATTGAGCTGTGATTGAGCCCAGCAGCGGTGCCGGCCGGCGACACCCGCCTGGCACCCGCCTGGATAGGCGGTTTGGTCCATGATTGACTGGCCCGGTCCCGGTTCAGGCCAGCCGCCGGGGCAGTCATCCGAGGTGAACGAGGCTCGATCGATGCGGTTTCGGGTACTTGGGCCCCTCGAGGTCCAGGTTGATGGGAACTGGAGCGGCATCAACGCACCCAAGTGGCGCACGGTGCTGGCCGTGCTCCTGTTGCAACCAGGCCAGATCGTGTCCACCGACCAGCTGATCGGCGAGGTATGGCCGGCGGACACCCCGGCCCGGGCCACCAACCTGGTCAGCGTCTACGTGCTCCGGCTGCGCCGGCTCATCGGTGACGCCGAGGGCCGGGTGCTGGTGACCCGCGCGCCCGGCTATCAGCTGCGGGTCCCGGCGGAGGACATCGACGCGCACCGGTTCACCCGGCTGGTGGCCGCCGGCCGGAAGGAACTGGCGGCCGGGGCGGCTCAGCCCGCCGCGGGCCTGCTGGCCGAGGCTCTCAGCCTGTGGCGGGGCAGCCGGGCACTGGCCGACGTGCCACCCTCGGCGGTGGTCAGCGCGGAGGCCAGCCGCCTGGAGGAAGCCCGGATCGAAGCCCTGGGGCTGCGGATCTCGGCCGACCTGGGCTGTGGCCGGTCAGCCGAGGTGGTGGGCGAGATCCGCCGGCTGCTCGCCGACCATCCGCTGCGCGAGGGCCTGTGGGCGCTGCTCATGCGCGCCCTGTTCAGCTCGGGCCAGCAGGCGCAGGCGCTGGCCGCTTACGCGCGGGCGCGCACGGTGATCGCCGATGAGCTGGGCGTCGACCCCAGCGCCGAGCTCCGGCATCTCTATGAGCAAATGCTGCAGGCCGACGCCGGTACCGCCGCCCCAGGATCCATAACGAAAATCTCCCCCGACTCGCCCTTCGCCACCTCGCCGCCTGCGGCGCCAGCCGGGCCCGCCCCGGCGGGCGGAGCAGGCCAGAGCGGCCCGGGACGTGAGGGGCAGCGCCCGGCGGCCGGACTGGGCCCACCCGGCGGGCCGCTGCCGTTGATGGCGCAGCTGCCCGCGGACATCCCCGATTTCACCGGCCGGGCCGAGCAGGTGCAGGCGCTCTGTGACCTGGTGGCCGGGCCGCAGCCGGACAGCCCGGGGGCGGTGGTCGTGGCGGCGGTGATCGGGGCCGGCGGGCTGGGCAAGACGACGCTGGCCGTGCACGCCGCCCACCTGGTGCGGGCCCGCTTTCCCGATGGCCAGCTGTACGCCAACCTGCACGGGGCCATGCCCAACCCGGCCGAGCCCAGCGACGTGCTGGCCCGGTTCCTGCGCGATCTCGGGATGGACCCGCAGCGGATCCCGGCGGGCGAGGAAGAGCGGGCCGCGCACTACCGCAGCCTGCTGACCGACCGCCGGATCCTCATCGTCCTGGACGATGCGAAGGACGCGGCCCACGTCCGGCCGCTGCTGCCCGGCTCGGCGTCCTGCGCGGTCCTGGTGACGACGCGCAACCGGATGCCCGACCTCGCCGGGAGCCGGTTCGTCGACCTCGATGTGCTCGGCGCAGCCGAGGCCAGGGACATGTTCGCGGGCATTATCGGGCCCGGCCGCGCCGCAGCCGAGCCGGCCGCGACGGACGAGGTCCTGACGGCTTGCGCGGGCCTGCCGCTGGCCATCCGGATCGCCGGCGCCCGGCTGGCCGCCCGGGGTAACTGGACGGTGCGCAACCTGGCCCGGCGGCTGTCCGACGAACGCCGTCGGCTAGATGAGCTGAAGACCGGGGACCTGGCCGTCCGGGCCTGCTTCGAGGTGAGCTTCGCCAGCCTGCCGGCCCGGGCCACGCGCAACGAGGCAGATCCGGCGCATGCGTTCCGCCTCCTGGGACTGTGGGCAGGCCCGTTCATTGGGCTGCCCGCGGCGGCCGCACTTATCGGCCAGCCCGAGGACGCGGTCGCGGATGCGCTCGAGGAACTGGTCGATGCTCAGTTGCTGCAGGCGCCAGCCCCCGACCGCTACCGCTTCCACGACCTGCTCAGGGCGTACGCGGCCGAGCGCGCGCTGGCGGAGGAGCCCGAGCCGGTTCGCGACGGCGCCGTGCGGCGGGTCCTCGACTGGTACCTGCACACGGTGGCCTCGATGGCCAGGATCGTGTCTCCCAACCGTGAGCAGATACCGCTCGGCCCGGCCGGCCGGGAGTACCTCCCGCTGGCCTTTTCGGCCGTGGATGAGGCGTTGAACTGGTGCGAAGAAGAGCGCGGCAACCTCGTGGCGGCGGCCCGGCTGGCGGCGGCCAGCGGACTGGACGAGATCGCGTGGCAGCTGCCGGTGGCGGCGCTCAGCTTTTTCAACCGGCGGACCTACCGGGCAGAATGGGTGGCGACCCACCAGGTGGCGCTGGACAGCGCACGCCGGGCCGGAGACCAGGCCGCCGAAGCCTGGGTGCTGAACAACCTGGGCATCGTGCACGGCCAGCTCGGGCTGCCGGAGGCCACCGGCTATATCGAGCAAGCCCTGGCCATCCGCCGCCGGCTCGGTGATGAGCGGGGCGAGGCACAGCTGGCCAACAACCTGGCCAATACCTATCTGCTGCTGCGCCGGTTCGATGATCTTGATCCCTTCCAGGCGGCGCTGGATATCCAGCGCCGCCTGGGCTATCGCTTCGGTGAGGCCGTAGCGGTGAACAACCTGGGCGAGGCGTACCTGCACCGTGGCCAGCTAGCCGAGGCGACCGACTGCCTTCAGCAGGCCCGGCGGATCTTCGCGGAGGTCGGGGACGCGCACGGCGAGGGTTTCGCGCTGCACTTCCTCGGCCAGGCACTCCTCGGCTCGGGCCGGACCGGTGAGGCACTTGGCTGCCTTACCGAGGCGGCGCGGATCCGCCGGAGCGGTGGCGAACGCCTGGGCGAGGCGCAGACCCTGCGGCAACTGGGCAGTGCCCAGCAGGCCGCGGGGCACCCGGAAGACGCCCGGCAATCCTGGAACCGTGCGCTGTTCCTGTTCGAAGCGCTGGATGAGCAGGACCAGGCGGACGACGTCAGGCTGCAGCTCGGCGCGACGCGATCGGCGGGCTGACCGGGCGGCGGCCCGCATTCCCACCAGCCCGGCACGGCCATGGGCCGGGGAACAATTATGTGGCCATTTCGGCGTCCCGGGAACCGGGCATAACCGGAGCTTCTGCCCATCGCGCTAGCTACGATGCTGCTGGAAATGGCCCAGCTACTCATCCCGGCCTACGGGGGCCTGGCGGAAGGGGAGTGCCGTGATGGAAGAAATCGAGGCCGAAGAAACACCGCAGATGGAGCATGAGTCCAAGCCGGCGATGGAGCATGAGTCCAAGCCGGCGATGGAGCATGAGTCCAAGCCGGCGATGGAGCATGAGTCCGAGCCGGCGATGGAGCATGAGTCCGAGCCGGCGATGGAGCATGAGTCCAAGCCGGCGATGGAGCATGAGTCCGAGCCGGCGATGGAGCATGAGTCCGAGCCGGCCATGGAGCATGAGTCCGAGCCGGCCATGGAGCATGAGTCCCAGCCGGCGATGGAGCATGAGTCCAAGCCGGCGATGGAGCATGAGTCCGAGCCGTAGACAGGCCCGGACAGGGTAAGGGCGTGGCGGCCAGCCGGCGCGGGGCTTGTCCGGCCTGGTCCGTGCTGGCTGCCTGAGTTCCAGCAGAAATGGGTTCCGCCGGCCTTCCGCAACGGGAGGGCCGGCGGAATTCGTTATGCCCTTCCGCCCCTTGGCGGGGGCGCGGCGTGGCCTGGGCTGGGTCGCCTGAATTTTCCCGGCCGAGGTCACGAATCGCCCACCGTCCCGCACTACGTGATGACAACCGTGCCGGACGCGACGCCACCCGATGGCGCGCGGCGGAAAGGGGCGATCACGTGGAACTCCTCCTCGCCACGCAGGACGCACCAGCAACTGCTGAGGAAGCGCAGCCAGCAGCCGGCGGAGCCGGCCCGGCGGTGGCGGACTTCGCCGATTGCTATGCGCGGGAGATGCCCGGGCTGGTCTGGTTCGTGATGAGCCAGGGCGCCAGCGCGGAGGCGGCCGCGGACGCGGCCCAGTCCGCATTCACCGATGCGTTCCCCGTGTGGCCGACCATCCAGCATCCGAAGGCCTGGTTACGCCGGGTTGCCCAGCGGGCCTACTACCGGCACACGGCCGCCCGGGAAGCGCTGGTCGACTCGCTCCCGGAGCACCCGGCGCCACTGCCCACCCCCGCCGTCGTCGAGCTGCATGCCGAGGCCCGGAGCGTACTCGCCGCGCTAGCCGCCTTGCCAGCCAAGCAACGGCAGGTGATGGCGTGGAGTGTCGACGGCTACAGCCCAGCGGAGATCGCCGCGCAGCTGGGCGCCGACCCGGTCGCGGTACGCCAGAACCTGACCAAGGCCCGGAAGAACCTCAAGCAACTGCTTGGGATCGGCGGGGTGCGCAATGTACGGACCTGATCCCGGAGATCTTGATCTGGCCGGTGACGTCGAACTGGACCTGCTGTTCCTCTGCGCCCGGGCCAGCACGCTGAATGCACTGGACCGGGCGCTCGACATCGGCACCGGCCTGGCCGCCATCCAGTCGCGCCAGCGGGCCAGGCCCAACTCCCGGCCGCCCCCGGCGCGAGCCGGGCCAGTGCCCGCCAGCCCGGCAGCGGCACCGAACGACAGACCGTACCGCAATGACGAAACCGACCGCGAAGAACCCAGCCAATGATCGAAAGGACCTGACCGATGAACGCCATTACCCGTGCCCGGATCATCACCGCCGCTGGTTTCCTGAGCGCCGCAGCTGTTCTCGGCGGTGCGCTGGCCGCCCCGGCGATGACCCACGAAGGCCCGGCCGCGATGACCCACGACAGTGGGCCCGCGATGACTCATGACGGCGTGCTGGCCATGGATCATGAGGGGACGCCGGGCATGCAGCAGGAGGGCGTGCTGGCCATGGATCATGAGGGGACGCCGGGCATGCAGCAGGAGGGCGTGCTGGCCTCGTTCCACGAGTCCTCGCCTGGCATGCAGCAGGAGACCGCGCCCGGCATGTCACACGACTGACCGGTCCCCGGCCGCCGCGGCCGCGGGCAGCGGACCGCCCGCAGTGAGCTAGACTCCGACAGGCACGCTATTTGGCGTGCCTGTCGGCTGTCGTTACTGGCGGGTGAGCCGAGCGCTCGCCCGGAGAAGACGCCGCCGCAAACGGCAAACCAGTCCGCTGTAGGGAGTAAGTACCGTGCCCGAGGTCCGCATCGCGGCAGAGCCGCGCACCGAATTCGGCAAGGGCCCGGCCCGCCGTGAGCGTCGCGCCGGCCGGGTTCCCGCCGTGCTGTATGGCCACGGCACGGACACCCGGCACGTCACGCTGCCCGGTCACGAGGTCATGATGGCCCTGAAGACCGCGAACGTGCTGATCCGGCTGGATGGCCTGCCCGGTGGCAACCAGCTGGTCCTGCCGAAGGCGGTGCAGCGCAACCCCATCCGGGGCACGATCGAGCACGTCGACCTGATCCTCGTGCGCCGGGGTGAGAAGGTCACCGTGGACATCCCGGTCCAGGTGAGCGGCGACATCTTCCCCGGCGGCCTGCTCGACCAGCAGCTCATCCAGGTGTCGGTCGAGGCCGAGGCCACCAACATCCCGGCCGGCGTCGAGGTCAGCGTGCAGGACATGGAGGTCGGTGCGGAGGTGCGGGCGGGCGATCTGCAGCTGCCTGCTGGGTCGACCCTGGTCACGGACCCGGAGTCGCTGGTGCTGCACGTGATCGCGGCGCCCACCGCCGAGCAGCTGGAAGCGGAGATCGGCGTCCCGGAGGGCGAGGCGGCCGCGGCGGCCGAGCCCGCGCCGGTGCCGGAGGGCGAGGCGGAGGGCCCGGCCGAGCCGGCGTCCACCGAGGAGTAGCCGGCGCCGTCCGGAGACGGAACTGGCATGGCCGAAGAGCGCTGGCTGGTCGCCGGGCTCGGCAACCCCGGGCCCGGCTTCGCCGGCCACCGGCACAATGCCGGCTACCTGGTGGCCGACGAGCTGGCCCGGCGGATGGGCGGCCGGTTCCGGGCTGGCAAGTTCCGCGCTGCCACCATCGATGGCCGCCTGGCCGGGCGGGCGGTGACGGTGGCCAAACCGCTCAGCTACATGAACGAGTCCGGCGGCCCAGTGGCCGGGCTGCGTGGCTATTACCGCCTGCCGCCCGGTCAGATCGTGGTCATCCACGACGAGCTGGACCTTCCGTTTGGCACGGTAAGACTCAAGCTGGGCGGGGGGGACAACGGTCATAACGGCCTGCGCTCGGTGACCGCCTCGCTGGGCAGCCGCGACTACTACCGGGTCCGGTTCGGAATCGGCCGGCCCCCGGGCCGGATGGATCCCGCCGCGTTCGTGCTGCATGACTTCTCCACCACCGAGCGCAAGGAACTGCCGTTCCTCATCGACCGGGCCGCGGATGCGGTGGAGGCTCTGCTCAGCACCGGGCTGGCCGCCGCGCAGAACGCCTTCCACAGCGAATCACCAGCGGCTGACCGGTGAACCCGGGGTGAGCGGGCCTGCCGCCCCGGGCGCATTTTCTGCCACCCGCTTCCGCTCCGCGGCTGGGGGACGCTACGTTCGCTGCATGAAAGCCCTGGTCCTGTCGGGGGGTGCGGGGACACGGCTACGCCCGATCACGCACACCTCGGCCAAGCAGCTTCTCCCCGTGGCCAACAAGCCGGTCCTGTTCTACGGCCTCGAGGCGATCCGGGATGCGGGCATCACCGACGTCGGCGTGGTGGTCGGCGACACCGCCCCGGCCATCCGCGAGGCGGTGGGTGACGGGTCCGCGTTCGGGCTGCGCGTCACCTACATCGAGCAGGAGGCCCCGCTGGGCCTGGCGCACGCGGTGCTGGTCGCGCGGGACTTCCTCGGTGACGACGACTTCGTGATGTACCTGGGCGACAACTTCATCGTCGGCGGCATCGCCGCGCTGGTCGAGGAGTTCCGCGGGGCCCGTCCCGATGCCCAGATCATGCTGACCCAGGTGCCGGACCCGCGCGAGTTCGGGGTGGCCGAGCTCGACGAGGCCGGCCAGGTGGTCGGCCTGGAGGAGAAGCCGCGGCAGCCCAAGAGTGACCTGGCGCTGGTCGGCGTGTACCTGTTCACCCCCTGCGTGCACGAGGCGGTGCGCGCGCTCGAGCCGTCGTGGCGCGGCGAGCTGGAGATCACCGAGGCCATCCAGTGGCTGATCGACGCGGGCCGCAAGGTGACCTCGACCACGATCTCCGGTTACTGGAAGGACACCGGCAACGTCGCCGACATGCTCGAAGTCAACCGGCTGGTGCTGGAGACCGTCGAGCCGGCCCAGCGCGGCGTGGTGCACGCCGGCTGCGAGCTGATCGGCCGGGTGGTGATCGAGGACGGCGCCGAGGTCAGCGGCTCGCGCATCGTCGGCCCGGCCATCATCGGGGCCGGCGCCCGGGTGACCGACTCCTACATCGGCCCGTTCACCTCGGTGGCCGAGGACTGCGCGATCACCGGCAGCGAGATCGAGTACTCCATCGTGCTCCGCTCGGCGTCTATCAGGGGGGTGCGCCGCATCGAGGCCTCGATCATCGGCCGCGATGTGGAGGTGACGCCCGCGCCGCCGGTGCCCAACGCGCACCGGCTCATTCTGGGGGATCACAGCAAGGTGCAGATCAGCTCATGAGGATTCTGGTCACCGGTGGGGCCGGGTTCATCGGCTCGCACTATGTCCGCACGCTGCTGACCGATGGCTACCCGGGCTGCCAGCCAGCCGGGGTCACCGTGCTGGACAAGCTGACCTACGCGGGGAACCTGGCCAACCTGGCCCCGGTCGAGGGTGATCCACGGCTGCGCTTCATCCACGGTGACATCTGCGACGGCACGCTGCTGCGATCGGTGCTGCCCGGCCATGACGCGGTGCTCAACTTCGCCGCGGAAACGCACGTCGACCGGTCCATCGACGGCGCCGCCGACTTCGTCGCCGCCAACACGGCGGGCGCGGCGGTTCTGCTGCAGGCGTGCCTGGACGCCGGGGTCAGCCGGGTGGTCCAGGTGTCCACCGACGAGGTCTACGGCAGCATCGAGACCGGCTGCTGGGCCGAGGATGCGCCGCTGGCGCCGAATTCCCCGTACTCGGCGGCCAAGGCGGGCGGGGATCTGCTGGCGCGGGCCTACGCGGTGACCCACGGGCTCAACGTGAGCATCACCCGGTGCTGCAACAACTACGGTCCTTACCAGTTCCCCGAGAAGGTCATCCCGCTGTTCGTGACCAACCTGCTGGATGGCCAGCCGGTGCCGCTGTACGGCGATGGCCAGAACGTCCGCGGCTGGGTGCACGTGGACGACCACTGCCGCGGCATCCAGCTGGTGCTGGAGCGCGGCGAGCCGGCCGGGATCTATCACATCAACGGGGACGCGGAGCTGAGCAACCTCGAGCTCACCCAGGCCATCCTGGACAGCTGCAAAGCCGACTGGGACATGGTCACCGCGGTGGCCGACCGCAAAGGGCACGACCGGCGGTACTGCCTCGACGACAGCGCGCTCCGGGCCCAGGGCTATGCGCCGCGCATTCCGTTCGCCGACGGGCTGGCCAGCACCGTGCGCTGGTACATGGATCACCGCGACTGGTGGCAGCCGCTCAAGCGGCCGGGTGCGGCGGCCGGATGAGCCGGTGGCTGGTGACCGGGGCCGGGGGGATGCTCGGCCGGGATCTCGTCGCCGTCCTCGACGGGCGCGGTGAATCCGCCACCGGGCTCGCCCGTGGCGACCTCGACATCACCGACGCCGGAGCGGTCCGGGCCGCGCTGTACCGCTGGCAGCCGGATGTCGTGGTGAACTGCGCGGCGTGGACCGCGGTGGACGACGCCGAGGCGCACGAGGATGTGGCGCTGCGGGTCAATGGGCAGGCGGTGACCGGGCTGGCCCGGCAGTGCGCGGTGGCCGGCCGCGCGCTGGTCCAGCTGTCCACCGACTACGTGTTCGACGGCCAGGCCAGCCAGCCGTACCCGGAAGATGGCGCGCCCGCACCGCGGACCGCATACGGCCGGACCAAGCTGGCGGGTGAGCAGGCGGTGCTGGGCCAGCCGGGGCTGCAGGGCTACGTGCTGCGCACGGCGTGGCTGTACGGGGCGCACGGCAGCAGCTTCATCCGGGCGATGCTCGGCAAGGCCTGCCGTCCGGGGACGGTCCAGGTGGTGGACGACCAGCGCGGGCAGCCGACGTGGACGATGGACGTGGCCGGGCAGATCGCCGCCCTGGTCGGCGCGGCCGCCGCGCCGGGTGTCTACCACGCGACGAGTTCCGGCGAGACGACCTGGTTCGGGCTGGCCCAGGAGGTGTTCCGGCTGGCTGGCGCGGACCCGGAGCGGATCAGCCCGGTCAGCAGCGCCGCGCTGGCCCGCCCCGCCCCGCGGCCGGCCTACAGCGTGCTCGGTCATGACCGCTGGGCGCGGGCCGGGCTGGCCCCGATCGGCGACTGGCGGTCTGCGCTCCGCGAGGCGCTGCCCAGACTGGTCGCGACCATGCCCACCGGCCCGGCGGCGGCCAGCGGCTGACCCCGTGGCCAGGCGGGGTGGCCAGGCGGGGTGGTCAGGCAGTTTGATCAGGCAGTTTGATCAGGCGGGGGCGGGCTGGCCGCCGGCGGGCGCACGCTCCTGGAGCTGGGTGACGTAGTCCAGGCAGCTGCCGTAGGCGGGCAGGATTCCGGCCGCCCGCGCCTGCTCCAGTGACGGGGCGGCCGCATCCTTATCGGACAGCACTGGCGCCAGGCCGCCGGGCCAGGCGATACCGAGGCCGGGATCGAGCGGGTGCACGCCGCGCTCCCGACCGGGCGCGTACGGCGTGGAGCACAGGTACAACGCGGTGGCCTCATCGGTGAGCGCCATAAACGCGTGCCCGAGCCCCTCGGCCAGGAATACCGCCCGCCGGCTCACCTCATCCAGCCGGACCGCTTCCCAGCGGCCGTAGGTGGGCGAGCCGACCCTGACATCCACCACCACATCCAGGATCGCGCCGCGCACGCAGCTGATGTACTTGGCCTGCCCCGGCGGCACGTCCGCGAAATGGACGCCACGCAGCACGCCGCGGCGGGATACCGAGCAGTTGGCCTGCGCGATGTCGAGCCGGTAGCCGAGCGCCCGCGCGAGGTCACCGGCCCGGAACCACTCCAGGAAGCTTCCCCGGTCATCGGCATGGATACGCGGCGTGATGGCCCAGGCGCCCTGGATGCCGAGCGGATCCATGCTGCTCTCCTCGGTCAGATCGGGTGCGCGGGCGGCCCGTGGGCGGCGGAACCCGGCTCGACCAGGCCCCCCGGTGGTCAGCGCGACGGAGGACACCGTAGCCGGCCCCGGCCGTGACCCGCACGCGGGATGAACCCGGGAATCAGCGATAGATAACAAAACGATAACAGGGGTGGGGGGTGGTCATCGGCCCGGCCCGGCTAGGCGTCGTACGGGTAGTTTCGGGTTATTTTGCGCGCCTGCTGCCTCGGTGCCACGTCCCTGAGCGCGCGTCAGCACCTGCCGGGCAGGGTGGGCCACTCATGGAGGCTGGGTTGCACGGAAGCATGGCTCACGGGGCTGACCCTGCATCAGGCCGTAGCGGTCTGCCTGTGGCAGCGCGGCGGTGACGCCGCAGTCCGCCCGGCTCGGCCTCGTGGCCGGGCGGGACACGCACCACGCAGAACTGCTGGAGCAGCTGCTCAAGATCGCTACCGCGCGGCTCGCCGGGCAGTACGCCGGCGGTGAGTTCGTATTCACCACCGTGGGCGCGGCCACCCCGGCGGGCGGCTGGCAGCTGCGCAACCGCGGGCGGAGCCTGCGCTACACGGCGATCGCCGCGCTCGGCCTGCTCCGCCTGGCCGAGGCCGAGCAGCGCACCGTGCTGGCCGGCCAGACCGCCGAAGACCTGATCGGCGGGCTGACCAAGAGGCTCGATGAGACCACCGGCGTCGGCGATGTCGCGCTGATCTGCTGGGCGGCCGCCGCGGCCGGGCACAGTGAGCTGCCCCACGCGGTCGCCCGGCTGGCCCAGCTCGACCGTCAGCCGGGGCCGGTGGACGTGGTGTCCGCGGCCTGGGTCGTGTCCGCGCTGGTCGCGGCCCGCAGCCAGGCCGACGTGGAAGAGCACCTGGCCGTGGCGCGGCGGCGGCTGCTGGCCGGGCGGGGCGCAGGCGCCTACCCGCACGTCATCGGCGGCGGCACCGCGTGGTACCGCGCGCACGTCGGCAGCTTCGCCGACCAGGTGTACCCGGTCCAGGCGCTGGCCCGGCTGCATCGCAGCTCCGCCGACCGCGAGGCGCTGGCCAGCGCCAACGAGATCGCGCGGGTTATCTGCGCCGCTCAGGGTCCGGGCGGCCAGTGGTGGTGGCACTATGATTCCCGGACCGGCGCGGTCGTCGAGGGTTATCCGGTGTACACCGTGCATCAGCACGCGATGGCTCCGATGGCGCTGCTGGACCTGGCCGACGCGGGCGGCGACACACACCTGGACGAGGTGTGCCGCGGGCTGCGCTGGCTGGCCGGGCCGTCCGAGGCGAGCGCGCAGCTGGTGCTCGACGAACCGCCGATCACCTGGCGGAAGGTGGCCCGGGCTGATCCCCGCAAGATCGTGCGCGGGCTGCGCGCGGCGGTCACCCGCCCGGTCCCGGGAATCCGGGTCCAGGCGCTGGACCGGGTCTACCCGCCGCAGGCCGTGGACCACGAGTGCCGGCCCTACGAGCTGGGCTGGCTGCTGAAGACCTGGCTCGCCTAGGCGGCCGGGGTGGTGCGCAGACGGATGCTTTCCGGACGGGGGGACGAATGACGGACGACACGGCCAGCCGGCCACGGCGCGGCCTGTTTGGCCTGTCCATCGACGCGGTGACGATGGACCAGGCCGTCGCGCGGTGCACCGGCGCGATCGACCATGGTGAGCACCTGTCGATCGGCGTGGTCAACGCCGCGAAGATCGTGGCCATGCGGCGCAACCCCGCGCTCCGCTCCGCGGTGGCCGGGTCGGACATGGTGCTGGCCGACGGGCAGTCGGTGGTGTGGGCCAGCCGGCTCCTCGGGACGCCGCTGCCGGAGCGGGTGGCTGGCATCGACCTGTTCATGCGGCTGCTGGCCGAGGCGGAGCGCAACGATTACCGGGTCTACTTCCTGGGCGCCAAGCCCGATGTGCTGGCGCGGGTGATCGCGGAAGTCGGCCGCCGCTTCCCCCGGCTGCCGGTAGCGGGCTCGCACGACGGGTACTACCAGGCCGGCCAGGAGGCGGCGATCGCCGAGGAGATCCGGCGCGGCCGGACCGACATCCTGTTCGTGGGGATGTCTTCGCCGCGCAAAGAACTGTTCCTGGACGAATGGGGCACGGCCACCAAGGCCCGGGTCGTGCACGGGGTCGGCGGGTCGTTCGACGTCCTCGCCGGGGTGACCCGGCGGGCCCCGCGGTGGTACCAGGATCACGGTCTGGAATGGCTCTACCGTGCGCAGCAGGAGCCGATCCGGCTGGGCCGCCGGTACCTGACCACCAATCTGTCGTTTATCGCCCTGGTCGGGCGGGAGATGCTGCGCCGGGACAAGGCGGGAGAGCAGGCGTGAGGACAGTCGTTGTCGTTGGCCTCGGGTATGTCGGCCTGCCGCTGGCCATGCGCGCGGCCGACGTGGGCCATCAGGTCGTCGGCTATGACACCGACGGGGCCCGGGTGAAGCTGCTCGAGGCGGCGGAGTCCTACATCGAGGACGTGCCGTCCGGGGACCTCAAGCGGGCGCTGGAAAGCGGCCGGTTCCGGCCGTCCACCGACGGCGCGGCCTGCGCCGGGTTCGATGTCGCGGTGGTTGCCGCGCCGACCCCGCTGCGGGACGGGCTGCCGGACCTCACCTATCTGGAGGCCGCCGCGCGGACGCTCGCCGCGCACCTGCGCCCGGGCGCGACAGTGATCATCGAGTCCACGTCCTATCCGGGGACCACGCAGGAGAAGGTGCTGCCGCTGCTCGAGGAGGGGTCCGGGCTGCTGGCCGGGCGGGACTTCCACCTCGGGTTCAGCCCGGAGCGCATCGACCCGGGCAACTCGACGTGGACGCTGGTCACCACGCCCAAGATCGTCTCCGGGATCGACGCGGAGTCGCTGCGGGCGGTCAGGGCGTTCTACGACACGATCGTGGACCAGACCGTGGTGGTCTCCACCCCGCGTGAAGCCGAGCTGGCCAAGCTGGTGGAGAACACCTTCCGGCACGTCAACATCGCACTGGTCAACGAGCTGGCCATGTTCGCCCACGACATGGGCATCAACGTCTGGGAGTCGATCGAGGCGGCCTCGTCCAAGCCGTTCGGCTTCATGCCGTTCACCCCGGGACCGGGGGTGGGCGGGCACTGCCTGCCCATCGACCCGTCCTACCTGTCCTGGCGGGTGGAGCGCGCGCTCGGCAAGAGCTTCCGCTTCGTCGAGCTGGCCGACGACATCAACCGGCACATGCCGGACTACGTGGCGC
>Ga0335078_10005823_pt1 | contig 18232 bp, 19 predicted proteins | sample Lox_Sample_32_FD_206711 | JGI IMG/M metagenome (GOLD analysis project Ga0335078, IMG submission 206711) | Soil microbial communities from Loxahatchee National Wildlife Refuge, Florida, United States - Lox_Sample_3.2 | ecosystem: Environmental > Terrestrial > Soil > Wetlands | place: USA... | reverse complement strand
TGCCACGGTGGGCGCTTTAATGCTGGCGGCAGGGTCGGTGCTCTCGGCGTTCGCTGGGAATTCGCTCGCATGGCTGGTGATCGGCTATGGCCTGATCGGGGGATTCGGCGGAGGGATGGTTTACGTTGTGCCGATCGCGAACCTGGTGCGTTGGTTCCCCGACAAGCGCGGAATGATGGTGGGGCTTGCGGTGATGGGGTCGGGCCTGAGCCCGCTGTTCTGGAGTCCTCTGATCGAGGCTGTGGTGGGAAAGGACCCGGCACGGCTGCACACGACACTGCCGATCGCGTTCCTTTTGATGGCTGCGATTTTCGTGGTTGCGGTGGCCGGACCTGCGCAGCTCTTCCGTGTGCCGCCTTCCGGATGGAAGCCGGAGGGGTGGACGGCGCCGGTGGATCGCAGCGCGCTGCACGAAACATCAGCGGGCCAGATGCTGAGCACCTGGCAATTCTATGCCCTGTGGCTGGCGTTCGGACTGGGCGTTTCGGTGGGGTTGACCGCGATCGGTCAGGCGTCGCCGGTGATTCAGGAAGTGTCGAAGGTGGGTACGCCGATTTCGGCGGGCTTCGCGGTTGGGATCATGGGAATTTTCAACGCCACGGGCCGGCTGAGCTGGGGAGCCGTGTCCGATCGGCTGGGCCGCAAATCAGCGCTGTTTGGGATGAGCTGCGTATCGATCATCGCCTGCCTGGGGTTGCTGCGAACGGCAAGCGGGTTTTGGCAAGTTGTCGCTGGACTGTGCCTGGCAGCGTTCGCCTACGGAGGATTCCTGGCGGTGATGCCTGCGTTTTCGGCGGATTATTTCGGACAGAGCCATGTGGGCGGCAACTACGGCCTGTTGTTTTTCGCCTGGGGCGTGTGCGGGTTTTTGATTCCGGGATATTTCGAAGGGATTCTGGATCGCGCGCGCGAGGCGGGGAACTTGGCTGGCGGGTATCGCGACGTATATCTGGACTTGGCGCTGCTGGCTGTGGTGGTGGCGGTGTTGGCGATCATCTTGAGATCGCCGCGGGCAGAGGCGAAGCGCGTTAGTTCGTGAAGCTCCTCATCTTCTCCGACATCCACGGCAGCAAATCTGCGCTCGAGAAGCTGATGGCGATCGAGGCGGATTACTACTTCGCCGACGGCGACCTTGCCAATTGGGGGCGCGGGCTCGATCAGCTTGGGCCAAGCATGCAGAAGCGGGCCGAGCGTATGTACGTACTGCCTGGCAATCATGAATCGGAAGTCGACATCGCGCATTTCTGCCGGGAATGCGGCTTCCATGACTTTCACGGTCAGAGCATGCAGATCGGCAAGTTTCACGTTGCAGGACTCGGCTACTCGAATCCGACACCGTTCAACACTCCCGGCGAGTACACCGAACAGGAGATCGCAGACCGCCTGGAGCCGTTTGCCGCGCTCGATCCGTTGATCCTGATCTGCCACGCGCCGCCTAAAGACACGAAACTCGATCGCGCGGGCGAAGATCAGCATTTCGGAAGCGCGGCCATCCGTGATTTCATCGATCGCTACCAGCCACGCTATTTCTACTGCGGGCACATCCACGAAGCGGCCGGCGTGCACGAGGTGATCGGGCGAACTCAGTGCTGGAACGTCGGGCCGCGCGGGCAACTGCTCGACTTGGACGCCTTATTGGACAGCGGTGAAGAGCGTTTGCGTGCCCGCGACACCGTTTAGTGTGAACGAGAGCGGCACGATGTTGCTAGCCAAAATATTCGGCACCACAACGTTCAGCTGATAGAGTCCGACCGAGCCCTGGGAAAGGCCCGCGAACGATACCTGCGCCTGGGTCGAGCCGAAGAATACCTGAACTGAGCCCGCCAGATTGTTCGCCTCGCTCACGATTTGTCCGGCTGGTATGTTCGGAGTGACGGGGCCGAAGCCGACGCCGTACAGAGTAATGGTCTCGCCTGGATGCGCGGGCCTGGACATCACCCCCGCGATTGCGCCGGTCGGAAGAACATAAGTCGCGCTGTCCGAAAACAAAGCGACCACGTATTGATTCCCGCCAGCGACGAACGACGAGGGCGCGAGCAGTCCCGGCTCAGCGGGGTTCACCAGGATGCTGTACGGCTGACTGGTTCCATTCGCATTGCTGAGCGTGATGGTGAGCTGGCTGCCCGTGCTGATGTTCGATGGCAACTGCGCGTTCACTTGTCCGGGCCCCGCGGAGATGTAGTCGATGAATGCTTTCTGGCCGCCGATCATCACTTGGACACCGTCGAGCACAGTGGGCGCGCTGCTTCCGCTGAAATCGGAGGTTGTCCATAACCGCGTGTCCGGGGCGAGATTCGTTCCATAAATTTCGACCCAGGAACCCGGAGCGACTGCAGCAAATCCGCCGAATCCCGAGGCGCTCACGACGCTCGTGATCACAGGCAGCGTGGGTCCTCCTTGCCAGGTCCAGGTGTCGTTGCTGACGGACCCTCCGAATAACCCTCCTCCGAAAAGGACGATTTGATTGGCGGAGACGTCGTATGTCATGTCCGCGTAGGATCGCGCCGACGGGCTGGTCTGCGGCGAGTCCTCGGTCCAATTCGCACCGTCCCACGTCCAGGTCTGGCCGAGATCGGAAAACAAGATCACTTGAGAGTGCAGCGGATCGGGAGCCATTGCAGCAACTACGCTCGCATGCGGGCCGGCGGAAGCTTTCTTCGTCCAGTTCGCACCGTTCCATGCCCAGGTGGAGAAATCGCTGCTTGCCCACGCCAGGATTTGGCTGTGCGCGGGGTCGTAGGTGACAGCGTAGTCGAAGCTGGATGGCGGGCTGTTCTGCGGAGACTGTTGCGTCCAGTTCGAACCGGACCAGATCCAGGTCTCGGTTGTGAATCCATCGCCTAGCAGCAGGATGATCTGGCCGTGCGCGGCATCGAAAGCCATCGCGGGAAGAGCATTCTGCGGCTGAGGGCTTGCGGCCGGGGCTTGGGCCGTCCACTCCATGCCGTTCCAGGTCCAAGTGTCTTTCAAGGATATGAGCGATGCCCCGGGATTGGCCGTGTTCCCGCCGAAGAGAACAGTTTGACCATGGACGGGATCGTAGGCCATAGCGGGAGACGATCGCGCGGATGGCGTTGGCACCAACAGCTTCTGAGTCCAGACGGAGCCGTCCCAAACCCAGGTGTCACTGAGCGGGGACGTGCCGGTGCTCCCGCCGAACAAAACGATCTGGCTGTGGGCGGAGTCGTAAGCCATGCCGGCAGCTTCGCGCGGCGTGGGGAGATTGGTCGTAAGCTGCTGTGTCCAGTTACCGGTGGTCTGAGCCGCGGCCGGCGTTAAGCACGCCAGCAGCAAGACGGCGGTGGCAGTGAGTTTGCGCATGGAGGCCTCCTGTTGTCATCGTCACAACGGACGACTTAGTCAAGTCCGGCCAAGCCGGTATAAGTACATCAGGTAAAGCCGCTACAGATAGCTGGACGCAACTGGGACGTAACCATTTCGCACAGCCTGCTAAAATGAGCTTTCATGACCCTCGAAGAACTGGAAAGAGAGTACGCTTCGCTCCGCCAGCAGGCCGACGCTGTGCGGAGCTATCTTTGACGCCCCCGGCAAAAAAACCCAGCTAGCCCAGACCGAGAAACAGATTTCCGATCCGGATTTCTGGAATCAGCCCGAAAAATCGCAGAAGGTGATGCAGGATCGCAAGCGGCTGGAGCAGTCCATTGCGGAAGCAGAAGAAGTCACGCGGCTCACCTCGGATCTCGATACGCTGTTCGAGCTGGCGCGCGAAGGGGAAAACGTCAACGGCGATATCGAGCGCGAGATGAAAACGTTTGGCGATCGGCTGGAGACGCTCGAAACCGGGATGCTGCTCTCTGGCCCGAACGACTCGAAAAGCGCGATCATGGCGATCCATCCGGGCGCAGGCGGCACTGAAAGTCAGGATTGGGCGGAGATGCTGCTGCGCATGTACTTGCGTTGGGCCGAGCGGCACGGTTTTCAGGCCGTGATCACGGACCGTCTGGAGGGCGAAGGCGCAGGCATCAAGTCCGCCACGCTTGAAATCAATGGCGAGAACGCTTACGGGCTGCTCCAGTCGGAGATCGGGGTGCACCGGCTGGTGCGGATTTCCCCGTTTGACGCGAACGCGCGGCGCCATACGTCATTTGCTTCGGTCTTCGTGTATCCGCAAATCGAAGACGACATCAATATTGACATCAAGCCCGAGGACCTGCGCGTGGATGTTTTCCGTGCGAGCGGCGCGGGCGGCCAGCACGTGAACCGGACCGAGTCAGCCGTGCGCATGACGCACATTCCTACCGGCATCGTGGTGCAATGCCAGAACGAGCGGTCGCAGCATAAGAATCGCGCCAGCGCCATCAAGCAACTTCGCGCCAGGCTGTATGAGTTCGAGATGGACAAGAAGCGAGCGGAGCAGAGCAAAGTGGAAGATGCCAAGCTGGAGATTAATTTCGGCAGCCAGATCCGCAGCTACGTGCTTGCGCCCTACCGGCTGATCAAGGATCATCGCACCAAGCTTGCGATCGGCGACGTGGATCGAGTGTTAGACGGCGATCTCGATCGGCTGACGCACGCCTTCCTTGTGTACAAGCACACCGGCAAGACTTCCGGCGATGGAAAAGAGGACCTGCCTGAGTAGTGAAGCCGATCTTCGCCGAGCAGCGGAGTTAATCCGCGTCGGCGAATTGGTCGCGTTTCCTACGGAGACGGTGTACGGGCTGGGCGCGAATGCGCTGGACCCATCCGCTGTCGAAAAAATTTACGCCGCTAAAGGACGTCCGGCATCAAGCCCATTGATCGTGCACGTTGATTCCATCGGGATGGCGCGCGGCTTAGTGCGGGAGTGGCCGGAGCGCGCGGATTTGCTGGCCTCGAAATTTTGGCCCGGCCCGTTGACGCTGGTCCTGCCGAAGAAGCCGCATGTGCCCGATCGCGTGACGGCTGGGCTGGATAGCGTAGGCATTCGCATCCCGGCCAACCAGCTCGCGCTCGCCCTGATTCACGAAGCGGGCGTTCCACTGGCAGCGCCGAGCGCCAATCGGTTTACGGAGCTTTCGCCCACCAGCGCGGAACACGTACGCAAGTCGATGGGGCATCGCGTCGCGATGATTTTAGATGGCGGCCCGACGACTGTTGGTATCGAATCCACCGTGCTCTCGCTGGTGGGATCGGTGCCCATGTTGTTACGGCCGGGCATGGTCACCCGCGCGCAGATCGAGGCAGTGATCGGGCCGGTAAGCTTGGCCGAGTTGCCCGCGGAAGGCGAAGCGCACGCATCGCCGGGGCTGCACGCACGGCACTACAGCCCGAAAACACCGCTAATCCTCATCCAGGGTGGTGGACTGCCCGCCACCGGCCGCGGCGCGTATCTTTGGATCACACAGCGAGCCGACGCCACGAAATGTATCGCAATGCCCGATGATCCACAGAAATACGCCGTGGCCCTATATCGCGCGCTGCATGAAGTCGACGCGGGAGGCTTCGATTGGATCGCAGTGGAGCAGCCGCCGGCGGACCCTGCCTGGGACGCGATCCACGACCGCCTGGAGCGCGCCGCGGCGCGATGACCGGCTATCGTTCCTGATACTCGCCGAAGACCGCGCGCAGACGGTCCGAAATCTCGCCGACCGTGGCATGCGCCTCGGCGCAGATTAGGATGTGCGGCATCAGATTATCGGTGGAACGCGCAGCCTGCTCGAGCGCACTCAACCGTGACTCAACCTCACTCGCACTTCGCGAAGCGCGCAACTCGCGCAGCCGAGCCACCTGCTGCCGCTCCAGCTCCGGATCCAGCCGGAAGATGCGCGGCGACTCGCCTTCCTTCTGCTGAAATTTATTTACGCCCACGACGATCGCCTCGCCGCGTTCCACCTTCTGCTGGTATTCGTAGGCTGCGTTCTGAATTTCGTTCTGGATATAGTTCCGTTCGATGGCGGCGAGCGTTCCACCCATCGCGTCGATGCGCTCGATGTAGTCGCGGGCGCCGCGCTCGATTTCATCCGTCAGTTGTTCGATGGCGTAGCTCCCGCCCACCGGGTCCGCGACGCCAGTTACTCCACTTTCGTGCGCGATGATCTGCTGCGTACGCAAGGCCAGCCGCGCCGATTCTTCGGTGGGCAGCGACAGTGCTTCATCCTTGCCGTTGGTGTGCAGCGACTGGGCGCCGCCCAACACCGCCGCGAGCGCCTGCATCGAGACTCGGACTACGTTCACATCCGGCTGCTGCGCCGTCAGCGTGGATCCAGCGGTCTGGACGTGGAAGCGCAGCATCATCGAGCGCGGATTCCGCGCGCCGAACCGGTCGCGCATGATGGAGGCGTAAAGCCTGCGTGCGGCGCGATACTTAGCGATCTCCTCCAGAAAATTATTGTGCGCGTTGAAAAAAAACGACAGCCTTGGAGCGAATGAATCGATCTCGAGACCCGCCTCGAGCGCCGCGCCGATATAAGCAATCGCATTCGCGAGCGTGAACGCCACTTCCTGGATGGCGGTGGATCCCGCCTCGCGGATATGATAGCCGCTGATCGAAATCGTGTTCCACTCCGGCAATTCGCGCGAGGCCCAGGCGAACAGATCGGTGATGATGCGCATGGCCGGACGCGGCGGATAGATGTAGGTCCCGCGCGCGATGTATTCCTTCAGAATGTCGTTTTGGATCGTTCCCGAGATCTTGCGTAAATCCGCGCTCTGGCTTTTCGCGACCAGAACGTAGAGGCTCAGTAAAATCGACGCCGTCGAGTTGATGGTCATCGACGTGGTGATGTCGGCCAGGCGGATGCCGTCGAACAACCGATGCATGTCGGCGAGCGAGCAGATGGCGACACCCACGCGCCCTACCTCGCCCGCCGCGAGCGGGTGATCGGAATCCATGCCCATCTGCGTCGGCAGGTCAAAGGCGACCGAGAGCCCCGTGATTCCCTGGGACAGTAAATAACGATAGCGGCGGTTGCTTTCTTCCGCCGTGCCGAAACCGGCGTACTGGCGCATGGTCCATAGCCGGCTGCGGTACATGTCGGAGTAGATGCCGCGGGTGTAGGGGAATTGGCCGGGCAGCTCGGTGGTCATGGCTTAAATGGTACCGGCGATTTGGAGATTTTCCGGGCTTTCCAGAACGAGGAAATCCCGAACCAGGCCATGAGGGCGACGAACGGGATAGTGAGCGCCAGCCGGGGGCCGCTGCCGTCTTTTCCCCAGCTTTTTATGGCAGACGGCACGGGAATAATCGCCAGAACAATAAAGAAGAACCCAATCACCTGATTCCACAGGATATGAATCGGCCGGATCACGCCGGGGACCACGTGGCCGATGAATTTCTTAGCCGTCGCTAACATGCGCTTGTTATCAGTGTAGCGAAGCTACTTTCATGGGTGATGGGCTGAGAAAACATCCAGTACCAGGCGGCGCGAGTGATGCGTTTCCGGGAGCCGCTATTGGCGCCCAGGCGTCCCGCCGATATAGAAAGGGAGAGCAGAAGCTCTTTCTGGTGCCACTTAGCTGATGGTTGAAACTGCAACTACCCGGCGGCCATCAAAAAGTCAGGTTGCTATCCTGGACCAGAGTGTTATGCTGAAGGTGACGCGGAGAAAGGGGAACGCGTGGAAGAAAAACTGAAAGAGCTGATGCAGGAGCTGGGCAACGCGATCAATGAGTCGCTGTCTGACTCAGACCGCATCGCCGCAGCCATCGGCGAAATTAAGCGCGCTGGCTACGACGTGTTCCTGGTTCTGGAAGCAACTATCGGTTTCAACAAGCGGGACGAATCCGGCGAATACGAAGGCGAAGAAGAAGCCGAGGTTGCCGAAGCGGAGGCGCCACCCAAGCGCAAGTTCGAATCCACCGGCAAGATCAAGCTGACTTCGCAAGATCAGAAATTCCTCAAGGCGCTGAAGATAGCCATCGAGGACGATAAGAGCTGAAGGCCGGGCGCGTTAGCCGCCAGCTAAGAGTTCTTCGTAAACCCTCCAAGTCTTTTCGACTGCCGTTTGCCATGTGAACTCTTTCGCGCGTGCCAGGCCGGTCTGAGTGAGCCGCGCGCGAAGATCCGAATCGTCAATCAATTTACTTAGACCGCTCGCGATCGCGTCCGTGTCCAGTGGATCGACGAGTAGCGCCGCATCGCCGGCGACTTCAGGCATGGCCGACACATTCGAGGTGAGGACCGGCACTCCGTTCGCCATCGCATCGAGCAGCGGCATTCCGAAGCCTTCGTCGAGAGATGGAAACGCGAAGATCGACGCGCGGCGATACAGATCTGACAACACCAGATTGGTTACGTAGCCGAGCGGCTGAATGTCGCTGCGGCGAGGGCTGGCCTCGATGCGCGCGCGGATTTCCTCCGCACCGAATCCATGCGAGCCGGCCAGCGCCAGTCGCCAGCCGCGCGGGAGCTGCTCGAGCGCTTCCACCAGCCGGACGATATTCTTGCGGCGCTGGAGCGCTCCCACGAACAGGATGATTTTCTCGCGGTGCGCGGTCGCTGGCGGTTCGCTTGGCGGGTCCACGCCATGGTGAATCACGCGAATTCGTCCGGGATCGACGCCGAGAAATTTCTCCACCTGACCCGCAGTGAAGTGCGAGACGGCGATGATCCGATGGCTGCGCTCGGCCGCCGCGCGCGCCTGTGCGGTGAATCGCGAGCGAAAGTCGGGCGTGGAGTAGTCGCCGCTGATGACGAACAGATCGTGAAAGGTGCAAACGGTCCGCGGATGATGCGAATCGACGCGCTGATTCAACGCGTGGTAAAGATCAGCGGAAGGAGCCGAGCTTTTCAGCAACAGGCGGCGAGAAGCATTGCTTGGGATCTGGCTTTGAAAAGATCGCAACAGCCGGTGCGGGCGATAGCAGAAGCGAAAACGAACGTCCGGATGCGAGGCGGCCAGCCCGTTCAGAATGGCTCGGGAGTACACGCCCACACCAGTGAGATTCTCGCCGGCGCTGTAGGTCGCATCCAGTGCGATTTTCAATCAGCCAGCATAACGGGTTTCTACGAATGGCCGCAGGTCGGCGGCCGACTGTTCGGCGAGCAAGGTCTCCATGCGGTCCAAATCGGGGAAATGGGTCACGGAGGTTTCTACGTCAGCGCCCGGCGAGTTATCGAGAAACCCTCCGACACGCGCGGCCGCACGCGCGATCTCGGCTTCCGCTTCCTCGGCGGTCAGGCCGGCAAGAATCGCGGCGAACCGTGTCTTTCCCACACGCCCGACCAAAGCCGGGGGACGCATGCACTCCTGAAGAAGATCGGCGACACGCATCAAAAGCAATTCGCTGGCTTCCCGATCCTCCGAAGTCCTAGCGGGCACGCCCCGTATATCCAGCGTGACCAGATGGAGATCGACATCCAGCGAGAACGCCAGTTCGGAATAATGATAGGCCACCGTTGCGAATCCCTGGCAACTCAAAGCGCCTGTTCCGCTGTCCGCCAGCGGCGAAATCTCGCTGGCTTGGTTCCGTCGCCGGCGCTCGATCGAGTAGCGCACGGAACGAGCGAGGAGACCGCATTCGAGCTCGCGCTTTAGGAGGACATCCTCCGCGCCTTCGTGGATCAGCCTATGCGCCAGACTTTCGTCTTCTTCATCCGCAAGAATGACCACCGGAGCTCCATGCGCGCACGCCTCGGTCTCGAGGAACGTCTCCATCGCGGCCGATCCGTCGGGCAGGCTTAGGTTCAGCAGAACCGCGTCGAAGCGACCGCGCCGCAGGCAATCCAGCGCGTCTGCCAGATGGTCGGCATAGACGACGGTTGCACTGTGCCAGTTCCCCCACAGACGCTTTTCCTCGATCTCGATCAGCGCCTCGCATAGGAGTTGCTCGTCTTCGAGATCGTCTTCAATCACCAGGAGGTCGAGTATTTTGGAATCCGCCACGCGATCTTTAGTGCGGCGCTGGCAGGGTTCGTATCAGTTTTTCCGGGAAGTGAGCTAAACCGCCAGCTGGTATTCCTTCAGCTTGCGATATAACGTGGTCCGCCCGATGCCGAGCAGGTTAGCCGCCACCGCGCGATCGCCTTTGGTGTACTCGAGCGCGTCCATGATGGCCTGGCGCTCCATCTGCGTAAGCGGGATGATCGGAGCGCGTCTGGAGTCGGGTGCGGCCGAGCGATGCTCGTGCGAGGTGGCTTCGCCCGGAGGCTTGGGGAACGGATTCGATCCAACCGCGACCGATAGAAACTGTGTCTTGCGCGCCATCAATTGGTTCTGTAGCATCGATGGCAATTCAGAGACGTGCAGCAGCGGGCCGGAGTTGATCGCAACCATGTGCTGGATCGCGTTTTCGAGCTCGCGCACATTGCCTGGCCAATCATAAGTCAGCATGGCCTCGAGCGTTTCCTGAGTGAGCGTATGCCCCTTGCCGTAACGCGCGAGAAAGTGTGCCAGCAGGGCCGGAATGTCTTCCTTGCGATCGCGCAGCGGCGCCAGACGCATGTTTACGACGTTGAGCCGGTAGAAAAGGTCACGGCGGAACGTTCCTTTCTCGACTTCCTTCGCCAAGTCCCGATTGGTAGCGGCGATGACTCGGAAATCCGAGCGGCGATGCGTGAGCGAACCTACTGGGCGGAATTCCTTTTCCTGGAGAACGCGCAGGAGCTTGGCCTGCAAATCCAGAGGCAGTTCCCCGATCTCGTCGAAAAACGCTGTCCCACCGTTAGCGTGCTCGATGAGTCCGGTCTTGGTTCCCACCGCCCCCGTGAAAGCACCCTTGACGTGTCCGAACAGTTCGCTTTCCATCAACGGCCCAACTAAAGAGGAGCAATCAATGGTTACGAAAGGTCCTACCGGATGCACGTTATGAATGGAACGCGCTACTACTTCCTTGCCGGTACCCGTCTCACCCAACAACAGCACTGGCCAGCGGCAACGCCCGAGTTTCTCCACCATTCTCAAAACATTGCGGATGCGCGGCGACTGACCAACCAGTAAAGGTGTCGACTCGAGAGCGGGGGCTAGCATTCGGTTCCCTTCATCTGTCATCCCAAAGCAGTATAGTGTCTAACGTCTTCATAAACTCTACTGGTACTTTAGGCTTCGAGCAACTCCCCAACACACTAGACGATGCAGTCATTTGGGGTAGAGGCATTGGCAAATTTGGGGGGAGCGCAGTAGTACTTGGATCTTAGGATCTTAGCGGTGGCCCTAGCTTGGCGTCCTCTATTTATTCTTGCGTCGCAGCGGCGCCGGCCGATCCTTCGCTAGCGGTTAGATCCAGCCGGACGACAAAGGCGGGCCCTATTTCGGGCCGCATCCGGCGCGCCAGGTCTCCGGCGGCTTGTTCGGTTGGCTCCTTGCCGACCAGGACTCGCCACAGCGCGGGCGTACCCGGGCGGAACACCAAATGGGACGTTCCATATTCCCGTTCGAGAGAATTGCGTAGCCTCTCGGCCCGGTCCTTGTCGGCAAACGCGCCGGCTTGCACCGCGAACCAGTTCGTCGATACTGTCACAGCCGGCGCCGACAGAATTTCCAGCCGCACTTGCGTGACGCCAACGCCGATCATGTCGATCGTTTCCGCGGCGGCGTGTGAAAGATCGATGATGCGGCCGTCGACGAACGGACCGCGATCGGTGATGCGAACGTCCACGGTTCGTGCGTTGGACAGGTTGATGACGTGAACCCAAGTTCCGAAAGGAAGCGTGCGGTGAGCGGCGGTGAGTTTCTCCATGTCGTAGATTTCGCCGTTGGCGGCAGCGCGGCCGTGGTAAGGATGTCCGTACCAGCTCGCAAGTCCTGTTTCGGCGGAGGGGATTTGTCCGGGGACCTGCGGGGCAGACGGCGCGGTTCGCGTCGAAGCGGGCGCGGGAGCCGCAGGAACATTTGCAGAGGGCGCGACGTGATGATGCTTCGCGCATGCCGAGAGCATCGCGGCGGCGGCAACTGCGGCGATCGTTCGAACTGCGGCGCCACGGTGCATTTCTTTCGATGGTAGCGCTGCCGCGCGAGCGCGACAAGAACAAAAACAGTGCAAAATGGTTTTTTGCTGCGGGAACAATCGAACGATGAAATGGTTTTCATGCGGATCGGCACGAGCAAGTCGTTCGCCAAACTGATCCGATGTGCATTTTTTTCTTGACTTTCGATCCAAAGAACCTTATATATGAATCACACTGCGATCTGTGATCGCAAATCTGATGTTAGGGAGAATCAATCGATGAAGAACGCAACAAAGAAGGCTGCGAAACCGAAGAAGAAAGCCGCCGCCAAGAAGAAAAAGTAGGCAGCGCGCCCCGAGAGGGCTTGCAGTCTGATTAAGGTTCATGCAAACGGCCCCGAGCGATCGGGGCCTTTTTTGCGTCTGCACTCGGCGACCAATGAAATTGCGGGTTTGGAGGACTTTCATCCGATCCGATTCAACGCCGCGCGCAGTTCATCCAGTGTCATCACTCCCGGATGATACAGCCGTACAACGCCGCGTCGATCGACAATCACCAGCGTCGGGGTCGTGCTCGCGCCGTAGTTCTTGAAGTTCTCTTCGCTCACCGGCGAGGGAACGTTGAGCAGGTTTGGATAGTAGGTGCGGCGCACCTGATCGATGTACTTCAACTCCTCGGCCGGACCCGCTTCTTCGCCCTTGGCAACGTAGCCGTAATGCTGCGTCGGCGCGACCACCACCAGTCCCTTCGGTCCATACTCCTTCTGGATTTCGCCGAGGATCGGACCTTCCTGTTTGCAGTCGCTGCACCAGTGCGCCCAGAAGAACAACAATACCGGCTTCCCACGCAGTGACGCGAGCGCGGCCGGTTTGGGGCCCAGATACACCTGCTCCCGCAAAGCAGGCGCTGGTTTTCCTTCCAAGCTGAGCAGATTCAAATTCTTCTGAAGGCGAGTGCGGATCGACGTGCCGCGATACGCAGCGAGTTCCTTCTGGAGATATGCGATCGCCTCGCCACGTTCGCCGCGCGCCTCCAGTGCCATGCCTTGAACCTCGATGGCCGCACCGAGCGCGATCGGGAGATGCGGTTCGGCATCAAGTGGGCGCTTCTTCAACTCTGCCGCCGCGAGCGTTTCGGTCTCACGCGCATAGCCTTCGGCTGTGTCCACCTGACGGGCTGCAAGCAAACCCCGTGCCATCCATGACAGCGCTTCCAGATACTCCGGCGTGACCCCGTGCTGCGAACGATACTGAGTGACGAAGGCGTTACCCAACGCGAGATTGTTCTGTTTGAGCGCCGCGAGCACATCCTCTACAACGCCCGCATATGTGGCGCCCGCGACGACGAGAACAACCAGGATGACTTTCTTCAGCACCTACATCGAGGATAATACGCGGCCGCCATCGACGACGATGGTCTGGCCGGTTAAGTAGGATCCGGCTTCGCTCGCCAGCAGCAGAGCCACTTCGGCGATCTCTACGGGCTGGCCCAGATGCTTGATGGGCTGCCGCGCCAGCATCTGCTCCCAGCGGCTTTCATCTTTCCAGTAGTATTCGCTGAGTACAGTCTGGATCAGCCCGGGCGCGATCGCGTTCACCCGCACGTTCTTCGGCCCCAGCTCGACGGCGTACGATTGCGTCATCATGATAAGCGCCGCCTTGGTCATGCTGTAAAGCAGCCCGTGGAACTGCGGCCGCAGCCCGGCGATCGAGGCGATGTTGACGATCGATCCTGAACCACGCTCGCACATCCCCGGCGCCACCAGCCGCGTAAGACGGTAGGCGCTCTTCAAGTTGACCTCCACCATCTTGTCGAACTGCCCGTCGTCCATCTCAATGGCGGGTCCTTGCGCGATGTTGGTGGCGGCATTGTTCACCACAATGTCGATCCTGCCGAAGTCGCGGGTAGTGGCATCCACCAGCCGCTGCAAGTCCTCCAGCTTCCCGACATGACAGGCCACCGGCACGAGTTTCCCGGCCAGTCCCTTGACTTCTTTAGCGACCTGATCAACGGCCTCCTGCTTGCGGGCGCAGATGATCACCGTCGCTCCTTCGCGTGCGAACACTTCAGCGATTGAGCGCCCGATCCCGCGGCTAGCTCCAGTTACGATTGCAACTTTGTTTTTGAGTTGGTCCATAAACTTGGATCACAGCTTGAGTTGCTTCAGGTACTCGCGAAACGGGCCGCCCAAATCGTAGCGGCGGAGCGCGAACTCGACGGTCGCTTTCAGAAACCCGAGTTTATCGCCCGCGTCGTAGCGCGTTCCTTCGAAGCGATATCCATAGATCGGCCGGTTCCGCAGCAGGTGCTTCAACGCGTCGGTGAGCTGGATCTCGCCCCCGCTTCCGGGCTCGATGCTCTCAATGGACGCGAAAACCTCGGGCGTCAGAACGTAACGCCCGATGATCGCGAGGTTCGAAGGTGCTTCCGACGGCTTCGGCTTCTCCACCATGTTACGGATGCGAAAGAGCCGATCTTTTCCGGAATTGTGGGATACCGGTTCTGCGTCCACGGCGCCGTAAGACGAGATGGCATCGCCCGGCACCTCCATCAGAGCCACTACCGACGCTCCGTAGAAATCGTACACGTCCAGCAACTGGCGAATCGCAGGAATTTCGGAGTCGATCACGTCATCGGAAAGCACCACCGCGAACGGTTCGTTTCCAACCAGTTCCTTCGCGCGCAACACCGCGTGGCCCAGGCCGAGCGCTTCCTTCTGCCGGACGTAGGCGATGTCGATCATGTCGGAAACATCACGCACGGTCTTCAGGAGATCTTTTTTGTTCTTCGCCTCAAGCGTTTGTTCCAGCTCGAAGCTGACATCGAAATGATCTTCGATGGCCGTCTTGCCGCGGCCGGTGACGATGATGATGTTCTGAATCCCGGAATGAATGGCTTCCTCGACGCCGTACTGGATCAGGGGCTTGTCTACCAGCGGAAGCATCTCTTTCGGCTGCGCTTTAGTGGCTGGGAGAAAGCGCGTGCCGAGTCCCGCAGCGGGGAAGACCGCTTTGCGTACTTTTGGAATCATCAAAACTATTGTAAGCGGTGGGTCAGAGCCGGCTGAAGAGATCGGAAGGGATCAGTTGAAACGGATAGCCGGCAAGCGAGAAGGAAGACACGTTTTGTAAGCCGCGTTCGGAGTAGATGGAGAAACGTCGCGTTGCTGGATCGATCACCCAGATGTTGGGCACTCCCCAGGCAAGACATTCTTCGAGCTTCTGCATCAGGTCGGAGTGGCGGTCGTCTTTCGAGAGGATTTCAATCACGATCAGAGGCGGACTATCGGGAACGCGGCCCTCCGGAGGTTGCGTAACGACCGAGATGTCCGGGATGCGGTAAACATCCGGGGCGATCCTCACCCGGAGTTCGGGACGGGGAAAGAGCCGGTCGCCGGTTGTTGCGGCGAACTGAAGCAATATGAGGTACTGAATGGTCGAATGAATCCAGTCGGGCATGCTGCGCTCCACAATTTCGCCATGGACAAATTCAGCATCATGCTCGAACGTCATTCGCAAATACTGCTCAGCCGTGATTTGCGTCTTGGTCGCCACCTGAGGCAAGAATAACACGCAGGTGCGCCCGTGAAATTCGCCATCTGGACGCGAAATCCGGCGTTTCAGCGCTGGTTGCGGTCAGAAACCGGAACCGCAAGCTATAATGGAGCTTACCCCTCGTGCGCCTCTTGAGGCCGCGCTCTGGAGAGTGAATGGCTTACGTAATCGCAGAACCTTGTATCGGGACCAAAGACACCGCCTGCATCGACGCATGCCCGGTGGATTGCATCCATCCTAAGAAGGATGAGGCTACCTTCGGCGACCACAACATGATCTACATCGATCCGGTGGAATGCATCGACTGCGGCGCTTGCGTCCCGGTGTGTCCGGTTTCGGCGATCTTCGCGCTCGACGATCTGCCGGAGAAGTGGGCCAGCTTCGCGCAGAAGAACGCCGAATATTTCGGACGCTGAACGTTAAGGCCGATAAACTGCCGAGCTGGTGTCCGTTTCCCAGACCTTGACTTCAGAAATGCTGACCCCGTTGTTGTCGATGCCTTCGGCGACGCGGTCATAGAAGAACTTCGCGATGTTCTCCGCGGAGGGATTGATCTCATCGAACGGCGCAAGATCGTTGATGAAGCGGTGATCCAGGTAATCGATCGCGGCGCCCATCAGCCTCTTTACTTCCAAAAAATCCACCAGCAGCCCGGTTTCATCCAACTGCTCGCCCGCCACCGTGATTCGAACCTTGTAGTTGTGCCCATGCACGTTCTCACACTTGCCGTGGTAGTTGCGCAGGGCGTGACCAGCCGCGAAGGTCTGTTCCACCGATACTTCAAACATCGAAAAATCTCTCTACGTCCTCAATCTTCGTTGTAAACCCGAACGGCGGCAGGCTGTCAAAAAAAACCTGCCCATAGCGCTGTTTCGTAATCCGGTTGTCCAGCAACACCAGCGCTCCGCGATCTGTTTTGCTCCGAATCAGCCTTCCGAATCCCTGTTTCAAAGCCAGCGCCGCCTCGGGAATCTGGTAATCGTAAAACGGATTGCCGCCATCCTCGCGAATTCGATCGATGCGCGCTTCCACCACCGGATCGCTCGGCACGGCGAACGGCAGCTTGTCAATAATAACGCAACTCAGCTGGTCGCCCTGCACGTCCACACCCTGCCAGAACGATGACGTCGCAAAGAGCACGCAATGCGGCGTGGCGCGAAATTCTTCGAGCAGCGCGCTGCGCGGACCGGTGCCCTGAAGCAGCGTCGGATATTCGATTTCGAGCGATACGCGATCGTACACCAGGCGCATCTGCTGGTAGCTGGTGAACAAAACGAACGCGCGGCCACGGCTGTGTTTCAAGATGCGCGTCACCTCATCCGCCGCCGCCCTTGGAAACGCCGGCGACCTTGGATCCGGCATGTGCTGCGGCACGTACAGCAAAGCCTGTTTCTCATACTCGAAATGGCTCGGAACAACCAGCGAGCGCGCATGCTCGATGCCCAGCCTTTTCTCGGCGAAATCGAACGTACCGCTCACCGCCAGCGTTGCCGACGTGAGCACGATGGTATCGAGCTTGTCGAAGAGCCGTTCGCGCAAGAGCGATGAGACATCGATCGGCGTGGCCTGCAGAAAACAACCGCGCCCGCGCCGCTCGATCCAGTACACGTACGACTTGTCGTCGCCGCGGCACCAGAACTCCACGCGCTGCGCTATTTCCTGAGTTCGCCGAAACAGTGGAATCACTTCGTCCGGCGCATCCTTTACCAGTTGCAAATGCGTCCCTACCAGCTCCAGCGCTCGCCCGATATCGTCGTACAGATCTTGATGCTCTTCGAAAAATGCGGCGTGCCCTTTAAACCCCACTCGGCCTTCCGAGCGCCCGAACAGCGCGAAAAATTCCTCGGCCAGCACCGCTAACCGATCCAGCACCCGGTCCAATTCGCCCGATCCGAACTGCTTGGCCCGCGATACCGACGCAATGTCGCGCACCAGTTCCTGGAATTGGTAATTGCTGATGCTCACGCCGAAGTACCGGCCTGCGATGTCTTCAATCTCATGCGCTTCGTCGAACACTACCGCACCGTACTCGGGAATGATTCCGCCGTACTCATCGTCCTTCACCGCCAGATCGGCGAAGAACAAATGGTGATTCACGATGATGATGTCGCTCTCGTGCGCCTTCTGGTGCATTTGCGTGATGAAGCAGCGCTCGAACTGCTGGCATTTTTGCCCGCTGCACAGCTCGCGCCGCGCGTCCACCTTCTGCCAGGCCGCGCTCGATTCGGGCAGCGTCTTTATCTCCGCCCGGTCACCGGTAGCGGTCGTCTTTTCCCACTCGCGAATGACCTGGAAATCCGCTATCTCTTCCAGTCCGCTCAGAATCGGCTCGCGCTCGGCGTCGTAGATCTTCTGGCGGCACGCAAAGTTGCTCCGTCCCTTCATGTAACAAACCTGCAGCGGCCGCGCGAAATGTTTTTCGAGGAACGGAATGTCTTTGTAGAAAAGCTGCTCCTGCAAATTCTTGGTGCCGGTGGAAACAACCACGCGCCGCCCTGACAAAATCGCCGGAACCAGATACGCCAGCGTTTTCCCGGTGCCGGTGCCCGCCTCCACCAGCAAATGCTTCTTCTCCGTCATCGCGGATTCGATCGCTTCCGCCATCTCTAACTGCCCCGCGCGATACTCGTAGCGCGGGTGCCATTTCGACAATAGGCCGTGCCGCGAGAAAAACTGGCGCGCGCTGGGCGCGTTCACAGCCGATGACATCCCCTATGATTTTTGCACGTGGCCAGGTTTGCACATGGCAAGATAAAAGAACCACGAATATGACCGACTATCGCTTGCTCGAACATCAACTTCAGGAAGCCTTGGATTTGAAGAACCCGCCCATTGCCGTGAGCTTCCCCGCGGC
>Ga0335078_10005820_pt1 | contig 18235 bp, 19 predicted proteins | sample Lox_Sample_32_FD_206711 | JGI IMG/M metagenome (GOLD analysis project Ga0335078, IMG submission 206711) | Soil microbial communities from Loxahatchee National Wildlife Refuge, Florida, United States - Lox_Sample_3.2 | ecosystem: Environmental > Terrestrial > Soil > Wetlands | place: USA... | reverse complement strand
GCGGTACGCAAGGCACCGGCCGACCTCAGGATCGGTGGCGCGCTAAGTTGTTTGCCGGTTGTGTCGCTATGACTGCCACCGGCACGGCATTCCCGGTGGTGGCACACAAGGACTCGGTCAGGGGAGCGCGCGTGGATCTGCTCAGTCTCGGGGCGCTGGCGCGGTCGCAGAAGGAGAACGAGCGGCGGCTTGCGATCCACCCGCTGCATCTGGATCAGATCGATGCCAGCCTGCGGCAGCGCATCTATCTCGAGCACGGCTACGGTGAGCGTTTCGGCATGCCCGACGAGCAGCTGGCGGGGCCGTGTCGCTGGTTTGCGCAGCCGCCGGCAGCTGCTAGCGGACTGCGACGTCATCTTGCTGCCCAAGCCGCTGCCGCAAGACCTTGCGGACATGCGCGAGGGCCAGGTGCTGTGGGGCTGGCCGCACTGCGTGCAGAACGAGGACATCACCCAGCTGGGCATCGACCGGCGGCTGACCCTGATCGCGTTCGAGGCCATGCACCACTGGTCCGATGACGGCTCGTTCCACCTGCACGTGTTCCATGAGAACAACGAACTTGCCGGCTACTGCTCGGTATTGCACGCCATGCAGATCATGGGGATCACCGGTGAATATGGCCGCCCGCTCCGGGCCGGTGTCATCAGCTTCGGTGCGGCAGGTCGCGGCGCGGTGACTGCTTTGAAAGCACTCGGCGTGAACGACATCCACGTGCTGACGCACCGGGATGTGACCGCGGTTGCCTCGCCGATCCATCCGGCCCGCATGGTGCATTTCGAACGTGACCCCGGCGATCCCGCCCGGTGCCAGGTGCTGGGCGAGAACGGCCGGGTGCCACTGGCGGCCCACCTTGCCGGGTTCGACATCGTTGTCAACTGCGTGCTCCAGGACACTGACGCGCCGCTGATGTTCATCACCGGCGGCGAACTGGCCGCGTTCTCTCCCGGCAGCCTCATCATCGACGTATCGTGCGACGCGGGAATGGGCTTCAGCTGGGCACGGCCCACCTCCTTTGCCGATCCAATGTTCACCGTGGGCAACAACATCCACTATTACGCCGTAGACCACAGTCCATCGCTGCTGTGGGACTCCGCCACCTGGGTGATCAGCAAAGCTCTGCTGCCGCACCTGAAGACCGTGCTCGGCGGCCCCGGCGCATGGGCGTCCGATGAGACCATCCGGCGGGCCATCGAAATCGGCAATGGCATCATCCAGAATCCGGCCATTCTGTCCTTCCAGCGCCGCGCCCCGCAATATCCGCACCCACGACTCCATTAGCACAATTACACGCGGACCCGGGCACCGGCCCAACGGTCAGAAGGCACGCACATCAGCGTGGAGCGCGCCAGCCCAGGCGAGGTGGCACAGGCAGCTAGGCCGTTGCCCTCCGAGGCGGCGAGCACCCGGTGCGACGGCGTCTCCAGACCAGCCAGCCTCGTACTCAGCGGGCTGTCGGGTCGACAGAGAGCGTCACGCTGAGTGACGCAGAAGCTCGGGGAGAACGCACGCCGAGCCGCCGATCTGGACGGGTGGTGACGCGCCGGCGATCGCCAGCCGAGGCGCGCAGATCGGGCCGATCTGGATAGCAACCCAACCAGTCCTTAACCGCGCAACCACAAATAGTCGACGCGACTCAGCGTGCCGCTTATGGTCGCCGGGCGGCGATGGGGTGCAGCTGCCGTCCGCGGCGGGGCTAGGGCTGTACGGCGGCGGCGGCCTGCGGTTATGGTACGGGCGTGGGGGGCCTGCCTGCTGCGGCCGCTGTGACCGGTGGCCTTCGTGGTTTCCCGGCCGTGCTGACGAGCTTCATCGGCCGGGACGAAGCGGTGCGCGACGTGGCCGGGCTGCTGGCGGAGTGCCGGCTGGTGACCGTGACCGGGCCGGGCGGGGTGGGGAAGACCCGGCTGGCCGGCGAGGTGGCCCGGCATGTGGCGGGCCGGTTCGCAGACGGGGCCTGGCTGGCGGAGCTGGCGGCGGTGCGGGACCCGGCGCAGGTGGCGGCGGTGGTGGCCGCGGCGCTGGGGATACGCGAGCAGCGGGAGGTGCCGCTTGCCGATACGCTGGCGCGGGTGCTGGCCGGGCAGCAGCTGCTGCTGCTGGTGCTGGATAACTGCGAGCACGTGATCGGCGCGGCCGCGGAGCTGTGCGCCGGGCTGCTGGCGGCCTGTGATGAGGTGCGGGTGCTGGCGACCAGCCGGGAGCCGCTGGCGGTGGCCGGGGAGGCCCGGTACCGGCTGGGCCCGGTCACGGCCGTCACAGAGGGCACGGCCAATGCGGTCAAAATCCCTTCAAGATCTTCGCTGGCGCTCGTTCAGCAAGACTCGTTGAAGTCAGGGCATCTTGCCTGGTCAGCGATGCGAAAGATGTGAGACCACCGGCCTGCCAGCTTCCCGGGAATCGAGGTTAGTCGCCTCGGCGCCCCAACCTTCCGGTTCCTGCCTTCGTGCGCGGAACCCCTGCTTGATCATTTCAGTACTACCATAACCACTATGCCGACCACCGGGCCCAGGCACACACGTAACGAGGCGTGCATGAAACCCGGGTCGACTCAAGGTTTTTTGGTTAGGGCGGGACGTTCGACTCTTCAGTAGTGACGTTCGACTCTTCAATACTTAGCTGATATATGGCTCGGGTGTTGGACAGGGGCGGGTGTTAGAGAGGGGTGGGGTCATGGATGATGATCTTCCCCGGGGGTTGGTTGAGGATTGCAGGGTCGGTAAGGTCGTGCTCTTCGCAGGGCCCGGTCTCGCGGCTAGTACGGGCCTACCGACTGCGAAGCAGTTGCTCCGCCGCATATTGAACCAGGTCGGCCGTACCAAGCCGGTGGAAGACCTCCGAGCGCAGATCGGGACCGTTGAGCCGTCTTTGATCGCAGACGTGCTGCAGCTGCGGCTCAATGCTCAAGAGCTACAAGAGCTATCGCGACTCCTTGAGCGGTCTCTCCGACGCCAGGCTGTTCCAACGCTCTTCCGGGTGCTGAGTGAGATCCCTTTTGCCGGAGTCATCACGACCTTCCGCGGCACGGCAATCGATCGTGCATTTGCCAGTCGAGCACCGTTTGTCATAGAACCCGGTACGGGTTCTCTCTCTACCGTTCTACTTAAGAGCCGGTTCTTCCTGCTAAAGGCCTACGGCGATCTCGGCGAGGATGGCAGAATGCTCTTCAGTTTCGAAGAACAGTTCCGGGAGGTCGTGTCTAGGAATCCGGAGTATCGGCGCTTTGTGTCATCTGTGGTTACCGACGGAACGCTGTTGTTCTTGGGCGCTAGCCCAGCGGGGGTTAGGAACTTCCTGGGTACGGTCGGGATCCGGTCGCGGCCAGACAGAACTCACTATGCGCTCGTGCCTTCAAATGAGTATACCGTTCTGGAGCAGGAGAGGATGGACGGGCTATATAACATGATGCTGCTTCCGTGCGACGCAACCGCTCGCGATCGTGAACTCGATCGCTTTGTACGCCGACTATCCAACAGTGTTCGTCAGGATGTGGAGCCCGCATTGCGACCTGAGGTCCTCAATGAGGTGACGCTGAAGAACATCGGGCCCTTTACCAATCTTCACCTTCAGGTCAACGACAGCTGGAACGTGCTACTTAGTGACAATGGCTTCGGGAAGTCCAGCGTCCTGCGGGCGATCGCTCTGGCTCTCTGCGGGGACGACGAGCGTGCCGAGTACGCGGCTACGTCACTCCTCCGATCGGGCACCACGGAGGGGAGCATCGAGTTGCGGGCCGGAAAGAGCCGTTATATAACTAGGCTGGTGCGGGACAGGAACAATCGAGTGCTAGTCGAGCCCGATGCGATCACTCCTGTGCAGGGCGGAGCATGGCTTGCGCTCGGTTTCCCGTCATTGCGTGGTGTCTCATATTCCAGAATCGACGGTCCTTCAAAACTCGATGAGGGCGCGCCTAATCCAGTGGTCGAGGACTTGCTACCTTTGGTCGACCCGAACGGCGTAGACAGTCGCCTAGACGATCTAAGGCAATGGGTCGTAAATGCTTCGTTTAGCGCCGGTCTCGACAAGGCCGAGGGCGGCCCGCCCAAGTCGGCGAACCGATTGGACTCGTTTTTTAAAATCGTCCAGCGCCTCACACCCGGCTTGCCATTCAAGTTTAAGGGGATCGACCCGGATACGTGGGAGACAATGGTCGAAACCGAAGACGGAAAAGTAATCATCCCGGTTCAACGCTTGAGTCAAGGAATAACTTCGCTTCTCACCTGGGTCGGGACACTTCTGGAACGCCTATATGAGGTCTATGGGGAAAGTCAGCATCCCGAGTCTGAAAAAGCCCTCGTCCTGGTCGACGAAATCGACGCGCATCTTCATCCCGCGTGGCAGCAACAAGTCATCCCGTTGCTTCGAGACGTTTTCCCCAACCTCCAGGTGCTGGCTACAACCCACTCTCCACTTATCGTAGGCAATCTGCAGCCTCCTCAAACGTCCTGTTACCGCCTGCTACGCGACAAAGGCAGCGTCACGGCGGAGCCCGTTCCGATAGAGTCATTCCGCGGTTGGCGCGCCGATCAGATTCTCACAGGCCCAGCTTTCGACCTGGCTTCGACTCGCGACCAGGCCACGCGCGCACTTATGGACGAGTACAGCTCGCTACTCGGCATTCCGGAGCCTACGAAGTCTCAGCGCGACCGCCTCGCACAGCTATCAAGCCAGCTCGAACTTGACGTACCGTCTCACGAGGAGACCGAGGAAGCTCGGCAGGCGGCCGAGCTGTTTGAGGAATGGTTGCAAGAGCGGCTTCATAACCTCCCGATGGAAAAAAAGCAAAAGCTGGTAAAGGAAGCCGAACTCTACCTGATCGAGCTCAGGAGAGGAGAGTCTGATGCGTCACGTTGACTTCGAACCTTCTAAGCTAAGAGGAGAAGACGCCACCTGGTGGCAGCAGTGGTCAGCTAGGGCTGATGCGGAAGCGCGGGAGGTGCAGAAGGCGAGGGGCACGGGACTGCAACGCAGCTTCGACCCGGCCATCTTGGAGGAGCTGAAGCGGTGGCTGCTGCACAATGTCTTTTACAATAAGTGCGCATTCTGCGAGTACGACGCAGTCCCGCGCCACTATTACGGCGATCCCGAACACTATCGACCCGAGTCCGAGGTGACGGAGGTGCATGGTGGCCACGTTGAGCCGGTGATGATGCCTGATGGCCATCCCCATCCAGGATACTACTGGGTGGCCCATGATTGGCGGAACGTGTTCCCTTTGTGCGCGCGGTGCGGCCGGAGCGGGAAAGGGAGTCAGTTTCCGATCAAAGCCGAGCGCGTCTCTGATCCGAGGAGGGGACCAGACCCGGAAATACTCGACAGAATTGAGGTGCCGCAGCTCCTTAACCCTTATAATGACCACCCCGCGGATCACCTCAAGTTCGGGGTGAAAGGAACGATAACGGCGCTCACCGATAGGGGCGAGGCGTCGATCAACGCCTTTCATCTTAATGATGAGCCATTCGTCGTTGAGAGGCAGAGCCAGCAGGAGAAGGCTTGGTCTTATCTTCTTCTCATCGCACAGTCGACTCTACAGGGGCCTTCAATCGGCAAGTTGTTGAAACGCTCCATGGAACGCTACACGGGCCCGAAGGCCCGGTTCTCTCAGGCCGTGATTGACTACCTAGAGATCAAAGTGCGTGACCTAGCCTAATTCGTTGTGCATAACGGGCGCACCTTTATGGCCCACAGAAGGCTGTGCATGGTCGTACAACTCGTTGAAGGTAACGTAGCACTCGAACAGATTCCCGCCTTCATGGTACTGACTGAAGCGATATCTCATGCGTCAGTTCGTGCCAATCCAAACTCGAAGAGACGCTAGGGTGCTATGTTGAATGACCGGAAGCAACGGTGGCACGTGGTGCTGCTTGTGTCGCTCATGGTTGCGGGAGTGTTGCTTCTCATATGGCTCATATGGCTGGTACCTCCGATGCTGTACCAGCACGTCAGCGACGAAACCGCCCGGGTCGGTGCAATTTCGACAACAAGGACGGCATTCATCGCCGGTCTAGCCGGGCTGGCCGCGGTCGGCGGATTGACGTTCACCGCGCGGACCTACCGGCTCACTGAACAAGGGCAGATCACCGACCGGTACACGAAATCGGTAAGCCAACTCGGGGACAAGAATCTCGACATCCGCTTGGGTGGCGTTTATGCGTTGGAACGCATCGCGCACGACTCACCCCGGGATCGTCCTACGGTCGTAGAAGTGTTGCGCGCTTTCGTCCAGGGGCACTCTCAGCAGTGCCTGGGCGGTCAAGGGCTGTCCGCCGATCGGCCATACCCCGACGCCACTACTGGCGTTGCTGTTGACGTCCAGGCTGGCATCAGCGTGCTCATGCGGCTTCCGGGTAAGCCGGGGCTGCCGATGGCACGACTGGGCGGGGCGAACCTGTGCGGCGCCGAGCTCGGCGGGGCGAACCTGTCCGGCGCCAAACTCGGCGGGGCGAACCTGTCCGGCGCCAAACTCGGCGGGGCGAACCTGTCCGAGGCTCAATTGGGCGGGGCGAACCTGTCCGGCGCCCAGCTCCGCGAGGCGAACCTGGCCGGCGCCAAACTCGGCGAGGCGAACCTGTCCAGCGCCCAATTGGGCGGGGCGGACCTGTCCGGCGCCTGGCTCGAAAGGGCGCAGCTCACAGAAGCCCGGCTCGACCGGGCGAACCTAAGGGACGCACAACTCAACGAAGCATATCTGACAGGCGCCGAGCTGGGCGGGGCGAACCTATCCGGTGCCCGGCTCCGCGAGGCGAAGCTGGCTGGCACCTGGTTCGGCGGGGCGAACCTGTCCGGCGCGCAGCTCCGCGGAGCGGACCTGTCCGGTGCCTCGCTCCCTCAGGTGAACCTGAGGGACGCCTGGCTCGGCGAGGCGAACCTGTCCCGCGCCGAACTAAGCGACGCGGACCTGTCCGGTGCCGAACTCGGCGATGCGGACCTGTCCGGTGCCGAACTCAGCAATGCGGACCTGTCAAGGGCGAAAGGGCTTACGCAAGACCAACTCAACAATGCGCGCGTCGACGATCGGACGCGACTTCCATGCGGACTACAGCGCCGACCCGCAAAGCCGACTGTAAACGAAGGGTGAGCGGTTTTAGCCGCCCGACCCCCGGGAAGCCCGAGGGCGAACTCGGCTACCTGGGGCCTCATAACGGTTCCGAAGAGGGCTATGACGAGGCCCTGGCCGATTACAACCGCCATCGAACTCGACCCAAACTACAGACCTCCGCAAGGAGGACCAAGATCCGCATCTGGGTGAGCGAAGCCGACGGTCTCACAGACCGCTCCCCTACGCCTCACCACATCGCCGTACACAAGCGCCGTTCAGGCGGCCGGGACGCAACGCGGCCATCCAACCGCACCTCGCTGAGGGTGTCTTGATTCTTACCCCGAACTGGCTGATCTGCGCGTGACCACTCGCCTCGCGGCCACGGCCGTTGACCGCGCTAAATCGGCGTTCGGTGTGTCTCCGATATGAATTACAAATGCAACATTTTATGGCGGCCGCCACCGCTGGCGTTATTCAGAGCAGTGCATAAGTATGCATTTACACGACATCCGCTATTCGGCAGGCATCAGGGTGGTGTCCGGTCGCCGGGCGTTACTCGCACGGGCGATGGTCAGCGCCCTGTCGGATCGGGCCGGCCGGAGTGCGGGTGGCGCTAGCTGGTCAGGGGGGCGGGGTGCGGGCGCCAGCTGGGCTGCTGGGGGTGGCCGGGGAGCTCGATCCGGCCGCCGGCCCACTGCAGCGCGGTCCACGGGTCGGATCCGGCCAGGTCGGCGGGGGCCTGCGGGAAGATACGGGCGAGCACGCGGCGGCAGACGTCGCGCGACGGGTCGAGGCCGAGGCCGAAGGCCTGGGCGATGTCGTTGCCGTGCAGCAGCGCCTCGTGGCAGCCCATCCCGGCGAAGCCCTCCGGGTCGGCCATCCCGGCCGGATGGTAAGCCCGGACGTGCGCGCGGGACGTGCGCACCATGGACGCCAGGACGCGCCCGCCGGTCACGGCGAACTCCAGCACTTCGGCCGGCGAGGCGCCCTTCTCGGCGGTCGCGACGGCCCGGATGTAACGGCCGGTGGGCTGGACCGCGAGCTGCCACGCGTAGGACATGAGGCAATCGCCGATGTGCTCGGCGGTATGCCAGCAGTCCCATTCCAGGGTGCCCGCCCGCATCGACCAGTCCCGGTCGGTGATAGGCAGCAGCCCGCTCATCACGCATGAGATCACGCTGTCAAGATCATCGGCGGTCACTGTCATCGTGCCTTCGAGCCTACGGTCATTACCGGGCAGGCATGACCAGTTCACCAGGAGTCAGGATCCGCACCCTGATGCCGGGATAGGGAACCGTACTCGTCGTGGCGGCGGACCCAGAACTGCGGGTCGCCGTCCGCGGGTTCGTCGCGGCCCTTCGGGACCAGATCCAGGAACTGGTAGGCGGCGTTGATCGCGTCGATCCCGCGCGCGTAGGTGGAGTACGTGTGGAACACGCGGCCCTGCTCGTCCCGGGCGAAGATGCCGATCCCCTCGCGGTCCTCCATCCCCGGGTCGGAACCGTAGTTGTAGACGGGCGCGTGGCTGGCGACCTGCTCGGGCGTGAACGAGATGCCGAAGTCGTGGTTGAAGTCCGTCTGGCCCGCGCTCACCCAGGGGAAGGACCAGCCCATCCGCTGCCGGTAGGCGGTGATCTTGCCGATCGGAGCGCGGGAGACCGCGGCGAACGAGGTGTCCCTGGCCCGCAGGTGGGCCAGCGTGCCGTCGAAGCTGTCGGCCCAGAACGAGCAGTGCGGGCACCCGGCATCCCACTCGGGCGGGAACATGAAGTGGTAGACGACGAGCTGGCCGCAGTCACCGAACAGGTCGGGCAGCGTCAGCTTCCCGTCCGGCCCGTCGAAGACGTAGTCCTTGGTGACCTCCTCCCAGGGCAGGTCGCGGCGGGCCCGGGCCAGCGCCTCGCGCTCGCGGCTGAACTCTTTCTCGCGGACCAGGAGCGCCGCGCGCGCCTGCGTCCACTCCTCGCGGCATACCACCTTCATGAAACCTCCCGGGGTCGATGTTCAAACGACTCGTTGAATATTGGTCCGCCGGCCTTGCTATTGTCAACAAGATGATTGAAGATTCGCGCCTGGACCAGGCGTACGCGGCGCTGGCGGACCAGACCCGGCGCGGGATGCTGGTGGCGCTGCGGGACGGCCCGGCGCGGATCACCGACCTCGCCGCACCGCTGACGATCTCGTTCGCGGCGGCGGCCCGGCACGTGGGCGTGCTCGAGGCGGCCGGTCTCGTCGAGCGCGAGGTACGCGGCCGTGAGCACTGGCTGTCCGTACGCTCGGCCGGGCTGCAGCCGGCCGCGGCCTGGATCGCGGAGCAGGAGTCCTTCTGGTCGGACCGTGCGGACGCGCTGTCGGCCAGGCTGGAACGCCGGAACCGATCCGCGGACCGGCCGTGACCGGGACCCAGGTCGCGGTGGTCCGGCGAGTGCTGCCCGCTCCCCCGCACGTCGTGTTCGATGAGTGGCTCGACCCTGAGGGCATGACCGAGTGGATGTGCCCGCGCCCGGCCCGGGCGGTCACGATCACGCTGGAGCCCGTGGTCGGCGGGGCGCTGCGCATCGACATCGAGGACGGCGCGGCCTCGCTGTACGTGACCGGCCGGTTCATCGAGCTGGACCGCCCGCGGCGGCTGCGGTTCAGCTGGACCTGCTCGGACTGGGCGGATCCCACGGTGCAGAGCCAGGTCACCGTGACCCTCGGGGATCACGGCCCGGACCAGACGCTGATGACCATCGAGCACGAGCAGCTTCCGGCCGGCCAGGCGGATCCGCACCAGCGCGGGTGGGGCGCGATCGCGGTGCAGCTAGGTGAGGCGCTCGACGCCCGCGGCGGCTGATAACCGGCGCGGGGGGCACGCGCCCGGACCGTTCGGGCTAAAGGAACTGGGCCTTGACCTCGACCTTGAGGACCTTGCCAACCTTGGAGCGGGGCAGGTCCGGCCAGACCTCAACCTGCTTGGGGGCCTTGACGCTGCCCAGCCGGTCCTTGACGAAGGCGCGGATCTCGTCCCCGGTCACGGCCTGGCCGGGGCGGAGCTGGACGACGGCGGTGACGCGCTCGCCCCACTTCTCGTCGGGCAGCCCGATGACCGCGCAGTCCTGCACGGCCGGGTGGGCCAGCAGGACCTGCTCCACCTCGGCCGAGTAGACGTTGAAGCCGCCGGTGATGATCATGTCCTTGGCCCGGTCGACGATGAACAGGACATTGTCCTGGTCGAGGTACCCGATGTCCCCGGTGTGGTGCCAGCCGTACCTGGCGGCTTCCGCCGAGGCCTGAGGGTTCTTGTAGTAGCCGGCCATGACGAGCGGGCCCCGGACCACGATCTCGCCGCGCTCGCCCGGGCCGAGCAGGTGGCCGGCGTCGTCCATGATGGCCACGGTGGTCAGCGGGGTGGGCCGCCCGGCCGAGGACAGGCGCTCGGTGGCGACCGAACCGTCGTCGCGGAAGTGCTCGGCGGGCGCGAGCGTGGAGATCATCATCGGGGCCTCGGACTGACCGAAGAGCTGGCCCATCACCGGCCCGATCTTGGTCAGGGCCTCGTCCAGGCGGCTGGCCGACATCGGGGCCGCGCCGTACCACAGGCACTGCAAGCTGGACGTGTCGGTTTCGGCCAGGCGGGCGTGGTCGAGCAGCATGTAGATCAGCGTCGGCGGCAGGAACGTGTGGGTGATCTCGTGCTTGGAGACCAGCGCGAGGAACTCGGCCAGGTCCGGTTTGGGCATGATGACGATCTCGCCGCCGAGCGTCATGACCGGGAAGCACAGCACGCCGGCCGCGTGGGTCAGCGGCGCCAGGGCCAGGTAGCGCGGCCGCGGCCGGAACGGGTAGCTCATCAGCGTCAGCGCGGACATCGTCTCGATGTTGTGCCCGGTGAGCATGACGCCCTTGGGCCGGCCCGTCGTGCCCCCCGTGCCGACCAGCATGACGATGTCGTCGAGGGGTTCGGCCTGCCAGGGCTCGGCTGGCTCGGAGCCGATCCACGCCTCGAACGGGGTGGCGTTCGGTGGCTCCCCGTCGAGGCAGACCAGGGTGGTGAGCTTCGGCAGGTCGGGCAGGATCCTGGCCACCAGCGGGGCGAAAGCGGCCTGGAAGATCAGGCACCGGCAGTCGAAGAAGTCGAGCAGGTCGCGGTTCTCGGCCGCCTCGTTGCGCGGGTTGACCGGGCACCATACCGCGCCGGCCCGGGAGATGCCGAACACGCAACTGAAGGCGATCGGGTCGTTCGCCGACAAGATCGCGATCTTGTCGCCGGGCGCGATCCCGCTGCGGTCCAGGGCGCGGGCGACCCGCCAGGACAGCCGCTGGACGTCGAAGTAGGTCAGCGTGCGCCCGGCCGTGGTCAGGCAGGGTGCCTCCGCGCCCAGGGAGGTGCCCTTGTCGAGGAAGTCGGTCAGGCGCACGCTCGCCCCTTAGTGGTGGACGGTGAGGCTGGGCTCCATGACCAGCCCGAAGCTGCGCATCGCGCCGAGCAGCTCACGGTGGCCGAACGCCTGGCAGCCGGACGCGAAGCCAGTGCGCAGGGGCCGCTGCTGGAGCAGCGAGTACGCGCCGTACGCCTGCATCAGGCCGGTCTGCTTGTAGTTGGAGTTGCCGTGGATCACGCAGTGCGCGCGGCCCAGCGGCCCGGACGCGTGCACCGAGTCCAGCGAGGTGTTGACCCGGGTGACCTCGCGCGGCGGCATCTGGTTCATCACGCCGGCCGCCTGCTCGTTGATCACCCGGAGCTTCTCGCTGTCCGGCAGGCCCTCGATCTGCGCCAGGACGCCCTTGACGATCTGCGGCACGCCGAGCATGAGCGGGCGGTTGAACACGCCGCCCAGCGCCTTGACGTTGGCCACTCGCGGGTCGTGCCTGAACCACACCGGATGCGACATTCCGCCCCACGGCAGGGCCAGGCCGATCTCATGCTGTCCCGGGATCGCCACGTCGTACAGGCCGGCGTCGGCGGGCCATTCCGCGTACTGGTTCTGCTCCAGGTAGTACGCCTTGGACAGGCACGCGTTGACCAGGATGGTCCGGGTGGAGGCCACCGTCGGCGTGCCCTTCCAGAAGACCAGGATGTCGAGCGTGTCGACGCCGGGCTTCTCCAGGCAGAGCTGGGCGGCGATCTCGCTGGTGGTGTACATCTGGGCGATGCCCGGGGCGAGGAGGAGATTCTTCTCGGCCATCCGCTGGCTGTACTCCTCGTCGCAGATGATCAGCCAGTCCTGCTCCCCGGTCGTGTCCAGGTAGTGGCAGCCGGTGTTGATGCAGGCCTCGACGACCTCGCGGCCGTACTGGGCGAACGGGCCGACCGTATTGAGGACGACCTTGGCCCCGTCGAACAGCTCGGACAGGGGCTCGACATCGTGCGAGACCTCGACGATGTCGTGCTCGATGGTGTCGATGCCGGGGACCTTGTCCATTGCCTCGGCGATACGGGCTTTGTCCCGGCCGGCCGCGATGAACGGGACGTTGTACTCGCGCAGGTACTCGCAGACCAGGCGGCCGGTGTAACCGGAGGCGCCGTAGACGATGACGGGCTTGCTCATGCTGGTTGTCCTCTCGCTCTGGCTCACATGCCCATGCCGCCGTCGACAGGCAGCCCGGCGCCGGTGATGAATCGGGACGCGTCGGAGGCGAGGAAGACCACGGCGTCGGCCATGTCCGCAACCTCGCCCAGGCGGCCATGCGGGGTGAGCCCGACCACGGCGCCGACGCACTCTTCCACGCTCGGGTACAGCCCGAGCGTCACCATGTCCTGCGCGAGCTGGTTGCCCATCTCGGTCGGCACCAGGCCGGGGTAGATACAGTTCACCCGGATGGCGTAGCCGAGCTTGCCCGACTCCATGGCCGCGACCTTGGTCAGCCGGTCGACCGCGGACTTGGTGGCGGAGTAGACGGCGATGCCGGGGAAGGCGATCGTGGCGGCGACCGACGCGACGTTGACCACGGCGCCGCCGCGGCCGGCCGGGCCGCCGGGGCGCATGACGCGGAAGGCGTGCTTGATGCCGAGCGCCGTGCCCAGGATGTTGACGTCGAGCATCGTACGGATGTCGTCCGGGTTCAGGTCGGCGACCAAGCTCGAGATCTCCACGCCGGCGTTGTTGACCAGGATGTCCAGGCCGCCAAGCTCGGCGATGGTGCCCTCGACGCAGCGTTCCCAGCTGTGGTCGTCGGTCACGTCCAGCGGAAGGAACGCGGCGTCACCGCCGGTTTTCTTGATCGCGTCGACGGTGGCCTCGCCGAGTTCCTCGCGGATGTCGCCGATGACGACGGCGGCGCCGGCCCGGGCGAGTGCCTCGGCCATCCCGGCGCCGAGGCCGCGCGCCCCGCCGGTGACCAGGGCTTTGCGTCCGGTCAGGTCATACACGCTCATGTGGCATCTCCTCCTCGAGACGGCCCCGATCCGCGCCAGGCTGGATGTGGCACCGCGCTGGTTGCCGCACCGCCGCCCTCCGCGGCGGTGCGACGTAGGTCACACTGTCACGCGATCTTGACAGTCGTCAAGACTTTCTTGGACGCTTGTCAAGTTTAATCCTGTTCGTGGAGCGCTGCGCAGGATACAGTTGGTTCGGCCCGCAAGACGCGGGTCGTTGTCCGAGCTGACGGGAACCCTGTGCCGTGATGGATGTGGACCACGTGACCGTGGTGCCCACGGCTGTGGAGACGAACAGGGAGCGGGTATCGCGGCGGCAGGTCGACAAGTTCGCCGAGCGGCGGGCGCAACTCGCCGACGCCGCGCTGCAGACGCTGGCCGAACTCGGCTACGCCCGGACCAGCCTGCGCGAGATCGCGCAGAACACCGAGTTCTCGCACGGCGTGCTGCACTACTACTTCAGCGACAAGGAAGACCTGATCACGCACTGCGTGCGCCAGTACGAGGCAGCCTGCGTGACCCGCTACGACGAGATCGTGGCGTCGGCGTCGTCGGCCGGTGAGCTCAAGCGGGAGTTCAGCGCGGCGATGGCGCAGACGCTGCGGACCGACGCGGCGATGCACCGGCTCTGGTACGACCTGCGGAACCAGAGCCTGTTCGAGGAGTCGTTCCGCGCCGACGTGCTGGAGATCGACCAGCACCGCGAGGAGATGATCTGGCGGGTGATCAGCCGGTACGCCTCGTTCGGCGGGTTCTCGATCGCGTTGTCTCCGGGGGCGGCGTACGCGATCCTGGACGGACTGTTCCAGCAGGCGCTGCTGCACCACTTGTCGGGCGACGAGGACGCAGCCGAGGGATTGAGGGCCAACGTCGAACGCGTACTTGACACGCTAGAAGCGCGGGAGACTTCAGCCTGAGCCGTGCTAGGACCGCGGCGCTCCCGCCGCAGTCTTGTTCGACTCGATCAGACCGGCTGCGGCTCGAGGTCACGATTCTGCAGCCGCCACTGCCGGAGCGCACTCACGTTGGGATGATTTTCTCCGACTACCAGGGACAGAGATGTAAGCACTCGTTGCTGCAGTCGCGAGCCCTCGTCCGGGTGCCCGCTCGCGCGCAAGGTGACCGCGAGATTCGCCTCACATACCAACGTGTCCGGGTGCATGGCGCCCAGAACCTGCTCGATTCGCCATATCCTGGCCTGTCGTAGCAGACAAGCTCGACACCGAGCCGGTAGAGCACACTTGATCGTGGTTTCGGACCGCTTCGGCTCCCGGGTGTTCCGTGCAGCAGGAATATCGGTATCCCGGCTGTATCTCCCCAGATATCAACGATGACGCTACGTCCATCAGCGACACGGACAACCTGCGTCACCCACAACCTCCTAAATCTGTCTGGCGACCGAGGGCCGCACAGCAGATCGGCTGGCAGGAAAGGCTAGCGGATGCCACGCCAGGTTTCCTCCTATCAAGGTAGCTTAGGCCAACTTGCGCAACCAGAACCTAACCGGGAATCCGGCACGGACATACGGCACTCCATCAGTGACCAGACATGGCCGCACAGCGTCCATCTCGTTAGACCTCAAAGGCAGCCGGAATTGATAGCGGGACAACGCGGCTTGCGGACGGGCTGTTCAACGAGAGCTGCGCTCGCTTCCGAGGAGCGCCGCAGCACCAGGAGGCACGCCTGGGGCGGCGGGTGGATACCCTGGATGCGGGCACGGCGCAGGCCTCACGCTCGCGGTCCGCTCGGACCGGAGCGGGTATGGCCAGTGTGCCGCGGTGGCCCGTTCCCGACCAACCCCTGGAGAATGATGCCGAAACGGGTTCGTCCCTACGGCTCGGCGGAAGACGCCGAGTCCGCCGGTCTCGGCCGCAGCCGGCCAGGAATCGCAGGCGAGGACGTGAGCGAGCCGGGCGGCATGATGACGATGCGGGATATCGCGGATCAGGCTGCCCAGGCGATCCGCGCGCTCCGCGACCTGACCTCCGGCGGCAGTTCCTTCGCCGGGCTCGACGACACTCGCGAGGTCATCGCGAGCCTGGAACGGGTGGGCCAGGACCTGCCGCAGCTGTGCGAGCAGCTGGCCAGGATCCTGGTCGTGCAGCGCGAGGAAAGCCAGCTCGCCGCCGGCGCCGGCCAGGATCGCGACTTCTGGGTGGTGGAGACGGTGGAGGCACTCGCGGCAGCGGGCCAGGCCGCGGACATGATGACCGCCGCCCTGGCCCAGGCGGGCAAGACGGCGGGAGAGCTCAGGCCGGCCCGCTGAGCCCGGTGGCCTCGGCGGAGTTCAGGACCGCGGCGACGCGCTCGACGATCTCGGCGAGGATGGGCTGCGGCGTGGCGAAATTGAGCCGGAAGGAGCCGGCGCCGCCGTCGCCGAAGGCGGGACCGTCCACCACCGTGACGTGCGCGGCGCTGATGAGCTCGCCCGGCGTGACCGGCAGGTCCATCGCCGTGCAGTCGAGCCAGGCGAGGTACGTACCGTCGGGCGGCCGGTAGCGCACCTGGGGCAGGTGCGCTCCGACCAGGCTGGCTAGCAGCCGGCGGTTCTCGTCCAGGTAGCCGAGGATCTCGTCCAGCCATACTTCGCCGTGCCGGTACGCGGCGATGTTGGCGGCGACGCCGGGATTGCTCGCCCCGTGCGCGGCGAAGAAACCCATCTCCTCCCAGCGCTGCCGGTCGGCCTCGCTGGTGAGGATGACCTGCGCGCACTTGAGGCCGGGCAGGTTCCAACCCTTCGAGGCGGAGGTGGCGGTCAGGGTGTGCGCCGCGGCCGTGTCCGACGTCGACGCGTACGGGACGTGGCGCGTACCCGGATAGACGAGCGGACCGTGGATCTCGTCGGCGAAGACGCGGCCGCCGTACCGGTCCACGACAGCGGTCAGCTCGGTCATCTCCTGTTCGGTGAAGACCCGGCCGAGCGGGTTGTACGGGTTGCAGAAGATGACCAGGTGCCCGCCGGCCCGGAAGGCGTCGCCGATCGCGTCCAGGTCCAGGGTGAAGAAGCCGTTGTCGTCGCGCATCCTGACCTGGATGATGTCGCGGCCGACGAAGCCGGGCACGGAGAGGAACGGCATGTAGGCGGGTGTGGGCAAGATGACCGGTGAGCCCGGGCGGGAGAAGCGGGTGATCGCGATCTCCAGCGCCTTGAGCACGTCAGGGACGTGGTGGATCAGCGCGGGGTCGGTATCCCAGCCGTAGCGGCGCTTCTGGAACTCCGCGCAGGCCGCGGCCAGCTCGTCGGCCAGGAACGGCGGCAGGTAGCCGAAGTTCGCATCGGCGGACAGCACGGCGAGCGCGTCGAGGATGGCCGGCGCGGCGCCGAAGTCCATCTCGGCCACGGCCGCGCCGAACCCGTCGGGTCCCGGAGCCGTCCACTTGAAGCTGCCGCGGGCCCGGAGCATCGCCGGGGTGGTACTGTCGATCGCCTGTCTGAGAGTTCCTGGCACGCCGTTATCCTCCCCCGGGCCGACCTTGACGCCGGCTCGCGGGTCGCCTTAGCGTGGCCGCCATGCCCGAGGTGCTCACCGCGCCGCGCGTGATAACCGGCGATGAGACCGTGGCGGGCGGTGCGGTCGTCGTCGGCGACCGCACCGTGGACTGGGCCGGCCCCGCAGCGGCCCTGCCCGCCGAATACGCGGCGCTGCCGCGGGCGGACTACCTGGACTCGACGATCCTGCCGGGGCTGATCGACAGCCATGTCCACCTCGGGCTCGACGGCGGGCCGGAGTCGGTCGCCCGGATGCGGGCGGAGACCGACGAACAGCAGCTCATCTTGATGCTGCACAGTGCGCGTGACCTGCTGGGCGTGGGCGTGACCAGCGCCAGGGACCTGGGCGGCCGGGGCTACCTGACGGTGGCCGTACGCGACGCCATCGCGAGCGGCCTGGCCCGGGGCCCGCGGCTGGTGGTGGCGGCGAGCCCGGTCACGGTAACCGGCGGGCACTGCTGGTTCATGGGCGCCGAGGCCGACAGCGAGGACGACCTGCGCCGCCTGGTCCGGACCCACCACAAGCACGGCGCCGACCTGATCAAGGTCATGGCCACCGGCGGGTTCATGACCACCGGTTCGGCGCCCTGGTACGCGCAGTTCACCACCGCGCAGCTGGCGCTGATCGTGGCGGAGGCGAGGCGGGTCGACATGCCGGTGGCCGCCCATGCCCACGGCACCGAGGGCATCCGCCGGGCGGTCGCGGCCGGAGTCACCACGATCGAGCACTGCACGTTCGTGACCGAGACCAACGAGCGGCGATTCGACGAGCACCTTGCCGCCATGATCGCGGAACAGGGAATCTTCGTCTGCCCGACCATCAACGTGAACGCGCCGTACGTCGCCGAGCTGACCGGCATCGTAGTGGGAGAGAACCTCGCGACCATGCGGGACCTGGGCGTGCGGATCATCGCGGGGACCGACGCGGGCATCGACAACACCCCGCACCACCAGTACGCGGGCGGGCTGGAGTACCTGGTGAAACTGGGCCTCCGGGCCGCCGACGTGATCACGATGGCCACCACCGAGGCGGCGGCGGCGCTCGGCCTCGGTGCCGTCACCGGCCGCCTGGCGCCGGGCTACGAGGCGGACCTGATCGTGGTGCACGGCGACCCGCTGACCGACATCGCGGCGCTCGGCCAGCTGCGGCGGGTCATCGCCCGCGGCCGCGACTACGTGCCCGACAGCGGCCGTTTCGATGTCAGCGCGCCCGGCACGCCGTTCGCGTCTGAAGAACACGCGGTCAACCTGGACCTGCTCGCCCGGGCGACGAGGCGGCGGCAGGCCTAGATGCAGGCGGGACGCCGGCCGCCGTAGATGAGGTTCTCCAGCTGCTTCCAGTAGACGTCGA
>Ga0335078_10005819_pt1 | contig 18236 bp, 16 predicted proteins | sample Lox_Sample_32_FD_206711 | JGI IMG/M metagenome (GOLD analysis project Ga0335078, IMG submission 206711) | Soil microbial communities from Loxahatchee National Wildlife Refuge, Florida, United States - Lox_Sample_3.2 | ecosystem: Environmental > Terrestrial > Soil > Wetlands | place: USA... | reverse complement strand
CGGTCGCCGATTCGGTAATCCGTAACATTGTCGCCAACCTGCGCGATGACGCCGGTGGTCTCGTGGCCGAAGATGCGCGGTGCCGAGTGCGAGCCGGTGGAGATCTTCTTCAGGTCGGTGCCGCAGATTCCGCAGGTGTGAACGCGGATCAACAGCTCGCCCGCGCCGATCTGCGGAACGGGGACGGTTTCCATGCGGACGTCGTTGACGCCGCGATAGACGGCGGCCTGCATGGTCGCAGGGATGGGCGGGCGTTGGGTCGACGTTCGGATTTGAGTCGCGATCGACATGTTGTTCAAGTGACTAGTAGTCGGTGCGTAGAATTCCTCTGGTAATCAGATCGTTATAAGGTCCCGACTCTACAATTGCCTAAGATTCCCTCCTTCGAACGCTTTGTATCAGGGCACGACTTCAGTCGTGCCGAAACAATGCCGCCAAACTCCGGGCTTTAGCCCCTGCAAAATGGACGCAGGGGCTAAAGCCCGGGTCCTCAATAACTCTTGCGGCACGGCTGAAGCCGTGCCCTGATACGAATCAAAAATGCACAAAACCGTTCGCCAAATAACTTTGACTAGCCTCATCGCTAGCCACCGCTTCTACTCACTAGCCACAGCAATTAGATGTCGCACCGCTTCGCACAGCTTCTCTGTTGCGATTTCGCTGTTTTTCTTGATCTTGCCTAGCGCGCCCCACCATCGCGGATGAAGCGCAACATAGATCAAAAAGCGCCGCGTGTCGAATCTGCCGTTATCGATGAAGCGATTCAGCGGCGGCATATCAAACTCCGCGTCATCGGAGATCGACTTGATCGCCGCGAACTCCAGGCCGCGTTCTTTGGCGACCTGCGCGACTGCGGCCGCTTCCATGTCAACCACATCGGCGCCGAACTTCGTCAGGTACTGATTTTTCTCTGCCGCGTCGCTGACGTCCTGCGACGTGGCGAGTACCCAGTCGCCGTCTTTGGCCGCGGGATAAATTTCGCCGGTTGCAACATCGACGACCTGGCGGATTCGCCCGACATCGCCGACCTTCAGCTTCGGCGAGATGGCGCCAACAATTCCCGCCGATAACAGCATCTTCGGCTGCGCGCGATCGATCGCAACTTCGGCCGCGCGCCGCGCAAACGTCTCGCCGATGCCGCCGACAGCGATCACCGCATTCGGCAGTTGGAACAGATCGACGCCGTCAATCTGCTCGGGCTGCACGCCGTCGAGCAGCGGCGCAACTTCCACCGGCATAGCCACGATAACGGCGACGGGTTTGGATGTGCTCGACAAATTAAAGAATCGTTCGTCTCGTCTTATGCCGCCGGCTGAAACCGGCCCAGGATCTGGCGTTAAAGGCCGGCACTACCCGAGCAAATCCCCCTACCCCGAAGCCAGACCATTCGCAGCGGCTCACTCGCACTGACAACTGACAGCCGACGACTGACAACCGCCTTTAGACGTACCCGTTCGCGCGGAACCACTCCACCGCGCGACGCAAACTCTCATCGACCGGTCGAGGCTTCCATCCCAGCTCGCGCTCGGCCTTGGCGCTGGTCACAAACATCTTCTTGCGGCCCATGCGTACCGCGTCGATCGTCACACGCGGCTCGCGCTTGCGAATCTTGCCGGTGACGAGCGTATCGACCACGCCTGTCGCCAGCGCCACCGAATAGGGCAGCTTGATCTTCGGCGATGGCAGGCCGGTGATCGCTCCCAACTTGTCGAGGATCTGCTTCAGCGTCAGGTTCTCGCCGCCGAGGATGTAGCGCTCGCCGGGCTGCGCCTTCTCCATCGCCAGCAGATGTCCCTCGGCGCAATCGATGACATCAACCAGGTTGAGGCCGGTGTCGACATAGGCGGGAAACTTGCGCCGCAGAAAATCCAGAATGATCTGCCCACTCGGCGTGGGCTTGATGTCACGCTCGCCCACCGGCGTCGTAGGATTCACCATCACGACGTTCTGCCCGCTGCGTCCTGCTTCCAGCACCCACTGCTCTGCCATGAACTTGCTGCGCTTGTAGTCGCCGATCATGTTGGCCAGCGTTACCGGCGACTTCTCGTCGGTAAGGCGGCCGTTGTTGCCGAAACCCATGGTGGCAACACTGCTGGTGTAGATAACCCGGCGGACGCCGCATTCTCTCGCTGCGCGCAGGATGTTGCGCGTGCCCTCGACGTTGGAGTCATACAGCTCCTGATGATTCAGCGACCACAGGCGATAGTCGGCAGCAACGTGGAAGACGAACTCGCAGCCTTCCATGCCCTGCTTCAGCGAATCGGGATCGCGCAGATCGCCGATGACGTGCTCGGCCGCGAGATCAGCAATGTTGTCCAAGCGACTGGTCGCGCGAACCAGCAGGCGCAACTCGGCGCCACGCGCCATGAGTTGCCGGGCAACGTGGCTGCCAAGAAATCCGGTCGCGCCTGTGACGAAACATTTCATGAAAAGCAGTGGCTGGTGGCTAGTTGAAAATCGTCGCGCTCGTTCTCAAGGTGAAGCCCATGGATTAACCACCGGGATTCCCCACATTCGGAAATCCTTCTCGTTGCGCGTCACAATCGTAAGCTCGTGATGTTTCGCCGTCGCCGCAATCAAGCCATCGATGATCGGAATAGCGATGCCCTTGAGCTGCGCCTCCGCCGCCATCGTTCCCCATAACTCCGCTATTTGAGCATTGATCGGCAACAGACGAGCGCCGAAGCGGGCCAGCAAGTCTGTATCTATCCACAGTTCTAGTTGCGTTCGCTTACGGCCCGGCGGCAGAAGACCTGTGCCCTTGCGAATTTCTCCAAAGGTCAACACGCTCAGATAGAGCGAATCCTCCTTCTGTGCGTCCACCCACGTCTTTACCCTGATATCTGGCGGCGCATCGCGGCTGTACTCCGAAACCACGTTGGTATCGAGCAGATACCGGGTCATAGTTCGATATCGCGGCCTGTATCCTTATCGCGCTCCAGGTTGATACCTGATCCTCTCAAGGGAGAATTCATAAGGAATTCCGAAAGCGTCTGTTGACGAGGTTCCCGAACTGGCGGCTGCGCGGCTTGCTCCAGTAACGATGCGGCGTAGGCCTTCACATCCATGCCGCGCGCCGCGGCTTGCGCTGCCAGTTCAGCTTCCACTTCGGGCTTGATTTCAATCGTGAGGGTCATGGTCGCAGCGCCTCCTCTTTGAGTATACGAGCGGGCCGTTGTCGCCGATAACTGGCTACTGTTGCTTCCGCACGATGCGCAGGCGCTCTTCTTCCGACTCGGTGGTCGCTTTGGTATATGCAGTCAGCGCGAGCAGCGGGAAATACTGCCGGTACATGGTGTACTCGAGATAGAACACGCGCGGAAATCCTGTGCCGGTGTAATGCCGCTCGTCCCATGAGCCATCGCGGCGCTGCGTTCGCAGCAGATACGCGATGCCGTTTTGTAGCGAATCGCTGCGCGTGTCGTTGGCGGCAAGCATGCCCATTACCGCCCACGCCGTTTGCGACGCGGTGCTTGGGCCGACGCCCTTGGCGTTGGCATCGTCATACGAGCCGCAGCTTTCGCCCCAGCCGCCGTCGGGATTCTGCATCATGCGCAGCCACTCGACGGCCTGCTGCACGCAGGGCTCGTGATAATCCACGCCGATGGCCTCCAGCCCGCGCAGCACAAGCATCGTGCCATAAACGTAGTTCACGCCCCAGCGTCCGAACCATGAGCCATCGGGCTCCTGCTCGCGTTTGATGAACTCGACGGCGCGGCGCACCGGCTCGTCCTTCAGCGAGTAACCATAAGACGCGAGGCACTCCAGCACGCGGCCGGTGATATCGACCGTCGCCGGATCGAGCATGGCGTTGTGATCGGCGAACGGAATGTGCTGGAAGACCATGCGGTCGTTGTCTTTGTCGAACGAGGCCCAGCCGCCATTCTTGCACTGCATCGAGAGGATCCAGTCGATGGCGCGCTGCACCGAGCGCGAGTGATAACTTTCGTTCGAGGTCTTCACGCGGCTGAGCGCCAGCAGCACCTGCGCGCTGTCGTCGACGTCGGGATAGAACTCGTTGTTGAACTCGAAGTACCAGCCTGCGGGCGGCACTTTGCGATTCTTCACGCACCAGTCGCCGCGGCGCGTGACCTGCTTCTTCAGCATCCACTCGCAGGGCTGCACCAGTCGTTTGTCGGTCGCAGGAACGCCACTTTCGGCGAGCGCAAACACAGCATACGCCGTGTCCCACACCGGCGACATGCACGGCTGCATGCGAAAAGTTTTTTCTTCCTCGATGCCGAGCTTCTCGAACTCATCCATCGCGCGGATGACTTGCGGATCGTCGAGCGAATAGCCCAGGCAGCGCAGCGCGATGATGGAGTTCATGATGCCGGGATAGATGGCGCCCAGGCCGTCGCTCATCTCCAAGCGTTCCAGCATCCACTTTTCCGCGCTCTTCAGCGCTTGCGAGCGCAGCGGGCGCACGTGCACCAACTCGAAGAAATGCACCAGCCGGTCGAGCACCAGGAAGAAATTGCGCCACGAGATGAGCTTGTCGGCCCAACGCAGGCGCAGTCGGCTCTTGGAGCGGCCGCCCACGAATAACTCTTCAATTCCCTGCTCCGGCGGAATTTTCTTGAACGGCTTTTTCGCGTACGCGATCGACAGCGGTACCAGAATGGCGCGCGACCACGAGGAAATTTCGTAGATGTTGAACCAGAACCACTTGGGAAACAGCACGATCTCCGGTGGAATCGCCGGCACCGCATCGTAATCGTACTGTCCGAGGAAGCAGAGATAAATCTTGGTGAAGGTATTGACCGCGGTCACGCCGCCCAGCGCCAGAATGCACTCGCGCGCTTTCTTGAGCTGCGGATGATCGGCGGTGTAGCCGGCCATCTTCAGCGCGAAATACGCTTTCACCGACGCGCTGATGTTCGACGGGCCGTCGTTATAAATCGGCCAGCCGCCGTCAGGATTCTGGCGATTCAGAATCTCAATCGCGCACTTCTGGGTGCGGGCTTCGTCTTCGGTGCCCAGCAGGCGATGCAGCAGGACGTAGTCAGAGACCAGCGTGCTGTCGGCTCCGAGTTCGCCGCACCAATAACCTTCTTCGCGATCCTGAATGCCGAAGAGGTAACGCCGGGAAGCGTCAATCGCCGCCGCTACGCGGCTCTTGATGTCGTCGATCTTGCCGAAACGCATTTCGGCGGGATTCACGGGGTCTGCCATCTTTTACTTACTTCTGTGCCCCAGGGCCTGCCCTGAGCTTGCCGAAGGGTTCGCGGCATCGCTTTGGGCTAGCCTGGGATGCGGCCATTAATCACCCACGGCGGGCGCAGCGCCGATTGCCTCCACGATTTCCGGCGGTAAGCCGAAGCGCACGTTCTCCGGCATGACTTCTACTTCGCGCATATCGGTAAAACCCTGCTCTTCGAGGAAAGTCACGGTTTCCTGCACCAGAATCTCGGGCGCCGACGCGCCGGCGGTGAGTCCAACGGTCTTCACGTCCTGTAACCATTCCGGCCGGATGGAACGATAGTTTTCGATCAGGTGCGCGTGGGATCCGAGATTGCGCGCCACTTCCACCAGACGATTCGAATTCGAGCTGTTGTCCGAGCCGACGACCAGCAGCAGATCGCACTCCGCCGCAACGTCCTTGACTGCGGTCTGCCGATTCTCGGTCGCATAGCAGATATCCTGCGCGTGCGGCCCTTTGATGTTGGGAAAACGCTTGCGCAGCGCTTCGATCACGTGCGTCGTCTCGTCGAGGCTCAACGTCGTCTGGGTGAGATAGGCGACGCGATCGGGATCGGGCACGTGCAGGTCATTCACGTCCTCCGGCGCATCGACCACCTGGGTCACCAGCGGCGCTTCACCGAGCGTGCCGATCACTTCATCGTGATCGCGATGTCCGATGAGGATCAGCGAATAGCCTTCGCGCGCGAACTTCACCGCCTCGACGTGAACTTTGGTGACCAGCGGGCAAGTCGCGTCGATCACGCGCAACTCGCGCAGCTTGCTCGCCTGGCGGACTTCCGGCGCAACGCCGTGAGCGCTGTAGATCACGCGCTCGCCGGCGGGGACTTCTTCCACGCTATCGACAAAGATGGCGCCTTTGGAGCTCAGCTCATCGACTACGTAGCGGTTGTGGACGATTTCTTTGCGAACGTAGATGGGCGCACCGAAGGTTTCCAGCGCGATGCGGACAATGTCGATGGCGCGTACCACTCCGGCGCAAAAGCCCCGCGGCTTCAGCAACAGTAGGGTCTTCGTTTCAGATTGGCTCATGCCTTCCTGCATTCAGTATACGGATTCGAACCTGTGTTTCCCCACAATTACTTTATTGTACTAGCCAAGTAACCACCAATCTAACGGGGCGAAGCAGCGGGATTCTGCAGTCGATGGCGCAAAAGGGGCATTCAACGGAGCGCATGGGTCTGATAGATCAGATGCCCGAGGCACTGCGGAAGAGGCATTCGTTGTTCGAGCAGTTCGCGGCATGCTCGTTCGGGTAGGGCTGGTCTTTAGGCCAGCGTTTCCGGATACATTTGACCTCCGCAATTGATCATTCTTCGAAAAGGCTTCAGCCCCTGAAAGGACCGCAGGGGCTAAAGCCCAACTTCTGTTCGGCTCCATCGGCACGGCTGAAGCCGTGCCCTGATACGAACCGATCTGTACAATCGCATACGACATTTTCCCAACGAAAGCGAGCGCATTTATGACCGGCAGCGACCTGACCCGGATGTACGAGATGAGCTATCTCGCCATCAAACGCAATCTTGAAGACGTGAGCCACACCGACAGCATTGTCGCGCCGCCCAACGGCGGCAACTGCCTGAATTGGGTGTTGGGACACGTTGTCACCACGCGGAATGTAATGCTGCAACTCACGGGCGGAAGTCCGGTGATGACGGGCGACGCCGTCGATGTGTATAAGCGCGGGAGCCAGCCGTGCGGATCGGAAGGGTTTCTCGACCTGGCCACGCTGCGCGGCCTGCTCGACGACTCGCAGCAACAACTGCTCCCTAACCTGGCAGCGCTGTCGGACAACGCGCTGGCCTCGCCCGTGCCCGAGCCATACAATCGCCCGCCGCTGAGCGGTTCGCTCGGCGACGTCCTCGGCCGCCTGTATTATCACGAGGCTTATCACAACGGGCAGATCGGATTGCTGCGTCGGGTCGCGGGAAAAGAAGGGGCGATTAAGTAGCGACCGCCAAGGCTCTCATCACCGCAACACAGCTCAGCTGGAAGGAACAAGCGCCGAGGCGTGAAATTGCTTGGCCAGCCTTTCAGGACTGGATACGGGATTGATTCAGGGAAAAGCCCCCGCAGGGACGACACCAAAGTCCATCTGCCGTGCCTAGAGCACTCGCGTTCAGCATCATCCGGTGACCCAGCGCTGAAGAGTCTGTGTGAGAACCCTGTCGCCGCTGCCGCGGCTTGGCTCAATTTCCCACCTTACCCGGCGCTTACGCGCCGGGCTAACTTCATCCCGCCGCTGCGCGGCTGCATTTGCGCCAGTCTCGTCTGATCTTCTCCCACCGCAAACTTGCAGATCGAGTTCTCACACAGACTCTGAAGCGCTGGGCTAAGCTCTCGCGTCCCTGCGGGACTCATGTCCGGCAACTCTGGCCGAGAAACCCGCAAACATCTTCTATTTACACGCTATCTTTTTGATCAGCGGCATGCCATCGATTGTCTGTTGGGGATCGTAGGTCACTGTGCACGTCGTGATCGTCGCGGGTAGGGCCTTCGTCAATTCAATTGACGTTCTTGCGTAACTACAGGCTAGCCAGATCGGCCGCTCCTTCTGCGCTGCGAAGGTCCAGGTTGCAACCTGCTCCGTCTTGCCGTGCGTGATGCGGTCGTAGACCAGCGAGGCTTTGTCAGCGGGCGGGCCGTCGAAGAAAGTGATGCCGGAAAGATTGTGCGGCGTGTCATCCTCCATCGTGGTCCAGCCGGGGATCTGGGAGGATAGTTGCTGGCGCGCGGAGATCGTCGCCGGGCACTTGATAGTGTCTGCGGCAACGCCGAAACTGACGAACAGCAAGAGAACAAACGAGACGAGCGAAATCTGGTGAAGCGTCGTAAGCCGAGGGCGTTTGGCGTCGGTGATGGAGAGTTGCATTTTGGGAATCGTGGTTACCTTCGTTCCTGAAAATACGCTTGACATCTAGCAGCAAGCAATGGCCGCCGGATAGGCTATTAGTGTGGACTTAGTGTCCACGCGCCGATCGGAGGGTTGCAAGTGACAACTGCGGCGGAGATGTTCTTTGAAAATCTGTCCGGCTTGAGAGCGCACTGCGAGGTCTGCGGGGAGCCCTTATTACGGCTCGATAAGCTGCATAAGTCTTGCTTATGCAATACTTTGCGTTTTTTGTATTTGTATCTGCTGTCGAATCAATACTTTGAAACCGACGCTTCAAAGTATTGATAACAAATGCTTTATTTGAGTAATAAATGACGTATTTTGAATACTTTGCAAGGAAGTGTTGCAAATAGAGACTTTAGCATTTTTTTTTTTGAGAAAGCCGTCTGAGGAAACTGCGCCGGGCGGGCTCCGCCTTTATCCAAGAACTCAGCGCAAAACCTTAACTGCTGGTCCTACACGCCGACCGGGAACGGCTTGGGGCTGCGTTCTTCCCCGCGCTCGCGCACCAGGCTGTCGAAACGCCCTTGCAGCAACGACATCAATCCGGTGTACCAGTAGCCGAAGACGAACAGCACGAGGAACGGTACGGTGATGTAGTTCTCGTTAGCGATGGCGTACCAGACGGTCAGTGCGAAGTAACTGCCGACCGTTAGCTCCAGCCACGGCACCCAGCCCAGCCGCTTGCGATACTTCTTGGCCGCAACGTTCTTATCCTCTTTCGTGATCACGCGATATTTCGGCGTGCGCGCAAACGGACTCTGATGTCCGATGAGCGCTTCAATCACGGCTTTGCTGTTGGTCAGCGTAAGACCAATACCCAGCGCCATCAGCGCGGGCAGGAACATGAAGGTGCGGTACCACGTGCGCGGAAAGAGTTCCTTCTGCGAGACGAGATAGAAGCTTGAGATGGAAAACGTCGATGCCAGGAATAGCGGAATGTCGATGTACAGCATCTGAAACCATCCCTGGTAAAAGCGAATGACCATCGCCGGCAGCAGCAGCACGCTGAGCACGATCATCAGCGGGTAGCTCAGGTTCGCGGTTAGGTGATAGAAGGCCTCGCGCTTCTCGCGGCCGGAGACTTTCGCGCGGAACAGCTTCGGCAGATCCTTCTTCGCGCACTGGATCAGGCCCTTGGCCCAGCGCGCCTGCTGCGTCTTGAACGCGGTCATCTCGATGGGCAGCTCCGCCGGGCACTCCACGTCCTGCAGGTAGCGGAACTTCCAGCCCGCCAGCTGCGAGCGGTAGCTCAGGTCGGTGTCCTCGGTGAGCGTGTCGTGCTCCCAGCCGCCGGCGTCGTCGATGGCCTTGCGCCGCCACATGCCCGCGGTGCCGTTGAAGTTGAAGAAGACGCCGGCACGCGAGCGGCCGCCGTGCTCCAGCACGAAGTGCCCGTCTAGCAGGATCGCCTCGACCTCGGTGAGGAACGAGTAGTTGCGGTTCAGGTGCGCCCAGCGCGTTTGCACCATGCCGATCTCGGGATTGGCGAAGTGGTGGATGACCTTCATCAGCCAGTCAGGTTGCGGCGTGAAGTCGGCGTCGAAGATGGCGACGAACTCGCCGGTCGCGGTATGCAGGCCGTTGTCGAGCGCGCCCGCTTTGAAGCCCTGGCGATTGACGCGGTGGATGTAGACGATGTTGTGGCCCAGCGCCGCGTAACGCTCGACCACGCCGCGCGCTACGTCGACGGTCTCGTCGGTCGAGTCGTCGAGCACCTGGATTTGCAGGCGCTCGCGCGGGTAGTCCATCTTGCAGACGCAATCGACCAGGCGGTCGATGACGTACTGCTCGTTGAAGATCGGCAGCTGGATCGTGACCTGCGGCAGCTCGTCGAAGTGCGACTCCGGCTCGGTGACCTTATTCTTGCGATGCTTGTAATAAAGATAGACGAGCTGGTAGCGGTGCATGCCGTATGCCGCCAGCAGGATCAGGACGATGAAGTACGGTATGAGCAACGCCATGTCGAAGGCGTTGGCCTGGTACAGGCCCTTGAAGGTCGGGTCGAGAAAATGCGCCTTCAGGTAATGGCGGAGGCCATGAGGCTCGGCCACGACACTTGCCAGCAGGCTGAAGGCACGGTTCAGACGAGCACTCCTTGACCGGGGTACCCGGTCGCCCTGTTCTGTCATCCCGAGCGGAGCGAAGCGTAGTCGAGGGACCTGCTTTTCTCCACCCAAAATGGCTAGGGCGGGAACAGATAAATTGTACCTGAGCGCGGTGGACGTGGGCTGTCCTCTGCTACCAAAGATGTAACCAGCTGGGAACACGGCCGGCGCTGATCTGGAATTGCGAAGGATTGCCGATGAGAAAAGCTCTGCTAGCGCGCTGGATTGGAAGCCCGACGGAAAACTCGGTCAGACTCAGTGGGTCGCGTCCCTAACGACATTCTCCCAAGTGGTTTGCGGACTGTACATCGGCATTCCATTGGAGCATTCACTGCTGCCGCCGTCGGGATCATATTTGTCGAACTGCGCGACGTACCCATAACGGTTTTCGTAACAATGCAGGCGGCCGTCGCCGCCCCGGTAGGTCGCTTCGACATTCACCACCAGGTGCGCTTTACCACTTTTGACCAGGCTCAGGTATTGCGGCGAGAACGCGAAATTGAAATTGTAGGGCGCAGAAGGCGACAGTACGCCGAGCGATAAAACAATCCGCTGCAATCCCAGCGGGCTGGTGATGGCCTGGCCGTCGATTTGTGTCGACACTCCGATAGCAGTTTGCTCGGCGGGCAGATTTCCGAAATTCCGCAGCTCGAACGTCGACTTGGGATGCGCCGGGTCGGATGTGTCCAATTTGACCGACGCCACACCCAGGTAGGGTCGATTGGAGCTCGAGTCGAAATCGGCGGTGAGCTGCACGACTCGCCAGGACGTCCAGGCGCTGAAGGCCGAGGTAATGGCCATTAGCACCGTGGCCGTAACCATCAACATGTTGGTGACATCGAGCGAGCGCAGGGTTTCGCTCTGCGCGTGGAGCAGTGCGTCTTCCGTCTTCTCCAGACCCTTGATCTCTCTTTCGTCGCTATGGCTGGGCACAGTTTCTCCGGGCACGAATGGATTCAAATCCGCAATCTCGGGCGCCAAGTTGGATAAGAGCTAAGGGGAAACCGCGACAATATTAGCAGGCCCCCGTTCGTAGCCAATTCGAAATTTCCGCAATGGGGGTGCGGCGGTCGCGGGGCCCACTGCCATGTTTCCCGCGCAGAAATGCTGTAATCGGAAAAGTTGTCATCACGAGGAGCGCTTCAGCGCGACGAAGGATCTGCTTTACTCGCGCGGACAGCAGATCCCTCGCGCCAACCGAAGGCGCTCGTGATGACAACCTTCAGGATTCGAACGGTATGAATGTTAAGTCCTCTGGTGCCCCAGGTTCAGCCCTTCTGTTGGACGTTAATCTGGTACCCACGTTTGACTCTCACTCCATAACGTCGAACAATAGAACCAAGCGGTTGGCGATGCGTAATCCGGCAAAATTTCTTACCGCATTTCTCTCGATCCTGCTCGGCAGCGCCCTGTCGCTCGCCGCTCAGAGCTCGCCGTCGGCCGCGCCCGCCAATTCCGCGCCTGCCACGCGGAACGCCGCGAAGAACGAACCTTATCCCGAGCAAGCCTATCTTTCCCCGTCGCGCTACACCAACCAGTTTTTCGATTTCAGCTTCGATCTCCCGCCCGAGGCGCAACTCCGCGCGATCCCGGAACCCGGCGCTCGCGATGGCAGCATTCAGTTGCTGGAGCTTGGTAGTCCACCGCCGACCGACGCGGAGATCGCCATCTCGGCAATTCCCACTGCCGGCAGCGGCAACAACAAGGACGCCAAAACGTTCCTGCGCTACGCGCTCGATCAGGAGCTCTATCGCGGCGTGGAAGAGCTGCGCGGGCTGTCGAAGGCCAGCATCGCCGGGCATCAGTTCTTTCTCTTCGAGACGCGCCGCGGCATCGACCAACATGTGGTGCTGGCAACCGCGCTCGGCGACTACATCCTGCGCGTGGTGCTCGCCTCGCATGATGAGAAGATGGTCCACAAGCTGGAGGCGGCGTTTGATCGCGTGGTCTTCTTCGCCCCGCCCGAGCTGAATCAAGTCGCCGGCAGCGACGCGCGCCCTTATGATGGGCCGTCGATCTCATCGCATCAGCTGGAGACGCTGGAGAGCGATCCGCCCGCCAACCACATCGATCCCGGCACGATTCGCGGCGACTTCTACGAAAACCCGACCATCGGCTTCAGCTACCGCATTCCGCAGGGCTGGGTGCTGGAGGCCAACGGCGCGGTCCAGCCGGCGGTGGAACGCGATCGCGAACGCCAGGATTTCGGCCGCCCGCGTGTCGGTCGCACCGAGCACCGGCTGATGGACGCCTGCAGCCGCACGCTCTTCTCCGTGTGGGCGAAGCGTCCGGCAGCCGACGGCCAGATCTCCTACGACGACTTTGGCGAAGTCACGGTCTCGGCGATTTCGCTGGCGTGCTTTCCGCGCATGCGATTCCCTGCCGACTCTGCCGATCAGAAAGCGGGAAAGGATTTCCTGCTGCAGTTCGCCCTCACTCATCCCATCGTCGACGACATGCGCGATGCCAGGGAGTTCACCGCCGGCGGCAACGTGTTTCTGTACCTGCATGGCGCCATCGGATTCCAGATTCCCAACGACGCGCTGGCGCGCCGCTTGTCCATAGCCATGGCGATCACCGAGCGCCGCGGCTATCTGCTGACCTGGTTCTTCGCCGCGCCGCACGACCAGGAGCTGCAGGCGCTGACCAATGAACGGGTGACCTTCGACAGCGCACCGCCGGCCAAGATCGTCGGTGCGACACAGCCGGGAGGAAGCGAGGCCGCGAATCCTGCTGCGGTCTCCGTCGCCGCCGCTTCAGCGCCGACCTCCGCAAGTGCTGCGACGAAGTCGGCGCCAGTCTCCGCAAACTCAGTTGCCAAAGCGACTCCGAACGCTGCCGCCGGTGCGTCGCCCGCTACGGCATCGAATGCCGGCTCCTCTGCTGGCAACGCAGCGGCCGCGAGCACGTCGGATTCGTCAGCCGCAGCGCAAACGCCGTCTGCCGGCGCCGCATCCGATTCCGCGTCATCGGCCGATGCCGGCTCTACGTCATCGAGTCCCGCAGCCGATTCGTCCAGCTCCGCCGATCAGGGACCGGGCGACCATCCTTCCCTGCTCCGCCCCGGCGAAACCGTCCAGCAAAGCAAGGGCGCGCCAATTCAGCGGAAGAATCAATCGCAATAGATTCTGATTAGCGCGTGAGTTGGTTTGCTTCGTACCAGAACATAACTTCACGAGGTGCTGAAAATCTTAAGGACCGAGCGCTTTGTAGCAGGGCACGACTTCAAGGTCGCGTTGGGAAAAAGATCGTCGAGAGTGACGTTAATCCAGCCGCGCAGCGGCGACATGAGTTAGCCCGGGGGACTCGCGTTCTGGGTTACACCCACGCACCGCTGAAGCGGCGGGCTTTCCTATCCCGCGGCGCTGGCGCAATGTCCCGCGCACCAATGCCGAGTGCTTTGCGCGACACCCAATCCAAAGCTCCTGCCCAAACGTTCCCCTGGTATGACAAATCGCGCGAACCCCCATCGCTGTAACTTTCCCGCGATTCTGTGATCTCATGCTTAGCGAAACTTGACGATATGCCCGACGAACCACAATCACGAGCTAGTCACGAAGCACAGCCGTTACCAAACGGCGCAACTCCGCGCGACGGCACGCCGGCGACGCAGCCTGTTATTCAGAGCGAAGAACCGCGTCCTCATGCTGAACCAATTGTCAAAGCGAGGCCGCTAGTCGAGGTATTGCCCGAGATCCCTCGTCCCCGTGTCGGTCCCGCCGGTGAAGAAATCCGCGACGTCGCCCCTCGCGAGCGCAAACGCATCAATCGCCGCGAGTTGTTGAAGCTTGCACCCGTCGCCGTTCTTGGCGCGTTCGCCATCCCGTCATTACAACAGACTTTGCTGAATACTGGTCTCCATTTCAGCGACTGGACTGCGGACAAGCTCTTCGGGCAGCGCCGCCTCGAGCCGACCTACCGTAACAGTGAAGTCGTGCCCTTCGACAAGTTTCCCTACAACTTCTACGACGTGGCCGATCCCGGCGTCGATCTCGCAAGTTGGACCCTGACCGTCGAGGGACTCGTCAAGCGCCCGGGCAACTACACGCTGCAACAGATTCAGGCGCTGCCCAAGATCACGCAAAACACGCGCCACGTCTGTGTCGAAGGCTGGGACGTGGTCGGCAACTTCGGCGGCGTGCGCGCCTCGGATTTCCTGCGCTGGGTCGGTGCCGATCTCACCGTGCGCTTTCTCGAAGTCGAGTGCGCCGACGAGTACTACGAATCAATCGACATGGAATCGGTCCTGCATCCGCAGACCATCTTCTGCTACGAGATGTACGGCCGCCCGCTCGACCGCGGCCACGGCGCGCCGCTGGGTCTGCGGATGCCGACCAAACTCGGCTACAAGCAAGCCAAGTATCTCACCACGGTTCGCGTGACTAACGTGCTCAAGGGCGGCATGCGCGGCTATTGGGAAGATCAGGGCTACGACTGGTATGGAGGACTGTGATGGCGACTAACGCGACCGTCGTCGAGACGCCCAAGCCGCAAACCATCACCGTGTCCTACGAGCATCCGTTCATCGTGCGCCTGGCGCATTGGCTGAACGCGGTCGCGCTCTTCGTCATGATCACCAGCGGCCTGCGCATCTTCCGCGCCTTCCCCAGCTTCGGGCCGAAGATTCCGCAGCAGAATTTCTGGATTCCGCCGCCCGGCATCACGCTGGGCGGCTGGCTCGCGGGCGCCATTCAGTGGCACTTCACCTTCATGTGGATCTTTGTCGGCAGCGGCGCGATGTACGTGGTCTACCAGATCGTCAGCGGTCACTGGCGCCAGGTGCTGTTCCTGCCGCGCGACATCCCCGGCGTGTGGCCGATGGTGCGGCATTACTTTCTGTTCGGCAAGAAGCCGCCGGTCGTCGCCGCCTACAATCCGCTGCAGAAGCTGGCCTATACGTCGACCATTTTCTTCGGCACGGTGTCGTTTCTCAGCGGCCTGATGATGTACAAGCCGGTACAGTTCTGGTGGCTGACGTTGATGCTGGGCGGCTTTCGCCTGGCGCGCGTCTGGCATTTCCTGGCGATGTGCGGATTCGTGGCCTTCATCCCCGGCCACCTGATCATGGTGGTGCTGCACGGCTGGAATAACTTCTATTCCATGATCACCGGCTGGAAGCGCAATCCCGAGTACATCGATTGAACGGCTTTTTGACCACGGAGGCACGGAGAATACCGAGAAACCTGATACAGGTATTCTGAGTCCCAAAGGGGACGCCGACCAAACATTTCTGCCCATTTTGACAGCTTTGCCACGGCCTAGCCTTTTGTTAAGACGTGAAAGTAGTCAAGGCAGGGTCGCAGCGGGCGAAGTTTCGGCCCGGCGTTTTGCTTACGTTCTGCGTGGCTCATGGCCGGTAAGCGCAGAGCGCACCGAACAGCTCGCGGGGCCGCTTTTTACCAACGCAGATTTAGGACACTACGAGAGATTAAGATCAGTGATCGGTTTCAAACAAAACCCTGCAAAACTCAGCATCCTCCGTGGTGAAAAAACCAGGGCAGCGCCTCTCGCCTGCGCTGCCCTGCTCGTTCGATCGTTCGCTGCTGTTTACTTAAGCGCTGACGCGTTTTAATTCGATCTCCCGCATCTTCCGCTCGCCATCATGAGGACGTGCCTTGCGGTTCGCCGCCTGCTCCGGAGGCTCGTAGAACGGGTTCTCCAGCAAGATCCCGCCCTCCATGCGAATGTAGGCGTGCGTAGCGAGACCGTGATCCAGAGCTTCATCGGGCAGTTTGTTGCGGTTGTATTGGCAAAGACCGAGAGCGCGATTGGCCTTGTAGAAATGATTCAGCCGCGCTTCGTATTCCGCCGCTCTTTCCGACCCCGGCGCCTCATCGAGCAGCCAGGACATATCGCCCGCGGCGCACAGGCCGGCAAAACCGGCAGCCAGCGCATCCTCGACCGCCGCGCGCAGCATGGAAATCATCTTGTCCGGATCGAAGCAGCCGCCCTGCAGATGACCATCGAACTTGGTCCGTAACACGAGGGCGCCGCGCTTCTCTTCCGCGTCGACATTGATTCCAGCCTTCTTGAGCGCTGCACGAAATTCCGGCAGTCCGTGTTCGCAACACACGTACAGACAGCGCTCGCCGCGGCCCAAGCCCCCACTGATGTATTCCACGGCGGCTTGCAACTGCTCTTCCAGTGTGGTGAAAAGCGTGCAGACGTGATCGCCCTGGTGATACGCGATTCGAGGTGAAGAAGACATAACTTCTTTGGCCCTTCTGAACCTTGGATTCCCCTGAGACGCTATAAGATTGGTCTTTATTTCCTGCTCTTAGCATCAACGTTGACGACGCATGCGCCCCACGCTGCTTACCTGATGATAATCCCGCTCGGCAACCGTTACCAAACAATAATGGGGCCTGCGGCTCCCGCCCGAATCCCGTCGATGGTGGCAACTTCTCAGTTGGTTCGTCGAAATCCAATCCTCCCACTCCTGCGTACCCTTTACGAGCCATCCTGGGCCGTATTCGGTTGCTTTGTAACTTTCCCGCAACTTGCGACTCTAATGGCTTGAATGTGGGACAAGAAAAGGAAACTCATGAAGTCCATGCTTCGTTACGTTTTTCTGGCGACGCTCGCCGCGGCGCTGACGGTGGCCTGTACGCTGCATAACGTCGCCGCCAGTGAGACCGCGACCGCGTTGCCCAAGCCGGCAGTTGACGAGACTCTGGCGTCATCGCCCGGCCAGGAGACTGCCGTGATCTCCGGCGGCTGCTTCTGGGGAATTCAGGCGGTCTTTCAGCACGTGAAGGGCGTCAGCAGCGCAACCTCCGGCTACTCCGGCGGCGCGAAAGCTACCGCCAAGTACGAGATCGTTAGCACGGGCACCACCAACCATGCCGAGTCGGTACAGGTCGTCTTCGACCCGTCCAAGATCACCTACGGCCAACTGCTACAGGTCTTCTTCTCGGTGGCGCACGACCCGACGCAGCTGAACCAGCAGTATCCCGACGAGGGCACGCAGTATCGTTCCGTGATCTTCTACGCCAACGACGAGCAGAAGAAGATTGCGACCGATTACATCGCGCAGCTCGACCAGGCGAAAGCCTTCAAGAGCAAGATCGTCACCCAGGTGGTGCCGCTGAAGGCGTTTTATCCGGCCGAGGGCTATCACCAGAACTATGCCACGCTGCATCCGGATAATCCGTACATCGCGCGCTTCGATCTGCCCAAGCTGTCGAACTTGCAGCAGATGTTTCCGCAGCTGTATCGGAATCAGTAAGGGCAGGGCGAGTGCTTTGGGTAGTGCGGCGCTTTAGCGCCGCGTTCGCCGGCATTGTAATTTGTCATCACGGGCGGGCTTAAGCCCGCGAGGAATGTGCTTTCAACGAGTACACTATGACCAACCGCAGAAGTTTTCTCAAAACTTCGTTTTCGTTTCTCTCAGGAGCCGCAATCATGAGCCTGCTGAATCGCACCGATGCCGAGGCCGCATCGACCTCCGCCCAAACTGTTGAGATCGTCGAGTTCAAGAACGACGGCGAGAAGATCGGCCCCAAGCGCGTGCCCAAGGTCGTCAAGACCGAAGCCGAGTGGCGCGCCCAGCTCACAGCCGAGCAGTTCAATGTCACACGCCAGGCCGGCACCGAGCGCGCCTTCACCGGCCAGTATTGGGACCTGCATGCGAAAGGCATCTTCCGCTGCGTCTGCTGCCAGAACGCGCTCTTCAGCTCGGCGACCAAGTTCGACTCCGGCACTGGCTGGCCCAGCTTCTGGGAGCCGATTGCCAAGCAGAACGTCAAGACCGATCGCGACGCCAGCCTCGGCATGGTCCGCGACGAGGTGAAATGTACCGAGTGCAACGCCCACCTCGGCCACGTCTTCGACGACGGCCCGCGTCCCACCGGCCTGCGCTACTGCATGAACTCCGCCTCGCTGACCTTCGTCAAGGCGTAGAAGTCCTCAAGAAACACTGTGCCCCAGGTTCGCGTCCATCTGTTGGACGCTAACCTGGGCTCTTCCCATCTCCCAGCGTTATAACCTACGTTATAGTTGAGCCGGTTGCGATCATCGCCGCAGCGGAACCT
>Ga0335078_10005818_pt1 | contig 18237 bp, 16 predicted proteins | sample Lox_Sample_32_FD_206711 | JGI IMG/M metagenome (GOLD analysis project Ga0335078, IMG submission 206711) | Soil microbial communities from Loxahatchee National Wildlife Refuge, Florida, United States - Lox_Sample_3.2 | ecosystem: Environmental > Terrestrial > Soil > Wetlands | place: USA... | reverse complement strand
CGCACGATCCCCACCCGCGTGCCGTCGGGGAGCTCGAGCCAGCCCTCGACGTTGATGGGGGCGTCGTACTGGCTGATCTGGTAGTCCTTGGGCATGTCCGGATAGAAGTAGTTCTTCCGGTGAAAGCGCGACGGGCGGACCTCGCAGTGCAGCGCCAGCCCGATGCGCATGGCGTAGTCCACCGCCGTGGCGTTGAGCACGGGCAGCGATCCCGGCAGGCCGAGGCACACCGGGCACACGTTGGTGTTGGGCTCGTCGCCGAAGGCGTTGCGGCACCCGCAGAAGAGCTTGGTGCGCGTCTTGAGCTCGCAGTGCACCTCGAGGCCGATGACCGCCTCCCAGCCCGGGGGCGCCCCGGCCCCGCCGTGGTGCGGATCGGCCGGGCTCATGCGGCGTGCACCCGGGGCGGGGTCCTCGCCGGGGCGGCCGCCTCCAGCACCGCCGCCGCCCGGAACAGCACCCCCTCGGCCAGCGCCGGCGCCAGCACCTGCACGCCCACGGGCAGGCCGGCCTCGTCGTCGCCGAAGGGCACGGTCATGGCGGGGTGGCCGGCGAGGTTGGAGGGGACGGTGCACACGTCGGAGAGGTACATGGCCCACGGATCGCCGACCTTGGCGCCGATGGCGAAGGCGGTGGTCGGCGTGGTGGCGCCCAGGAGCACGTCGAAGCGCTCGTAGGCGCGGGCGAAGGCCCCGATGATCAGCGTGCGGGCCTTCTGCGCCTGCCCGTAGTAGGCGTCGTAGTACCCCGCCGACAGGGCGTAGGTGCCGAGCATGATGCGCCGCTTCACCTCGGGGCCGAACCCCGCCGCCCGGGTGGCGCCGTTCATGGCCTCCACCGTGGCGGCGTCGACGCGCAGGCCGTAGCGCACGCCGTCGTAGCGGGCCAGGTTCGACGAGGCCTCGGCCGGGGCGAGCAGGTAGTAGGCCGGCAATCCGTGGCGCACCTCGGGCAGGCTGCAGCGCTCGACGGTGGCGCCCGCCCCCGCCAGGGCCTCGGCGGCCTGGCCGACCCGGGCCTCGACGGCGGGGTCGGTACCCTGCACCAGCTCGTCGACGAGCCCCACGCACAGGCCGTCCACCCCCTCCCCGAGGCAGGCGGCGACGCGGGGGGCGGGCCGGTACAGCGACGTGGAGTCGAGGGGGTCGTGGCCCCCGATGACGTCGAAGAGGGCGGCGGCGTCGGCCACGGTGGCGGCGAAGGGGCCGATCTGGTCCAGGGAGCTGGCGAAGGCCACCAGGCCGTAGCGCGACACCGTGCCGTAGGTGGGCTTCATGCCCACCACGCCGCACAGGGCGGCGGGTTGGCGGATCGACCCGCCGGTGTCGGATCCGAGGGCCAGCGGCGCCATGCCCGCCGCCACCGCCGCCGCCGAGCCCCCCGAGGAGCCCCCCGGCACGCGCGCCGGGTCGTGGGGGTTGCGGGTGGGGCCGAAGGCGGAGTTCTCGGTGGACGATCCCATGGCGAATTCGTCGAGGTTGGTCTTGCCCACCACCACCGCGCCGGCCGCACCCAGGCGCTCGACCACGGTGGCGTCGTAGGGCGGGCGCCAGTGCTCGAGCATCCGCGACGAGCACGTGGTGGGGACGCCCCGGGTGCACAGGTTGTCCTTGATGGCCACCGGGACACCGGCGAGGGGCCCCGGGTCGCGCCCCTGGGCGACGGCGGCGTCGATCTCGGCGGCGCGGCGCCGGGCGGCGTCGTGCAGCACGGACACGAAGGCGTGCAGCTCGCCGTCGAGCTCGTCGACCGCACGCAGGTGGCGCTCGATCACCTCCGCCGCCGCCAGCGCACCGCTGCGCACGCCGGCGGCGATGTCGAGGGCGCGCCCCGCCGGCGCGGTCACGGGGCCTCCCCCAGGATCCTCGGCACCCGGAAGCGCCCGTCCTCCACGGCGGGCGCCTGGTCCAGGACCTCGGCGCGGTCGAGACAGGGCCGCTCCTCGTCGGGGCGCAGGACGTTGGTGAGCGGCAGGGGGTGGGCCGTGGGCTCGACCCCGGCCGTGTCCAGGGCGCGCAGCTGGGCGGCGTGGCCGAGGACGGTGGCCAGCTGCGCGGCGTAGAGATCGAGCTCGGCCTCGCTCAGGTCGATGCGGGCCAGGCGGGCCACGTAGGCGGCGTCGTCCCGGGTCAGCCGGGGGGCTTCCTCGGTCACGCCCCGGCTCCCGGGGCGAGCACGTCGCGCAGGAACGCCGTGGCCCGCTCCTCGATGACCGGGGCGTCGTGGTCGAGCGTGGCCACGTGGTAGCTGTGCTCGAGCCACACCCGCTCCACGGGACCCGCCACCTTCTCGGCGACCAGGTCCCCCGACGACGAGGGCACCACGTGGTCCTCGCGGCTCGACAAGAGGAGCACGGGGCAGGCGATGCGACCCAGGCGCGCCGCCACGGCGTCGATGCCCTCGAAGAGGCTCAGGACCGGGGCGACCGGTGTCCCGGGATAGGAGAGCTCGGCCGCCCCCTCCTTGGCGATGTCGGAGCCGATGCCCGGCGCCACCTCGGTGCCCGCGTCGAGCACGCCCCGCATGACGTCGCGGAAGCTGTCGGCGGGCGGGTCGACGAAGGGGTTCACGAGCACCAGGCCGAGGACCTCGGCGTGATGCTCGGCCAGCCAGCACGCCAGGGTCCCGCCCATCGACAGGCCGGCGATCGCCACCCGCTCGCACCGGCCCACCAGCCGCCGGTAGGCGGCCTCGGCGGCCTCGGCGTAGTCCGGCCAACGGGTGTCGAGCATGTCCTCGACCGCCGTGCCGTGACCGGGGAGCAGGGGCAGCTCGACGGTGTGCCCGTCCTTGGCCAGCACCTCGGCCAGCGGGCGCATCGACTGGGGGCTCCCGGTGAACCCGTGGAGCACGAGCACGCCCGACGCGCCGCCGTCGTGCGCGTAGGGTTCGGCGCCGGGGAGGACGGGTGCAGGCACGTGGCGATGCTAGGGCACCGCCGGGACGGCCCCCCGCCGCGGGTAGGGTGAGCGGGACCGGAGCCCGGACCGCAGGCGGGGAACGGGCGGGCCGGGAGCCGCAGGGGGCGGCTCGCAGCACGACGAGCAGCAAGGAGCACATCGACGATGGCGCAGTTCCCGTTCCTGAGCGACGAGTGGGTGGGGGAGGCTCGCAGGATCCGCGAGGAGCTCGGCCCGGGGTCGTCCACGGTGCAGCACCAGATGCGCATGAACCTGGTGATCACCGACGTCCCCTTCGGCGCCGGCGCCATCGACGCCCACATGGACACGAGCGACGGGCGCCTCAAGCTCGAGACGGGCCACATCGACCCCGCCGACCTCAAGGTCACCCTCGACTACGACACCGCCAAGACCATCCTCGTCGACGGCAACCTGGCCGTGGGCATGCAGGCCTTCATGGCCGGCAAGGTCAGGGTCGAGGGCGACATGGCCAAGCTCATGATGCTCCAGGGCAGCGCGCCCGACGAGACCGCCCAGGAGGTCGCCAAGCGCCTCCGGGAGATCACGGCGTAGCGACCGACCCCACCGTCCCGAGCGGCCCCTCCCGGTCGTCGCCCGGGTGGCGGCCCTCGGCGAGGGCGGGGGCGGCGGCCGCGACCGGGGCCACGGCGGGGGGTCTTGGCACCGCACCGGCGCCCGGAGCGGTGGCGCGCAACCGGATGCGGGCGCGCACCGGCACCCCGGCGGCGTTGGTCGACCGCGTCATGGCGGCGGCGCCCACGCCCAGGAGGGCCAAGGCGCCGCCGATGAGATAGGCGCGGTGGAAGGCCGTCAGCAGCGGCACGTGGTGGCGCACCCCCACCTGCACGACCGTGGCCATCACCTGGATGCCGGCCACCGTCCCCACCTGGTTCATGAGCTGCTGCGAGGCGGCCGCGGTCCCCAGGTCCTCGGGCGCGAACTCGTTGGCCACCATGGCCGACAACGACGGCGACGCCACCCCCAGGCCGACGCCCGACAGCACCAGGGCCACCTCCACCAGGGCCAGGCCCGTGCCGTGGCCGGCCAGGGCGAACACACCCATCGAGAGCACCACGGCCGTGGTGCCCACCACCGCCGAGGTGCGCTCGCCGATGCGCAGTGCCACGTAGCCGGCCACCGGCGCGATGGCCGAGAACACGATGGGCCGGGGCAGCGACAAGAAGCCCACCACCGACTGGTCGTGGGCGTAGCCGAAGGCCTCCTCGAGCAGCAGCGGCGTCATGAAGAAGGCGCCCAGGTAGGCGAAGTTCGACAGCGACTGGGCGGCGATGGGGAAGACGAAGTTCCGGTTGCGCACGTGGCGCAGGGCGAGGACGGGCTCCGAGGCGCGCTGCTCGGCCTGCCAGAAGACGAGGCCCGCCACCACCGACACGCCCAGCAGGCCCAGGATGAGCGGGTCCGACCACCCCCGCTCGGGCAGGAAGGTGAGGGCCAGGAGGAAGCTGGCCACGCAGGTGGCGATGGAGGCCGCCCCCGCCCAGTCCAGGTCGAGCTCCCCGCGCACGAGCGTGCGCCGGCCGGCGGCGCGCTCGGGGAGCACGGCCACGGCCAGCGCCGCCGCCGTGGCCAGCAGCGGCACCTGCAGGCAGAACATCCAGCGCCACCCGAGGTACTGGATGACCGGCCCCCCGATGGCCACGCCGATGACGGGCCCGCCCGCCCCCACCAGGGACCAGAAGCCGAGCGCCTTCACTCGCTCGCGCTTGTCGAACACCGACATCACGAGGGCCATCGACGCCGAGCCGATCGACGCCCCCACCATGCCGGCGAGCACCCGCGCCGCGATCAGCACCCCGACGTCGGGGGACAGCGCCGACAGCGTGGCCGCCACCATCTCGGCGGCGATGCCGGTGAGGAAGAGCCGGCGGTGGCCGAAGAGGTCGCCCGACTTGCCCACCAGGGGGGCCACCACCCCGAAGGCCAGCATGGGCCCGGTGACGACCCAGGTGACGGCGGCCTTCGAGGTGTGCAGGCCCTTGGCCACCTCGGGCAGCGCCACCACGAACACCGTGAACAGGAGGTTGGTGGCGAGCAACCCCGACAGCGCCACCCACAGCACCCACCACCGGTAGCGGGGGCTCGACCGGGCCCGCGACCCGAGCGCCCCGAGACGCTGGCGCGCGCCGCGCCGGCGGGCGCGGTCGTCGAGGGCGGGAACGTCAGGGGGGGCCACGGCCGCCCCAGGCTATCGCCGGGGCACGGCGGGCCGGCCGGCCCCGCTAGCGCCGGCCGGGCTCCCGGGCCTCGCCGTCCACCACCGCCGGCAGCCGGGCGGCGAGCTCCTGGACGGTCCAACGCCCTTCTTTCTCGAGGGTCTCGGTCATGGTCCAGGGCTGGAAGACCCGCACCTGGCCCCCCTGGACGAAGAGCACCTTGCCGGTGAAGGGGCACTCGGCGGTGGCCAGGTAGGCGACCAGCGGGGAGATGTTGGCCGGGTTCCAGATGTCGAAGACGGCGGCGTCGTTGGGCGCCTTCACGATGTCGCCGAGCCCCGGGGTCTGCTCGGTCATGCGGGTGCGGGCCGCCGGCGCGATGGCGTTCACCCGCACCCCGTAGCGCCCGAGCTCCTGGGCGGCGATGACGGTGAAGGCGGCCACGCCGGCCTTGGCCGTGCCGTAGTTGGTCTGGCCCGGGTTGCCGAGCAGGCCCGAGGTCGACGACGTGTTGACCACCGCGGCGTGCACCTCCCGACCGCTCTTGGCCTGCTCGCGCCAGTAGGCGGCGGCGCACCTGGTGGGGAGGAAGTGGCCCCGGAGGTGGACGTGGATCACCGAGTCCCAGTCCTCCTCGGACATGTTCACGAGCATGCGGTCGCGCAGGATGCCGGCGTTGTTCACGAGGACGTGGAGATCGCCGAAGGCCTCGACCGCCGCCTCCACGAGCCCCTTGGCCCCCTCGCCGGTGGCGACGTCGTCGGCGTTGGCCAGGGCTTCGCCGCCCGCGGCCCGGATCTCGTCGACCACCTGCTCGGCCGGGGTGCGGTCGTCGCCCGAGCCGTCGACGGCGCCACCGAGGTCGTTGACGACCACCCGGGCGCCTTCGGCGGCGAAGAGCAGCGCGTGCTCCCGGCCGATGCCCCGGCCCGCGCCGGTGATGACCGCCACCCTCCCGTCGAGCGCTCCCATGCGCCTTCCCCTCCTCGGGCGTCCTCACTCGTGGCGCCCGGCCCCCCTTCCGGCCGACGGGCAGGTCAGGGGGCTCCCCGGGGCGCAGGGCGCCGTCCACGTTGGCAGGGGGCGCCCCGGGGGGTCAAGCAGGGCCGGGCCCGGGGTCGGTCGGCGCCCCGGTCGGGAGGTCGGCCGGACCCGTGCTCAGGCCCGGGCCACCGGGGCGGCGGCGTGGCGCCAGGGCCGCACCACGTGGCGGACCTCGGCACGCTCCCCCGCCACCAGCACGTATTCGAGGTTCGTGAGCCGGCCCACGGTGCCCACCCGCTCCCCCGCCGGGTTGTGGATGCCGATGCGGGCGCCCACGTAGCGCGCCGAGCTGAAGGCGAGCGCCTCGACGTGGCCCCGCACCCGGCACATGTCGATGAGCTCGTCGAGCGAGACCCACGACTCGTCGTTGTACGACAGCACCACCAGCCGGGCCCGGACGTCGCGCACCAGCGCCGCCAGGGCCCCGGGCATGGTGCGCCGGGAGTTGAAGGCGCTGCGGCTCCCGTCGCGCAGGTCGGCGCGCTTGCAGGCCACGCCGTAGTGGGCGGGGGCGTCCCAGGCGATCAGGGTCTCCCAGATGTGGTAGTTGGACTCGTAGCGGTGCTGGTTGTAGGGGGGGTCCAGGTAGGCGAGATCGAACTCCCCGAGCTCGGGCGCCAGGGTGCAGGCGTCGCCGCGCAGGGCGGTGCCCGCCCCGGGCAGGAGCTCGGGCACCCGGAGCTCGAGCGGGCGGAAGGACCGGTCCGACCACTGCTTCACGTAGGCCATCTGCACGCCGGTGGTCGAGTCGACGCGGTCGGCCGCCTCCACCAGGGCGGTGAGCAGGACCGGCTCGAGCGGGCCGCCGGCGTGGCGGTGGGCGATGGCCTGGCGCACGGCGTCGATGCGGGCCCCGTTGGCGGGCTGGAAGAACCGCGAGCGCCGGCAGAAGGTCTCGGTGACGTACCCGTCGCGCCCGGGCAGGGCGTTGAGCTCGGCCACGGCGCGGCCCAGGGCGGCGCCGTCGACGCACCCGGCGTCGGTGGCGACGTAGCACGCCGCCAGCACCGCCGCGCAGCGGGTGGCGTCGACGGCGGTCACCGCCGCGCCGGTGGCCTTGAAGGCCTGGGCCACCCGGGTGGTGCCCGTGAACAGGTCGAGGGCGCTGCGGGCGCCGGCCCGCCGGGCGAGCTCGGCGAGCACCGGCACGAGGCGCCGCTTGGACCCCAGGTACTTGATCACGGGGCCCCGCGGCCGGGCTCCGGGGCCACCGCCGCCGCCACCTCGTCGTCGCCCACCTGGTGGAAGTCGCGATACCACTGGCTGATCCCGAGGAAGTGCTCGCTCACCACCACGCACACCACGACGTCGGCCACCTCGCCCAGCGAGGCCAGCGCCCCGGGCGGGCCCACGGGCACGCCCACCACCACCCGCGCCGCGTCCCGGCGCCGCATGACCTCGACCGCCGCCCGGGCGCTGAACCCGGTGGCCAGGCCGTCGTCCACCACGACCACGTCCCGGTCCGCCACGGGTAGCGGGGGGCGACCGCCGCGGTAGCGCCGCAGCCGCCGGTCGAGCTCGGCCCGCTCGCGCGCCGTCACGTCCTCGAGGACCTCGTCGGAGATCCCGAGGCTGGCCATGAGCGGGCCGTTGAGGAGCCGGACCCCTTCCTCGGCGAGGGCGCCCAGACCGAGCTCGGGCTGGTCGGGATGCCCCAGCTTGCGCACCACCACCACGTCGAGGGCGGCCCCCAGGGCCCGCGCCACCTCGGCGGCCACGGGCACGCCGCCCCGGGCCATGCCCTCGACCACGGGCGGCACGGCGAACGGCCCGAGGCGCAGCGCCACGGCGGCGGCCAGGCGCCGCCCGGCGTCGGCGCGGTCGGCGAAGGCGCTGAGCACGCGCTGGCCGTTCCCGTGGGGCGGCCGCGCCGCGGTCCGGTGCCTAGCCCCGGGCCGCGCCGGGACGGCGCATGCGGGTCCACCAACCGGGGTCGCGGGCGTGGGCGTGGAAGTGGTCGGGAATCTGGCGCATCACGGCGTCGAGCGACCAGGTGCCCACCCCGAGCACGTCGTCGGCCACGCGGCCCAGGGCGGCGACCATGTGGTCGAGGGTCTCGGCCGGCGGGTCCACGCCGTGGGTCCGCCACACCACCATGGGCACGGCGCAGATCTCGCACTCGGCCACCCAGCACACGTCGTCCTCGTGGTACCAGGTGGTGAGGCGGGCCGCCTCGCACAGCTCACAGGCCATCGGACCGCCCCCGCTCGGCGTGCACCTCGGACCGGCCTACCGGCTGTAGATGGTCACGGTCGAGCCCGGCAGGACCGAGGTGTTGGGGGTGGGGTTGCTGAGGAAGACGTGACCGCTGAGTGATCCTCCCCCGCTGATGGGGTTGAGGTTGAGCGCCTGCAGGGCGCCGATGGCCTCCGACACCGTCATCGAGTACAGGTTGCCGGGGATGGTGACCGGCTGGGGCCCCTCCGACACCACGATGGCGACGGCGGTGCCCTGGGTCACCTGCCCGGTGGGGTTCCATGACACCACCTCGCCGTTGGGGACCGCCGAGTACTCCTGGGTGCAGGTGGCGGTCAGGCCCAGGGCCTGCAGCGTGGTGGTGGCCCCCTGGCACGTCTGTCCGGTCAGGGAGGGGATGGTCTCGATGGGCGGCCCCGCCGAGACCGTCACCGTCACCGTGGCGCCGTAGAGGGCCGAGGTCTTGGGGTTCCAGTCGATCACCTTGCCCTTGTCCACGGTGGTCGAGTGCACGTCGGAGCACGACGCCTGGAAGTGCGCCTGGGTGAGGGCGGCGCTCACCGCCGGGCAGTCGCCGGTCACCCCGGAGAGGTCGGGCACGGCCTCCGAGGGCAGCCCCGAGGACACCACCACCGACACCGAGCTGCCCTCTTTGAGCCGGGTGCGCGGGCGCGGCGACTGGGCGAGGATCCGGCCGGCGGGGGCACTGAGCGAGGTGGCCTGGCTCCGCACCACCACCTGGAAGTGGTCGCGGCGCACGGCGGCGGCGGCCTGGGTGGTGGTGAGGCCGGTGATCGACGGGAGCCGGTGGCTCGGGGTGAGGAGCTTGGTCTTGGCCAGGGCCAGGGCGGCGCCGGCGCCCAGGCCGCCTCCCACCAGCACCAGCACGGCGACGATCCACGGCCAGCGCCGCCGGCGGCGGGGGGCGGGGTCCTCCCCGTCGGTGAGGCCCACGGCCGCCGCGAAGGCCAGCACGTCGGGGTCGTCGCCGCCGCGTCCGGCGCGCCGGCCCGGGGCCGGTGCCGGCGGCGGCGGCGCCGACGCCATGCCGTGCTCGGTGAGGTCGCCCGGCGCCCGGGGAGACGGCGGCCCCGGGGCGGCCACCCCGGGGTGGGTGCCGACCGCCAGGGGCAGCGGCTCGGGCGGGGGCAGCCCGGTGGCCAGCTGGCGCAGGCGGGCGGCCAGGGTGGCGGCGTCGAGGCGCCGGTCGGGGTGGGGATCGGCGGCCTCGTCCAGCAACGCGCCCAGGACCCCGAGGGCGTCGTGCTCGGGCAGCCGGGCGTCGACGCGGCCCATGAGCGTCGCCACGGTGGTGTCGGCGGCGAAGGGGACCGTGCCGGTGACCGCCTCGTAGAGCACGAGCGCCAGGGCGTAGACGTCGGCGCGTCCGTCGATGCGCTGCCCCATGGCCTGCTCCGGCGCGGCGTAGCGGGCGGTGCCCACCGTCGCCCCGGCGGGCTCGGTGAGCGCCGCCTCCGACAGCGCCCGGGCCAGACCGAAGTCGGCCACCCGCAGGCGCTGCTCGGTGTCGAAAAGGAGGTTGGCGGGCTTGACGTCCCGGTGGACGAAGCCCCGGCCGTGCGCGTAGGCGAGCCCGTCGGCGGCCTGCGTCCCCACCGCCACCGCCTGGGACAGGCTCAGGCGCGTGCCCCGGTCGAACATGTCGCGCAGCGAGCCGCCGCCCAGGAACTCGAGCACCAGGAACGGCCCCTGGTCGTCCTCCCCCCAGTCGTAGACGGCGAGGACGTGCGCGTGCGTGAGAGCGGCCGCCGACTGGGCCTCGGACCGGAAGCGCCGGAGGAAGGCGCCGTCGGCGGCCAGGGCGGGGTGCAGGACCTTGACGGCGACACGGCGCTGCAGGGTCGTGTCGAACGCCGCGAAGACGTTCGCAGACGCCCCGCTCCCGAGCGCGGACTCGATGCGGTACCGGCCGGCAAGGACCCGTCCGATGGATTCGGTGATGGTCGACATGGGTCCGGGACCAGGCTACCGACGACCGCCCCTCCATCGGTGGACGTCGCCACCGCCCGTGACCAGCCCGACGCGTTGGCGCGAACCACCATGGTGGGCGAGCGGCCACGAAGGGCGCGCGCTGACAGGCGGTCGCTCCGGAGCGGGGCCGCCGGGACGACCCCGGTCAGGGCGCCGGCAGCTCCCCGGTCTCCAGCAGCTCGGCGAAGCGCGACCCTGCCACCACGGGGATGCCCAGGGACTCGGCCTTGGTGAGCTTGGCCGCGCCCGGGTCCGTGCCGAGGACCAGGGCCCACGTCTTGGCCGACACGCTCCCGGGGGACTTCCCGCCCCTGGCCACGATGGCCTCCTCGGCCCCCTCGCGGGTGAAGCCCTCCACGGTCCCCGTGACTACCACCGAGCGCCCCGCCAGGGTCTGGGGGGGCGCCGGCCCGGCTGCGCCCGGGGCAGCCGGGGGGGCCCCGCCGGCGGCGCCGGGCTCGGTGAGCGCCACCCCCGAGGCCCGCAGCTTGTCGATGACCGAGCGGTTGCGGTCCGACGCCAGGAACTCCACGACGCTGTCGGCGATGACCGGCCCGATGCCCTCCACGGCGGCGAGCTCCTCGACCGAGGCGGCCGCCACCGCCTCCAGCGAGCCGTAGGCGCGGGCCAGGGCCCGGCTGCCGGTCGGCCCCAGGTGACGGATCCCGAGGGCCACGAAGAGCTTGCTGAGCGGGCGGGACTTCGACGCCTCGATGGCGCCCAGCAGGTTGTCGACCGACAGGTCGCCGAAGCGCTCCAGCGTCACCAGGGGCGCGGCCCGCAGGGCGTAGACGTCGCCGGGGTCGGCGAGCAGGCCCGCTTCGACGAGCTGCACCACCCGCTTCTCGCCCAGGCCCTCGATGTCCATGCCGCCGCGCGAGGCGTAGTGCACGATGCGCTGCACGCGCTGGGCGGGGCAGTCGATGTTGGTGCAGAACGTGTCGCTCTCGCCCGGCAGCCGCACCAGCGGGCCGCCGCAGCTCGGGCAGGTGGTCGGGAAGCGCCAGCGGCGCGCGCCGCGTCGCCGGGCCGAGAGCACGGGGCCCACCACCTCGGGGATCACGTCGCCGGCCTTGCGCACGATCACGGTGTCGCCGGGCCGCACGTCCTTCAGGGCAACCTGGTCCTCGTTGTGCAACGTGGCCAGCCCGACGGTGGAACCCCCCACGAACACCGGTTCCAGCACGGCGAAGGGGGTGGCCCGCCCCGTCCGGCCGATCGACACCATGATGCCGGTGAGGGTGGTGGTGCGCTCCTCGGGAGGGAACTTGAAGGCGATGGCCCAGCGCGGGGCGCGCGACGTGAAGCCCAGGCGCCGCTGGAGCGCCAGGTCGTCCACCTTCACCACCACGCCGTCGATCTCGAAGTCGAGGTCGTGGCGGTGCTCCTCCCAGCGCCGGCAGAACGCCTCCACGTCTGCGGTGCCCCGCACGAGACGGGTCTCGGGGCTCACCGGGAACCCGCAGTCGCGCAGCAGCGCCAGGCCCTCGCTGTGGCTGGCGACCTCGGGACCGCCCTCCATGCCGCCGAGCTGGTAGGCCCAGAACGACAGGTCGCGGCTGGCGGTGACGGCGGGGTCCTTCTGCCGCAGCGATCCCGCCGCCGAGTTGCGGGGGTTGGCGAAGGTCTTCAGCCCGGCGTCGATCTGGCGCTTGTTGAGCTGCTCGAAGGACGACACCGGCATGTACACCTCGCCCCGGACCTCGAGCACGGCGGGCCGCCGTCCCCGCCCCGCCGGCCAGGCGAGGGACTTGGGCACCACCTCGATGGTGGCCACGTTCACCGTGACGTCGTCACCGGTCACGCCGTCGCCGCGCGTGGCGGCTTGGACGAGCCGGCCGCCGCGGTACAGCAGCGACATGGCCAGACCGTCGATCTTGAGCTCGCATACGTAGCCGGCCTCGGCCGCCTCGGGCGCGGCCCGCACCATGCGGTCGAACCAGGCGTGCAGGGCGTCCACGCCGAAGGCGTCGTCGAGGCTCATCATCGGGGTGCGGTGCCGCACCGGGGTGAACAGCGGCGAGGGGGCACCACCCACGCGGCGGGTGGGTGAGTCCGGGGTGACCAGATCGGGGTTGGCCTCCTCGAGGGCGGCCAGGCGCCGGACGAGGTCGTCGTAGTCGGCGTCGGAGATCTCCGGCGCGTCGTGCTGGTAGTAGCGCTCGTCGTGGTACGTGATCAGCCGGCGCAGCTCCTCGGCTTCCTGCGCCGGCGAGCGGGGATCGGCGCGGTCGGCCACGCGGCGGAGCGTACCGGGGCTCAGGCCGCGTCGACGGTGGCGGCGCCGAGCACGAGATCGGCGTCGGTGGCGTCGTAGAAGGCGACGGTCTGGCCGGGGGCGGGGCGGGGGTGGGGGGCGTCGAAGACGAAGCCGGCGCCGTCCCAGGTCCCCGGGGCGGCCTGGCCGTGGGCGCTCGTCTGGGCGACGGCACGCCCCCCCGGGCGCGGCGGCGGCCCGCTCCAGGTGGCGCCGCGCACCGCCACGCGCTCGGCGAGGGCCTGGCGGCGCCGGCCGACCTCGATGCGCCGGGCGGCGACGTCGACCGACACGGCGTAGCGGCGCTCGCCGTCCACCGACAGGCCCAGCCCGCGTCGCTGGCCCACGGTCACGAGCTCCACGGCCGGGACCGTGCCCACCACGGCGCCCGTCGTCACGTCCACCAGGTCGCCGGGGTGGAGGGGGGCCCGCTCGGCCAGGAACCGGCGCCGGGCCGCCTCCCCCCCGATGAAACAGACGTCCTGGCTGTCGGGCTTGGCCGCCGTGCCCAGGCCGAGCTCGGCCGCGAGGGCCCGAACCGCCGCCTTGGTGAGCTCGCCCACGGGGAGCACGATGCGGCCGAGCGCCCCGGCGTCGAGCACGGCCAGCACGTAGGACTGGTCCTTGGCGGCGTCGGCGCCCCGACGCAGGCGCGCCCCTCCCCCGGGGCCGTCGCCGGGCTGCACCCGGGCGTGGTGCCCGGTGGCCAGGGCGTCGAAGCCCAGGCGCCGGCAGCGGGCCAGGAGCAGCCCGAACTTGATGTGGCGGTTGCACTCGATGCAGGGGTTGGGCGTCCGGCCCGCCACGTGCTCGGCCACGTAGGGCGTGACCACCGCCTCCTCGAACTCCTCGGCGAGGTTGAAGACGTGGTGGTCCACGCCGAGCTGGCCGGCCACCCGCCGGGCGTCCTCCACGTCGGCCACCGAACAGCACCCCCGGTCCGAGGCGCCGCCCCACAGCTTCAGGGTGGCACCCACCACGTCGTGGCCCTGCTCGACCAGGAGGGCGGCGGCCACCGACGAGTCGACCCCCCCGGACATGGCCACGAGCACGCGCATCGGCCGCCAGCGTAGGGGCGAGGTGCGCGTCCGCCCACCCCGGGCCACGCCGGTCCCCTCGCCCACCGTGGTGACATCCCGGCCGGCCTGCTCACCACGCCGTCGTGCCGGCCGAGGTCCGGGCACCCGCACCCCGGCGCGGCGCACCGGGTCCCGCCCGCTCCTGACGCCGGGGGCGGCCCGGCGCCTACGGCGCCCGCAGGTGCTCGACGACCTTGGGCACCACGGCCAGGGCGTGGTCGACCTCGGCCTCCGTGGTGGCGGGGCCGAGCGACAGCCGCAGCGCCGAGCGCGCCAGGCGCCGGTCGATGCCCATGGCCCGCAGGACGTGGCTGGGCTCGACCGCCCCGCTGGCGCAGGCCGCGCCGGCCGAGGCGCACACCCCGGCCTCGTCCAGCAGCACGACGAGCTCCTCCTGGTCGACCCCCTCGACGAGCACGTGGCAGCTGGCGGCGCTCTTCGACGACCGGTCCCGGGCACCGGGGCCGGGGCCCGACACCCCGGTCTCCCACAGCCCTTCGACGGCGGCGCGCAGGCCCTCGGCCAGCCGGTCGCGCAGCGCCCCGACCCGGGCCACGGTCGCCGCCCGGCCGTCGGTGGCGGCGGCCAGGGCGGCGGCCATCCCCACCACCCCGGCGACGTCGGGCGTGCCGGGACGGCGCCCGCGCTCCTGGCCCCCGCCGTAGAGGACCGGGGCCAGCGCCACGCCGCCCCGCACCACCAGGGCGCCGACCCCCTTGGGGCCGCCGAACTTGTGGGCGCTCACCGAGACCAGGTCGAAGGGGGCCGTCTCGGCGGCCACGTCGCGCCACCCCACGCCGGCCACGGCGTCGGTGTGCAGCAGGGCGCCCGGCGCCCGGGAGCGCACCAAGGCCGCCACCTCCTGCAGGGGCTGCACCGTGCCCACCTCGTTGTTCACGAGCATCACCGAGACGAGCCCCACCCCGGGGCCGAGCAGACCGGCGAGGGCGTCGAGGTCGATCACGCCCGAGACCAGCACGGGGACCGTCCGCCCGCCGGCGGCGCCACAGGCGCCGAGCACGGCGTGGTGCTCGACGGCGGAGCACAGCACGGCGCCGTGCGCGGCGGCGCCCAGCACGGCCAGGTTGTCCGACTCGGTCCCTCCCGAGGTGAGCACCACCTCCCCGGGCCGGCACCCGAGGCAGCGGGCGACCTCGTCGCGGGCGTCGTCGAGCGCGGTGCGTGCCCGCCGGGCCACGGCGTGGCCACCCGAGGGGTTGCCGAAGTGCTCGGTGAGGTACGGGAGCATGGCGGCCAGCGCCTCGGGACGCAGCGGCCCGGTGGCGGCGTGGTCCAGGTAGGCCCGCACGGGGCCAGCGTAGGTCGGTGTCAGGGCTTGCCGATCATGACCACGGTGGCGGCCACGAAGAGCACCACGAGCACGGCGGCGGCGCCGAGCACCCGCCGGCAGTGGCGTTCGAGGTCGGCCGCCACGGCCGGGTCCCCCCAGCGCCCGGTGACGAGCGCCTGGATGCGGCGCTCGCCCGGCCACACCACGGACTCGGCCACGAGCACGGCCACCGCCCAGATGCCCAGCCCCACCACCACGAACCCGTCGCCGGTGTCGAACGCCCCCCGGCTGGCGGCGAGGAGGCCGAACCCGAACAGCGGCACCCCGTAGAGGAACCGCCCGGCGACGTTGGGGCCGGGGCGGAAGTAGCGCCGCACGGCCGGGGCGCCGGGGGCGCCGGGACCCTGCCGGGCCCTCGTGGCCTGGAAGGCGGTGAGGACCATGGCACCGAAGCCGACCAGGGCGCACAGGACGTGCGCCACCAGCAGGATGCTGTAGAGCGGTCCGGTCGGCACCGGATGGGAGGTCGTCGCCAGGGGTCGGGCCATCCCGAGCAGCCCGGCGCCGTGCACGGCCGCCATCGTCGTCGTGGCGAGCCCGGCCCCGCCAACCGGGAACGCGCCCGCGCTCGCCGGGTGCAATGCATCCGCCTGCCGACGGCGGGGCGGTACCGTGGAGGGTAGAGAGCAGGGCCCTGCCGAGCAGGGCACGCGCCGCTCGGCGCGGGTCGGGCCGTGGTTCGCACGGGTGCCCGACCGTACCGGACGGGTGTGGGCCGCCCGCAGGGCACGACACCAGGGAGGAGCCGGTAACTTACTGATGGGTAATAGGAACGTGGGGCTGCACGGGGCTAGCGTGACGCCAGCGAAGAGGCCGGGGGGCATGGGATGAACCAACTCCGCTTGGACCCGCTCACCGGCCGGTGGGTGGTCGTGAGCGTCGACCGCTCACAGCGTCCGTTCTCCTTCGCCCCGCGTGCGCAGCTCGTCCAAGCCGACACCTCCCGGCCGTGCCCGTTCTGCGCCGGCAACGAGGAGTCCACGCCGCCGGCCCTGGAGACCTACGGCGCCAGCGGGTCGTGGCTGGTGCGGGTGGTCCCCAACCTCTACCCCGCCTTCGAGGGCGACCACCCCTTCGTGGTCGAGAACCGCGGACCGGTCTTCACCCAGGCCACCGCGGGCGGGATCCACGAGGTCCTGGTCATCTCCCCCGACCACGATCACGGCTGGGAGGGCATCTCCGAGGAGCAGGCCGTGCTGGTCATGGCCGCCATCCGGGATCGCATCGAGGAGCACTCCTCGGTGCCGGGCCTGCGCTACAGCCAGGCCATCGTCAACGCCGGGCGGGAGGCGGGCGCCTCCATCGAGCACCCCCACGGCCAGCTGCTCGGCATGTCGTTCGTCCCGCGGGAGCTGGCCGAGGAGCAGGCCGGCTTCGCCCGCTTCGCCGGCCGCTGCCTGCTGTGTACCACCGTCGACGCCGAGGAGGACGCCGGCCACCGCGTCGTCTACGCCAACGAGCGCGTCCTCGTGGTGTGCCCCTTCTGGAGCGGCACCCCCTACGAGATGCTCGTCATCCCCCGCACCCACGGCCCCCACCTGCACCGGGCCACGCCGACCGACCTCGCCGCCGTGGGGCGGTCGCTGCGCACGGCACTGGGCTCGCTGCACGAGCGGCTCGGGCCGGTGTCGTACAACGTGGTGTTCCACTCGGCGCCCTACCGCGCCCCCGAGCCCTACCACTGGCACGCCCACATCCTGCCCAAGCTCACCACGGCGGCGGGCTTCGAGGCCGGTACGGGCGTGCTCATCAACATCATGCCGCCGGAGCAGGCCACCGAGGAGCTCCGGGTCGCCGTCCCCGCCTGAGCTGAGCCCCGCTTCCCGCCGGGCGGGCGCGCCCCGGTGCCGGCGGTGGGAGCTCAACCCAGGAAGATCCCGGCCACGTCGCGGTAGAGCTCGAGGTCGACGGTCTTGGGCCGGGCCACGGCCTCGGCCAGCGGCACCCGCACGATGCGGCCGCCCTGCAGGGCCACCATCGTCCCGAAGTCCCCGTCGTGCACGGCCGCCACGGCCTCCACGCCGAAACGGGTGGCGAGCACGCGGTCGAAGGCCGACGGCGAGCCGCCCCGCTGGATGTGGCCCAGGATGGTGACGCGGGCCTCGAACCCGGTGCGCCGCTCGATCTCGTCGGCCAGCCAGGCGCCGATGCCGCCCAGGCGGACGTGGCCGAACTGGTCCATGGCCGCCCCCACCGACGCCGGCCCGGCGCCCTCGGCGGGCACGGCCCCCTCGGAGACGACCACGATGGAGGAGAAGAGCCCCCCGCGGTGACGGTGGCGCAGGCGCTCGCACACCGCCTCCATCTCGAAGGGCACCTCGGGGATGAGGATCTCGGCCGCCCCGCCGGCGATGCCGGCGTGGGTGGCGATCCAGCCCACGTGGCGGCCCATGACCTCGCACACGATCACCCGGTGGTGCGACTCCGCCGTGGTGCGCAGCCGGTCGATGGCCTCGGTGGCGATCTGCACGGCCGTGTCGAACCCGAAGGTGACCTCGGTGGCCGACAGGTCGTTGTCGATGGTCTTGGGGACCCCCACGGCGTGCACGCCCAGGGGGCCCAGGCGCTCGGCCACGCCCAGGGTGTCCTCGCCGCCCACGGCCACCACGGCGTCGATGCCGGCGTCGCGCAGCGTGGCCAGGGCGCGCTCGGGGCCGCCGTCGATGCCGAAGGGGTTGGTGCGCGAGGTGCCCAGGATGGTGCCGCCCACGGCCAGGATGTCGCGGCAGCGGTCGGCGTCGAGGATCGTACGCTGGTCCTCGAGCACCCCTTTCCAGCCGTCGAGGAAGCCCACCACCTCGTCGTCGTGGCGGAGGCCGGCGCTCAGCACCACGGCCCGGATCACGGCGTTGAGCCCCGGGCAGTCGCCCCCGCCCGTCAGGATCCCGATGCGCATGCCGGCGATCCTACGAGGCGCCGTCGGCGATGCGGGCCTCGTGGACGACCGACCGCACGAGCTCGAGCGCGCCGGTGAGCACCCGCAGGGCGTCGCGTCCGGGGGGCACCAGCCCGGTGATGCCGGGCACGCCGAGGTAGCCGGCCAGGAAGGCCCGGCGGTTGCGCGTCTCCCAGGCCGCCGCCAGCTCCCCGAGGCCCTCCTGGCCCGTGGGGTCGCGCTCCTCGGCGGCGGTGCCGGCCACGAGGCCGAAGGACCACAGCATGTCGGCGACGTCGGCCACCGCCGGGCGCAGCACGTGCTCCTGGCGGCCGTCGGGCCGGGTCG
>Ga0335078_10005817_pt1 | contig 18238 bp, 6 predicted proteins | sample Lox_Sample_32_FD_206711 | JGI IMG/M metagenome (GOLD analysis project Ga0335078, IMG submission 206711) | Soil microbial communities from Loxahatchee National Wildlife Refuge, Florida, United States - Lox_Sample_3.2 | ecosystem: Environmental > Terrestrial > Soil > Wetlands | place: USA: Florida... | reverse complement strand
GCCTGGCCATCGAGTCCCTGATGGCCCACGCGGCCACGACCAAGTTCGATGTGCTGTTTATCGCCACCGACGTGGGCGACGAGATCTGGCTGGAACTGGAATACAACACCGATCTGTTCGACCGCGAGCGCATGCTGCGCATGCTGGGCCACTATCAGACCGTGCTTGAGGCTGTGGCCGCCGACACCGCCGCGACCCTGGCGCTGATCCCCATACTCACCCCAGCCGAGCGACGTCAGGTGCTCGTCGAATGGAACGACACGGCGGTTGACTACCCCGGGAACATTTGTTTACACGGAATTATTGAAGAGCAAGCAAAGCGAACACCGGAAGCAACGGCCGTCGTGTTCGAGTCAACTTCCCTCACTTATCGCGAATTGGATGAGCGGGCCAACCAACTGGCGCACTATTTGCACGAGCTTGGCGTGGGGCCGGACAAAATCGTGGGTATCTGTGTAGAGCGCTCCCTCGAAATGGTTGTCGGGCTGCTGGCGATTTTGAAGGCGGGCGGCGCCTACGTCCCTCTGGATCCGGAATATCCCAAGGATCGTTTGAGTTTCATGCTCGCTGATGCCGGCGCCTCGGTTCTGCTTACGCAATCGAGTTTGGAGCAGAGCCTGCCTCCGCACTCCGCCAGGGTCATTCTGCTGGACGCGGACTGGCCATCGATTTCAGGACGCGACAGGTGTAACCTCGATAGTCCAGTGAAGCCGGAGCATCTGGCCTACATGATCTACACGTCGGGCTCGACAGGCAGGCCGAAAGGTGCAATGAACACCCATTTGGCAATCGTGAACCGCCTGTTGTGGATGCAGGACGAATACCGGCTGACCTCGTTTGACCGCGTGCTACAAAAGACTCCCTTCAGCTTCGATGTGTCGGTGTGGGAGTTCTTCTGGCCATTGATGACCGGCGCCTGCCTTGTGTTGGCACGGCCAGGCGGGCACAGGGACAGCGAGTATCTTTCCGATCTAATCCGCAGGGAAGAAATCACGACCCTCCACTTTGTGCCGTCGATGTTGAGCGCATTCCTCGAGCAGGATGGACTGACATTGTCGTGTGCGACCTTGAAGCGGGTGATATGCAGCGGTGAGGCCCTGCCGCTTGAATTGCAAGAGCGATTCTTCTCGCTCCTTCCGGCTGAGCTGCACAATTTGTATGGTCCGACGGAAGCAGCCGTGGACGTGACCTATTGGGCTTGCCAGCGGAACGGCGACTTGCGCTCAGTACCCATCGGACGACCGATTGCCAACACCCAAATCTACATCCTCGACAATCAGTTGCAACCGGTGCCGATAGGGATCCCCGGCGAATTGCATATTGCAGGGGTGCAGGTTGGCCGAGGATATAACCGCCGTCCCGAACTTAGTGCTGAAAAGTTTATTCCCAATCCATTCAACAACGACCCACAGGCTCGAATGTACAAGACGGGAGATCTTTGCCGCTGGCTTCCTAACGGAGCAATTGAGTATCTCGGTCGCATGGACTTTCAGGTCAAGCTGCGGGGCTTCCGAATTGAACTTGGCGAAATCGAAGAGGCACTGCGCCGGCATCCAGCGGTTCGTGAGTCCGTCGTAATTGCGCGAGAAGCTGTTCCTGGTGACCAACGCCTGGCGGCATATGTGATGCCGAATTGCCAAGATCGCCCTGAGGACTTGGTTCCCGAGTTGCGAGCCCTTTTAAGGAAGAACCTTCCGGAATACATGGTGCCCGCATCCTTTACTTTGCTCGACGAGTTTCCGCTCACTCCGAGCGGCAAGCTCGATCGCAAAGCTCTGCCGGATCCTGAGGCTGAATCCAATTGGAGCGAAACCGCATGGGCGCCGCCGAACACAGGTACTGAAGAGAAAGTGGCTGCCGTGTGGTCCGAGTTGCTCGGAATTCACTGCGTGGGAAGAGACAGCAACTTCTTCGACCTAGGCGGCCACTCGCTTTTGGTAATTCGCCTTGCCAACAGTTTGGAGAAGGTTTTCGCAAGGGAGTTGCCTGTCACCGAAGTCTTTCGGCATCCCACGGTCAGGCTTCTGGCGGGATATTTTGACGGGAATGGACCTACAACAGCGCGCTCTCGCGGTCAGGACCAGATCGATGCTCAAAAGACCGCAGCACGGCGTCGCCTGAATCGAGTAAAGGAAATCGCTGTTCTCCCGCGAGCAGGGCAATGAGCGCCGAGATGCACGCCGATCATATCGATGGAATCGCCGTCATCGGCATGTCAGGCCGTTTTCCCGGCGCCCCGGACATTCCCGCGTTTTGGGCAAATCTCTGCGCTGGGAAAGAATCGGTCAAAAAGTTCACTGACGAAGAGTTGTTAGCCGCTGGTGAGGATCGCGAACGGCTGAAGTCTCCTGCATATGTTCGATCGGGGATTCTCCTGGAGGGAGCTGATCTTTTTGACGCCGACTTTTTCGGATTTACACCGCGAGAAGCTGAAATAACGAATCCTGAGGCGCGAATCCTTTTTGAGTGTGCCTGGGAGGCTTTGGAAAGCGCTGGATACAACCCCGACTCTTACAGCGGAAGGATCGGCGTGTTTGCCGGCAGCGGCATGCATAACTCCTATCGGAGCCTTCTGTTCGCGGACGCCGACTTGGCGGCGCTTCTACCCGAACTCCAACGCTACATCGCTGTAGAGAAGGACTTCCTTGCGACAAGCCTTTCCTATCACCTCAATTTGAGAGGCCCGAGCATTACCGTCCAGACCGCGTGCTCAACATCCCTGGTTGCGGTTCATCTGGCCTGTCAGAGCCTGCTGAACGGCGATTCTGACATGGTGTTAGCTGGTGGTTCCCATGTGCGAATCCCGCAAATCGCGGGTTATTTATATCAGGATGGATTGATTCGTTCACCTGACGGTCACTGTCGCGCCTTTGACGCTGCTGCGAAGGGTACTGCCTGGGGCAGCGGGGCGGGAGTCGTGCTCCTCAAGCGACTCGCTGACGCTTTGACCGATGGAGATTGTATTCGCGCAATCATTCGGAGTTCCTGCATCAATAATGACGGCGCGGTGAAAATCGGATACACGGCTCCTAGCGAAGACGGCCAGGCAGCCGTGATTGGCGATGCTCAGGCATTGGCCGGTGTGACTGGCCATGATGTTACTTATGTCGAGACTCATGGAACAGGAACACTGCTGGGAGATCCCATCGAGATCGCCGCACTGACACAGGCATTTCGTCGCACGACCTCGCGTAAGTCGTTTTGCGCCATTGGATCGCTCAAAACAAACGTGGGGCACTTAGATGCGGCTGCTGGAATCGGGGGCTTGATCAAGGTGGTTCTCGCCTTGGAAAACCGTATGTTGCCGCCGAGCCTGAATTTCAGCCGGCCGAACCCTGCCATTGACTTCGCGAATAGTCCATTCTTCGTTCAGCAAACACTGTCGCAATGGATGCCCGAGAGCGGACGCCGCATCGCCGGCGTGAGTTCATTTGGTATTGGCGGCACAAATGCCCATGCGGTGCTGGAAGAAGCGCCTGCTCCTGAGTCTCCCAGCGCGTCCCGTCCCCAGCAGCTGCTTGTGATGTCAGCGCGTTCTGCAACGGCGTTGGACAGGACGACGCAAAATCTCTGCGAACACTTGAAGAAGAACGGCGCCTCGAATTTGGCGGATGTTGCCTATACATTGCAAACGGGCCGGAAAGCGTTTGCGCATCGTCGCATGCTGGTTTGCCAAAGCGTGGAGGATGCCATCGCGGGATTGGAGGATCGGGATCAAGCGAACCGGATGGTGTCGCATTACCAGGAGGCTGCTCCGGGGAGTGTAGTTTTTATGTTCCCGGGTCAGGGCTCCCAATACGCCAACATGAGCCGGGAGCTGTATGACACGGAAGCGGTGTTTCGCCACAATGTTGACCGCTGCTGCCGGGTTCTCCAATCCTGTTTATCGCTCGACTTACGCGAGGTCCTATACCCGGGCGAGAGCGGGACCGCAGCCGCCTCAGAAAGACTGGAACAGACGCTGCTTGCTCAACCCGCGCTCTTCGTCATCGAATACGCGTTGGCGAAGCTCATGATGTCATGGGGGGTGAAGCCGGCTGCCTTGGTCGGGCATAGTGTTGGCGAGTACGTTGCCGCCTGTCTAGCCGGCGTTTTCAGCCTCGAAGACGCATTGAGGCTAGTCTCTGCCCGCGGCCAACTGATGCAGAGCCTTCCTCGCGGCTCGATGCTCGCAGTTTCTTCCCCGGAATCTGAAGTTACGCCGCTACTGACGCGAGACCTCTGTCTCGCTGCGGTCAACGGCCCATCGCTGTGCGTGGTATCAGGTGAGACAGAAAGCGTGAAGGCGCTTGAAGCCGAACTGTCCAGGAACGGTATTACGACCCGGCACCTGCATACGTCGCACGCATTTCATTCACGCATGATGGAGCCGATTATTTCAGCCTTCGGCCGCAAGGCCGAGCAGATAGCCTTCCGCACCCCGGCCATACCTATTATTTCGACCGTTACAGGAAGCTGGGTAACTCCGTCTGAGATGACGGTGCCGGTGTACTGGACGCGAAATCTGCGACAGACTGTCCGCTTTTCCAGCGCGATTCAGGAGCTGCTTAAGGACCCTAATAGGATTCTCCTCGAAGTCGGGCCGGGCAACGCCCTGGGAACCTGTGTGCGGCAGCACTTGACTGGATCTCACAAGCGTCACGTGCTGACAACGGTCCGCCATCCATTGGACCGCACCTCTGATCTTTCATTCCTGCTGAGCACGCTTGGGAAATTATGGCTTGCCGGTGTCGAGCCCGACTGGAAAGCTTTCTACAAAGAGGAGCGCCGCCGGCGCGTATCGTTGCCTACTTATCCGTTTGAGCGGCAGCGGTATTGGGTCGAGCCGGCGAAGCCTGGAAGCAGCGGCGAGGGAACGCGGCGAGAGGCCGAGAAAAAGTCGGCAATTGACGATTGGTTTTACCTGCCGTCCTGGAAGCGAGCGGACAGCGGTGCCAATGCCGGCAGCCGAAGTGCTCGATTTTCCGACGGGCCCGTCTTGCTGTTTTGCGATGAGCAGGGATTGGGTGAAAAACTCGAGCAGTTCCTGGTGGAAGCGCGGCAAGGAGTGACGGTAGTGCGGGCAGGGGCAACTTTCCAGCGAGCCAGCGAAGGGTCCTACACCATAAATCCCGCAACAAAAGACGACTACCGCGCATTGTGGGCAGAACTTGAGGCATCCGGCAGGATGCCCAGCACCATCATGCATTTATGGTGCTACACCGGCGGTGAGGCGGAATTTTCAGATGTAGATTCTTATGCGCGCTTTCGCACCTTAGGATTCAACAGCCTGCTATTTCTCACCCAGGCCATTGCCTCCGGGCCGTCCGGACCGTCGGTGCAGATCAAGGTAGTTTCCAATCGACTCTATGAAGTGACCGGAGAGGAGATCCTCTGTCCGGCAAAGGCGATCGTGCTCGGTCCTTGCCGTATCGCTCCCCAGGAACATCTCAATATCCGATGTGCGACCATCGACATCGGAGATGGGACCATTGACCACTACGCCCGAATGCTCGTCAATGAGTTGGCCGCCGGGCCCGTGGATACTGCCATTGCCTACCGCGGCAAACATAGGTGGGTTCAGACGTTCGACCGAACAAATTTAGCGCACGTCCCCACAGAAGCCCTTCCAGTGCGGCCAGATGGAGTCTATTTGATCACCGGCGGTCTGGGTGGTGTAGGGCTGATTTTGGCTGAGCATCTGGCGAGCCTTACGCGCGTACGGTTGGTTCTGATCGGAAGGACGGGTTTGCCGGCTAGAGAACAGTGGTCAGTGTGGTTACGAAGCCATCCGGATAAAGATGCGACTTCTGCAAAGATTCGCGAGATACAGTCGATAGAAGCTCGCGGGTCACAGGTCCTCATGATCCAGGCGGACGTTGCCGACCGCGCAGGCATGCAGGCTGCATTGGAACTGGCACGCAGCCGTTTTGGAACCATCCACGGAGTGATACACGCAGCGGGCTCACGCGGCGATCGCAACACCATGGCGCGGAAAGATGCCGAAGAGGCAGCCTCCGTTCTGTCGGCAAAGGTGCTGGGGAGCATTGTGCTTGGCGAGTTGCTGCCGGAAGGCAACCTCGATTTCTTTGTGCTCTGTTCCTCCCTCAGTGTCCAGGTAGGCGGAATCGGCAGCGTGGATTATTCCGCAGCCAATGCGTTCTTGGATGCATATGCCCAGAAGTATCATTCCGCAATGGCTGTTACCTCGATCAATTGGGATGGATGGCATGAAGTCGGAATGAGTGCCAGCGGCGAAGGTCCGGACTATCTCAAAGAGAAGACCGCACGCAGTATGAAATTCGCCATGCTCCCGGAAGAGGGGATAGAAGCATTTGACAGAATTCTCGTGAGTGCTCATCCCCAGGTGATCGTTTCAACGCGCGATCTGGCAAACACGCTCCAATCAGCTGGGATCGAGTCGGTATCAAACGACACCAAAGAGCGTCTTCCGTTAGCGTCGTCGCATTCCAGACCCGCCTTATCGAGCGAGTACATTGCCCCCGGGACTTCAACCGAGGAAGTGGTTGCCGACATTTGGCGTGAGCTGTTGGGTGTCGCCAATATCGGCATTCACGACAACTTTTTTGACTTAGGTGGCTCTTCTTTGTTGGCTCCGAGTATGGTTGGTCGGGTGAATCGCGCATTCGAAGTCAACCTGCCGGTAGCAGCCTTATTTGAGAATCCCACCGTGCACCTGCTCAGCCAGAGTATCGTACGCGGAGGGGAACAGGGCCCAACTCTGACCGAGAGCCAAAGGCGCGGACAGCAGCGGAGAGAGCGCGTCAGGCGTTGACGTGCCGCCAGATCAATCGAACATGAAATGCATCGATACGACAAGTCGCTGGAGCGGCTCTGAGGTCGCGATCATCGGCATGGCCGGGCGTTTCGCCGGCGCACCGAATATCGAAGCCTTCTGGAACAACCTGCGCGATGGCGTCGAGTCTATTTCCTCGTTCGGCGACAAGCAGTTGCTGGCTTCGGGGGTCGATCCGGAAGCGCTGAAGAATCCCCGCTATGTCAAAGCAGGTTCGATCCTGGAGGGTATCGAGAACTTCGATGCCGAATTCTTCGGATTTAGCCCGCGCGCTGCCGCCGCAATGGACCCGCAGCATCGGATCTTCCTGGAATGCGTATGGGAGGCAATTGAAACCGCCGGATACGACGCGGAACGATATAAGGGCCCGATCAGCGTGTTCGCCGGTGCCAGCCTGAGCAGCTACCTGTTCAATAATCTCGGCGCCAATCTGAAAGCGTACGCGTTGAGCGGGATGTACGAGAGCTACCTACATAACGCTCCTGACTCGCTGACAACGTTGGCGGCTTACAAACTGAACTTGAAAGGAGCCTGTTACAACGTCGGGACATTTTGTTCCACTTCTCTCGTAGCGGTTCATCTTGCATGCCAGAGCCTGCTCAATTTGGAATGTGACTTGGCCATCGCCGGGGGAGTGAGAGTCGCGGTACCGCAGTACTCTGGCTACTGGTACGAGCAAGGGTCAATTGTCTCTCCTGATGGGCACTGCCGCCCGTTCGATGCCAAGGCTGAGGGCACTGTATTCGGCAATGGGGTTGCGGCCGTTGTGCTTAAACGGCTCAAGGACGCGTTGGACGATGGCGATTCCATTGATGCCGTGATTCTGGGCTCTGCAACGAATAATGACGGTGCGCTAAAAGTGAGCTACGCAGCGCCCAGTGTCGCAGGGCAAGCTGAAGTCATTGCTGAAGCGCTCGCCAATGCCAATGTCCCGCAGGAGACGATCACTTATGTTGAAGCACACGGAACCGGAACAGCTCTCGGCGATCCCATTGAAGTCGCTGCTCTTACTCGCGCCTTTCGCGAGGGTACAGGCAAATCAGGATTTTGTGCATTAGGATCCGTCAAATCAAATATCGGGCACACCGATGCTGTGTCTGGAGTATCGGGCCTGGTCAAGGCGGTTCTATCGCTGAAGCACCGGCAGATTCCACCAACACTGCACTTTCAAGCGCCCAATCCCGATATCGACTTTGCAAACAGCCCTTTCTACGTAGCATCGTCACTCCTCGATTGGAAAACTGAGAACTTTCCTCGGCGCGCGGGGGTCAGTTCATTTGGTATTGGAGGGACGAATGCTCACGTAGTGCTTCAGGAAGCTCCGATCATCCCTGTTTCGGACGCTTCGCGCGAACATCAGCTTCTGGTTTTATCTGCAAAGACCGGCTCTGCTTTGGAAGCCGCCACCAGGAACCTGGCTACATTCCTAAAGACCAATCCCGATGCGAAGATCGCGGACGCTGCATATACGCTGCAGACCGGCCGAAAGGTTTTCAACCATCGCAGATTTGTTGTCTGCCGCGGCCCTCAGGATGCCGCAGCTGCGCTGGAAGCCCCGGAGGGTCAGCGAAGGGTTACCGCTTTCCAGGAGACAACGAGCCCGGAGATCACATTCATGTTCTCTGGCCAGGGGAGCCAATATGCAGATATGGGAGCGGAGCTTTACAAGAGCGAAGGGCGATTTCGAGAGCAGGTTGACCTATGCTCGGAGATTCTGGAGCCGCATTTAGGCCTGGACATTCGAAAGCTTCTCTATCCGGCAAATGGCTCGTCTGAGACTGCCGGTGTGAGGCTGAACGAGACAGCGATCACCCAGCCGGCATTGTTCCTTACAGAATATGCTTTGGCTCAATTATGGATAGGCTGGGGCGTACGTCCAGCTAGCATGATCGGGCACAGCATTGGGGAGTATGTTGCGGCCTGCCTCTCCGGAGTATTTTCTCTGGAAGATGCTCTGGCTGTGGTTGCTGCTAGGGGACGGCTGATGCAAAGTCAGCCGAAGGGCAGCATGTTAGCCGTCACGCTGGCAGATACAGAGGTGCGCAGATTAATCAATGGAAATCATCTTTCAGTAGCGGCTGTGAACGCGCCCGCCCTGTGTTCGGTTTCTGGTACAGAACAGGAAGTTGCAAGATTTAGAGAAAAGCTTCACGAGAGAAACGTAGAATCTCGTTCGTTGCATACGTCGCATGCATTTCATTCTAGCATGATGGATCCGATTCTTGGCGAGTTTCGCGATCTATTGGATCAGGTGAAAAGGCAGCCTCCGAAGATTCCTTTTATTTCGAATGTGAGTGGAACGTGGATTACGCCGGAAGACGCGATGTCAGCCGAATATTGGGTGAGGCACTCCCGCGAGACCGTCCAGTTTTCCGCGGGAGCTCGAGAGCTCTTGAGAAAGTCAAACCAGGTGTTCCTTGAAGTAGGTCCGGGGAGAACACTGAGCACGTTCGTACGCCAGCATCAGAATGGATCGCCAAAGCAGCCGGTGCTTTCCTCCCTGCGTCACCCGCAAGAACAATCGGCAGATGAAGCTTTTATTTTGGAGACCGTGGGCAAGCTTTGGCTCGCCGGCGTTGCCATCGATTGGCCGGGATTCCATAAGGGGCAAAAGCGGCGACGAATCCCGCTTCCGACCTATCCATTTGAGCGGCGCCGTCATTGGATTGATCCCGCGGAGCCGCCACGAGGGTACTTTGCGGTGCGTTCGGCTTTGACAGGAGCACAAGAGAACGTTCCGTCGTTGGCGGATACCTCGAATAAAAACGAAGAATTATTGCTCCGCGGCGCCGCGTCGAATGGGAAGCAGCGAGACCTGCCGGATGCCCTCGAACAACAGTTGGCCGGAGTCTGGGAGAACCTGTTGGGTGTGCACCCGATCGAACCAACGAAAAACTTCTTTGATCTGGGCGGGAATTCTCTCACCGCGGTCCGGCTTTTCTCTGAAATTAGACGTTTGACCGGCAAGAGCCTGCCACTGGCCACTCTTTTCGAGGCGCCAACCATCGAGAAGCTCGCCGAGGTCCTGCGCAAGGATTCTTCGACATGGTCGTCGTTGGTGACCATACAACCCGGCGGGTCCCAATTGCCGCTTTTCTTAATTCACGGCGCGGAAGGTAATGTCCTCCTCTATCGAAAACTTGCCCAGTATCTTGAACCGAACCAGCCGGTCTATGGCTTTCAATCTAAAGGCCTGAGCGGAAGCGAAGATTTTCTTACTAGTATCGAGGAGATGGCGGCGCATTACATAAAGCATTTGTCTGTTGTGCAGCCACATGGCCCATACCGCCTCGGAGGTTATTGCCTCGGAGGAATGGTTGCCCTGGAGATGGCACGACAGCTCAAGGCAAGCGGCGAGCAGGTCGGTTTAGTGGCGCTCATTGACACGTACAACCCCGCCGCGGTGCCGCGAGGGAGTCTTTCGAGATTCCCCGGCCTGTACCTGCTGCAGGACCTTTGGTTTCATGCTGCAAATATGTGCTTTGTGGCAAGCAAGGGGCGCTGGAGATTCTTCCGGGAGAAATGGAACGTGGAAGTGGCCCGTGCTGGCGTCAGGGTTCGAGCTTTGCAACATGCCATGAAATCGAAGAATGGATCCGGCGTCAGGAGCCAGTATCCGCACATGGTTGCAAAGAGAATCAATGACGTTGCCGCGCTTCAATATATACCCAAGCCGTATTCGGGCCGGGTTGTACTTATACGGCCAAAGTGGAATTTTTGGGGACTTGACCGTTCCACCTTCGGCTGGAGCGAAGTCATAAAAGAGGGTCTCGAAGTTCGCGAAATGCCAGTCTTTCCCAAAGGACTCTTGGTCGAGCCATTTGTTCAAGGCCTCGCCCATGAACTGGAAGTCTGCCTGAAGGGCGCGCAGTAGGACTACAAGGCATTGAAAAAGATGTCTGCTGGTGACTGGATATCGCCGATGCTCACGAGTGATTTCGCTCTTTCTCAGTTGCAGCCCTTTTATTATTCGGCCGCGGCAGGACCCTCGGCACGCTTGAGAGGCAGGTAAATGAAAGTGATAACTAGAAGAAAATTGGGTTGGGCGATGGCCGTCGTCATGCTGTTCGTTTCGTCGTGTTCACTCGATCCGAATGTACGCAAGCAGAAGTACTTTCAAAGCGGGCAGCAGTATTTCGCGCAAGGGAAGTATCGCGAGGCGTTTATTCAGTTCAACAATGCCGTCAGAATTGATCCCTCCTTTGCCGATGCGCATTTTCAATTGGGCGAAACTTACCTGAAGCTGCAGCAGCAGGACAAGGCCGAGCAGGAGTTTGGCGAGGTGGTCCGGCTGCGGCCAGACGACGATCAGACGCGAATCACAATGACGAATCTGCTGGTCGCAGACCACAAATTCGACCAGGCGGAAGATCAAGTTAAGCTCCTGCTTCAGCAGCGGCCGGCCGATCCCGCCATTCACTCCCTCGATGCGGCTCTGCTGGCAGGGGAGGGAAGGATTCCCCAGGCTGTTGCCGAGACGCAGAAGACAATCGCCCTGGCTCCGGGCAGGTGGGAACCATATTTGAGTCTCGCCCTGCTGCAGATGAAGGCTGGCGACTCCGATGCCGCTGAGTCGAGTCTTAAAGAGGTGATAAAGCTCGATCCGACGGCGGTCGAGGCGCGGGTGTTGCTGGGCAACTTTTATGAGTCGCAGAATCACCTGGATGATGCAGAGCATGAGTTCCGGGAGGGAATGGCCGCCTCAGGGCAGAGCATGGAGCCGCGCGAGGCTCTGGCAAAGCTGCTCGTGTCCGAGGGCAAAAATTCCGCTGCGGAGGAGGTGCTTCTTCAGGCGACGCGCGACCTTCCCAACAATCCGGAGAGCCTTCTGGACCTTAGCAACTTCTATTTCATCACCGGCAATCTGGACAAGGCGGTTGCTCTATACGACGCACTCTATCGGGAGCGCCCCAGCGATCTGCAGCTGAAAAAGAAGTACATCCGGCTTCTCATCCAGGTGAAGCGCTTCGACGAAGCTCAGCGGCTGAACGAGGAGATTCTGCGGGTTTATCCGAGCGACGGCGACGCGCTACTTTACCGGGGCCAAATGCAGATTAGCGAAGGACACGCAGCTGATGCCGTTCAGACCTTGCAAAGGGTTATCCGCAACGCACCGGATAATAGTGAAGCGCATTACGCAATCGGGGTCGCATTCGAGAAGCAGGGCGATCTGGAGCGCGCCTGGGCCGAGTGGGCAGAGACCCTGCGCCTTGACCCCAATTCCATCGAAGCGGAGCGCTCGATCGCCAATGCGGCGCTTGCGAAGGACGACATGCGCGCGCTCGATGCCGCAGCCTCTCAGCTCATCCGGCTTGAGCCCCGTGCCGCCGAGGGGTACGCATTGCGAGCTCTCTCTCACATCAACCTGCAGCAATTTGAGGCTGCTGAGCAGGATGCCCGCGAGGCCATTGCAGTCGACCCGCGGGATGCCTTCGGCTACGTCCAATTGGGCAATCTGCGACTGAGCCAGGCGCGCGATGGCGAGGCCATCACCGCTTATCAGGATGCGCTGAAGCGCAATCCGAACTCCCTCGACGCAGTACGCGGGCTAGTGAGCGCCTATATCGCCGGGAAACAACCGGATAAGGCCGTGTCTTTAGTGAAGACACAGATTGCGGCGGCACCTGCAAACAGCGCCTTCTACGCGCTGCTGGGAGACGTGCTGTTTCACGGCACTCGAGATTTGAATGCCGCGCAGGCCGCGTTCGAGAAGTCTACAGCTCTCGATTCGCACAATTCTGCCGCCTGGATGGAACTGTGCGAGGTGCTGGCTGCGAAGGGACAGTTCAATCAGGCCATCGCGGCCGATGATCAGGCGCTGGCAGCAAACCCCGGGCGCATGGACCTTTTGATCCTGCTCGGAAATCTCGATGAATCGAATTCAGATTGGAGTCGTGCGCAACAGGCCTATCGCGATGCCCTCGCAGTCCGTCCCCGGGATCCCTTGGCTTCTCTGGGTCTCGCCCGAGTCACGCTGCAAACCGCAGGGAACCTCGATGTCGCTCTGGCGTTTGTGCAGACGGCACGTGAACAGCTTCCAGATTCTCCCGCCGTCTTTGACACCATGGGCTGGGTCTATTACCACAGGGGAGCGTATCCGCTGGCACTGGATTCTCTTCAGGAAGCTCTTCGTCTGTCGGAAGAGAAGAAGCTTCCAATCAACCCCGACATCCAGTATCACCTGGGGATGGTGTATGCAAAATTGAAGCAGCCTGCGCTGGCCCGCGAGCACCTTGAAGAGGTTCTCAAGTTCGACCCTGCCTACCTCCATGCTGGCGAGATCAGGGAGGAACTTGTGGCGCTGAAATCGTAGACGATGAATCGCGAGCTGGCGATTGGCCATCGGTCATCCCATCTCCTGAACGGTTACAGAAATTGCAACTCGGGAATCCAGTCGGACATGCTCCCACTGCGGGCGAGTTTCAGGCAATTCGGTCTAGGTTGCAAAACCTTGCATCATGATGCAAAACCGAGCAACTTTTTCAGCCTGACAGGTCACAAAAGTCAGGTTACCTAGGGTAAAACAGTTCTCTCAGATTGACGTGCCATTGCGTACTTAGGTGCCGTATTTGGAATAAGTTGCAAAAACTATCAGTCTTGACAACAAGCGAAGATTCGCAAAGAATAAGACCTACCGAATGCGGAGTCGCGCTTGCGGCCCTCCCCGCAATGTCGCTAGGCCAAAACGAATAGAACCACGGAGAGGTATTTAAATGAAAATCAGCTCGACGAGGATCGCCGTTTTAGCTGCGTTTGCGTTTCTCTGCGCGGGATTGCCCGCATTCGGCCAGGCAATAGTGAAGGTTCAGTACACTGGTACCTACTCGACCACTTGGTCTAACGTCGACGGAGACTTTGGTGCCGGAATCTACTCAGGCACCGTCAATGGCGCAGCTACCCCTGGAATTATCTGCGATGACTTCAATGACGAGATTACCTCCGGAGAAACGTGGAATGCCAAGGCGTATCAGGTGTCGACGCTTATTTCGAGCGGGAACCTCGGAAATACGCTGTTTGGAAACACGATTGGCGCTACCGGATATGCAGAAATAGCTACCTTGGTGAGTATGCTGTTCGGCGGCACGACCACATATGGCGCTATCACGGGCATCACCCAGGCTGAACTATCATCGGCAATCTGGGACATCACGACTCCAGGCGGAATCTCGGGCCTGGACTCGACGGCAACTGCGCTCGTCGCCGCTGTTGAAGCCGCTTTCAACGGCAATACATCGAAGGCCGACGCGTACCTCGCCACGTTGACCAACCTGTGGATTCTCACTCCCACTCCTCAAGGGCCGGGAGAGGCCCAGGAGATGTGGACCGAGAACTTGGCAGTCGCAGAAGGCGGCGCAGCGCTTTTGTATCTCCTTCTGGCGGGGCTCTTCTGCTCCTGGACTTTCTTCATCCGCAACCGGGATCGAATCCGCACCTAAGGCAGTTGAGCGGAAACTATCGTAAGCGGCGACGAACCACGATCATCAGGTTTGTGTCTGAGGGTCGACCCTGGACCGGTGTCGCCAGCTTGCGTTAGACGAAAGATGCACACTGAAGTTTCATTTTCCTCTGCGTCTGCCGAGGGCAGTGCGCCGCTGGCTTGAGGCTGAGAAAGCGCGGCAGGCTGGGCTAACTCAGTATGTTTGTAATGAGCATTTTCGATCTGGAATGCGCGCCATTTCCAACTTAGTCAAAATTCCCGACTCTTTTCGTGCACCGCGGATCCCTGCGACGACCCGCTCCAAAACGTAACGCGTTTCAAGAGTGATCTCGTTTGATGGGAAGCGGGTCTGCTCCAACTTCGCATTAGTTGAACGTCTCTTCCTTTGCCCCGCTCCTTCGAAAAACGCCTAGTGGCTAAATATTCTCTCCATTCCTGACGATCTGATGGGGATCACCTCAATGGAAAATCAAGTTGCAACGGCGCGGCTGCTCGTTGTCAGCCGCGACTCCGAAGTTTTGCGTGCGATCTGGTCGGTAGCCGAGTCCAATCTCTGGCAGCTCATCGTTGCTTCGAGCGCCTGGGATGCGATGGAGAGGCTGCAGTCCGATTTGGCAGTGGATGTGCTCATGATCGATTTGCCTGCGGAGGATCCAGATGGATTCCGCTGCTTGCGATGGTTGCGCCAGCTGCGATCAGCATTGCCGATTCTGGTGATTGATCGCGCGAAGCAGGCGAGCGCGAAATTGCATTCGATTCGAATCGACTCGGAAGATTACCTGGTTGCGCCACTTGCTGTATCTCAACTTGAGATTGCCGTGGTGCGCAGTATTGCTTCGACGCGCGATGGCTCGGTGATTGACACTGCTGCAAACGGCCCTGAGCAGCCTGGAAATGGGTTACTCTTTATCGGCGCCAGCCCGAAGATGCACTGGATAACGGCGCAGGTGGCATTGCTCGCCGGAGCTGACTTGCCGGTAGTCATTTCAGGCGAACCAGGTTCCGGACGGGGCATGGTTGCACGATTGCTGCATCAGTTGTCGGCCCGCTCCGGGGCCGCATTTGCGAAAGTAGATTGCGCCAACCTGTCAGATGAGCTACTGGAGCGAGAGATCTTCGGGTGCGAAGCGACTCGTGGCGTAGGGACCGCGGGAACTGGGCGCGGCAAGCTCGAATTGAGCGCAGGCGGAACGCTTTTCCTGGACGAGATCGAAGAGATGCCATTGCGGTTGCAGTCAAAGTTAGCAGCCGTGATGGAGAGTGGCCGGCTCATCCGGGCACGAGGTTCCCAAGCCCTAAACATCGATGTCCGCGTGGTTGCGGCAAGTTCCGTGCCCATCGATCGCGCCGTCTCCGAACGCAGGATGGTCCCAGAGCTCTCCCGCCAATTCAGCGCCCGTGAGGTTCGAGTGCCGCCCCTGAGGGAAAGGAAAGAAGAACTCCCGTTGCTGGCGCGGCATTATATGCACCAACTTTCTAAGCAATTTGGTCTCCCCCCGAAGGAGTTTTCCGCTGCGACCGAAGAGGAGTGGCAGTCGTATCAATGGCCAGGGAATCTTCGGGAATTGAAGCAGTTGGTGAAGCGATTCCTGATCGTGGACGAAACCGCCAGGGAGGCGAAAAAGATCCCAACCTCTAAGGCGGACGAAGTGTTGACAACTGTCCAACTCGCAGCGTCCAGAGCGAATTCACTGGTTGCACCGATTCGCCGGCCCGAAACTGATATCGGCGGCTTCAAGTCGCTGGGATCGATGGTTCGCAGCGTGCGAGAAGAGGCGGAGCGAGCCGCGATTGCCGCAGCACTTGAATCGACGGGCTGGAATCGAAAGGCAGCCGCTCGATTGCTCAAAGTGAGCTATCGGTCAATCCTCTACAAAATCGAGCAATATCAGATGAACACGCCGAATCGGGCCACAACGTCGGCGCCCGGGCGGTTCGTCCCCCCCAATGCCGACGTCTGCGTCGGCGATCAAGAAGAAAGATTGGGCGTAATGCTCCCCGGCCTGGCCCGGAGCACGTCGTAAAGTTAGTGTCGGAGCACTGTTTCTGTTGTTTCCTTGTTCGCTAAGGTTGTATGGGCCTTGGTCAAGTGATATTTGTAAAGGTTGCCTTTCATGCACGTCTTTATCTTAGATCCCATTCTGGACTCTCGGTGGGATGATTTCGTCGCCGCCCATCCTGGGGCTTCAGTATTTCATCACACGGGCTGGCTCAAGGCACTGGCAAGCACCTATGGCTATCGCTCGACGGTAGTGACGAGCGCGCGTCCTGGTAGCCCTTTGACCGACGGGGTCGCCTTCTGCGAAGTCAACAGTTGGGTCACGGGAAGGCGGTTGGTGTCGGTTCCGTTCGCTGACCACGCCGAGCCGCTGTTGAGTGACCCGGCTCAGATTCCTGAGTTCCACGAGTGGATTCGAGCCGAATGGGATCACCGGCATTGGAGATATATCGAGCTTAGGCCGCTGTCCGGAGACTTTCAAGCTAACGGCCGCGTGCAGGTCAGCCAGTCTTTTTGGTTCCATACCCTAGATTTGTCGCCTCCGATCGAGACGATATTCCATCGATGTCATAGAAGCTGCATTCAACGCCGCATCATGCATGCGAAACATCAAGGCCTCTCGTATGAGAAGGGGTCCTCCGGCGAGATTCTGAATGCCTTCTATCGGCTTCTCGTAATGACCAGGAGACGTCACAATCTTCTACCGCAGCCTCTTTCCTGGTTTCGCAATTTGCTGCACTTCATGGGTCCAGACGCAGAAATCCGCCTTCTCCGTAAAGGCGATACTGCCATCGCGGCGATCTTGACCCTGCAACATCGCGGGACGGTTGTTTTCAAATACGGAGCCTCGGATCAAAGATTCCATCATCTCGGTGGCATGCCACTACTCTTTTGGACGTTAATCGAGGAAAGCAGGGCAGAGGGAGCGGATCAAATCGATCTGGGCCGGAGTGGACTTGACAACCTCAACCTCGCGCGATTCAAAGACCGCCTCGGTACTCAAAGTAAGCAGATTAGCTATCTTCGCTATATGGAAGATCGGCAGGACCCGACCACGTCGGCGACGTTCTCGCCGGCAATTCGGGCGTTGTCATCGAGATTACCAGGGGCACTCTCAACCAGGGCGAGTGTGCTGATTTATCGACATTTCGGGTAACGCGGTGACTCGCGTCAGGATGAAAGCGCCAATTTGCACTTGCGATTGGCTTCAGGTCTCGGCTTCATGGCACTAGGGTCGATATATATAGACAATCTCCGCTCCTGAATGACCGAAACCACTTGCCACCTTCGATTCCTCAAGATGCAGAGCTTTGTCTATATGCGCTTCTGTTCCGCTCATCTGGGATGTTGTGAGTAATGCAGGGGTCAGTTGGAAGCCGCATCAAAGCGCCCTTATGAACACCGGACTAACCCACTCCGTGAATGATCAAACTGCAGAATGAGCAGGTAATCCGCTTCTACCGAAACGCGATATTCATTTGGAAGCAAACGGGCTACATCCCGGTTCTGGCTTTGAAGGCCAAGAATCACGATTGCGCAAGGTGGCGGCGAACGCCATTTCGACTCGCCTAACAGCGGAGAGAAACTACCCGTACTGCGAACGAAACTGGTTGTAAACATACGTGGATTCCGGTCCAGCCAATCGCGATCGAGCCGTAAGTATTGGGCAAAATACATCAGTGGTTCGTGAACCGGCAACAATCTTTCGCCGGTGGTTGCGATAGGAGCAAGCGGCTCGAAGGGGTTCCAGGTGATGTCCCGGAAACCCGGGTCCAGATTTGCTTGGGACATCACTTGGTAGGTCTCCACAAGCTCTTTCGAAATTCGCGCTGTGTACCAGAGATGAAAGGCAAGCACCAATACAGCGGCAGATGTAATTCCGGCACTGAAAGCACGGTGCGGATGGAGGACCGGAGCCAGGCTCGCTAAGACAAGAACAAATGCAGGCAAAAGGAAGCGGTAGTTGAAATCGAAAACCCCCGTGAAGGCTTGAAAGGGGAATACA
>Ga0335078_10005816_pt1 | contig 18239 bp, 16 predicted proteins | sample Lox_Sample_32_FD_206711 | JGI IMG/M metagenome (GOLD analysis project Ga0335078, IMG submission 206711) | Soil microbial communities from Loxahatchee National Wildlife Refuge, Florida, United States - Lox_Sample_3.2 | ecosystem: Environmental > Terrestrial > Soil > Wetlands | place: USA... | reverse complement strand
CGCCGACCTGTTCATGGCCTCGCTCACCATTCATATGCTGCGGGTGTTCTTCACCGGCGCCTACCGCAAGCCCCGCGAGGTCAACTGGCTGATCGGGATCGTGCTGTTCTCACTCGGGCTGATCGAGGGGCTGTTCGGCTACTCGCTGCCTGACGACCAGCTGTCCGGAGCGGGGCTGCGGATCTTCGAGGGCGTCCTGCAGGGCATCCCGATCGTCGGCACCTACCTGGCGTACTTCCTGTTCGGCGGGCCGTTCCCCGGTCACGACATCGTGCCGCGGATGTACATCATCCACGTGCTGCTGATCCCCGGCATCCTGCTGGCGCTGATCACCGCGCACCTGTTCATCATGTTCCACCAGAAGCACACCCAGATGCCGGGCAAGGGGAACACCGAGAAGAACGTGACCGGCCAGCCGTTCTACCCGTACTTCCTGGCCAAGGGCGGCGCGTGGTTCTTCTTCATCTTCGCCGCGCTCACGCTGCTCTCCACCTTCGCCACGATCAACCCCATCTGGCTGTACGGGCCGTACTCTCCGGTGGCCATCTCGTCCGCCTCCCAGCCCGACTGGTACATGGGCATCCTGGAGGGCGCGCTGCGGATGATGCCCGCCTGGGAGATCAACTTCCTCGGGCATACGCTCTCGATGAGCGTGCTCATCCCGTTCGCGCTGCCGCTCACCGTGATCCTGGGCGGCGCGACGTTCTGGCCGTTCTTCGAGCAGTGGGCCACCGGGGACAAGTCGTACCACAACATCAACGACCGGCCGCGGAACGCCCCCGTCCGGACCGGCGTCGGCATCGCCACCGTGGTGTTCTACGGCATCTTGTGGGCCGAGGGCGCCAACGACGTCATCGCCGACAAGCTGCAGATCCCGCTGTACACGATCACCTGGATCGCGCGCATCTCGATCATCATCGTGCCGCCGATCGCGTTCTTCGTCACCCGGCGCGTCTGCCTGGGCCTGCAGCGTAAGGACCGGGAGGAGCTGCTGCACGGCTACGAGTCGGGCATCATCAGGCAGCTGCCGCACGGCGAGTTCATCGAGGTGCACCAGCCGGTGAACGAGGAACGCCGGGCGGTGATCGAGGCCAAGAAGGTGCCCGCGCTGCTGCCCGCGCCCGGCGCCGAGGACGAGAACGGCGTGCCGGCTCCCGGATCGCGCGGGGCCTTCGGCTGGGCCAAGGGCGTCGCCAACCGCGCCTTCGCCGAGTCCATCGCGGTCGAGGCCGACGGGCACGGCAACGGCCACCACGGCAACGGGCACGGTCCCGGCGAGGTCGGCGAGGCCGGCGAGGAGCACGAGGCGGTCGGCGCGCCGGGCTCTGCCGCCGAGCTCCCCCGCGGAGAGGACGAGTCCTAGAGTCTCAGCCAGCCGTCGCGGGAAGCCCCAGGAGCCTGCTCCTGGGGCTTCCCGCTCATCGGGCTCGCCTGCCTGGTCAGGCGGGCTCGCCCTTGAGGGTGAACGACGACAGGAGGTTCACCGCCAGGGCGAGGGCGGCGGCCGTGACGATGGCGCCCATGATCACGGACGTCAGCACGGTCAGCCCGGCCTGCAGCGCCGAGTCGCTGGCGAACCCGTTGGCGATGCCGAGGCCGTAGTGGCTCACCGACAGCAGCCGCACCCCGCTGACGAAGTTGGCCAGCAGCACCTCCCAGACCAGCACGTACAGCAAGCCGACCGCGATGGCCCGGGTGGTCGCCACGGAGAGCATGAGGAAGACCGCGTTGTAGATCACGCAGCAGGCCAGCGCCCCGACGAACAGGCCGATGGCGAGCTTGCTCCCGCTGATCGCGACCGGGCCGGCGAAGGTTCCGGGGGATCCAGTGGTCCCGGCCGGGGCGGTCGGCGGGGCGGTCCCCCCGCCCGCGATCAGGGCCGCGATGAGCTCGGGGACCGCGGCGAAGAGCATGGTCAGCCCGGTGGCGACGAGGAACTTGGTCACCACCACCGAGGACCGGCGCACCGGCGTGGCCAGCAAGTGGACGATGCTGCCGTCGTCGATCTCGGCGCCGAGCACGCTGGTGCCGATGATCAGCGCGGTGAGCGGCAGCAGCACCGAGAACCCGAACGTGCCCAGGACGTGCGACGGCCAGGGCCGCATCGGCGCGCGCGAGGCCTTGAGCGCGACGGTGAACAAGATCAGGATCGCGGCGGGGAGCGCGAACAGCAGCGCTCGCTTGCGGCTCAGCGTCGCGCGCACGGTGATCCACGCCACCGTGGGGTTGAACAGACCGGACATGCTGCTCCTTCAGCTCCTTCAGCTTCAGCTGGCGACGAGGTAGGCGAAGACGCTTTCCAGGGACTCATCGGCGGGCAGCACCTCGCGCAGCCGGATGCTGTGGTCACGGGCCAGCACCGCGATGTCCCGGCAGAACGCGCCATAGTCCGAGGTCCGCACCTGCAACCCGTTGCGGGTCAATTCCACCGCCCTGACGGCGGGCCGGCCGATCAGGATGCCGCCGAGCAGGCGGTCGTCGGACGAGCGCACGGTGAACACGTGCGGCCTGCTCGTCATCAGCCGCCGGATGGCGCGGAAGTCGCCGGAGGCGGCCAGGCGGCCCGCCACCACCACCTGGATGGTGCCGGACAGCCGCTCGACCTCCTCCAGGATGTGCGAGCTGAACACGATCGTCCGCCCCTCGCTGCCGAGCTTGTCGAGCAGCTCCATCATGTGCAGCCGCTGGCGCGGGTCCATCCCGTTGAACGGCTCGTCGAGCAGCAGGATCTCCGGGTCGTGGACGAGCGCGGCGGCCACCTTGATCCGCTGGCGCATGCCCTTGGAGTAGGTGGCGATCTTGCGGTCCGCCGCGTCGGCCATGTCCAGCGTGGCGATCGCCCGGGCCGCCGCGGCGGCCGGGTCAGGGAGCTCGTGCAGCCTGGCGGTGGCCGTGACGAACTGCTCGCCGGTCAGGAAGGCGTACACCGAGTCCCGTTCGGGCACCAGGCCGACCCGGCGGTACACGGCCGGGTTGCGCCAGCTCGGCGCGGCCTCGCCGGTCCCGCCCGGGCCGGTGATGGTGAGCTCGCCGCGGGACGGCGGCAGGAAGCCGGCGATCATGTGCATGATCGTCGACTTGCCCGCGCCGTTCGGCCCGAGCAGGCCAGTCACCCCGGGCCCGATAGACATGGTGATGTCGTTGACCGCCACCACGTTGCCGTACCAGCGTGATACGTTGCGCAGTTCGATGGTCACGACTGGCTCACCTTCCGGTATCTCGCGGCCAGGCCCCCGAGGCAGGCCGCGAGCAGTGCCACCGCCAGGACCCCGTAGAGCGGCCCGTAGCGGCCTGGATCGGCGACGAAACCCGTTTGCGCGCTGCCGCCCAGCCAGACGCGCACCCCGTCGATGATGGTGAACGGGCTGAAGAGCCCGGCGATCCGTGCCCCCGTGGCCGTGGCCGACTGCCCTCCCTCGGCCTGGATCAGCAGCAGGGCCACGAAGAACGTGAGGATGCAGGCGATCGCGACGATCCCGGTCGAGTACGCGCGCCGCCCGGTCAGGGAGGCCAGGACCAGGCCGATCGCCGCGAACAGCGCCGCGTACATCAGGCCGACGCCGAGCCCGGGGATCAAGGCCCTGGTCTCGTGCCAGATGGCCGAGCCGCCCTTGGCCGAGGCGATCGTGCCCACGTACAGGATGAGCAGCGGCACCTCGATCAGGATCAGCAGGGCGCCGGTCATCGCGAGGTACTTGGCCAGCGGGTAGTCGCTGCGCCGCAGCGGCCGGCAGAAGTACAGCGGCAGGACCCGGCTGCGCAGGTCCCTGGAGACGAGTTCGGGGGCCTGGGCGGCGATGAAGACGATGACCACGGCGGCCCGCAGGTTCGGCACGTAGACGTCGTAGCCGAACAGCCGCTGGTTGCCGCGGGCCACCGCGAACGCGTTCACCAGCGCGGGCAGGCACATCGCGATGAACGCGAGCGCCGGGATGATCTTGCCCTTGACGCCCCGGCCGATGCCGAACGCGGAACGGAAGCTGTGCCAGGTCAGCGCCCTGACGATCTGCGCTCGGCCCTGCCGGGGGCCGTCGTAGCCGCGATAGCCGAGGTCATGGATGACCCCGGTGGCCGACGCGGAAAGGGCTGGCTCAGGCATGCGGCACCTCCTGTCCGTCCCGTTCGTCGCGGAACAGCTCCTCGACCTGGTGCCGCCGTTGCTCGAGCCGGCACAGCGGCAGGGCGAGCGCCGCCACGCAGTCGCGCACCACGTCGTAGGTGTCGTCGCCGCCCAGCGGCACCAGCAGGGTCCGGCCCTGGGCCTGGGGGGTGGCGGGCAGGCCGCGGGCGGCCAGCGCCGCCTGCAGCTGGACGAGGCCCTCCTCGACCTCGACCGCGAGGACCTGGCTCGCCTGGGTGAAGCTGGTGATGGAATCGGCGCGCAGCAGCCGTCCGCTGTCGATGGCGACCAGGTGGTCGCAGATCCGCTCGATCTCGCCGAGCAGGTGAGAGGCGACGACGATGGAGATGCCGAACTCCGTCCCGATCCTGCCGATCAGCTCCAGCATGGCGGTACGCCCGGCCGGGTCGAGCCCGTTGGTCGGCTCGTCGAGCAGCAGTAGCCGGGGCGCGCCGACCAGGGCCTGGGCCAGCTTCACGCGCTGCTTCATGCCGGTGGAGTAGGTGCCGATCAGCCGGTACCGCTCCTCGTGCAGGCCGACGTGCCGCAGCGACTCCGCGGCGCGTTCCTTGGCTACCGTCGGCGGCAGCCCGGAGATCCGGCCCAGGTGAGTCACGAACTCGGTCGCGGTCACGTCGGGCGGAAGGCAGTCGTGCTCCGGCATGTAGCCGAGCAGGGTCCTGATCGTCTCACCGCTGGTCTCGCAATCGCGGCCGAGCACCTTGGCCTGGCCGTTGGTCGGCGGGATGAGGCCAAGCAGGATCTTTATCAACGTGGACTTGCCCGCGCCGTTCGCGCCGACCAGCCCGGTGACGCCGGGCGCGACCGAGACGGTGAGGCCGTCAAGCGCGGTCACGTCGCCCGGGTACACCTTGGTCAGCGCCGTGGTCTCGATGACGGCTGGGGCCTGGTTGGATGGCATGTGCATTACCGTGCCAGCACGGGCGCCTGCGGTCATCGGCCGCCAGGGTGAAACTCACCCGGCCCTCGCGCCATCGCCCGGGCCCGGGCTACCGCGGGGCGTACGCCTGCAGGATGACGCCCCGGCGGGCGATGGCGGTTACGGTAGTCTCGTGCGCACCATCTCGGAGGTTCCGGCCTCGCGTCAGCGGCCGCCGCTGACCAAACGGCTCAGCCCCCGGCACTGGGCCGCGCTCGACTACGCGGTCGGCGCGGTGTTCGGGCTGATCCTCCTCGCGACCCTCAGGCACGGCGTGGTGACGGCCATCGAGAGCCCGTACGGCATCGTGCCGAACCGCCTGTTCTCGCTGACCTGGCCGCTCGCCGTATTCCTGATCATGGTGGCGGTCGTGGCGGTGGGCATGCGCCGCCGCCACCCGGCGTTCATGCTCGGCGTGCTGCTGGCCGGCTCGGTCATCGTGACCACGCTGATCGGCCCGAAGAACGGCGCCCTGACCTACTTCCTGCCCGTCGCCTACGTGCTCTACCTGGTCGCGGCGACCTACGAGCACCGGCAGGCCGCGGTGCGCGTGCTCATCGCGGTGTTCGCCACCCTGCTGGCCGATGCGGCGCTCATGCACCTGACCGGGGGCGGGTTCGTCCCGAGCGGCGGGCTGGTCTCCGCCGCGCTGTGCATCATCATCGCCTGGTTCACCGGGTATATCGTGCGCCAGCGGCGCCGGTACGCGGTCCGGCTGCAGGAGGAGGCGGCCAGCAAGGCGGTCGCCGAGGAGCGGCTGCGCATCGCCAGGGAACTGCACGACGTGGTCGCGCACAGCATGAGCGTCATCGCGGTCCAGGCGGGCTACGGCCAGTACGTCATCGACACCCAGCCCGCCGACGCGCGCAACGCCCTGGGCGCCATCCAGGCCACCAGCCGGGAGGCCCTGGACGAGATGCGCCGGATGCTCGGAGCCCTCCGCCAGGCGGACGAGACCGACCAGCGCGACGCGAACCCGCCTGCCGCGCGGGACGCGGCCGACGACGCGCCTGCGGCGCCGGCGGGCAGTGCACCGCTGTTCCCGGCGCCCGGGCTGGCCGACCTGGACCGGCTGCTCTCGCGCACCGCGAGCGCGGGCGTCCGGGTGGACGTGACGCGCTGCGGGCAGCCCAGGGAACTGCCCGCGAGCATCGACCTGTCGGCCTACCGGATCATCCAGGAAGCGCTGACCAACGTGGTCAAGCACGCCCGCACGAGCTCGTGCCAGGTGCTGATCGGCTACGGCCACGACGAGCTGATCCTCGAGGTGACGGACAACGGCGCGGGCCTGCCCGAGATGGCCGGCGCCGGGATATCGCACCACGGGAGCACCATGGCCCTCGGCGGCGGACCGGCCGGCGGCGAGCCGGCGGCGCTCGCCCTGCCCAGCTGGAACGCGGACGGCGACGGCCTCACGGGCGGCAGCGTCACCGGCGGCAGCGTCATCAGCGGCAGCGTCATCAGCGGCAGCGGGCACGGCATCATCGGGATGCGCGAGCGGGTGAACCTGCTCGGCGGCGAGTTCAGCGCCGGGCCGCTCCCTGGCTACGGCTTCCAGGTCAGCGCGCACATCCCGCTGCCTCCGGGAAGTGCCTAGTGCCACTGGGCATCCCGGCATGACCCTGCGGGTGGTGGTCGCCGACGACCAGGCCCTGGTCCGGGTGGGGTTCTGCGGGATCATCGCGGCCACGCCGGGCTTCGCGGTGGTCGGCGAGGCGGGCAACGGCGTGGAGGCGGTCGAGGCCGCCCAGCGGGCCAAGCCCGACGTCATCTTGATGGACGTGCGGATGCCGGTCATGGACGGCATCGAGGCGACCAGGCGGATCACCGAGAGCACCGACGTCCGCGCCCTCATCCTGACCACCTTCGACCTGGACGAGTACGTGTTCGCCGCGCTGCGGGCCGGGGCCAGCGGCTTCCTGCTCAAGGACACGCTGCCCGCCGACCTGCTCACCGCCATCCGGGTAGTGGCGGCCGGCGACGCGCTGCTGGCGCCGAGCGTCACCCGCCGGCTGATCGGCGAGTTCGCCCGGATCGGGCCCGGCGGCGGGCCCGCTGAGCCCGCCACGGGAGCCCCGCAGGCCGGGCCGGGCGGCGGCAGCCCGCCCGGCCCGGCCTGGGACCGGCTTCAGCGGGTGCTGACCGACCGCGAGCTCGAGGTGCTCACGATGGTCGCCCGCGGCATGTCCAACGCGGAGATCGCCGAGGAGCTGACGATCAGCCCGGCCACGGCCAAGACCCACGTGGCGCATCTGCTGACCAAGCTCGACGCCAGGGACCGCATCCAGCTGGTTATCCTGGCCTACCAGTCCGGGCTCTGTGACCCAGGGGGGACGCCCCCCCTGGAACCCCCCGCAGGCCCGCTGCGGTCCTCACCGTAGTATCGCGCGGCTGGGTGGCTCTGCTTTCTCCCCCAGACCCACCCTGGGTCCCCCGCAGGCCGCGAGATCAGTGGGAGAAGTTGCCCCGGTAGTACTCGAAGACGAAGCCGATGATGGCGAACATGGTGAGCATCAGCCCGATCAGGAAGAGCCACCAGCCGATCGCGAAGCCGAGGGCGGCGAAGGCGCAGGCGAGCCCGACGAACAGCGGCCACCAGCTGTGCGGGCTGAAGAACCCCACCTCGCCGGTGCCCTGCGCGATCTCGCCGAGGTTGTCGTCTTCCGGGCGCTTGGGCAGGCGGCGGCCGGTGAACAGGCAGTAGAAGCCGGTGAGCACGGCGAGCCCGACGGCGAGCGCGAGCGCGGTGGTCCCGGTCGGCTCCTTGGAGACGTACCAGTACACGATGTCGACGCCGGCGAAAAAGATCCCGCAGCCGAGGAACAACCAGCCTTCGACCTTCATATCAGCTACCCCTATTTCCGCGCGCTTTCGATGGCCGGGATCTTCTGCTCGATCCCGTGCGACTCCCGGCCCCACTTGATCTGCGGGTAGTGCGCCTCGAAGGCGGGCCGCTCGGACCGGATCCGCGGGATGCGGTAGAAGTTGTGCCGCGGCGGCGGGCAGGACGTCGCCCATTCGAGCGAGCTGGCGTAGCCCCACGGGTCTTCCTCGGTCACCCGCACCCCGTGCCGCCAGGTGACGTAGACGTTCCAGAAGAACATGAGTATGGACAGGGCCAGGATCCACGACCCTACGGTCGAGATGACATTGAGGGTGGTCACGTTTCCGGGTAGGAGGGGGTAATTAGCGGTGCGCCGCACCTGCCCCTCGACGCCCGCCCAGTGCTGGACCAGGAACGTCATGTTGAAGCCGATGAACATGAGCCAGAACTGGATCTTGCCGAGCCGGCTGTTCAGCATCTTGCCGGTCATCTTCGGCCACCAGAAGTAGAAGCCGGCGAACATCTCGAACAGCACCGTGCCGGCCAGCACGTAGTGGAAGTGCGCCACCACGAAATAGGAGTCGGACACGGCGAAGTCGAGCGGCGGGGAGGCCAGGATGATGCCGGTGATCCCGCCGAAGACGAACGTGATCAGGAAGCCGACGGTATACAGCATCGGCGGCTCGAAGGTCAGCTGCCCCTTCCACATGGTGCCGATCCAGTTGAAGTACTTCACCCCGGTCGGCACCGCGATGAGGAACGTCATGAACGAGAAGAACGGCAGCAGCACCGCGCCGGTGGTGAACATGTGGTGCGCCCAGACGGTCATCGACAGGCCCGCGATCGCGATCGTCGCAGCGATCAGCGTCTTGTAGCCGAACAGCGGCTTGCGGCTGAACACCGGGATGATCTCGGTCGCGATGCCGAAGAAGGGCAGCGCCAGGATGTAGACCTCGGGATGGCCGAAGAACCAGAACAGGTTCTGCCACAAGATCGCGCCGCCGCTGGAGGCGTCGAAGACGTGCGAGCCGAGCCGCCGGTCGATCTCGAGCACGAGCAGCGCCGCGGCCAGCGGCGGGAACGCCATGATGACCAGCATCGAGGTGAGCAGCGCGTTCCAGGTGAACATCGGCATCCGGAACATCGTCATGCCCGGCGCGCGCATGCAGAAGATCGTGGTGATGAAGTTGACCCCGGACAAGATGGTGCCCATGCCGGACAAGACCAGGCCCATGATCCACATGTCGGCGCCGATGCCCGGCGAGTAGATGGCGCTGTTCAGCGGGGCGTAGGCGTACCAGCCGAACGACGCCGAACCGCCCGGGGACAGGAAGCTGGCCAGCAGGATCAGCCCGCCGAACGTGAACATGTAGTAGCTCAGCAGGTTGAGCCGCGGAAACGCCACGTCGGGCGCGCCGATCTGCAGCGGGAGCAGCTCGTTGGCGAACCCGACGAACAGCGGGGTGGCGAACAGCAGCAGCATGAGAATGCCGTGCATGGTGAACAGCTCGTTGTACTGCTGGTCGGACACGACGTGCTGATCCGGCCCCAGGAGCTGGATCCGGATCAGGAGCGCCATCACCCCGGCGCAGCAGAAGAAGAAGAACGAGGTGATCAGGTACAGGTGCCCGATGATCTTGTGGTCGGTGGAGGACAGCCAGTCGGCGAGGATGGAGCCCTTGCGCTCGGTCTTCGGCGTCTCGTAGACGCGAACCGGCTGTTCGATCGTGCTCACTGCGCTTCCTCCCGATGTTCGCTCCGTCCGGATGCCCTTCGGGCCACCGGCCGCTCGCACGGGCTGTGCTGCCACGGGGGGACGACCCCCCTGGCACCCCCCGCAGGAAGGCCCATGCTCGCTAGCCGGTACAGGGAAGGGGTTATGGGGAGGTGGGCGGGGCTCACTGGGTGCTCCCGGATGAACTCTGCGCCGCCTGCTGCGCGGCCATGTACGCCTGGAACTGCTGCGGGGTCACGACCTTCAGCGTAAACAGCATCTTGCTGTGGTAAAGGCCGCACAGTTCGCTGCAGTGCCCGATGAAGGTCCCTGTCTGCGTGGCGGTGATCGTGAAGTGGTTCGGGTGGCCGGGGATGACGTCACGCTTGAACAGGAACTCGGGCACCCAGAACGCGTGGATGACGTCTTGGGAGGTCAGGTTGAACTGGACCGTCTCCCCGGCCGGGATCTCGAGCACCGGCAGCGGCCCCTCGCCGAACATGTTCCCGGTGTTGGTCACGTGGTACTGCGGGTAGTTGAACTGCCAGCTCCACTGGAACCCGAGCACGTTCACCGTGACGGCGGGATTCTTCGGCAGCTCGTTGATGTAGTTCTCGTCCTTGGCGGTGAAGTAGAACAGCACCGCGATCAGCACGAACGGTATCGCCGTGTACGTGATCTCGATCGGCATGTTGTAGCGCGCCTGCGGGGGCAGCCGGTCACCGCGCTTGCGGTGGAAGATCACCGCCCACAGGACCAGCCCCCAGATCATCGCGCAGACCGCGAAGCCCGCGATCCAGGATCCCTGCCAGAGCGTGAGGGTCGTCTTGCCCTGCTCGGTGATCGGGTTGGGGAAGCCAAGCCGGGTGAACGTATCGTTCGTGCAGCCGGTGAGGCCGAGGACCAAGAAGGTAAACGCGACCGTCATGCCAGTCGCGCGCGCGACGCGCACCCGGCCCGGACGGGGCTTTCTGCAGCCCTGTTCGGCGTTATCGGTAGTCAAGGCGAGGGCCTTCCTCGGTTCTGCTACAACGTGTCGTGCAAACAGTATCGCGCACCGCCTGCGAGCCTTCTAGGACCCCACATGTTTACGCCATCTTTGCGCGCCGGTGCGCGTACCAGGAGCGGGGGCGGGCATCATGGAGAGCGTGAGGGTGTGCTCATGAGGCGAGCGGGGGACAGGGCATGACCGGGCGCCGGGCCCGCCTGTTCGGGCGCGACCCCGCGGCGGCCCAGGCAGCTGCTGGCCAGGCGGCGCCTGGCCAGGCGGCGGCCACCCAGGCAGCTGCTGGCCAGGCGGCGGCCACCCAGGCGGGCCAGCAGGCCGCCGACGCCACTTCTGTTCCGTTTACCGAGGCCGAACGGGCCGCGGTTCCTGCCTCGGTTCCGGTGGCTGCCCTGACCATCGACGCCCTGGGACGCAAGTGCCCGATTCCCATCATCATGCTCGCGGAGCAGATCAGGGACGTCCCGCTGGGGGCGGTGGTGGCGGTGCTCGCCGATGACCCGGCGGCCTACACCGACATACCGTCGTGGTGCGTGATGAAGGCCCACGAGTTCGCCGGGCACCAGGAGCTGCCGGCCGGCGGCTGGGCCCTGTATATACGCCGCTGCCTGTGACCCTCAGGTCGGCTTGAAGCGGCTGGTGAAGCGCGGGTCGTCGTCCCACCACAGCTTGGCCTCCCCGGGGGCGCCGGCCGGCTCCTCCCCGGCCCCTCCCCGGGCGGACGCGGCCGCCTCGAGCTCAGCGTCCCTGGCGTCGAGCTGGGCGTCGATCTTCGCGGCGTCGGACTCGTCCTCGCGCATCAGCTGGATCAGCTGCGCGGCCAGGAACGGCAGGCCCACCAGGTCGCCGAGGATCCAGAGCACTCCCCCGCCGATGACCTGGTCCGCCTGCAGGGAGGGTCCCCAGGGCCGCCCCAGCGCGTGGTAGTAGGCCCCGCCGATGAGGGTCTGGCTGGCGATGACGGCGATGCCGAGGACCGCGTCGCCGATCACCTCGCCGCCGGTGATCCACATCGAGACCGCGTAGGAGTACTCCTTGGGCACCGGGTCGACCCGCAGCAGGGTCCAGAAGAACACGAAGCCCGGCGCCATCAGCGCCAGGTACGTCAGCTCCCGGACGGTGGCGCTGGAGAACACCGCCGTGTACCAGGACGTGAAGTACATGGCGAAGGGCACGCCCACCAGCGCGAACGTGGTGATCGCGGGGAAGGTGAGGACCCGGGCCGGGCGGGAGCGGATCGTCGCCTCGACGCGCGCGCCCGCCCGCGGGAACACCGCGACGGCGAGCGAGATCGGGCGTCCGAGCGCGAGGAACAGCGGCACCACCAGGACGAGCAGCACGGTCTGCACGGCCCGGACCCAGAACAGCACCGGCTGGTAGACGCCCACGAAGGACATCGTGGCGATGACCAGGAAGCCCAGGCCGAGGCCGAGGAACCAGATCCGCCGCGCCACCGGCCAGTTCCGCTGCCTGCGCGCGGCCACGAGGTAGCCGGCGCCGAGGATCAGCACCAGCGCCAGCATCCACGGGTCGAGCATCCACTCGGTGAACGCCCGGGCCAGCGTCAGCTCGGGCGGCCCCTGATAGCCGGACGCGGCGGCCCGGGTCAGCTCGGCCAGCCCGCCAGACGCCACCGCGGTTCCCATGCCAGCCACGCTACCGCCGCCGGGGGCGCCGGCAGCGGCCGGGTGGCGGCGCCCGGGCGGCGGGTCACAACTTAGTTGCTAAAACAAATAGATCTGGATCCACATAATCCGACACTTGTTGACAAACCGACCGATAAGCCCCAAACCATGTCTTGCGCGATCAGCAATTCGGGCGTACCGCTTGGAGGGGGCGATTAGGCCTGGTATCCCCCATGTCTGATCAATCCCCATCACATGGACACAAAGGAGCGGAACTAGTGTCATCAGTGAACAGACATCTGCGGTTCGTGCTGACAGCGGCGGCGGCTGTCACGCTCGGGGCCGCCGTGCTGACGTCAGCCGCCGCGGCACAGGCCAGCCCAGGGCGGTCGCCGATCGCGGGAACGCACCCCGCGTGGGCGACCGCCTCCGCACGCATGTCCCAGCGGGCGGTCACGACGGGGACCGTCAGCGCCCGGGTGTACCTGGCCGGCCAGAACGCGGCGGGCCTGGCCGCCTTCGCGACGGCCGTGTCCACCCCCGGCAATGCGCTGTACGGGCACTATCTCACCCCCGCCCAGGTCAAGGCGCAGTTCGGGCCGGCGTCCGCGCAGGTCAGCGCGGTCCAGAGCTGGCTCACCGGGGCCGGCCTGACGGTGACCAAGGTCGACGACGGGATCGGCGGCTATGTCGCGGTCCAGGGATCGGTCCAGGCCGCGCAGCGGGCGTTCGGCGTGACGTTCGGGACCTTCAGGGGACCGGACAAGAAGGCCGACCGCGCTCCCGACCAGGCCGCGACCGCGCCCGCCAGCGTGGCCAGCGCCGTCCTGACCGTGGCCGGCCTGGACACGGCGACGCACCAGATGAAGCCGGCCGACACGCTGCCGCCGCCGGGGCCGAACTACTGGGTCGCGCCCCCGTGCTCGACGTACTACGGCCAGAAGATCGCGGTCAGCCAGCCGTCCGCGTACGGCACCAAGCAGCCCTGGACGAACTGCGGCTACACGCCGCGCCAGATCCGCGGCGCTTACCATGTCGGCCAGTCCGGGATGACCGGCAAGGGCCAGACGGTCGCGATCGTCGACGCCTACGCCTCCCCGACCATGCTGGGTGACGCCAACCAGTACGCGAAGGTCACCGGCGACAGGCCGTTCGCTCCCGGCCAGTACAGGCAGGTGCTGGCCAGCGACTTCACCCTCACCGCCCCCAATGAGTGCGACGCGCAGGGCTGGTACGGCGAGCAGACCCTCGACGTCGAATCGGTGCACGGCGAGGCGCCGAACGCGAACGTGGTCTACGTCGGCGCGGCCAGCTGCGACGACTCGGACCTGCTCGACGCGCTCGTGCTGATCGTCGACAACCACCTGGCCAGCATCGTCAGCGACTCGTGGGGCGAGCCTGCCGACGATGCCAGCCAGACCACCGTCTACGATGCGGTCTTCCAGGCCGGCGCGGCCGAGGGCATCGGCTTCTACTTCTCCTCCGGCGACAGCGGCTACGAGAGCCCGGCCGAGGATCCCGGCTCGGACCAGATCCAGGTCGACTACCCGACCTCCAGCCCGTGGGTCACCTCGGTGGGCGGCACCAGCCTGGCCATCGGCCCGCGCAACAACTACGAGTTCGAGACCTCGTGGGGCACCCTGCTCGACCCGCTGGCCGCCGACGGCAAGTCGTGGCAGTACCCCCCGCCCGGCGTGTACCCGGACTGGTACGACGGATCCAGCGGCGGCGGCGTGAGCTACACGTACACCCAGCCGGCCTACCAGAAGGGCGTGGTGCCGAGGCGCCTGGCCACCTCGCTGCCCAACGGTTCCACCAGTCCCACCCCGATGCGCGTGGTGCCGGACGTGTCGGCTCTGGCCGACCCGAGCACCGGGTTCCTGGTGGGCCAGACCACGCTGCAGCCCGACGGCACGACCTACGCGTTCTCCCTCAGCCGGATCGGCGGGACCAGCGTGTCCTGCCCGAACTTCGCCGGCATCGAGGCGGACGCGCAGCAGGCCGCTGGCCACCCGCTGGGCTTCGCCAATCCGGCGATCTACCTGCGGGCCGGCAGCCCGGCCTTCCGCGACGTGACCAACCACCCGTTCGGCCCGCGTCCGCTGGCCGAAGTCCGCAGCAACTACACCGACCCCTACACCAAGACCGGTCCGCTCATCACGTACCTGCGCACGCTCGGCATCGACGGAGAGGGTGCCGCCGCGCTGCCGTCCGTGAAGGGCTATGACGACTCCACCGGCATCGGCTCACCTAACTACTACATCCAGTCCTTCTTCAGGCACTGACCCCGCCAGCGGCGCGCCAGCGGGGAGGGCGGCTCTACTGTCCCTCTCCGCTGGCGCCCGACATGGGATGAGCCTCCCCGTTGGCCTGCACCGCGCTGATGTACAGGGTCTGCACGGGCTTGGCGCAGCCGTAGGAGGTGTTCGCGAGGTAGACCGGCACGGTCTGGTTGGGCGGGTAGACCTTCAGGTTCGTCGCCTTGACCGGCCCGCACCTGCCGGCCGGGAAGTTCAGCGCGTCCACGATCTGCAGCGTGGCGGTCGCCGACCTGCCCGGGGCCAGGGTGACCAGCTTGACCGGCGCGGTGCTGACCCGCTTGGCGGCCAGGCCGACCTGCGCGTAGGGCGGCCCGGTCACCAGCGAGACGCCGGGATACCCGTACAGCGTGCAGGAGGCGCCCGAGGTGTTGGTGAACTCGATCACCTGGTACACGCCGCCGGCGTAACCCTCCGCGACCCCCGGCTTCACCTGCAGCGTGCTGGCCGGGCAGGCCGCGGCGGCGGTGGCGGGCGGGGAAAGGGCCGGCGAAGACGCCGCGCCCGGGGTACTGCCGGCCGCCGACGGGGCCGGGCTGCTCGAAGCCGCCCTGGGGCTCGGCGGCGTGGCCGGGCTGCCGGACGACGCGCAGCCGGCCGCCGCGAGTAGGCAGATGAGCGCCGCGGCGGCCCGCAGGCCCTGACCGCGGATCCCCGGGTCCCCTGTCGCTGAATTAGCTGCGAGTGACTTCATGGCCGTGCCCTCCAAGCGGTGCCTCGTGCGCGATCGGCCATTAGACGACCACGCGGGCCTGCTGGTTTCAGTCATGCCGCGGCTAGGCGGGCAACGTGAGCGCGGTGACAACCCGAGCGCGTTTCACGACGCCTCCCGCAGGAAAGCCGATATCAACCCTTGAGACGGCACGCACGGGCCTGGGGTTGCCCTAGGTAAATCACGCTTCGGTCACCGGAGCGTGAAGCCGGTCCGTTCGGCGTGAAAGACCGTGGATCAGGCGGGCAGGTGAGCTGCGACCTCAGCCGCCGCCGAGTCCCCGTAGGCGGCGGCGAAACGGTCGGCCAGCGGGCCGGGCTTGAGGTCGTATTCCTGCGGCCCGGTGGCCTCCAGGGCGTGCACGGCCAGCAGGTTGCCCAGCTGGGCGGCGCGCTCCAGGGACAGGCCCCAGGCGATGGCGGCCAGGAAGCCGGAGCGGAACGCGTCGCCCGAGCCGGTCGGGTCCACGGGCTTGGCGTCCGGCACCGCGGGCACCGTGATCGGCGGCTGCCCCTGCCGCTCGATCCGGGCGCCGCCCGGGCCCAGGGTGGTGATCCTGACTCCGACCCGGGCCAGCATCTCCGCGCTGCCCCAGCCGGACTTGCGCTCGATGAGGGCTTCCTCGTACTCGTTGCCGAACAGGTAGTCCGCCCCGTCGACCAGCGAGCGCACCTGCTCGTCGCCGAGGATCCTGGCCAGCTGCTGGGACGGGTCGGCGGCGAACTTCAGGCCGGCCTCGCGGCAGTCAGCGGTGTGCGCCACCATGGCCCCGGGATCGCCGGCGCCGATCAGCACCAGGTCGATGCTGCCGTGTTCGGCGGCCAGCGGCGCGAGCTTGATGTCCGCGTCCTCGGCCATGGCGCCGGCGTAGAACGAGCCGATCTGGTTGCCGTCCATGTCGGTGGTGCAGACGAAGCGCGCGGTGTGCCGGACCAGGGATTCCCGCACGCCCGCGGTGCTCACCCCGTGGTCCTCCAGCCAGCGCCGGTAGTCCTCGAAGTCGGACCCGACCATGCCGACGAGCAGCGGCCGCAGGCCGAGCACGCCGAGGCCGAAGGCGATGTTGGCCGCCACCCCGCCGCGGCGGATGGCCAGATCGTCGACCAGGAACGACAACGAGACCTTGTCGAGCTTGTCGGCGATGAGCTGGTCGGTGAACTTACCAGGGAAAGTCATCAAATGGTCGGTCGCAATGGACCCCGTGACGGCGATTCGCACGGCGCTACCCTACCCCACCCCCGGGCCGGCGTCAGTGGAAGGAGTCGCCGCAGGCGCAGGAACCCGTCGCGTTCGGGTTGTCGATCGTGAAGCCCTGCTTCTCGATCGTGTCCACGAAATCGATGGTCGCGCCCATCAGGTAGGGGGCGCTCATCTTGTCGGTCACCACCTGCACGCCACCGAACTCGCTGACGATGTCGCCGTCGATGTCGCGCTCGTCGAAATAGAGCTGGTAGCGAAGCCCTGAGCAGCCGCCCGGCTGAACCGCGATGCGCAGCTTGAGGTCGTCACGGCCCTCCTGCGCGAGCAGCGAGCTCACCTTGGTCGCGGCGACATCGGTCAGGATAACGCCCTGCGTGGCCTCTTGCTGAACAGTCACCTTAGCTCCCGCCTAGTTCGTGTACCGCGTTCACGCGGCGTTGGCGCTGGCCTTGCCCCAACGTGCAATCCAACGATATGCGGTGTCCCCGCATTCCAGCCACCCCGGAGACGTGGCTCACACCTGGCTACAGACCGGGTGCGCCCCAGACGGGGAACCACCGGGCCAGGTCCTGCTCCCACTTCAGGTCGCTGCCGATCACGCCCTGGACCTGCAGCTCGAGCGCGTTGTCCCGGCGCTCGCCGGACAGCGGGGCGAACGGGTAGAACGTGCCGCGCTTGTACAGGTAGATCAGGGCGAGGCGGCGCTCCTGGTCATCGCGGAAGGCGACCAGGGTGCACAGCAGCTGGGGGCCGAAGCCGTTGTCCACCAGCGAGGAGTTGACCGCGTGCAGGTCGGTGACCAGCGCCTCGAGCTCGTCGGACATGTGCGAGCTGACCAGCCAGGTGAAGCCGTAGGAGTCCTTGGACACCTCCACGGGCAGCCCGCCCTCGGCCTGCGAGCTCGCGTTGAGCAGGTCCTGGACGTCCTTCTGCACGTCGGCGAAGGACCGGCCCTCGGCCGCCCGGAAGCACACGGAGCCGGATCCGGTGGGCTTGAATCCGGCTCCCGCGTCCAGCGTGATCGCCGCCGAGGGCAGTGCGAACAGGTCGTCCAGCTTGGGCTGGACCGGCTTGGTGCGGCCAAGCAGCGTGTCGAGGAAGCCCACGACCGCGTTACCTGCCCCGGTTGAGCTGCTGCTGCACCTTGTCGAGCTCGGCCATCCTGCGCTCCAGGCTCGGGTGCGTGGAGAAGGCGTTGGCCAGGCCTGATTTGCCGCTCAGGTGCATCGCCGGGGCGAAGAAGAACGCGTTCAGCGGCTGCGCGGTGCGCAGGTCCTTGGTCGGGATCTGCGCGATCCGCCCGCTGACCTTCTGCAGCGCGCTCTTCAGCGCGCTCGGCTGGCCGGTGAGCAGCGCGCCGCTGCGGTCCGCGGACAGCTCGCGGTACCGGGACAGCATCCTGATCAGCAGGAAGCTGACCGCGTAGACGACGATGCTGACCGCCATGAGCGCGAAGAAGATGAGCGCGGTGTTCTGGTTGTTGCTGTTGCGGCGGCCGCCTCCGAACAGCTCGCCGTAGAAGGCGATCCTGACCAGCAGCGCCGCCACGATGGCCAGGAACGACGCGATCGTCATCACCTGGACGTCCTTGTGGGCCACGTGCGACATCTCGTGGGCCAGGACGCCCTCGAGCTCGTCGTTGTCCAGCCTGCGCATCAGGCCGGTGGTCGCGCAGACCACCGCGTGGTCGGCGTTCCGGCCGGTCGCGAAGGCGTTCGGCATGTCCGTGTCGGCGATGGCCACCCGGGGCTTGGGCATGTCGGCCAGCGCGCACAGCCGG
>Ga0335078_10005815_pt1 | contig 18241 bp, 11 predicted proteins | sample Lox_Sample_32_FD_206711 | JGI IMG/M metagenome (GOLD analysis project Ga0335078, IMG submission 206711) | Soil microbial communities from Loxahatchee National Wildlife Refuge, Florida, United States - Lox_Sample_3.2 | ecosystem: Environmental > Terrestrial > Soil > Wetlands | place: USA... | reverse complement strand
GCCGAGTCGATCCCGCCGGACAGGAACGCGCCGAGCGGGGCGTCGCTGCGCAGATGCACGGCAACCGAGTCGCGCATCGCGGCGAGGATCTCGCGCGCCGACGACTCGCTGGCGGCGCGGGCCGGCCGCAGGTCCGCACGCCAGTAGCGGTACACGTCGACCGGCCGCCCGGGCCGGGCGATCATCGCGTGCCCCGGCGGCAGCACCCGGATGGGCGGCGTGATCGTGTCCGGCGCCGGGACGTACTGGAAGGCAAGGTACCGGCGCAGCGCGGCGGCGTCCAGCGCGCGCAGTTCCCCCGGGTCGGCCAGCGCCTTCCGCTCGGAGGCGAACCGCAGCAGCAGGTCTACGGTGCCGGGCACGCCGGTCAGCGGCGGCACGCCCGCGCCGGCCGGGCCCGGCGCCGCCGCGAGGCCGTCCCCGGGCGCATCGTCAGGGTGCGTTACGCCGTTGCCGCCAGGCCCGCCGGCCGCGTGCCGGCCCGGGCGCCTGGCTGGCCGCGCCGCGGGCGTGAACCAGCCATCGGCCGCGGTCCCGCCGCCGGCGTCCTGCCCGTCCTCACCGGCCGGTGCCGGTGCCGCATGCCTGCCGCCGCGCGGGCGGGCGGGCGGGGCGGTGGTGTCCTGGGCAGGCCCGGGCGGCGCGCTGCCCGGGGCCGGTGCCCCGGCGCCGTCGTCCTGGGCGAACCCGGGACCCGTGGTGCCCCCGGCCAGCCCGCCGCCGCCGTCCTGGGCCAACCCCGGGGCCGTGGTGCCCCCGGCCAGCGCCCCGCCGCCGTCCTGGGAGAACTCCGGGGCCGTGGTGCCCCCGGCCAGCGCCCCGCCGCCGCCGTCCTGGGAGAACTCCGGGGCCGTGGTGCCCCCGGCCAGCGCCCCGGCGCCGCCGTCCTGAGCGAACCCGGGACCCGTGGTGCCCCCGGCCAGCCCCCCGCCGCCGCGCTGCGCGTCGATGATGGTGCCCGGCCCCCGGTCGATGCGGTAGTAGAACGGCTTGATGCCGAACGGGTCCCTGGCGCAGAACAGCTCGCGGGTCCAGGTGTCCCAGATGGCGAACGCGTACATGCCGCGCAGCCGGTGCACGATGTCCTTGCCGACGCGGGCGTAGGTCTCCAGCAGCACCGCGGCGTCGCCGCTGGACTGCAGCGTGACGCCCTGCTCGCGCAGTTCGGCGCCAAGCTCCAGGTAGTTGTAGATCTCGCCGTTGAAGATCATCCAGTAGCGGCCGTCGGCCGACTTCATCGGCTGGTGCCCGGCCAGCGACAGGTCCAGGATCGACAGCCGCCGGAAGCCGAGCGCCACGTCCGGGTCGGTGTACACGCCATCGTCGTCGGGCCCGCGGTGGCTGATCCGGTCCAGGGCACCCGCGAGCCAGGCCTGGTCCGGGTCCGCCTCAAGGGCCAGTGCCAGGCAGCCGGCGATTCCACACATCGACGTCCCCAACGGTGTCCGGGAGTGGTCTGGGCATCGATCCTACGGGGGCGCGCCGGTCATGGGCGCAAGCTTCGCGCACCGGCAGCTCCGGACAACGGGAACGCGGCTGAAGTGATCATGGCATACCCGGCACGGCTCCGCCCCGGATCTCATGATCGCGAACCGGGAGCTTGTGCCCGCCATCCGCACGAATGCCGCGGCCCCGGCTGCCCGGCTGCCCGGCCGCACCGGCCGCGCTACTCGCCCCGCCAGACCGGTTCGCGTTTTTCCGCGAAGGCCGCCGCGCCCTCGATGGCGTCCGCCGAGGTGAATATCGGCCGCACGATCGCGTTCTGGCGCTCGAACGCCTCGGCCTGCGGCCAGTCGGCCGACTCGACCATGATCCTCTTGGAGGCGGCCAGCGCGAGCGGCGCGTTACGGCCGATCTCGGCCGCCAGCACGCGCGCCTGCTCGAGTGCCTCGCCGGGAGGCGCCAGCCGGTTGATCAGCCCGGCGGCGTGCAGGCGCTGCGCCGGGACCCGGTAGCCGGTCAGCGCGATCTCCATCGCGAGGTGGTACGGGATGCGGCGCGGCAGCCGGAACAGGCCGCCCGCGCCGGCCACCAGGCCCCTGGTGACCTCGGGCAGGCCGAACACGGCCTCCTCGCTGGCCACGATCAGGTCGCAGGAGAGCGCGATCTCGAACCCGCCCGCCAGCGCGTACCCCTCGACCGCGGCGACGACCGGCTTGGCGGGCGGGCGCTGCGTGATGCCGCCGAAGCCCCGCCCCCCGGCCAGCGAGTTCTCCCCGGCCAGGAAGCCCTTCAGGTCCATCCCGGCGCTGAAGGTGCCGCCCGCGCCGGTGAGGATGAACGCGGCGATGTCACGGCGGGCGTCCAACTCGTCGATGGCCGCCGCGATGCCGCTGGCCACCGCCTCGTTGACCGCGTTACGCGCCTGCGGGCGGTTGATGGTGATGGTGGCTATCTCGTCGGCCACCTCGACCAGGACCGCATCGGTCATGTGCTTGCCTCCCCAGCGGTTGCGGAACGATCCTCACCGCGCGGGCCGCGCGGGCCGGCCGGACTTACCTGGGCTGGAACCTGAGGCCACCGTCGAAGCGGATGACCTCGGCGTTCATGTAGTCGATGTCGATGAGCGACCGGACGACCCGGGCGAACTCGGCCGCGGTCCCCATCCGCTTCGGGAACACCACCGGGACGGCGAGCTTGGCCTTGAACTCCTCGCTGGCGGGACCGGTGCCGTAGATGGGGGTGTCGATGATACCGGGGCAGATGGTGTTCACGCGGACCCCGACGGCGGCGAGGTCCCGCGCGGCCGGCACGGTCATGCCGATGATCCCGCCCTTGGACGCGGAGTAGGCAAGCTGCCCGGTCTGGCCCTCGAGGCCGGCGATCGACGCGGTGTTGACGACCACGCCACGCTGGCCGTCAGCGTCGACGGGCTCGGTGCGGGCGATCGCCGCGGCCCCGATGCGCATCAGGTTGAAGGTGCCGATCAGGTTGATTTCGATCACCTTGCGGAAGGGGGCGAGCGAGTGCGGCGACCCGTCCCGGTTCACGGTCCGTTCCGCCCAGCCGATGCCCGCGCAGTTCACCACCGCGCGCAGCGGTGAGCCCAGCCCGGCGGCCACGCCCACGGCCGTGGTCACCGAGGCCTCGTCACAGACGTCGGTCTGGACGAACTTGCCGCCCACCTCGGCGGCGACCGCCGCACCGCGGTCGGCGTTCAGGTCGGCGATGACGACGGTGCTGCCCGCGGTCGCGAGCGCGCGTGCCGTCGCCTCACCCAGGCCGCTCGCCCCGCCGGAGATGATTGCTGCGGTTCCTGTCAGTTCCATGGCCGGAGCATACTTGCTGGCTACTCGCCGGTAGCAAACCGGGTGGCCGGTAATCCGCGCCCGCCCCGCCGCCGCGCACCGTCGCACCCCAGCCCGGGGAATGTCGGTGGCCGCGCCTATCTTGGGTAGAGGTAGGGCCACCGCCCACCAGCCGGGCGGGGCAGGCCGGCGCACGCACGGCCTGCGTAAAGGGCTAGCGTTAACGTGCGATCAAGATATATCGTGAATAGCGCCGGCGCGCTGCGGACGGGTGCCCGCCAGTCCTGGTGGGTGCACCTGCGGGCCGGCCCGTTGTGCGCGCGCGGCGCGGCGCGGCGCATGAAGGCAAGGAGAAGCGGTGCGGAAGTTCCACGGGAACCCCTGGGCGGTGCTGCTGGTCGTCTCGCTCGGGTTCTTCATGACCCTGCTCGACCTGACGATCGTCAACATCGCGATCCCCAACCTGATCACGAAGCTGCATGCCTCGCTCGACGATGTCCTATGGGTGATCAACGCCTACGCCCTGGTGCTCGCCGTGCTGGTCATCACCGCTGGCAGGCTGGGTGACCTGATCGGGCCGCGGATCATGTTCACCAGCGGTGTCGCGGTGTTCACGGCGGCCTCGGCCGCGTGCGGCCTTGCGCTGAGCCCGGGCTGGCTGATCGGTTTCCGCGCGGTGCAGGGACTCGGCGCCGCCATGCTCATGCCACAGACCCTGACGATCATCACCAACACGTTCCCGCCGGAGCGGCGCGGTGCCGCCTTCGGCGTGTGGGGCGCGGTCGCGGGGGTGGCCACCATCGCCGGCCCGACGCTGGGCGGGCTGCTGGTCACCGCGTTCGACTGGCGGTGGATCTTCTTCGTCAACCTGCCGATCGGCGTGTTCGTGCTGCTGATCACCCCGGTGATCATCCCGGACCTGCGCCTGGGCCGCAGGCACCGGATCGACATACCAGGCGTGCTGCTCGCCAGCGCGGGGCTGCTCGCGATCTGTTACGGCCTGGTCGAGGGGCAGAAGTACAACTGGGGCACGATCACCGGGTTCATCAGCATCCCGCTGATCCTCGGCCTCGGCGTGGTGCTGCTGCTGCTCTTCCTGCTGGTGCAGAAGCTCACCCAGGACAAGGAGCCGCTGGTCCCGTTCGCGGTGTTCCGCGACCGGAACTACTCCGTGGTGAACTGGGTGTCCGGCGTGCTCGCCGTCGGCATGATGGGCATCTTCCTGCCGCTCACCATCTACTTCCAGTCGGTCCTCGGCTTCTCCGCGCTGAAGGCCGGGCTGGTGATGGCACCCGCCTCGCTGGTGTCGATGTTCGTCGCCCCCGTGGCCGGCCGGATGACCGACAAGATCGGCGGCAAGTACATCCTCATGTCCGGCCTGACCCTCTTCGGCGTCGGCATGGGCTGGCTGGCGCTGAGCGCGCACCCGGCCTCCACCTGGCCCACCTTCCTGGCGCCGCTGATAGTGGCCGGGCTCGGCATGGGCTGCATCTTCGCGCCGATGGTCACGGTCGCCATGCGCAACATCGAGCCGCGCATGGCCGGCGCCGCCTCCGGCGTGCTGAACACGATCAGGCAGGTCGGCCTGGTGATCGGCACCGCAGCGGTGGGCGCCCTGCTGCAGAACAGGCTGGTCTCCTCGATCGCGACCGAGGCGAGCGCCCGGTCGGCCGCGCTGCCCCCCCAGGTACGCGGCCGGTTCGTGGCGGAGATAAACAGCTCCGCCCGGAACGGCATCCAGGTGGGCGCCGGCCAGAGCGGCGGCAGCACGAACCTGGGCCACAGCGTTCCCGCGCAGATCGTCGCGGAGATCGCCCGCATCGGTCACGACGTGTTCACCTTCGCCTTCGTGACCGCGATGCGCCAGACGATGATCCTGCCGATCGTGCTCCTGGCCATAGGCGCTCTGAGCTGCCTGGCAATCAAGCAGTCCAAGCCGGCCCCGGAACCGGCCGCGGCGGAGTCCGCCGCCAAGACCGAGACCGCGACCCCCGCCTGACTACGCCGCCACCTGCCTGTCCCGGGCACCAGACCGCCCGGGACCGGGCTGCTCCTGCGTACCCCCGTAACCAGGCCGGCGTTCCGGCACCTGCCCGTGGGCTGCCCTGCATCAGCCCGCTGCCAGGACGCCTGTCCGTGGTCTGCCCGCCATCAGCCCGCTGCCAGCACGCCTGTCCGCGGTGCCAGGTCCGCGGCCCCCTCCCCGGCCCACACCACCGGCTCCGCCTCGAAGGGGAACCGGTCGGCGAACGCGGGCTCCAGGTCGGAGAGCCAGGTGGCAGCGGGGTTGTACCGGGCGAAGAACGGCTTGCCCACCAGGCATGGGTTGCGCGCCTGGATCATGTGCAGGACGAACACCCGCTGCCCGGCCAGTTCGGTGATGCCGTCCACGCATACCTTGCCGGGGGTCGCGGACATGGACGGTCCGCGGACGGTCCTGGCCAGCCCGGAGACCGACTGGTACGCGTCACGAAAGATCTCGTAACCGCGCGCCAGCGGCACGGCGAAGTAGTCCTGCGGCCCGGTATCGCGTTCCACGAACATGTAGTACGGGACCATCCCCATCCGCACCTGGGCCTGCCACATGCTCGCCCAGATGTGCGCGTGGTCGTTGATGGTCCGGATCAGCGGCGCCTGGGCCCGGATGATCGTGCCCGTCTGGCGGATCCGGCGCACCGCCTCCGCCACGACCGGTGACTCGAGCTCGCGCGGGTGGGAGAAGTGGGCCATGAACGCCATGGTCTTGCCGGTGCCGACGACCTCTTCGAACAGCCGGAGCGTGTCGTCGGCGTCGGGATCGGTGACGAAACGCTGTGGCCAGTAGGCCAGCGACTTACTCCCGATCCGGACCGACTCGATGTGTTCCAGCCCCGGAGCGAGCAGCGGCTCGATGTAGCGGCGGAGCACCCCGGCGCCCATGATCATCGGGTCGCCGCCCGTGATCAGCGCGGAGGTCACCTCGCCGTGCACCCTGAGGTAGCCGATGATCCGGTCGATGTCCGCGGTCGCCATCTTGAGTTCCGGCTCGTCCACGAACTGGGCCCAGCGGAAGCAGTAGGTGCAGTACGAGTGGCACGTCTGGCCCTGCCTTGGAAACACCAGGACCGTCTCGGGGTACTTGTGCTGGACACCGGGAAGCGGCTCGTCACCGAGATCGGGCACGTTCAGCGCGAGTTGCCCGGCGGGGTGCGGGTTCAGCCGCATCCTGACCTCGTGCACCACGGCACGCAGTTCCGCCTCGGGCGCCCCGCTGTCCAGCAGGCAGCTGATCCTGGCCACATCCGCCGGGGGGAGCATCTCCGCCCGCGGGAAGACCAGCCGGAAGATCGGGTCATCGGGCGCCGCGCCCCAGTCGATAAGGCTGTCCGTCACATAGGAATTGGTACGGAACGGGAGCACCGTGGCCACGGCCCTGATGGCCAGCCGGTCGGCAGCAGTCAGCCCGGCGCGCTGCAGCAGGGCATCGAGATGCTTCGTGGTGAAGGCGCGAAACCGGCGGCCAGCCGGCCCGATCTGGGGTTGAGTCACACGTCTCCCTCGGGGTCGGGTACGGCCCGGGGCTGCCGGGACCGCGAACCATCAGCCTGTGGCGGAGGCGCTCCTGCGCCGCGTGCACCCTCTTAGACGCTCGCCGTCGGGCGGATCGCCGTAGCGAGCTGATGACAAGATCGTCACCTCTGCAACGCCGGCCTCACGGCCGTGGTTGCCCGCACTGTCCCGTGCCCGGTGGGGTCCGAGCCTGCCGTGCGGCGTTGCGTCTCCGGCCGCATTTGTCAGGGCCGGTGCGCGCAAGCGCGGCCGGCCGGGTATCTATCCCCGCGCCTTGAGAAAAGGGTTACCCCGGCAAGAGGTAATGAATCATGACGATCCGGCCACGGCGGGTGGCAGCCGGGACCACCCGGGCCCGCTTGGCGGTGCCACCGGGCCCGGACGTGGCGGACAGGTGAGAGGCTTGACGCCATGCCGCACATTCCGGCCCGCCCGGCAGCCTCCTGACACGGCCGCCCGGATCACACCGTGTCCGAAGAATCCGCACCGGGCGCTGCCCGCCGCATCACGATCGCGGTGGACGCCATGGGCGGCGACAACGCCCCCGCCGAGGTCGTCACGGGCGCGGTCGCCGCGGCAGCCGCCTTCGACATCGATGTCGTGCTCACCGGCCGGTCCGGCCAGTTGCAGCCGCTGCTCACGACGCAGGCCCCCGGCGGGATCCCCGTGGCTCCTGGCTCGGCGAACGGCACCTGGCCGCCGGGGCATCCCGACCAGGTCAGGATCGTGCCCGCGGACGACTCGCTGGCCATGGACGAGGGCGCGCTGGCCAGCTGGCGGCGGCCACGCTCCAGCGCGGCCATCGCGTGCCAGCTGGTCCGGCGCGGGCAGGCGGAAGCGGTGGTGTCAGCCGGGTCGACCGCGGGAGCAGTGGCGACCGCCCGGCTGCGGCTCAGGTCGCTGCCCGGCGTCATGCGGCCGGGCCTGGCGGTGGTGCTGCCCACCCGGCCCGGGCCCACGCTGCTGGTCGACGCGGGGGCCATCGCCGACCCGAAGCCGGAGATGCTCGTCGCGTTCGCACAGCTAGGGGTCGCGTATGCGCAGGTGGCGCATGACATCGGCGAGCCGAGGGTAGGCCTGCTGTCGATCGGCGCCGAACCGGGGAAGGGGAACCGGCTCGCCCGCCGCGCACACGAGTTGCTGGCCGGCGCGCCGCCACACGGGGGCCTCCCGATCCATTTCGTGGGCAACGTGGAGGGCGGGGACCTGCTCGCCGGCAAGGCGGACGTGATCGTGACCGACGGCTTCACCGGCAACGTGGCGCTGAAGGTGCTGGAAGGCGCGGCGGCCTTCGCGGCGGAGCAGACGCGCGCCACGCTGACCGGTTCCGCCGCGGCCCGGTTCGGCGCACTGTTCCAGCGCCGCGGCCTGCGGGAGCTGGCGGCGCGCATGGACGCGGAAACCTACGGGGGGGCAGCGCTGCTCGGGCTGGAGGGCACGGTGGTGATCGCGCACGGCGCGTCGACGGCGAAGGGGGTCACCTCGGCCTGTCACCTTGCCGCGGACCTGGCCCGCGGCCGGATCACCGAGAAGATCAGGGAACGGCTCGGCCCCGGCCGGGACCGCCACTTCCTGCGGCGTTCCTGAGGGCGGGCCGGCGGCGTGACCAGCAGCGGGACGGATCACGGGCCGGGCGGCCCGGCGGGTCACGGGCGGGGCAGCGTGGTGGATCGCGGGCCCGGCCGGGCGGCGGACCACGGGCCGGACCGCCCGGCGGACGGCGGCCTGACGGCCGCCGCCGTGGCCGAGCACATGGCCCGCGGCGAGGTCAACGACACGGCGAGGCGGACCAGCCGCCGGTTCGGCGAGATTCTCCGCGCGAACGTCTTCACCAGGTTCAACGCCATCGTGGGCGCGCTGTGCGCGATCATCCTGGTCACCGGGCACCCACAGGACGCGCTGTTCGGCCTGGTGATCGTGGCGAACAGCGGAATCGGAGTGATCCAGGAACTGCGGGCCAAGCGCACGCTGGACCGGCTCGCGGTGCTCGGCGCCGAGCCGGCCCGGGTGCGCCGGGACGGGCGCGAGATGCGCGTGAGCCCGCAGCAGATCGTGCTTGGCGAACTGATCCTGGTCGGCCCCGGCGACCGGATCCTCGTCGATGGCGAGGTCACCGAGGGCACTGGGGTTGAGGTGGACGAGTCGCTGCTGACCGGCGAGTCGGACCCGGTCACCAAGGGGCCGGGAGACGAGCTGCTGTCGGGGAGCTTCGTGGCCAGCGGCGCCGCCGCCTACCGGGCGACCCGGGTGGGCAGCGACTCCTACGCAGCCCGGCTGGAGGCCGAGGCCGCCACCTTCACCCTGGCCCGGTCGGAGCTGATGGCCGGGATCAACCGCTTTCTCAAGCTGATCACCTGGGTGATCGTGCCGGTGGCCGGGCTCCTGGCGGCGAGCCAGCTCGCCTACGCCGACCGGGGGTTCTCCGACGCCGTGGCCGGGACCGTGGCCGGCATCGTCACCATGATCCCAGAGGGCCTGGTGCTGCTGACCAGCGTCGCGTTCGCCGTGGGAGTGGTCCGGCTCGGCCGGCGCCGGTGCCTGGTCCAGGAGTTGCCCGCGATCGAGGTCCTGGCCCGCGTGGACGTGCTGTGCCTGGACAAGACCGGCACGCTCACCGAGCCGCGGATGGACCTGGACCAGCTCATCGAGCTGGTCCCGGGGAGCCCGGCCAGGCAGGCGCTGGCCGGGCTGGTACGCAGCGAGGAGCGGCCGAACGCCACCATCCAGGCCATCGCCCGCGGGCTCGGCGACATGGCGCCCGTGCCCGGAGCCGCGGCGGGTGCGCCGGCTCAGGTAGTGCCGTTCTCCTCGGAGCGCAAGTGGAGCGGGGCGGTCTTCGCCGTGCCGGACGGCGGGCAGGCCGACGGGTGGGTGCTCGGCGCGCCGGACGTCCTGCTGCCACCGGGCGACCCGGCGCGCGCCCGGGCCGAGGAACAGGCCGCGGCGGGCCTGCGGCTGCTCGTGCTCGGCCGGGCGGACCCGGCCGCCCTGGCCAGCCCCGGCGCCCTGGCCACTCCCGCCGCCCCGGCCAGCCCCGCCGCCCCGGCCACTCCCGCCGCCCCGGCCACTCCCGCCGCCCCGGCCAGCCCCGGCACCCCGGCCCGCCCCGGCGCGGGCGGCAGGGGGGAGTCCCCGTCCCACGGTGCGGTGCAGCCCGTGCGGCCCGGGACCGGAGCCGTGGTGGAGCCGGTGGCGCTGATCGTGCTGCGCCAGCGGCTTCGCCCCGATGCCGCGCCGACCCTGGCGTACTTCGCCCGGCAACAGGTGGCGGTCAAGGTGATTTCCGGCGACAGCCCGGAGTCCGTCGGCGCGATCGCGGCCGAGCTCGGCATCCCCGGGGCGGCCCATCCGGTGGACGCGCGGCGCCTGCCGGCCGGGGAGACCGACGCCGACCTGGCGGCGATCGCCGAGACGCTGGAGGCCAACTCGGTCTTCGGCCGGGTCACCCCACGGCAGAAGCAACTCCTCGTCCGCGGGCTCCAGGCGCACGGCCACACGGTGGCCATGACCGGCGACGGCGTCAACGACGTCCTTGCGCTCACCCGCGCCGACCTCGGGGTGGCGATGGGCTCGGGCGCCGCCGCCACCCGGGCGGTGGCCAAGGTCGTGCTGATGGACGACAGCTTCGCCACCCTGCCGCACGTGGTCGCGGAGGGCCGCCGGGTGCTCGGCAACATCGAACGGGTCGCGAGCCTGTTCCTGACCAAGACGGTGTACGCGGTCCTGCTGTCGGTCGCGACCTCGGTCGTCGGCCTGGCGGGCCTGGCCGGGCTGGAGGGCCTGCGGTTCCCGTTCCTGCCGCGGCACCTGACCCTGATCTCCACGCTGACCATCGGGGTGCCGGCCTTCGTCCTCGCGCTCGCGCCGGACGCCCAGCGGGCGGCACCTGGTTTTGTCTCCCGGGTGCTCCGGTTCGCGGTACCGGCCGGCGTCGCGTGCGGAACGGCAGCGTTCTGCGCCTATATCCTCGCGCGCTTGGCGAGCAGCAGCGGCCTCGTCGCCGACCGCACCACCGCGGTGATAACGCTCTCCGCGACCTCGCTGTGGGTCCTCGCGCTGGTCGCGCGGCCGTACCGGTGGTGGCGCATCGCGCTGGTGGCGGCGATGGCGGCGGCGATGGCGGCAGCGTTCGCCGTACCGGCCTCCCGCGCCTTCTTCAGCCTGCGCCCGTTCGACCCGGCCACCGACCTGCTCGCGCTGGCCATCGCCGCGGCGGCCGGGGTGACGCTCACCGCCTTCCTCTTGCTGACCGGCCGGATGCCGGGGCGGCACGGCGGGTGAGGGCCGCGGCGAAAACCACGCCGGACCCGCGGCCGGGCGCCGATAGGCTGGTGTCATGGCCGATCCCCAGGAGGTTCTCGCGGCGCGGGTGCGCGCGGCGGTGACGGCCGCCTTCGGCGCCGATTACGCGGCCACCGACCCGCTCATCCGCCCGTCCCAGTTCGCGGACTTCCAGGCCAACGCGGCGCTGCCGCTCGCCAAGCGGCTCGGCCGCCCGCCCCGCGGCGTGGCGGAGGAGATAGCGGGGCACCTGGACCTCGACGGGATCGCCGGGCCGGCCGAGGTGAGCGGGCCCGGGTTCATCAACCTCACGCTCACCGGCGACTGGATCGCCGGGCAGGCACTGGGGCAGCTGGGCGACTCCCGGCTGGGCGTGCCCGGGGCCGTCCCGGCGCAGACGGTGGTGGTCGACTACTCCGCGCCCAACGTGGCGAAGGAGATGCACGTCGGGCACCTGCGCACCACCGTCGTCGGGGACGCGGTCGTGCGGATTCTCGAATACCTCGGCCACACGGTGGTCCGTGCCAACCACGTCGGCGACTGGGGCACCCAGTTCGGCATGCTGATCGAGCACCTGCGGGATGTGGGCGAGGACACCGCCCTGGAGCAGCTGTCCGCGGGCGAGATCAACGCCTTCTACCAGGCGGCGCGGGCCAAGTTCGACAGCGACCCGGACTTCGCCGGGCGGTCCCGCAACCGTGTCGTGGCGCTGCAGGCGGGCGATGCGGACACGCTGCGGCTGTGGCGGATCCTGGTGGACGACACCAGGCAGTACTTCAACGCCGTCTACCGGCGGCTTGACGTCACGCTCACCGATGCCGACCTGGCGCCGGAAAGCTTCTACAACCCCATGCTGGCCAGCGTGTGCGACGAACTCCAGGACGCCGGGGTGGCGGTCATCAGCGACGGGGCGCTGTGCGCGTTCCCGCCCGGCTTCACCGGCCGGGACGGGGCACCGCAGCCGATGATCCTGCGCAAGCGGGACGGCGGTTACGGCTACGACACCACCGACCTGGCCGCGATCAGGTACCGGATCAAGGACCTGAAGGCCAGCAGGCTGATCTACGTGGTCGGCGCGGAGCAGTCGCTGCACTTCAGGATGCTCTTCGCGGTCGCCCGCCAGGCCGGCTGGCTGACCGACGAAATCCGGGCCGAGCACGCGGTGATCGGCCTGGTCAGCGGGGCGGGCGGCGGGCGGATCCGGACCCGCAGCGGGGAATCGGTCAAGCTCATCACGCTCATCGGCGAGGCGGTCGAACGGGCCGAGGAGGTCATCGCCGACCGCTATGACGACCCCGTGGTCCGCCACCAGATCGCCGAGGCGGTCGGCGTCGGCGCGCTCAAGTACGCCGACCTGTCGGTGGCCCGCCACTCCGGCTACGTCTTCGATTTCGACCGGATGCTCGCGCTGACCGGGAACACCGGGCCGTACCTGCAATACGCCACGGCGCGGATCAGGTCGATCTTCCGCAGGGCGGGCCTGGACCCGGACGGCGTGGCGGGCCCGATCCGGATCACCGAGGACGCTGAGCGGGCCCTGGCGCTGGCCCTGCTCGGGTTCGGCCGCTCGGTCGGCCTGTCGGCGGACGGCGCCGAACCACACCACCTGGCCGCCTTCCTGTTCGACGTGGCCAGCGCGTTCACGACGTTCTACGAGGCCTGCCCGGTGCTGAAGGCGGCGGACCAGCAAACGCGGGACAGCAGGCTGGCGCTGTGCGCGCTGGCCCTGCGGGTGCTGACCACCGGGCTGGACCTGCTCGGCGTTCCGGTACCGGAGCGGATGTAGCCCGAACGCCGGGCTGACTCCCAGTGAAATCCCAGCTTCGCCGTGCCGATGTCCCAGGCCCGGCAGCCATGATCGCAGCATGAGCAATCAGTACGGGCAGCCGGACGCCGACCCGTCCGGCACCGGGCCCACACAACAGTTCTGGGGAGGCCCTGACACGCCCACGCAACCCGCCTGGGGCGGCCAGCCCGGTCCGGGCGGCCCGCCGGGCCCGGGCGGCCCTGCCGGGCATCAGGTTCCCGGCCCGCCACAGCCGCCGAAGCCCGGCCGGCACCGGGCGCTCGGCTGGACGGCCGGCCTGGTGATCGCCGGCCTGCTCGCCGGGGGTGGCACCGTGGCCGGCCTCCGGCTGGCGAGCCACTCATCGCCCGCCCCCGCGAACTCCGCCAGCGCCCTGCCCGGCCAGTCCGGCGCGGCCAACCCCGCGCAGCAGGGGGCGCTGCTCAACCAGACGCTCAGCGACGCCTCGTCGCCGGGCCCGCTGACCGCCGGTGCCACCCCCGCCGGGGGCGCGGGCGCCGCGGCGGCGGGCTCCCCGTCCGGCTCCGCCGCGAAGGGCCCGCTCTGTGCCCGCGCCCGCCGGGCGGCCCGGAAGGTGGCCAAGGCCGGGCTGCCCCGGCTGGCCCGGCGGATCAGCATCGGCGCGGCCCACTGCCGGCGGGCCCGGCGCCGGGTCCTCGCGTTCTTCCTGCTGCGCGGGGTCGATGGCCAGTTCACCGTGCGGACCCGCAGCGGCACCAAGACGCTCGCCTTCGAGCGCGGGGTGATCCAGTCCGTGGACGCCGGGAAGTCCCTGGTGGTCAAGGCCAGCGACGGGACCACCTGGACCTGGGACCTGGTCAGCACCACCGTCGTCCGTGACCGGCAGGGCAAGGTCGGCCAGAGCACCCTCACCACAGGAACGCCCGTCTGGGTGGGCGGCCCGGTGGTGAACGGCGCGAAGGACGCCAGGCTCATCGTTGTCCGGCCCCCGCAACCAGCCTCGGCGACCCCATCCTCCACGCCGGGAAGCTGACCGCAGGGGCCGGTGCCCCGCCGGTGGGATGGGCCTCGCGGGCGGGGGCGGCCGGCACCGCCTCCCCGTGGGATGGGCCCTGCGGGGAGGCGGTGGCGTGCACGCGCCCGGTTCGGCAGGATCGGCACGAAGGCCGGCTTCTTTGGCACCGGAGGACGGGCGGGAACCGGCAGAATGGTCCTGGCAGAGATGACAGCAAGCGATCGGATCCCGCAGGTGCTCGTCGTGGACGACGAGCCGAACATCCGTGAGCTTGTGCAGGTCGCGCTGAAGTTCCACGGGTGCTCGGTCAGCACCGCCGCCACCGGGGCGGACGCGCTGCGGCAGGCGGAGTCCGCCCGGCCGGACCTGATCGTGCTGGACGTGGTCCTGCCGGACCTCGACGGGTTCGAGGTGTGCCGCCGGCTGCGCGCCGGCGGGAACGAGGTGCCGGTGATCTTCCTGACCGCCCGCGACACCTCCTCCGACACCGTGACCGGGCTGGCGCTGGGGGGCGACGACTATGTCACCAAGCCGTTCTCGGTGGAGGCCCTGGTGGCCCGGGTCCGGGCCGTGCTGCGCCGGGCCTCGCGGGCCAGTCCCGCGCAGGCCACCGACGCCGATCCCGTGCTGCGCATCGCCGACCTGGAACTCGACGAGTCGCGGTGGAGCGTGCACCGGGCCGGCGTATCCGTGGACCTCTCGCCCACCGAGTTCCGCCTCCTCGCCTACCTGATGCGCCATCAGGGCCGGGTGCTGACCCGTGCGCAACTGCTGGAGAACGTGTGGGGCTGGGATTACGCGGGCCAGTCCCAGATCGTGGAGACCTACGTCAGCTACCTGCGCCACAAGCTGGACCCGCTGGGGCCGCCGCTGATCCACACCCAGCGCGGGGTGGGTTACAGCCTGCGCGCACCAGGCCAGGGCGGCGCGGCGCCGGCATGAGCGGTCCCGGGCGGCTGTCGCTGCGCGCCCGACTCCTCGTCCTGCTCATCGCGGTCACCGCCGCGTTCCTGCTGATCATGGGCGGGGTCACGGCGTTCGTGCTGAGCAGGCGGCTCGGCGCCCAGTTCGACGACGCGCTGATCTCGGCCGCGGCGCGCTCGCCGGACCAGATCCAGAGCAACCCCGGCGACTACGTGGCGGTGGAGATCACCCGGTTCCCGGTGACCGTCCAGCCGCTGACCGGCGACACCGGGACGACGCCGGAACTGGCCGGCGCGGTTCAGCGGGCCGTCGCCTCCGGCACCGCCAGCCAGTACATCGGCGCCGGGCCGTTCAACGTCCCCGGCACGTCGCCGCGGCTGCGGGCGGTGGCCAGGCTGGTGCGGTCGGGCTCCAGGCCACGGCTGGCCGTGCTCGTCGTCGCCCGGCCGGTCAGCGCCGTCACCGCCCAGGTGAGCGGGATCGTTGTCGCCGAGCTGATCACCGGCGGCGCGCTGATCCTGCTCCTGGCCCTGGGCGGTCGCTGGCTGATCGGCCGGGGGCTGGCGCCGCTGTCCCAGATGGCCGGCACCGCGCAGCGCATCACCACCCAGGGCGACCTCACCGCGCGGATGCCGGACGCCGACGTGAACACCGAGGTCGGCCGGCTCGGCGCCGCCATCAACACCATGCTCGACCGGATCCAGCAGGCGTTCGGGGCCCGGCTCCGGTCCGAGCACAAGGTCCGGCAGTTCGCCGCGGACGCCTCGCATGAGCTGCGCACGCCGCTCACGACCATCCGCGGGTACGCCGAGCTGTACCGGCAGGGGGCGCTCGGCGACGACCAGCTGCCCGATGCCATGCGCCGCATCGAGCAGGAGGCCCGGCGGATGGGCACGCTGGTCGCCGAACTGCTCGAACTGGCCCGGCTGGACCGCACCTCGTCGCTGGACATGACCGAAACGGACCTGGCCGCGCTGGTCCGTGACGCGGTCGCGGACGCCCGGGCGGTGGAGCCGGGCAGGCCGGTGCGGGCAGAGGCACCCGACTCGCTGATCGCGGCCGTGGACGAGGCGCGCATCCGCCAGGTCCTGGCCAACCTGCTCGCGAACGTCCGGTCGCACACCCCGGTGAGCACCCCCACCGCGGTGCGGCTGGCCCAGGTCCGCGGCGGCGTGGTGCTGGAGGTCGCCGACGCCGGGCCCGGCATGGCCACCAGCGACGCGGCCCGCGCGTTCGACCGGTTCTACCGGGGAGCCGAGCGGCCCGGCACCGGGCCCGCGGGCGGCCCTGCGGGCGGGCCGGTGCCCGGGGCTGCGGGCGGCTACGGAGCTGGCAGCGCCCGCGCCGCCAGCCCCCTGGCCGCGAACGGAACGCAGGAGCGGGCCGAGAGCGGCGGGAGCGGGCTCGGGCTGGCCATCGTGGCCGCCATCGCCCAGGCGCACGGCGGCCAGGCGACCCTGGAGTCCGCCCCGGGCCATGGCACCCGGGTGCGGGTCTGGCTGCCCACCGGCGGGGGCGCTCCCCCGGGCCGCGCCGGGCAGCCCGCCAGCCGGCCAGCGCCGGGCCGGGCCGCACCCGGCCGCCGGTTACCGTCCTGATCACGGCGGGTTTGCGGCCGCATTTGCCGCGCATCCACCGCGATCATGAAAGCCAGGGCGGGGAGGCCGCGCCCATGGAGCCCGCGGCTACAGCTGCCGTGACCCTGCTATGTCTGGCTGTGGCTGGCGGTCCGGGCCAGCAGGGGAATGAGCACCTGGGCGTCGGGGGTTCCCCAGCCCGTTACCGGGTCCCATCCGGGGCGGGCGTGGTAGCCGGCCGTGCCGCCCGGATAGGGCATGGTCAGCTTGTTGGTGCCGGTCGTGATGTCGTGGAATGCCTTGTGGTAGCCGGGGCTGCGGGCGATGCGGTAGATGGCGGGGTTGACGAAGCCGAGGGGGTGGTGGGCGGCCTGGCCGGCCAGCGCCAGGAGTCCGGCCCACAGCGATGCGGAGGCGTTGGTGCCGGCGGCCGTGCCGCTGCTGCCGCCGGCGAACACCACCGGGGCGCCGCTTTGCTGGCCTGCGTCACCGGCCACGTCGGGCACGCCCCTGGCCATGGCGATCCCGGGGACGCCCTCCTGGTAGCCGGGACGGGCGTACAGGTGGCTGAAGCCGCCCCCCGATGCGGTGAGGTCCTGACTGGCTGGGGGCTTGCCATGCCAGCTGGTCTCGCTGATGTAGGCGCCGGTCAGGGGGTTGGCGGTGAGCGTGGTGCCGCCAGCGGCCAGCACGAGCGGGCTCGCAGCCGGGAGGCTGACCTCCTTGACCGGCGTGCCCCCATACGGGTTGCTGAACGCCCCGCTGTCGCCGGAACCGGCGACCACCGTGACGTGGCGGGCGTCCGCTCCCCGCAGGATGGCGTGCATCTGGGTCACCTGGGCCCTGGAGAAGAAGTGTTCCCCCAGGCTGAAGCCGATCGAGGCCACGCCGGTGCCGGAGACGGCCAGCCGCAGCCCGGCGAGCATGTCCGCGGCCGCGGTCGCGGCGCTCGCCAGGACGTTGGCGGGCAGCAGCACCACGCGGAGGGTGGCGGCGGGGGCGACCATGTGCACGATCTCGGTGTCCTGGACCTCCTCCGGGGTCACCTGCCAGGGCGAGGCCGAGCCGGCCAGGCTGGTGACGACCTCGATCCGCGCGGCGGGCAGCCGGAACACGCGGTCGAATGCCGCCAGATCCTTGCGGATGTCGGTGGTGGCCGGGGGCGGGCCCGCCGGGCCGTTGATGGCCGGGACATCAAGAACCGTCACCGTCTCGCCGCGGCCGTCGATCCCGCGCTCCAGCAGGGGCTGGATGCCGTAGGCGACCCGCAGCGCCTGCGGGCCGTAGCAGGAGGCCGGGGGACGCAAGCAGCCGGGCACCGCGACGGTCCGCGCGCGCGCCGGAGCCGGGCTGGCCGGGCTGCCTGTGCATCCTGCCGCCAGGGCCCCGCTCAGCGGCAGTGCCGCGCCGAGCAGCAGCGCCCGCCGCAGACGCCGCCCTGCAAGCCCATCCGCCACACCACAAATCTAAGCACCCGCACCCCCGCCCGGCCGGATCCCGTCCACCCGCCCCCACTCTTCACGGCCCCCGGCCATCCGGGGCGACTCTTCACGGCTCCCAGCAATTTCGGCGCCCGGTTCGTCCGGGTTCCGGTCGTCGTAGCCCGTGAAGAGTGCGGAAAGCAGGGCGCCCGCGGGCAGCGCGGGCGGGCTCAGGAGGGGAGGACGGGGGAGGCGGGGTCCTCTTCCCCGGCCGGGCTGGGCAGGTGCTCGAACAGGTAGTAGACGGCGAGCGCGCCGAACACGAACACGGCGGCCAGCGGCGAGGCGAACGCCGCGATCAGCGTGCCGGCCACGTAGACGACCAGGCCGCCGGTGAAACCGGGAATGGAGCTGCGCAGCGCCTCCGGGGGCAGGGCCGTGCCAAGCGCCCGGGCATG
>Ga0335078_10005814_pt1 | contig 18241 bp, 16 predicted proteins | sample Lox_Sample_32_FD_206711 | JGI IMG/M metagenome (GOLD analysis project Ga0335078, IMG submission 206711) | Soil microbial communities from Loxahatchee National Wildlife Refuge, Florida, United States - Lox_Sample_3.2 | ecosystem: Environmental > Terrestrial > Soil > Wetlands | place: USA... | reverse complement strand
ACTTATGTAGCGCGGTGCGGGAACTCGTCCTACCCGCGATGTGCCAGCCGCCCCAGGGACGTTGCGCAGCCTGCTCATTTTCATCCGTTCCCGGCGGCCAGCGCAGCGGCCATGCCCACTTATGTGGCCCTACGGTCCGCGATCCGGGGAGGTTTGCTGCGTTATGCAGGGGGCGCGGCGATCCGGCGAGGTTTGCTGAAGGGGCACGGCCGATCCCGGGCAAAGGACCGCGGGCCCGGGCAAAGGACCGCGGGGCCCGGCAAGGACCGCGGGGCCGCCGTCAAGAGGCCGTCGCGAGGTCAAGAACCGCCGAGACCGCGCTCCTCCGCCGCCTTGTAGGCGATCTGGAGGAAGTCCGACAGCGTTAACGCGGTCAGCGTCGAGGACGTGACCCGGGTGACGCGGGGCGCGAACATCAACCCGGCGTGGAAGGCGCCGGCGGCCCACAGGCCCAGGCAGTAGGGGCAGGTCAGCAGTTCGCCCACCGCCCGGCGGACGCCTTCGCCACGCGCTCGCTCCTCGACCTCGGCCGGCCCGCCGCGGCCCTGGTACTCGGTGAAGGGAGCGCGCAGGAAAGCGGTCACCTTGTCCTTGGCGACGAGCCGCGACAGCTTGTGGCTGGCGACCCCGATCAAGACGACATCGCGTGTCGAGACGGTCTCGGGGAGCCGGCCGGACCGTTTCGCGGCCACCAGGGCGCCGGCGAAGCCGGCGTTCAGCACGGCGGCCAGCGTGGCGTAGGTGCGGAACGGCGGGCGTTCGTGCGGTTCGGCATAGCCCTCGAACGCGTCGCGGGCTTCGCGGGTCAGGCTGTCGACGCTCATCCGCAAAGCGCTACCCGTGGCACCTGGCCGGAAACGCGGGAATCCCGACTCGAATATCCGATGAGGCCCCCGCCGGCGCCTCATCGCCGGCGCCACCGCCACTCGATGCGTCTAGCTAAGTGGCGACTTCCCGCATCGGCGCTACCTCCGCCCCCCAAAAAGAGCCCGAAGGGGGTGTGACATTTGCGCCGAATCGAAGTATTCAAGAAGAGGGTCGAAACGGGTAGAAGAAAGATGGGCCCGTCGGCGTCTTTACCTTTCGGCCGCAGAAAATCTAAGCGGCGGAACTTACGAAACTCATCGGTTCGATGACCGTCGAACAATGGTATAATTCGATACGCATCGAACTATGGATGACAAGAGGACTGAATTGGACAATTTTGAAGTAGATCGTCGGACCGCTTCCCCCCGGTCCGGCAACCACGAAACCACCAGGCGCCTTCGGTCGACTACGCCGAAGCGCAGGTCGACTTCTGCCAACAGGCGTCAGGACAGGCGTCGGAGCGCGCATGCGGGCGAGGCCGGTGTCGAGGCCCGGCCGATCGATATCGAGCGGACCACCGGCTCGCTCGAGTCGCTCGAGCTGTTCATGCGCGAGGCTCGTCATCACCCGCTGCTGACGGCGGCTGAGGAGATCGAGCTCGCCAAGAGGATCGAGCGCGGTGACCTCGAGGCCAAGGAGCGGATGATCAACGCGAACCTGCGACTGGTCGTCTCCCAGGCGCGGCGCTATCAAGGCCACGGCCTGGAGATGGGCGACCTGGTCCAGGAGGGAATGCTTGGACTGATCCGTGCGGTCGAGAAGTTCGACTGGCGGCGCGGGTTCAAGTTCTCGACGTACGGCACGCTGTGGATCCGCCAGGCCATTCAGCGCGGCCTTCAGAACCACGGCCGGACGATTCGCGTGCCGGTCCACGTCTCGCAGCGCCAGGTCAAGGTGCGCAAGATCGAGAGCGATCTGAACACCAAGCTGGGGCGCGAGCCGACCGACGAGGAGATCGCGGTCGTAGCCGGGCTCGAGCTCGACGAGGTCATGGAGCTTCGTGAGCTGAGCCGGGCGATGACCAGCCTGGATCAGCCCGTCAGCGAGGACGGCGAGACGGCGCTGGGCGATCTGCTCGCGAGCGAGCGGCCGGAGCCGGTCGAGGAAGTGGCCGTGGCCGAGCGCGACCAGAAGGTCAACGAGGCCGTGCAGAAGCTGCCGGCCGCCGAGGCGAACGTGATCCGTCTGCGGTTCGGTCTTGCGGGCGAGGAGCCTCGGACGCTGCGCCAGGCCGGATCGGAGCTCGGGATCACCGCCGAGCGAGCCCGGCAGCTCGAGGAGCAGGGTCTCCGGCGTCTCGCCGCGACCGGTGAGCTCGCGGGCCTGAGCGAGGCCGCGTAAGCGCGAAAGCCTGATTTCGAGAGCGGGCCCGGGCTGAAACCCCGGGGCCCGTTTTCTTTAAGCCGCCTCCCGCGCGATCAGGACGTCGCACGGCGCGCGGGCGCAGACGCGGGCGGGCAGCGAGTAGGCGCGCCACGGCGTCATCGGGCTGGCGGCCCGCGGGTCGATCACGATCAGCGCCGCCTCGGTTTCCTCGGCCACGTCGATGACGGCGTCGACGGTGTCGCCGCCGTGCAGGTGGGCGGTCACGCCGATCCCGCGTCGGCGAAGCTGGTCGGCCGCCGCGGCCAGGCGCTTGTCGACCTCCGCGCGACTGGACAGCATCGGCCAGTAGCTGTCCACGAGGTGGACGTGAGCCCGCCGCGCGGCCGCCAGCGCCGCGGCCACTTCCAGCGCCGGGGCGTCGTCCCCGGAAACAAAGGCGTGCGCGACGATCACGTTGGCGGGCTCGCTCACCGTGCCGGCCCGCCCCCGACGGTGTACGAAATCTGCGACCTGCCGCCACATGCTGGTCGCCGGGACGAGCAACCCGCGTGCGGCGGCGGCGAGGATGAGCCGGAGATGGGCGCTCGACTCTTGCCGCGCCGGCAGCTCGATCTCGAGCTCGATCTGCGATCCGGTGCCGTGCCGCACGGTGTCGCCCAGACGCTCGAGCAGCCTGAGCGCGTCGCTGTTGTCGGCGAGCACGAGTGCCGTGAACCGCTCGATCCTCTCCTCGTGCGCGCGCTCCACCAGCCGCTCGAGCAATTCCGACCCCAGGCCGCGGTTCTGCCAGTCGTCGGCGACGACGATCGCGCACTCGGCGACGTCGTCGTTGACGCGGACGAACCGGGCAACCCCGACGGCGTCGTCGCGCTCGCTGTCGATGGCGAGCAGCGCCTCGTGATCGTGGTGGTCGACGACCGTCAGATAGGACAGCTGCCCCTCGCTCAGCTCGGTCAGGGGGCTCTGGAAGCGCAGGTATCGCGATCGCTCGGACAGATCGTTGAAGCCGGAGCGAAGGAGCTCGCGGTCCTCGGGTTCGATCGGCCGGATCAGAACCGATGAGCCGTCGCGCAGACGGGTGCGCGACGCCCGGGTCAAGGCGTGCTCAGCGGCGCGCCGGCGGCCGCCGCGTCCGCGGCGTGGGCGTGGTCGGCGATCGCGGTGACGAGCTGCGGCCAGGCCGCCTCGGGGAGGTCGTGGCCCATGCCCTCGATCACCATCAGCCGAGCTCCCGGGATCGCCTTCGCGGTGGCCTTACCGCCCGACAGCGCGACCATCCGGTCCTTGGAGCCATGGATCACCAGGGTCGGGGCAACAATCCGGCGCAGTTCGCCGGTGCGGTCCCCCGAGGCGATGATCGCCCCGAGCTGGCGCTTCGGGCCGGCCGGATCGTGGCCCCGGTCGTAGCTGCGGGCCATCGCGTCGCGCACCCGCTCGGTGTCCTGGGGCAGGCCCTGCGAGCCGATCGCCGCGAACAGCTCCGCCATGTACTCGACGTAGCGGTCGCGGTCTTCAGGCGCCTGCCCGAGCAGGTAACGGTAGATCCCGAACGCGGGCTGGCCCTTCCAGCGGTGGCCGGTGTTCGACATCACAGACACCAGCGACCGCACGGTATCGGGGTGCTGGGCAGCGAGCGTCTGGGCGATCATCCCGCCCATCGACACGCCCACGATGTGCGCCGGCGCCAGCCCGAGCTCCCGCAGCAGCCCGGCGGCGTCAGCCGCCATGTCGGACAGCGTGTAGAGCACCGGTCGGATTCGCCGGCGGAGCAACTGCCCCGGGGTCGGCGGCCGGCCGTAGATCCGCGTCGAGCGGCCGACGTCTCGGTTGTCGAACCGGACTACGAGAAAACCTCGTTCCGCCAGCTGCGAGCAGAACTCATCGGGCCAGCCAAGCATCTGCATCCCGAGCCCCATGATCAACAACATCGGCGGGTCGGCCTCGCTACCGAACGTCTCGTAGGAGAGTCTCACGGCCCCACCCACGTCGCAAAACTGCTCAGCCATACAGGTCCTCGAACACGTCCGCGTACTTCTCGTTGACGACGTTCCGCTTAAGCTTCAAGGTCGGCGTCAGCTCGCCGGACTCCTGGGTGAGGTCGTGGTCGAGCAGCGCGAACTTCTTGATCTGCTCGACCTTCGCGTACTTGGCGTTGGCGCGGTCGAGGATTTCCTGGATCAGCTCGCGGACCTCCTCGCGCTGGATCAGCTCGGCCATGTCCTCGGGGAGGCCACGCTCGCGCGCCCACGGACCCATCTCCTCGGGATCGAGTGTGATCAGCGCCACCGGATACGGCCGCCGGTCGCCGTACATGACGGCCTGCGACACCCAGCGCGCCTGCTTGAGGTCGTTCTCGATATTCGACGGGGTGAGGTTCTTCCCGCCGGCGGTGATGATGATGTCCTTCTTGCGGCCCGTGATCGTCAGGAAGCCGTCGTCGTCGAGCGACCCGAGGTCGCCGGTGAGGAACCACCCGTCGTCGGTGAAGCTGTCGCGCGTGGCCTCCGGGTTGCGCCAGTACTCGCGGAACACGTTCGGGCCCCTCATCATGATCTCGCCGTCGTCGGCGATCTTGAGCTCGACTCCAGGCATCGCTCGTCCAACCGTCCCGAACCTCAGGGCATCCAGGGTGTTGACGACGCCGCAGGCCGTCGTCTCGGTCAGGCCATAGCCCTCGAGCACGGGGACGCCACAGGCGTAGAAGAACTCGAGGATCTCGCTCGAAATCGGCGCGGCGCCGGACACGGCCTTCTCGAGCTTGCCGCCGAACAGCGGCCGGACCTTGCCGTACAGGGCCTCCTCGGCCCGGTCGAACGCCGCGCTCAGCTCCTCCGGGACGTCTTCGCCGCGAGCGCGCAGCTGCCGAACCTTGACGCCGACCTCGACCGCGCCCCGGAGCTGCTCCTCGCTCTCGGCCATCGACAGCGCCAGCGCGTAGATCTTCTCGAAGATCCGCGGGACCGAGGGGACGTAGGTGGCCTTCACGTCCATGAGCTCGGGAATGATCTGTTGCGGATCCCCGCCCCAGTAGACAATCCCGGTGCCCACGTCGAACGACGCGAGCTGCACGGTGAGCGCGAAGGCGTGGGCGAGCGGCAGGTAGAGGTAGGACAGATCGCCCTCATTGATGAAGTGGATCTCCTCGACCATCCACCCGACGGACGAGCAATTGCCGTGACTGAGCACGACGCCCTTCGGGGGACCCGTCGTGCCCGAGGTGTAGATGATCGTGTACGGATCCTCTGGAGAAACGGCTTCGCAGCGCCGCTCGAGCTCTGAGCGATCGCCACCGCGGCCCCGATCCCGGAGCTGGTCCACCGAAACGTCACCCGCACCTGCGGCCGCATCGATCACGACGACGTGCTCGAGGTGCTCCAGGCGACCGGAGACCTGCTCGATCTTCGCCGCCTGCTCGGCGTCCTCGCAGATCACGACCCGCGACTCGGAATTGCCCGCGACCCACTCGCACTCCTCCGGCGAGTTCGTGGGGTAGATCGGTACGACGACCGCGCCGACGCGCGAGATCGCGAGGCTCGAGTAGGTCCACTCCGGGCGGGTATTCGCCAGCAGGCTGACGCGATCACCGGGCTCGATGCCCAGCCCCACCAGCCCGAGCGCGAGCTCATCGACGATCTCGCCGACCTCGGCGAACGAGCGCTCGACCCACTCGCCGTCGTGCTTGTACTTGACCGCCGTCTCGTCGCCGAAGCGCTCCGCCGCGCGCGCCGCCGCACGCGAAATCGTCCTGTTGCTGGCTTCCACTACCTCTGTCGCCATCAGTCACCTCCTGGCGTTAGTTGCTACCCGCGCTCATGATGCTGACATGTTCGGGGTCAGCGACGTGCCGCGGACCCCAGACCGAGGAGCCGCTCGGCGTTGCCGTGCGCGATTTTCTCCCGGTCGGTCTCGCTGATCGGTGCGCCCAGCACGAAGTCGCGGCCTTCCGCATTGCTGCTGTACGGATAGTCGACCGAGAACATCACGCGGTCGGCGCCGATCACCTCCAGCAGGCACGTCAGGGGCGGATACGTGAACATCCCGCTGGTCGTGAAGTGGAAGTTCGCGGCCATGTACTCCTCGAGCGGCCGCGAGAGACCGGCTTGCTGGCGCAGCACCCGCGACGACCGCGCCAGGAAGAACGGCAGCGCCTCTCCCATGTGGCCGACGATGATCTGAAGCTCCGGGTACTCGTCGAGCAAGCCGCCCGTGATCAGACGGAGGACGTGCAGGCCCGTCTCGACGTGCCAGCCCCAGCCCGCCATCGACAGCGTTTGGGAGACCTGCGGTGGCAATGCGCCGTAGTAGGCCTCGCGGACCGCAGCCGGCGGCGGGGTCGGATGCAGGTAGATCGGGACGTTCAAGCCCGCAGCCCGCTCGAAGATCGGCCAGAACTCCCGGTCGTCGAGGAATCGGCCGCGCACGTGGCCGTTGATGAGCGCGCCCTTGAAACCGAGCTCGGACACCGCCCGCTCGAGCTCGTCGGCGGCGTCCGCCGGCGCCGCGGTCGGGAGCGTCGCGAAGGCCGCGAGCCTGTCCCGGTGCGCTGCGATCGACCGCGCCAGGTAGTCGTTCGCCTCTCGACTCAGCCCGGCCGCCTCGGCGGGGTCGAGCTGCTCGGTCCCCGGCGCCCCGTGCGAGATCACCTGGATGTCGATGCCCCCGGCGTCCATGTCCGCCAACCGCTGGTCGCCGAGGTCGTCGAGCTTGGCCTGGAGCTGGGCCAACGGACTGCCGGGTGGAGGGTCGGGTAGGGCTCCTCCTGCCGACTTCAGCATCGGCGCGCGGTAGTGCTCCTCCAGCGTGATCAGTCGCATCAGTGGCGGGCGCTCCACTGGGCCATCCGCACGAACAGCTCGGGCGGCGTGATCGCGGGCAACCCCGGGTCCAGCTCGCGATAGATCGTGGCGACGTTGACCGCGATCCGCTCGGGGTCGCCCCAGTCGCGGAAGTCGCCGATGTCGATGTCGTCGGCCGCCGCGTGCTCGTCCATGCCCGCCTCGAACCGCCTCGTCGCCTCGTCGCGGACATACGCCAGGTAGCGCTGGACGTCGCGGACGCCGGATTCGTCGGTGACCGGTCCGTGGCCGGGCACGATCGTGCGGGCGCCGAGCTCGATGATCGCCTCGCACGCCGCGAGCCAGTTTGACACCGGGCCCGCCCACATGATCGGCGTCCCCTCGATGAACAAGAGGTCGCCGGTGAACACGACGCCTGCATCGGGCACATACGCGATCGAGTCCCCTTGGGTGTGTGCGGGACCGAGCTCGATCAGCCGCACCTCGCGGTCACCCACCGACAGCTCGTGCCGACCCTTGAACGACTTGGTCGGCAGGCGCTCGATCACCGAGGCGAAGTCGAACTTGCGCATCGTACGCGCGGCAAACGCATCGAACTCCGGCCCCAGGTCGAGCTCGTTGAACAGCACGTTCACGGCCGCGGCCGGCGCCGCCTTCATGTCCTCGATCGCGCCGGCACTGGCGACGATCGGAATGCCGTCGGGGAGCAGCGAGTTGCCGAACCAGTGATCGCCGTTGCCGTGCGTGTTGAACGCCTGCTCGATCGGGCTGCGCTCGGTGACCGGCCCCATCGCGTCGAGCATGTCCGTCGTGAGCTTCAGATCGAACAGCGTGTCGACGAGCAGCGAGGTGCCGTCGGCGGTGATCAGACCCGCGTTGCTCCAGCCCCAGCCGCCGTCCGGCTGAAGGTAGGCGTACAGGCCGTCGCCGAGTTCGTGGAGTCCGCGTTCGTAGGCGATCTTCATTGCGAATCAGAACTCCGGTTCGGCTGGGAGGCCAACGTAGTTCTCGGCGAGGCTGCGCGCCGCGGCCTCCGACCTCCCGACGTATTGCAGGCGGGCGAGCTGGAGCCCGCGCTGGAACGGGCCGCCCCCCAGGTCATGCAGCATCTGCGTCATGTAGTTCGAGAAGTCCTGGGCGCGCCACACGCGGCGGAGCGCGGCCGCGGTGTAGCCGTCGAGTCGGTCCGTCCGTCTATCGCGAACCAGCTCGATCAGCCCCGGCGCGAGGATTCTCACGTCGTTGACCGCGAGGTTGAGGCCCTTGGCTCCGGTGGGCGGGACGATGTGGGCGGAGTCGCCGGCCAGGAACAAGCGGCCGTGCTGCATCGGCTCGGTCACGAACGAGCGCATGGGGGTGATGCCCTTATCGAAGATCGGTCCCTCGTTGACATTGCCCAGGCGCGTCCCGAGTTCGGTCCAGATGCGGTCGTCGGGCCAGTTGGCGATGTCGTCGTCGGCATCGACCTGGAGGTACAGGCGGCTGATCTTCTGCGAGCGCATCGTGTAGAGCGCGAAGCCGTCCGCGTGCCAGGCGTAGATCAGCTCGTCGGTGGCGGGACGCGCCTCGGCCAGGATCCCGAGCCAGCCGAACTCGTACACGTACTCGTACTCGGTCAGATGCTCGGCGATCGTCGGGCGGCTGACGCCGTGGAAGCCGTCGCATCCCGCGATCGCGTCGCAGGTGAGCTCGTCTGCCTGCCCGTCGTGCTCATAGGTGATCCGCGGGTGATCGGTCTCGATGTCGTGGAGCTCGACATCGCTCACCTCGAACAGGACCGGGACGCCGCGGTCGAGCAACGCCTGCGTGACGTCCTTGACGACCTCCTGCTGACCGTAGATCGTGATGTGCCGGCCGGTCAGTCCGGCCATATCAACGTAGTGGTTCTCCCCGTGATAGCGGAGATAGATGCCGTTGTGCTCGAGCCCTTCGCGATCGAGGCGCTCGGCGACGTCGAGGTCGTGCAGCAGGTCGACGGTGTTCTGCTCGAGCAGCCCGGCGCGGACGCGCTTCTCGACGTACTCGCGGCAACGCGCCTCGAGCACGACGCAATCAATGCCCTCGCGATGGAGCAGCATCGCGAGCGTGAGGCCCGCGGGACCGGCCCCGACGATGCCTACCTGGGTTTTCACGGGCGCGAGTCTATTCCGGGGGCCGCGACGAGGATCACGTCGAGCGTCCGCGGGCCGTGGACGCCCTTGACCCGCACCATCTCGATGTCGACGGTGGCGGATGGGCCGGAGATGAACGTCAGTGGACTCGTTGGATCGAGCCGCGCGAGCGCCTCGGGAACAGACGGGACGATCTGCTCGGCGCGCACGATGCACAGGTGGTAGTCGGGCAGGAGGGTCAGCGCCCGGCGGCCCATGCCGGGCCCGCCGTCGAGCACGATCGTCCCGGTCTGGGCGATGGCGAGGGCGCAGGTCGTGACCACGCCGTCGGCTCCGTCGAGGGCTTCGTTGTCGAGCGGGGGTGTGTCTTTTATTTGATTTACTGTGGTCAGCCAGCCGCTCGGGACGCCATCGGGCGCAATGACGTCGCGCGCGTGGCGCTGTGTGAGTGTGTCCCGGACGGTCTCGTCGAGGTCGGCGGCGTCGGTTTGTATGGCGCGGGCGTCGTAGTGGGCGAGCCGCTCGAGGAAGGCGGCGAGGCCGTCTTGTGTGGTCGCGCGGTAGTCGCGGGGAATGCCGGTCGTGGGACGGGCCCCGGGTCCGATCGCGGTCCGGACGCGATCGAGAACATCGTCGCGGGCGCTCATCTGTGTTTGCTCCACCATTCGCGGAACGACTCCTGCGGCGGGTCCGGAAGATCCCGGGTCCGGGTCCAGCCCGAAAGCGGCGGGGGCGCACCGTGCCTGATGAACCGCATGAGCGGGGCGAGCTTGAGCGCGGCCGTCCAGCGCCGGCGGCCGCCCATGGCGCTCGCGGCGGCCCCGAACACGGCGTCTTGCGCCTTGTGCGGCTTCGCCTTCACGGCGTCGGCGCGGAGCTTGACGAGCACCGTGGGGATGTCGATCTTGACCGGGCAGACCTCGTAACACGCGCCGCACAGGGAGGAGGCGAACGGAAGCTCGGGTGCGTGCTCGACCCCGGCCATCAGCGGGGTCACGATCGCACCGATCGGTCCTGGATAGGTGGCGCCGTAGGCGTGTCCGCCGGTCCGCTCGTACACCGGGCAGACGTTGAGGCAGGCCGCGCAGCGGATGCAGCGGAGCGCCTGGCGCCCGATCTCGTCGGCGAGGGCCCTTGTCCGGCCGTTGTCGAGCAGGACGATGTGTATCTCTTGGGGGCCGTCGCCCGGAGTGACCCCGGTCCAGACCGAGTTGTACGGGTTCATCCGCTCGCCGGTCGCAGAGCGCGGCAGCAACTGGAGGAACACCTCGAGGTCGCGGAACGTGGGGATGAGCTTCTCGATGCCGACGACGCTGATCAGCGTCTCGGGCAGCGTCAGGCACATTCGGCCGTTGCCCTCGGACTCGGCGACGAGCAGTCCGCCCGTCTCGGCGATCGCGAAGTTCGCGCCGCTGACCGCGACCTTGGTCTTAAGGAAGAGACGCCTGAGATGCAGGCGGGCGGCCTCCGCCAGCGCGTGGGGGTCGTCGGACAGATCTTTCGGGGCGTCGGCCATGCCGTCGAGGAAGATCTGCCGGATCTCGGCGCGATTGCGGTGAAGCGCAGGCACGACGATGTGGCTGGGCCGGTCGTGTGAGAGCTGGATGATCAGCTCGGCGAGGTCGGTCTCATGGGCGGCGATCCCGGCCTGTCCGAGCGCTTGGACCAGGCCGATCTCCTGGGTGGCCATCGACTTGACCTTGATGACCTCGTGCTGGCCGGTGGCTTGCACGAGGCTCGTGACGATCCGGTTGGCATCGTCGGCGTCGCGGGCCCAGTGGACTTGGGCGCCGCGCGCGGTCGCTTTGCTTTCAAACTGCTCGAGGTATTCGTCCAGGTGATGGAGGACGTCGTCCTTGATCGCGGCGCCGGCGCGGCGGAGCTCCTGCCAGTCGGGCGTCTCTGCGACCAGGCCGGCGCGCCGCTCCCGGATCGTGGCGGTGGCCTTGCGGACGTTGCGGCGCAGCTGCGAGTCGTCGACCGCGCGCTTGGCGTTCTGAGCGAACGGCGGGTCGTCGGTCCAGATCAGGTCGCCACTGCTCACAGCGGGGTGTCCTCCGTGCTGGCGAGAACCTCGGCCAGATGGAGCGTTCGCACGCCGGCGTGGATCCGGCTGAGGCCACCGCCGATGTGCATCAGGCACGAGCGGTCCCCGGCGCACAGGACCTCGGCGCCGGTCTCGATCACGGATTCCATCTTGTCGGCGAGCATCGCCGCCGAGACGTCGCGGTTCTTGATCGAGAACGTCCCGCCGAAGCCGCAGCACTCGTCGTTGCGCGGGAGCTCGACCAGGTCGATCGCGCGAACGTTCCGCAGCAGGCGCAGCGGCCGGTCCCCCACGCCGAGCATCCGGAGCGAGTGACAGGTCGGGTGATAGGTCACGCGGTGGGGGAAGTAGGCGCCCACGTCGTCGGTGCCGAGGACATCGATCAGAAGCTGCGAGAGCTCGTAGGTCTTTTTCGCCACCGCTTCCGCGCGGGTCGCGAGCGCCTCGTCGTTCGCCGCTCGGGCGACCAACGGGTGCTGGTGGCGGATCGCGCCGGCGCACGAGCCGGAGGGGACGACAACCGCGTCGTACTCCTCGAACACGTCCACGTAGCGGCGGACCAGATTCGGCTCGAAGTAGCCGCTGTTGGCGTGCATCTGACCGCAGCAGGTCTGCTCGAGCGGGAACTCGAGCGGCTGGCCCAGCCGCTCGAGGATGCGTACGGTCGCCTTGCCGGCGTCGGGGAACAGCGCGTCGACCAGGCAGGTGGAGAAAAGCGCGACCCGCATACGGGGTGCATCGTAAAGGCGCCAACTCCGCAACATGTCTGTGTCTTTCCGGTGGGGCGGTCCGCGCCAGCCGCACACTGCCTCCAGTGGTCCGCGACCCCACCCCGAACAACTCATCACTCGCCCCACCTCCGTGGGGTGAGTTCAGATTCACTCGGCTCTGGTACGAGTCTCGCCGCGGTCGCACCGGCGAAGTCGCGCGAGTGCGGAGTTACTCGCAATGACCGGCGACCGGAGAGACAAGGCCGTCGCGAAGATCGCGGCGCGCCAGAAGACGCTCGTGACGACCGCGCAGCTCGCTCAGTGCGGCCTCGGCAAGGACGCGGTGGCGTATCGCGTCCACAGCAACCGGCTTCACCCCGTGTTCCACGGCGTCTATTCCGTCGGCTGCGGCGAGCTCCCGCCGCTGGCACGCGAACTTGCTGCGCTGCTCGCGTGTGGCAAGGGCAGCCTCATCAGCCACCACTCAGCCGCCTTCGTGTGGGGTCTTCGCACCGCGCCGCCGACGGAGGTCGAGGTCTCGGTTGTGGGCCGTTGCTGCGCGTCACGTAAGGGAATCCGCGTGCACCGGATCCAGAAAATCCACCGGCATGAGCTGAGCCGGCACGAGGGCCTGTGGGTGAGCTCGCCGGCGCGGGCCATCCTCGAAGTGGCCGTCACCGCCTCTGTCGACGAGGTGGCGGACCTCGTGAACGAGGGACAGGGGTTGCGCCGCTTCACTCCGGGCGAGCTGGAGGCGGTCCAGAGGCGTCACCGCGGACGCCGCGGCGCCCGGAAGCTGGCGGAGGTGCTCGGCGACGAGGACGCGATGACGGTCACTCGCTCTAAGGCGGAGAAGGCGTTCCTCAAGCTGATCCGCGACGCCCGCTTACCTGTGCCCGAGACGAACGAGAGGCTCGGGCGGTACAAGCCGGACTTCATGTGGCGCGAACAACGGCTGATCGTGGAGTTGGACAGCTACCAGTTCCACGGTGGTCCCGACGGCTTTCAGAACGACCGCGAGAAGGACCTCGTCTACCGCGACGCGGGCTTCGATGTGCTGCGCCCGACGCGCAACCACGTGATCCACGAGCCGGCCAGGGTGCTGGTCAGCGTCGTCCGGGCGCTGGAACGGGCGAGCGGCGGCTAGCGTCAGGCCGCGCGCGGCTCGGCCGCGCGCCGCTCGACCTCGGCGCGGACGACGGGGGCGACCTGTGTGCCGAACAGCTCGATCGACCGCATGACGTCCTTGTGGGCGACGGCGCCGACGCTCATCTGACCGACATAGCGCTGGTTGGCGAAGAGCTCGTGCTCGTACAGGATCTTTTCGGCCACCTGCTCGGGCGAGCCTACGGCCAGCGCGCCGCGGGGCGAGCGGAGCGCGTCGTATTCGGGCCGCCCCGAAGGCGGCCAGCCGCGTTCGCGCCCGATCCGGTTCATCATCGCGAGGTAGGGGGCGGCGAAGGCGCTGTTCGCCTCGTGTTCGGTGGCCCCGACGAAGGCGTGGGTGTTGATCGCGACCTTGGCCTCGGCGGGATCGTGACCCGCGGCCTCGAACCCCTGGCGGTAGAGGTCGACGAGCGGCACGAACCGCTCCGGCTGGCCGCCGATGATCGCGAGCGTCAGCGGCAGCCCGAGGGCACCCGCGCGAACGACCGACTGCGGCGTTCCGCCGACCGCGACCGACACCGGGAGCGGATCCTGAACCGGCCGCGGCCACACGACCGCGTCGTTCAAAGGCGCGCGGTGCTTGCCGGACCAGGTGACGTGCGTTGACTCCCGGATCTTCAGGAGCAGGTCGAGCTTCTCGGCGAACAGCTCGTCGTAGTCGTCGAGGTCAAAACCGAACAGCGCGAACGACTCGATGAACGAGCCGCGTCCCGCCCAGATCTCGGCGCGTCCGCTCGATATGAGGTCGAGCTCGGCGAACTGCTGGAGCAGGCGCACCGGGTCCTCAGAACTGAGCACGGTGACCGCGCTCGCAAGGCGGATCCGTTCGGTGAGCGCCGCGATCGCGGCGAGGGGGACCGTGGGCGCGGACACGAGGAAGTCAGGGCGGTGGTGCTCGCCGATCGCGAACACGTCCAGCCCCAGCTCGTCAGCGAGCTTTGCCTCTTCGAGGAGGTCGCGCATCCGCTGCTCGGGAGTGACGCCCGAGGCGAGGTCCGCGAAGGTTGCGAGTCCAAGTTCCATACCGAGCAGCATAGCAGATAGTTGTGGACACAACTGTCCGCCGAAGAGGAGTCAGCTCGGCGTTTCCTCGAGCGCCGGCATCGTCGTGTACGACAGCTGCCGCGCCCTTCGCTTCGCGGCCCCGACCGCCTCGGTCAGCGTGTCGATGTCGTACACGCCGTAGTGGCGGCGGCCGTTGATGAAGAACGTCGGCGTGCCCGACACGCCGCTCTCGTCCGCGCTTGCGACGTCCTCCATGACCCGCTGGGCGTACTCGCGCGTGCGCAACTCGTCCCTGAAGCGGTCGACGTCGAGGCCGAGGTCGGTGGCGTAGCGCATGAGATCCTTCGGCGCCAGCTCGCCCTGATGGGCCAGCAGGGTGTCGTACATCTCCCAGAACTTGCCTTGGGCCGCCGCCGCCTCGGAGGCCTCGGAGGCAAGCTGGGCGCTCGGATGGACGTCGGTCAGTGGCAGGTGGCGCCACACGTACCGGACGTCGTCCCCGTGCGAGGACAGCAGCTCGCGGATCGTGCCCTCGGCCTGGCCGCAGTACGGGCATTCGAAGTCCCCGTACTCGACCAGCGTCACAGGGGCATCGTCGGGGCCGCGGATGTGGTCGTACTCGGGATCGACGTCGACCGCGAGGTCGAGGATGTCCTCGGCGGTGCGAGCGACCTGGCGCGCCCGCAGCGCTTCGGGCAGCCGCCTGGTAATGCGGGTCAGGGCCCATGCCAATGCGGGCGCGACCAGCACCGTGCAGAGGGTGCCCAGCTTCGCCTCGTCGAGCGCGCTGCCGTGGAAGGCGAGGCTCGAGACGAGTAGCGACACCGTGAAGCCGATGCCGGCGCATGCCCCCGCGGTGAGCAGCACCGGTTCTGAGATCGGCGACCGCGGTCCGTGGAGCGCCGGGCGCGAGGAGATCCAGGAGCCGGCGAACACCCCGATCGGCTTGCCGACCACGTACCCGAGCAGGATCCCCCAGGTGATCGGGGAGGTGACCGCGGCGCTCAGCAGCTTCGAGGTCATGTGGATGCCGGCGTTGGCGAGCGCGAACAACGGCACGATCACGTAGCTCGTCCACGGGTGGAGCTCGTACTGGACCCGTTCGTTGGGCGAGATCGCGGACAGCAGGCTCTGCTGCGCCGAGCGCGCGAGCTCGGGCGTCGGCTGCTCGCGGAACTCGCGGGTCAGCATCGTCGCCCGCTCGAGGTCGTCGCGTGACGGTGGGTACGCGCTCGTGCCGAGCCCGATCGCGAGGCCGGAGATCACCGGGTCGATTCCGGACTTGAACATCGCGACCCAGATTGCGACCGCGACGCCGACCGAGATCGCGGCGCGGCCGAACGGGGCATAGCGGAGTGCGACCAGCACGCCAAACAACGCGACCGCGATGCCGAGCGCGAGCACCGAGACGTGCGTCGTGTAGACGGTCGCGATCACGACGAGCGCCATGAGATCGTCGGCCACGGCGAGCGAGAGCAGGAACACCCGGATTCGTGTCGCGCTCCGGGGGGTCACCAGCGCCACCGCCGCCAGCGCGAACGCCGTGTCGGTTGACATCGCCGCGCCCCATCCGTGCCCGCCGGCCCGGCCGGCGTTGAACGCCAGGTAGATCGCGATCGGCACGATGACGCCGCCGATCGCCCCGAACACCGGGACCGCGAGCCGGCTCCGTTCGCGGAGCTCCCCAAGATCGAGCTGGCGCTTGGCCTCGAGTCCCACGACCAGGAAGAACAGCGTCATCAGCCCTTCGTTGACCCACGTGCGCAGCTCGGCGGCGATTCCGGCGCTCCCGATCTGGATCGACAGCTTGGTGGTCCACACCGACTCGTAGGTGTGCCACCACGGCGAGTTCGCCCACAACAGCGCGCCGATCGCGGCGCCGAGCATGACGAACGCCCCGCCCGCCTCGGTGCTGAGGAAGCTCCGCACCGGCGCAGCGAGGTTCCTCGCCCATGCGGTGCGGCCGCCATACGGCATCGCCTCTGTCGTAACGCTCATCGGGCGCGCTACTCGATCAGCGGAGGATCGCGCAGGTTGGTGTTGATCTGGTGCGACAGCGCCTCTGAGGCCGCGCGCTGCGCGAGGCGCCTCTGCTGCTCGTCGGCGTCGTCGAGGAGCACGGCCTCGTACGCGTCCGCGGCGATCTGATAGCGCTCGCGCTCGCGCTCGGTGTCCTGCGCCGCCTGGCGGCGGAGCAGCTCGGCGCGTTCGGTGACCGCGGCGGCGGGCTCGTCCGGAGGGTGCACCTCTTCGTACTCGGTGTCGCGCTCGAACGTGAAGCGGCGCTCGCCGCTGGCAACGGGCCGGTGGGCGACGCGATAGATCGTGATCGAGCCGTCTTCCTCGACCCGGGTGTAGATCTCGTAGCGCGAGTACGGCTCGATCGTCGCGAGCCATTGCTGGCGGTGGTCTTCGACAACGGCGTTGCCGCGGCCCTCGATCGAGTTGGCGGTGACCTCGGCGACGTGGACCCAGCCCCAGTGGGTGATGACGAGCACCGCCCCCACAACCAGGATCGCGATGCTGAGGCCGTCGATCCCGCTCGCGATGGCGTCGATCAGCCCGAGCACCACGAGCAGGGAACCGATGATGAGGGATGCGGCGGTGAGTGTCGCGCCGGTACCCACGATCCGGCCACGGGCGCCGCTCGGCACGAACGTCTCCGGGCGGCCGACGACCTCGGGCAGGTTGTCGAGATCCTCGGACAACAGGCGCGGGTCGGGCTCGCGTCCCACCAGCTCGGCTGGGCTCTGCTGCTCGGTCATGTATGAGGTGAAGGTACACCCCGATCGGCGCGCTTTGCAGGGGTTGCAAATCGACACCTAGGGGTGTGGTTTACGCCGGTCCTACACTTGGCGTTATCGAATAACGCGCCGGATGGATCGGCCAGCGCATGAGACCCGACCCTGGAAGGGGGGGCAAGATGCCGTTGTTTTTCTTCACAGTCGAGCAGCAGGAGCGAGCGATCGTGGAGCGATTCGGGAAGTTCGTGCGCGTGTCCGGGCCCGGGTTGCAAACCAAGACGCCGTTCGTCGAGCGCGTGGCCGGCCGGATGAGCCTCCAGGTCGAGCAGCTGAACGCCGAGATCGAGACGAAGACCAAGGACAACGTGTTCGTCCGGGTCAAGCTTGCCGTCCAGTACAAGGTGGGCGCGAACGATCAGCAGGTGCAGGACGCCTACTACAAGCTCGACAACCCCGAGGTGCAGATGCAGTCCTACGCGTTCGACGTGGTGCGCTCGCACATCCCGAGCATGGACCTCGATCAGGCGTATGCCGACGCCGACACGATCGCGACGCACATCCAGGACACGCTGCACCGCCAGATGGCCGACTACGGCTACGAGATCGTCAAGGCGCTCGTGACGAACATCGAGCCCGATCAGCGGGTCAAGGACGCGATGAACAACATCAACGCCTCACAGCGCAACCAGATCGCGGCCGCGGCTCAGGGCGATGCCCAGAAGACGCTCGCGGTCAAAAAGGCCGAGGGTGAGCGGGAGACGATGCGCCTCCAGGGCGAGGGCGTCGCCGCCGAGCGCAAGGCGATCGCCGAGGGCCTGCACGAGTCGTTGGAGATCATCGCCCAGCACGGTCTCGATATGCGCGAGGCGATGGCGCTGGTCGCGCTGACGCAGTACACCGACATGGTCCGGGCGCTCGGCGAGAACGCCAAGACGAACACGATTCTGCTGCCGCATTCCCCGAGCGCCGTCGCCGACCTGATGGGGCAGATTCGCGACGGGATCCTCGTCGGCGACCTCGCGAGCGAGGCCACCACGAACTCCACCGGCAACGCCGCTCTCCCGCCCGGCCGTCGCCAGGAACCACCGCAAAGCTGAAATTACGCCCGCCGGGACTCCCGGCGCGGTTAGACTCGGCCCATGCGTGCGGGCGGAGCGAGCGTCCCGGCACGTGCCGCCGTGCTGATCGGAATCTTGCTGTTGCCGGTGCTGAGCCTGGCCAGCGGGTCGGTCATGCTCGTACCGCTGTTCGCGATGCCCGCGTTGTTCGTGATCCCGGCAATGCTGTTCCGCGGGCCGGGCGACGCGCCACCGGATGGCCCGGACACGGATGACGGAGGAGGGGGCGGGCCCCGCCGGCCTGACCCGCCGGAGAGCCCGCCGAGCGCCGGTCCTCCGCTGCCCGACGCGGATCAGGCCAGGGTCAGGGCGCGCGATCACGCTCGCGGTCGGCTCGCTCCCTCCCCGGC
>Ga0335078_10005813_pt1 | contig 18242 bp, 16 predicted proteins | sample Lox_Sample_32_FD_206711 | JGI IMG/M metagenome (GOLD analysis project Ga0335078, IMG submission 206711) | Soil microbial communities from Loxahatchee National Wildlife Refuge, Florida, United States - Lox_Sample_3.2 | ecosystem: Environmental > Terrestrial > Soil > Wetlands | place: USA... | reverse complement strand
CGCAGAACGCCGACCCGGCCCCGGTCAGCACCAGCACCCGCACCGCCGGATCGCGCGCCAAACGAGCCAGTATATCGTCCAATTCGGCGATCATCGCGTCGTCGAAGGCGTTGCGCAGCTCCGGCCGGTTGAGCGTGACGGTCGTCACGCCGCGCGCGTCGGTCGCGACCAGGATGGCGCTCATGTCACATCCGGAAGACCCCGAAGCGGGTCTCCTCGATCGGCGCGTTGAGGCTGGCCGAGATCGACAGCGCCAGCACCCGGCGGGTGTCGCGCGGGTCGATTACGCCGTCGTCCCAGAGCCGCGCGCTGGCGTAATAGGGATGACCCTGGGTCTCGTATTGCCTGCGGATCGCGGACTTGAACTTCTCCTCCTCGCGCGCCGGCCATTTCTTCTTGCCGCGCGCCGCCATTCCGTCGCGCCGGACGGTCGCCAGCACGTTGGCCGCCTGCTCGCCGCCCATAACCGAGATCCGCGCGTTGGGCCAGGTCCACAGGAAGCGCGGACCATAGGCACGGCCGCACATGGCGTAATTGCCGGCGCCGAAGCTGCCGCCGATGATGACGGTGAATTTCGGCACGCGGGCGCAGGCGACCGCGGTCACCATCTTGGCGCCATCCTTGGCAATGCCCTGCGCTTCGTATTTCTTGCCGACCATGAAGCCGGTGATGTTCTGCAGGAAAACCAGCGGGATGCCGCGCTGGGCGCAGAGTTCGATGAAATGCGCGCCCTTCAAGGCGCTTTCCGAGAACAGGATGCCGTTGTTGGCGACGATCCCGACCGGATAGCCCCAGATGCGCGCGAAGCCGGTGACCAAGGTCTCGCCGTAGAGCGGCTTGAACTCGTCCAGTTCACTCGCATCAACAATTCTCGCGATCACCTCGCGCACGTCGTAGGGCTTGCGCGAATCGGCCGGAACCACGCCGTAAAGTTCCTCGGCGGGATAAAGCGGCTCGCGCGGCTCGACCGCGTCGAGCACGGCACGCTTCGGCCGGTTGAGGTTGCCCACGATGCGCCGCATCAGTTCGAGCGCCTCGGCGTCGTTCTCGGCCATCTGATCGGCGACGCCGGACACCCGCGCATGGACCGCGGCCCCGCCCAATTCCTCGGATGTCACGGTCTCGCCGGTCGCGGCCTTCACCAGCGGCGGACCGCCGAGAAAGATCGTCCCTTCGCCCTTAACGATGATGCTTTCGTCCGCCATCGCCGGGACATAGGCACCGCCCGCGGTGCAGGAGCCCATCACCGCCGCGATCTGCGGAATGCGCGCGGCCGAGAGCGTCGCCTGGTTGAAGAAGATGCGGCCGAAATGGTCGCGGTCGGGGAATACTTCGTCCTGCGCCGGCAGGAAGGCACCGCCCGAATCGACGAGATAGAGGCACGGCAGGTTGTTCTCGCGCGCGATATCCTGGGCACGCAGGTGCTTCTTCACCGTCACCGGATAATAGGTGCCGCCCTTGACCGTGGCGTCGTTGGCAATGACGACGCATTCGCGCCCCTGCACCGGCCCGATGCCGGTGACGATGCCGCCGGCCGGGACGTCGTCGTCATAGAGGCCGTAGCCGGCGAAGGCGGAGAATTCGAGGAACGGCGCCCCGGGATCGAGCAGCCGCTTGATGCGCTCGCGCGCCAGCAGCTTGCCGCGCTTCTGGTGTTTGGCGCGCGCGTCCTTGTCGCCGCCGAGGGCGATCGCTTTCAGCCGCTTGTCGAGATCGGATGCGAGCGCCCGCGCCGCCTTGGCGTTGGTGAGGAAGCCGGCACTGCGCGGCTCGAGCGCGGTTTTCAACACCGCCATCAGGCCGTCTCCTCGAACAGCTCGCGGCCGATCAGCATGCGGCGGATTTCCGAGGTGCCGGCGCCGATCTCGTAGAGCTTGGCATCGCGCAACAGCCGGCCGGTCGGGAACTCGTTGATATAGCCGTTGCCGCCCAGCGCCTGGATGGCGTCGAGCGCCATGCGCGTCGCGGTTTCGGCGGCGTAAAGGATGGCGCCGGCCGCGTCCTTGCGCGTGGTCTGCCCGCGGTCGCAGGCGCGCGCCACGGCGTAGACATAAGCCTTGGACGCGTTCATCGCGGTATACATGTCGGCGAGCTTCGCCTGCATCAGCTGGAACGTGCCGATCGGTTTGCCGAACTGCTTGCGCTCGTGGAGGTAGGGCACCACCGCGTCGAGGCAGGACTGCATGATGCCGAGCGGCCCGGCGGCGAGCACGACGCGCTCGTAATCGAGGCCGCTCATCAGCACCTTGACCCCTTCGTTGACACGGCCGAGCAGGTTTTCGGCCGGAACCTCGCAGTCCTCGAACACCAGCTCGGCGGTGGGCGAGCCGCGCATGCCGAGCTTGTCGAGCTTCTGCGCCGGCCGGAATCCCTTCATGCCCTTTTCGACGATCAACGCGGAAATCCCCTTGGGACCGGCGGCCGGATCGGTCTTGGCATAGACCACCACCGCGTCGGCGTGGGTTCCGTTGGTGATCCACATCTTGGCGCCGTTGAGGACGTAGCGGTCGCCCTTCTTCTCGGCGCGGGTCGTCATGCCGACGACGTCGGAGCCGGCGCCGGCCTCGCTCATTGCCAGTGCGCCGACATGCTCGCCCGAGACGAGCTTCGGCAGGTATTTGCGCTTCTGCGCCGGCGTGCCGTTGCGGTGGATCTGGTTGACGCACAGATTGGAATGCGCGCCGTAGCTCAGTCCGACCGCGGCCGACCCCCGGCTCACTTCTTCCATCGCCACGACATGCGCGAGATAGCCCATGCCGGAGCCGCCGAATTCCTCGTCGACGGTAATACCGTGCAAGCCGAGCTTGCCCATCTTGGGCCAAAGCGCGCGCGGGAATTCGTCGCTCTTGTCGATCGCCGCCGCCAGGGGCGCGATCTCGGAGTCGGAAAAGTCGCGCACGCTGTCGCGCAGCATGTCGATTTCGGCGCCCAGATCGAAATCGAGCGCCGGATAGCGATTGGCCGGCATGGTCCTCCCCTTGGGGGCCAGTTTAACCGCGCGTTACATCGCCGCAAGGATCGCGGCGCCGAGGGATGGGCCCGGCGCGCCGGCCCTATAACCGTTCGAAACGTCACATTTCACACAGGAGTTCGCCCCGTGAAGAAGCCGCTGATTGCCGTTTCCGCCCTCGCCTTGCTGGCCGGGGCGGCGAGTTTCGTCCCTCTCGCCCAAACTTTCGCCCAGGCCGCTCCGCCGGCGCCGCAGGCCGCGCCCGCGATGGCGCGGCACGGCCACAATTGGAGCCCGAGCCGACACGTCGAAGGCCGGATCGCTTACCTGAAGGCCGAGCTCAAGATCACGCCGCAACAGGAGGCGGCGTGGAACCAGGTCGCCGACGCGATGCGCGCCAATGCCCGCGACGGCGACGCGCTGATGACACAGTTGCGCGCCCAGCATCAGCCCGACCAGAAGCCGAACGCGGTGCAGCGGCTCGAGGCGCAGGGCAAATTCGCGGCCTTCCGCGTGCAGGCCAACGAACGGTTCCTGGCGGCGTTCCGTCCGTTCTACGCCAGCCTGACGCCGGACCAGCAGCAATCGGCCGACCAGCTGCTCGGCGGCCACCGCCATCATCACCGGGTCTGATCGAGGACCGCGCCGGCCGGGATGAACCCGCCGGCGCGGTTTTCACTTCGCCGCGAAGTATTTCTTCATCGGCTCGAAGTAGCTGCGCTGCCAACCGCCGTCCCGGTAGCTGGTGTGGCCGTCCGGCACGTTGCGGTGGTTGACCGTGATCCGCGTCCCGCCGGCCAACGGCTCGAGCACGACCTCGATCTCGGAATCGGGATCGGCCGCGGTGAACTTGGTCGTGCGCCAGCTTTGGACGATCCGCTTGCCCGGTTCGAGCGCCAGGTTGCGGCCGGTAATGTAGCCATTCCACACCGTGAAGCTGCCGCCGGGTTCGCGCGAGCAATTTGCCTTCTGGCCGCCGGTGATTCCGGCATGACCCGCGCCGTCGAGCCACGCCTCGTAGATCTGCCGTGGCGTGGCCGGGATGACGTCAGAGACGCTGAAAGCGAAGCTCATGCTGATCTTCCACCGAGACCTGCGCATCATAGACGGCGATCGCCGTCATGTTCACCAACCCGCGCACCGTGATCGACGGCGTCACGATATGGGCGGGCTTGCGCACGCCGAGCAGAATCGGCCCGATATTGAGCCCGTCGCCCAGCACCTTGAGCAAGTTGAAGGCGATGTTGGCGGCGTCACGGTTCGGCAGGATCAGCAGATTGGCCATGCCCTTGAGCCGAGCGTTGGGAAAGACCCGGTTGCGGATTTCCTCGAGCACGGCGGCGTCGCCCTGCATCTCGCCCTCGACTTCGAGCTGCGGCGCACGGCGGCGCAGCAGCTCGACCGCCTCGCGCATCTTCTGCGCCGACGGCGTGTCGGAACTGCCGAAGCTCGAATGCGACAGCAAGGCGACTTTGGGTTCGAGACCGAAATGCCGCACCGCTTCGGCGGCGCGCAGCGTCATCTCCGCCACCTGCTCGGCGGTCGGATCGTCGACGACGTAGGTATCGCACAGGAAGAACGTGCCCTTGGGCAGGATCAGTGCGGTCAGCGCCGCCGCCGAGCGTGCGCCCGGTACCAGGCCGAGGATGTTGAGGATATGGCGCAGGTGGCGGTGATACTGGCCGACCGCGCCGCAAATCATCGCGTCGGCCTCGCCCCGCCGCACCATCAGCGCGGCGATCACCGAGGTGCGCGTGCGGACCAGGTTGCGCGCATAGTCGGGCGAGATGCCCTTCCGCTCCATCAGGCTGTGATAGAGCGCAGAGTATTCGTTGAAGCGCGGATCGCCGGTCGGGTCGACCAGATCAACGTTCTCGCCCGGCTTGAGGCGCAGATTGAGGCGCTCGATGCGTTTCAGCGCCACCTCGCGCCGCGCGACGATGATCGGCCGCGCCAGGCCCTCGTCCACCACCTGCTGCACGGCGCGCAGCACGCGCTCGTCCTCGCCTTCGGCGTACACGACGCGCTTCGGATCGCGGCGGGCGTGCTCGAAAACCGGCTTCATCAGCAGACCGGAGCGGAAGACGAACTCGTTGAGCCGCTCGCGATAGGCATGGAAATCGGCGATCGGCCGCGTGGCGACGCCGGAATCCATCGCCGCCTTGGCGACCGCGGGCGCGATTTCGATGATCAGGCGCGGGTCGAACGGCTTGGGAATGATGTAATCGCGCCCGAAGGTCAGGATGGTGTCGCCGTAAGCCGCCGACACCACGTCCGACGGCTCGGCCAGCGTCAGGTCGGCGAGCGCGGTGACCGCCGCGAGCTTCATCGCCTCGTTGATGGCGGTCGCGCCGACGTCGAGCGCGCCGCGGAAGATGAAGGGGAAGCACAGGACGTTGTTGACTTGATTCGGGTAATCGGTGCGCCCGGTGGCGAGGATCGCGTCGGGCCGCACCTTGAGCGCGGCCTCGGGCATGATCTCGGGCACCGGATTGGCGAGCGCGAAGATGAGCGGCTTGGGCGCCATGCGCTTCACCAGCTCGGGCGAGAGCACGTTGGGCGCCGAAAGACCGAGAAAGATGTCGGCGCCGTCGATCACGTCGGCGAGCTTCCGCGCCTTGGTCGCCTTGGCATAACGCGCCTTGCGCGCGTCCATCTCCTCCTTGCGGCCCTGGTAGACGACGCCGTGGATGTCGGTGACGATGATGTTTTCGAGTTTGAGACCCATCACCACGAGGAGGTCGAGGCAGGCGAGCGCGGCGGCGCCGGCGCCCGAGGCCACCAATTTCACGTCGCCGATGGATTTGCCGACCAGCTTGAGCCCGTTCCGGACCGCGGCCCCGACGATGATCGAGGTGCCATGCTGATCGTCGTGGAACACCGGGATCTTGAGCCGCTGGCGGAGCTTTTCCTCGATGGCGAAGCATTCGGGCGCCTTGATATCCTCGAGGTTGATGGCGCCGAAAGTCGGTTCGAGCGACGCGATGATGTCCACCAGCTTGTCCGGATCGCGCTCGTTGATCTCGATGTCGAACACGTCGATGCCGGCGAATTTCTTGAACAGGACGGCCTTGCCCTCCATCACCGGCTTGGCGGCGAGCGGGCCGATCGACCCCAGCCCGAGCACCGCGGTGCCGTTGGTGACGACCGCGACCAGATTGCCGCGGGCGGTCAGGTTCGAGGCTTCGCGCGGATCGGCCGAGATCGCCAGCGAAGCCGCCGCGACTCCGGGCGAATACGCCAGCGCCAGATCGTGCTGGGTCGAGAGTGGCTTGGTCGCGACGACGGCGATTTTGCCGGGGACGGGATGACGGTGGTACTCGAGCGCCTCGTCGCGCATGTCGTCGGCCATCTAACTCCTTGTCGCCGCCGCCGGACGGCGCGGAGGATCCATCGGCGGCGGATAGAATGGTGCGGTCGAGAAGACTCGAACTTCCAAGGGGTTTCCCCCACTAGCACCTCAAGCTAGCGCGTCTACCAATTCCGCCACGACCGCGATGGAACGGTTTAATATTTGGCATTGCCGCCGATGGCGCGGCTGATTACCAAATCCCCATGAGCATAGCAAGCGCAGCCCCCCGAACGGAAGCCGTCGAATGGCGCATCGCCAAGTCACCGGTGCGCTACGAGGAGGCGATTGAGGCGATGGAGACGCGGGTCCGCGCCATCCGCGCCGGCTCGGCGCCCGAGCTGGTATGGCTGCTGGAGCACCCCGCGCTCTACACCGCCGGCACCAGCGCCAAAGACAGCGACCTGAAAGAAGCCATCCTGCCCATTCACCACACCGGCCGCGGCGGCCAGTGGACCTATCACGGCCCCGGCCAGCGTGTCGGCTATGTCATGCTCGACCTGACGCGGCGGGGCGGCGATTTGCGCGCCCTGGTCCGCAACCTGGAGGAATGGCTGATCCGGACCCTCGCTTCCTTCGGCGTCCGGGGCGAGCGACGGACTGGGCGCGTCGGCATCTGGGTCGAGGACGGCCCCGGGCGCGAAAGCAAGATAGCGGCAATCGGCGTGCGCATCCGGCAAGGCGTGACCTATCATGGCGTGTCCCTCAACGTCGCCCCCGACCTTGCCCACTACCGCGGCATCGTGCCCTGCGGCGTAAGCGAGCACGGCGTCACGTCGCTCGCGGCGCTCGGCCAGCGCGTCAAAATGGCCGAGGTCGACGCCGCCTTGCGCGCCAGTTTCGTTGAAATCTTCGAGTAGGCTATGATCGATGCTGGAAGAATAAGCGAGGGGAGGCCCGAAGCATGACACTAACCCGCCGCCGCGTCGTCGCGGGGTTTGGCGCCGGTGCCGCGCTCGCCGCGAAACCGGCCTTGGCCGGCTTGCTCGACGCGCCGGTGACCCTTATCAACCGCGCGCTCGAGGATCGCAGCGTCAAGGATATCGCCAAGGACAACGAGATCGTGATCAAGGTCAACGCCGAGATGGCGAAGGTCGAATCGATCAAGGCCTCGACCGAGATCTACGAGCAACGGCTACTGGTCACCGGCCTATTCAACGACCAGCCGACCTACGACAAATTCTACGCCGGGGTTAAGGGGGTCAGCGGCATCAAAAAGCTCTATTGGCACGTCGTCTACATGAGCGATGCCGATCAGGAAGCGCACAAGGACGGCATCCTTTCGTGGGGCGCGGTGCTCGAAATCAATGCTAAGGCCGAAACGGCGCTCGCAGTCGCCAAGGGCGTCAACCATCTCAACTACCGCCTGGCGACCGACGCCTTCGCCAATCTCTATGTGCTCGGCCGCGCGCTGTCGCAGAAGGAGAAAGGACTTACCATCGCCAACCTCAAGCCGATCCTCGGCGTGAAGAAGGTGGTGGATTACATCGAAGTGCGGCCCAAGCCCGCGTCATAAGAATGAACCCACGAATTTTGCTGTGCGTTGCATTGACGGTGCTCGCGCTCCCCGCCGTGCCGGCCCCGGCGCAGACGCCGCCCGCAAGCCGCGAGGCGGTGCGGCAGTCCTTCGCGCCCGTAGTGAAGAAGGCGGCGCCCGCGGTGGTCAACGTCTACTCGAAGCGCGTGGTCCAGACGCAATCGCCGTTTCTCAACGATCCGTTCTTCCGCCGCTTCTTCGGCGATGCCTTCCGGCTGGCCCTGCCGCGCGAGCGGGTGATGAATTCGCTCGGCTCGGGCGTGATCGTCGATCCGTCGGGCCTGATCGTCACCAACCACCACGTGATCGAGAGCGCGCAGGAGGTGACGGTGGTGCTGTCCGACCGGCGCGAATTTCCGGCGCGCATCATTCTCGACGACCAGCACGTCGACCTGGCGGTGCTGCTGATCGACGTCGGCAACGAGAAATTGCCGACGCTCGAGATCGGCGACAGCGACAAGCTCGAGGTCGGCGATCTGGTGATGGCGATCGGCAATCCGTTCGGCGTCGGCCAGACCGTGACCATGGGCATCGTCTCGGCGCTGGCGCGCACCGGCGTCGGCATCGGTGATTTCGGCGCCTATGTGCAGACCGACGCGGCCATCAACCCAGGCAATTCGGGCGGCGCGCTGGTCGATCTCGACGGCAGACTGGTTGGCATCAACACCGCGATTTATTCCGAATCGGGCGGATCGGTCGGCATCGGCTTCGCCATTCCGACCGGCCTGGTGCGCTCGGTGCTCGACGCGGCGCGCAAGGGGAAGACCTTCGTGCAACGGCCCTATCTCGGCATCGCCGGGGAAAGTGTCAGCGTCGATGAAGCCAAGAAGATCGGCCTCGACCATCCGACCGGGGTGCTGATCGACGACGTCCAGGCCGACAGCCCGGCGGCGAAGGCCGGCGTCGCCAAGGGCGATGTCATCCTGGCAATCGACGGACATGACGTCGACGACGCCGAAAGCCTGCGGTTCCGGCTGGCGACGATCGATGTCGGGACCCAAGCACATCTGACAGTGTGGCGCGGGGGTCAGGCGCGCGATGTGGTGGCGGCGCTGACCGCGCCGCCCGAGCAGCCGCCGCGCGAGGTGACCAAGATCGCCGGCAACACCCCATTCACCGGCGCCTCGGTCGGCAATCTCAACCCGGCTTTCGCCGAGGAGCTCAACCTGCCGCAAACCCTGCGCGGCGTCGTGGTGTCGGCGGTAGCACCGGGCAGCCCGGCGGACCGTATCGGCTTCCAGCCAGGCGACGTCGTGCTGAAACTGAACAACCGCAAGATCGAAACCGTGGTGCAGCTGCGCGATGCGCTCGGCAAGAGCCAATCGTCCTGGACCATCGTCCTCGGCCGCGGCGGCAAGACCGTGACCATCGCCGTGCGATGAGCCTATTCGAGCAGCAGGCCCCGCGCCCGCTAGCCGACCGGCTCCGGCCCAAGACGCTCGCCGATGTGGTCGGCCAGGACCACCTGCTGGCGCCGGACGCACCCCTGGGCCGCATGGTGGCGGCGCGGCGGCTGGCCTCGATGGTCCTGTGGGGGCCGCCGGGCTGCGGCAAGACCACGATCGCCCGCCTCCTCGCCGAAGCCACCGATATGCACTTCGAGCCCCTCTCCGCGGTGTTTTCCGGCGTGGCCGATCTGCGCAAGGTGTTCGAGGCGGCGAAGCAGCGCCGCGTCGGCGGCCAGGGCACGCTGCTGTTCGTCGACGAGATCCACCGCTTCAACCGCGCGCAACAGGACGGCTTCCTGCCCTATGTCGAGACCGGCGTCGTGACGCTGATCGGCGCGACGACCGAAAATCCCTCCTTCGAGCTGAACGGCGCGCTGCTATCGCGCTGCCAGGTGTTCGTGCTGCGCCGCCTCGACGAGGCCGCGCTCGAGACCCTGTTGCAGCGGGCGGAGAAGGCCCTGAAGCGCGCCCTGCCGGTCGACGACGGCGCGCGACAGGCCTTGAAGGCGATGGCCGACGGCGACGGGCGCTTCGTTCTCAACCTGGCGGAGGAGCTGGCGGCGCTGCCGGCCGGCACGATGCTCGACACCGCCGGGCTGATGGCGGCGGTGCAGAAGCGCGCGCCGCTTTACGACAAGGCCCAGGAGGCCCACTACAATTTGATCAGCGCGCTGCACAAATCGGTGCGCGGCTCCGACGTCGACGCGGCGCTCTATTGGCTCGCGCGCATGCTGACCGGGGGCGAGCATCCGATCTACATCGCGCGGCGGCTGGTGCGGATGGCGGTCGAAGATATCGGGATGGCCGATCCCAACGCCCTGCCGCAGGCGGTCGCCGCGTGGGAGGCCTATGACCGGCTGGGCTCGCCCGAGGGCGAGCTGGCGCTGGCGCAGGCGGTGATCTATCTCGCCACCGCCCCCAAATCGGTCGCCGGCTACGCCGCCTTCGGCCAGGCGACGCGCGCCGCCAAGGAATCCGGCTCGCTGATGCCGCCGCTGCACGCGGTCAACGCCCCGACCAAGCTGATGCGCGAGCTCGGCTACAGCGAGGGCTATGTCTATGATCCCCACGCCGAGGAGGGGTTCTCCGGCCTCGACTATTTTCCCGCGGACATGGGACGTCGCCGGTTCTATGAACCGGTGGACGCCGGATTCGAGCGCGAGATCAAGAAGCGGCTGGAATACTGGGAAAAACTCCGGACGCGCCGCGAAAGCGCGTCAAAAAAGCCAGAATAAATCACAATCCGGGCGCACCCCGGCCATTGGCGCGGGCGATCCTGTCGGCGCTGTAATTTATCCGATGGAGGGGTTCATGCTTCGCCGATATTGGCGCGTTCTTGTCATCCCTGCGCTTTCGCTGCTCGCCGGCTGCTATGCGCCGCCGACCGCCCAGCCCGAGACTTACACCGTCTCACAGACCTACGCCGCCTATCCGCCCCAGGCGCCCGACGAGCACACGATGGTGACGCCGGTCGGTCCGCCGGTGATCGCCCCGGTTGCGCCGCCTGCCCCGATCGCCGAGGTGATTCCGGCGCCGCCTTCCGGCCAGGTTTATTGGGTGCCTGGCCACTGGCGCTGGAACGCCAGCGCCGACGGGCATAGCGGCTGGGTCTGGCTCCCGGGCCACTATGTCATGCGCCCGGGCACGACCGTGGTCTGGCAGCCCGGCTATTGGCAACAGAGCAGCGCCGGCTACGTCTGGATGGAAGGCCACTGGCAATAGGCCGCGGGCGAACGGTTAACGCCAGGAAGCGAGCGCGGCCGGGAACGCGGCCGCGTTTCGCGCCCTATAAATCTCCAGCGAGTTTAGGAGCCGATCCATGCTGAAACCGTCTTTGCTTCGTGTTGCCGCTGTGTCGTGCGCGTTGCTGGGCGGGCTGTCGCTCGCCAACGCCGCCGAAGTCATCATCAACACCGCGCCGCCTCCGCCCCAGGTCGAAACCATGCCACCGCCGCCCGCCGGGCCGGCCTACATGGTGTGGCGTCCGGGATATTGGCGCTGGAACGGCGCGCAATACGTCTGGATCCCGGGCCGGTACGTGCACGGCCCCTATGCCGGCGCGATGTGGATTCCCGGCCATTGGGATGCGCGGCCGCGCGGCTGGGTGTGGATCCCCGGCCACTGGCGCCACGGCTAACGAGGCTGACCTCTTAGTGGCAGGGGCCGCCGCGCGCCGCTAGATTGCGGCGCATGGGACAGGTGCAAGCCATCGCGGTCGCGGCCGAGGACGCCGAAATCCGGCTCGACCGCTGGTTCAAGCGGCATTTTCCCGCCCTCGGCCACGGCAAGCTGGAAAAGCTGCTGCGCACCGGCCAGGTGCGGCTCGACGGCAAGCGTGCCGCGGCGCGCGACCGGGTGGCCGCCGGGCAGATCATCCGCGTGCCGCCGCTCGACCTGGACCCGGCCAAATTGCCGGAAAAGCGCGCCTACGCACCAAACGCCCGCGACGCCAAGCTGCTGCAAGCGGCGGTGCTGCATCGCGACGACGACGTCATCGTCATCGACAAGCCGCAGGGTCTGGCGGTGCAAGGCGGCACCAAGACCGAGCGCCATCTCGACGCCATGCTCGACGCGCTGCGCTTCGGCGCCAAAGAACGGCCGCGCTTGGTCCACCGTCTCGACAAGGACACCAGCGGCGTCCTCGTGCTGGGACGCAGCGCACGCGCCGCCGCCAGCCTCGCGCGGGCGTTTCGCGACAAGGCGACGCGCAAGATTTACTGGGCGGCGGTGGTGGGCGTGCCGGAAAAACGTTCCGGCCGCATCGACCAGCCACTCGCCAAGCTGCCGGGCCGGCTCGGCGAGCGCGTGGTGCCCGCCGAGGACGGCAAGCGCGCCATCAGCTACTACCGCACCGTCGCGCATGCCGCTGATCGGGTCGCGTGGCTGGCGCTCGAGCCGGTGACCGGCCGCACTCATCAGTTGCGCGCCCATTGCGCGGCGCTTGGCACGCCGATCCTGGGCGACGGCAAGTATGGCGGCGCCGGCGCGCATGTTCCGGGCGTGCCGGGCACGCGACGTCTCCATCTCCATGCGCGCGCGCTCGCCATCCCACACCCGCAAGGCGGGACTCTGGTCGTCATGGCGCCGCTGCCGCCGCACATGCGCGAGACCTGGGATTTCTTCGGCTTCGAGGAACGCCAGGATCCGGATCCCTTCGTCGGCCTGGCGCCGGAAAAGTCGCGCGGCGCGGCATGAAGCGGTTCTACAAGGAAGTGGCGGTCGCCGCGTCCGAGGGCGGCTTCGCCGTGCTGCTCGACGGCAAGCCGATCCGCACGCCGGCCAAGGCGCCCCTGACGGTGAAGAGCAAGGCGCTCGCCGACGCCATCGCCGCCGAATGGCAGGCACAGGGCGACACGATCGTACCCGCGAATCTCCATCTGACCCGTCTCGCCGGCACGGCGATCGACCTGGTCGAGCGGCGGCGCGCGCAGGTCGCGGACGAGATCGCCGCCTATGCCGGAACCGACCTCGTGTGCTATCGCGCGTCGCAGCCGCCCGAACTCGCAGCGCGCCAGCGCCAGGCGTGGCAAACCCAGCTCGACTGGGCAGGAAAAAGGTATGCGGCGCTTGCCGTGACCGAGGGCGTGGTGCCGCTGACCCAGGCGCCGGAAGCGCTTGCCGCCTATCGCCGCGCGGTCGCCGCCTATGACTCGATGACCCTGGCGGCGCTCTATGTCGCGACCTCGGCGCTCGGCTCGCTGGTGCTGGCGCTGGCGCTGTTCGAGGGACGGATCACTGCCGACGAGGCCTTTGCCGCCGCGCAGCTCGATGAGACCTTCCAGATCGAGCAATGGGGCGAAGACGCGGAAGCGGCGCGGCGCCGGGCCGCAATCAAGGAAGACATCGCGCTCGCCGCCCGATTTGTTGCGCTTCACCGCGCCGCCTAAACAGGCCACACTGGCGCGCGAGGAAGCCGAGGGGGTCGTTCATGCGGGATATCTTGCGGCGCCTGGAGGAAAAGCGCGAAGCCGCGCGCAAGGGCGGCGGGGACAAGCGCATCGCGCAGCAACACGAGAAGGGCAAGCTCGCGGCGCGCGAGCGCCTCGACTTGCTGTTCGACCCCGGCACGTTCGAGGAATGGGGGATGTTCGTCGAGCACCGCAGCCACGATTTCGGCATGGAGGAGCAGAAAATTCCCGGCGACGGCGTGGTAACCGGGCACGGCCTGGTCAACGGCCGCCGCGTCTTCGCCTTCAGCCAGGACTTCACCGTGTTCGGCGGCTCGCTGTCGGAGGCGCACGCCGAGAAGATCTGCAAGATCATGGACCAGGCGCTGAAAGTCGGCGCACCGGTCGTTGGCTTGAACGATTCCGGCGGCGCACGCATCCAGGAAGGCGTCGCCTCGCTCGCCGGCTATGCCGAGGTGTTCCAGCGCAACGTGCTGGCCTCGGGCGTGGTACCGCAGGTCTCGCTGGTCATGGGGCCGTGCGCCGGCGGCGCGGTCTATTCGCCGGCCATGACCGACTTCATCTTCATGGTGAAGGATTCCTCCTACATGTTCGTCACCGGGCCCGACGTGGTGAAGACCGTGACGCACGAGACCGTCTCGCACGAGGAGCTGGGCGGCGCGCTCACCCACACCGCGAAATCGGGCGTCGCCGACCTCGCCTTCGACAACGACGCCGAGGCGCTGCTCCAACTGCGCCGTTTCCTCGACTTCCTGCCGCTTTCGAACCGCGAGCCGCCGCCGCACAAGGCAACCAAGGACCCGGCCGACCGGATCGAGAATTCGCTCGACACGCTGGTCCCGGCCAATCCGAATAAGCCCTACGACATGAAGGAGCTGATCGAGAAGGTGGCGGACGAAGGCGAGTTCTTCGAGCTTCAGCCCGGCTACGCCAAGAACATCGTCACCGGCTTCGCCCGGCTCGACGGCTATCCAATTGGCGTCGTCGCCAACCAGCCGATGGTCCTGGCCGGCTGCCTCGACATCGATTCCTCGCGCAAGGCGGCGCGCTTCGTGCGCTTCTGCGACTGCTTCAACATCCCGCTCGTGACCTTCGTCGACGTGCCCGGGTTCCTGCCCGGCACGGCGCAGGAATACGGCGGCATCATCAAGCACGGCGCCAAGCTGCTGTTCGCCTTCGCCGAGGCCACCGTGCCCAAGGTCACGGTCATCACCCGCAAGGCCTATGGCGGGGCCTATGACGTGATGAGCTCAAAGCATTTGCGCGGGGACGTCAATTACGCCTGGCCCTCGGCCGAAATCGCGGTGATGGGCCCCAAGGGCGCGGTCGAGATCATCTTCCGTGGCGACAAGAGCGCGGCCCAGATCGAGAAGCGGGCCGAGGAATACCGCGAAAAATTCGCCAACCCGTTCGTCGCCGGATCGCGCGGCTTCATCGACGACGTGATCATGCCGCATTCGACGCGGCGGCGGCTGTGCCGGGCGCTCGCCCTGCTGCGCAGCAAGCGGCTCGAGAACCCCTGGAAGAAGCACGACAACATCCCGTTGTAGCGTGGCCGCGTTCAAGAAAATCCTCATCGCCAACCGCGGCGAGATCGCCTGCCGCATCATCCGGACCGCGCGGCGCATGGGCATATCGTCGGTCGCGGTCTACAGCGAGGCCGATGAAGACGCGCGCCACGTGCGCGAGGCGGATGAAGCGGTCCCGATCGGGCCGCCGCCGTCGGCGCAAAGCTATCTCGACGTCGCCAAGATCGTCGCGGCGGCCCGCGAAACCGGTGCCGAGGCTGTGCATCCCGGATACGGCTTTCTCTCGGAAAACTCCGCCCTGCCGCGCGCCCTGGTTAAGGCCGGGATCGCGTTCATCGGCCCCGAGCCGCAAACGATCGCCGACATGGGCGACAAGATCGCCGCCAAGCGGATCGCCGCGGCGGCGGGCGTCCCGACCGTGCCGGGCGAGCTCGACGCGGTTGCGAGCGCCGCGGCGGCGGCGCCGATTGCCAAGCGCATCGGCTATCCGGTGATGCTCAAGGCCGCGGCGGGCGGCGGCGGCAAGGGCATGCGCATCGTGCACAAGCCAGGCGAACTCGAGGAAGCGTTCCAGCGCGCCGGCAGCGAGGCCAAATCGGCGTTCGGCGACGGACGGCTGTTTCTGGAAAAGTTTATCGAGGAGCCGCGCCACATCGAAATCCAGGTGCTGGGCGACGCGCATGGCAACATCGTTTACCTGTTCGAACGCGAATGCTCGATCCAGCGCCGCCACCAGAAGGTGATCGAGGAGGCGCCGAGCCCGTTCCTCGACGCGAGGACCCGGGCGGCGATGGGCGCGGCGGCGGTGGCTCTCGCCAAGGCGGCGCATTACCGCTCGGCCGGCACGGTCGAATTCGTGGTCGACCGCAGGCGTAAATTCTATTTCCTCGAGATGAATACCCGGCTCCAGGTCGAGCACCCGGTTACCGAGCTGGTCACCGGCCTCGACCTGGTCGAGCTGATGATCCGGATCGCCGCCGGCGAGCCCCTGCCCTTCCGCCAGTCAGACCTGAAGCTCAAAGGTGCGGCGATCGAGGCACGGCTTTATGCCGAAGACCCGCGGCGCGGCTTTCTGCCCTCCGCCGGCCGCCTCGTCCGCTATGCCGAGCCGGCGGGCGAAGGCGTGCGCGTCGACAGCGGCGTGTTCGAGGGCGCAGAAATCCCGATCTATTATGACCCGATGATCGCCAAGCTCGCAGCGCACGGCAAAAATCGCGCGCAGGCGATCGCACGGCTGGAGCAGGCGCTGGACGGCTTCGCTCTTGCCGGCCTGTCGCACAATCTCGATTTCCTGTCGGCGGTGCTGCGTAATCCGCGTTTCCGGAAAGGAAATTTCTCGACCGGGTTCATCGCCCAGGAATTTCCCAAAGGATTCGAGGGGGTCAAGCCGTCGCGCCTTGAGACCGAGCAGGCCGTGCTGGCGGCCGCGGCGATGCAGGCGATATCCTCCGGCGACGCGCCGGGCTCGGATTGGTATTACGTGCTGCTCGGCCGCAACCAGTATTCGGTTCATGCCCGGCCGGCCGATGACGGCGCCTACGTCTCGCTGGCCAAGAAACCCTGCCGGGTCGAGACCGGTTGGCAGGGCGGCCAGCCGGTGATGCGCGCGCGCATCGGCAAGAGCGATTGCGCCTTCCGCGTCGAACGCGGCGGCCTGGGCTGGTCGTTGTCGCGCGGTGGAGCGCGATTCGACGCCCGCGTCGTGCCGCAGCGCGCCGCGGTGCTGCTGGCGCGGATGCGGCCCAAGCCCCCGGCCGAGCGCTCGCGTCACCTGCTGTCGCCGATGCCGGGGCTGCTGGTGTCGCTCGCGGTCAGATCCGGCCAGGAGGTCAAGGCGGGCGAGGCGCTGGCGGTGGTCGAGGCGATGAAGATGGAAAACGTGCTGCGCGCCGAGCGCGACGGCAAGGTGACGAAGCTCTGCGCCAAGCCCGGCGACAATCTCGCGGTCGACCAGGTGATTTTGGAATTCGCATGATCGCGCGGCTGGTGACGATCCGCGGCCGGGTGCAGGGCGTCGGCTACCGCGCCTGGACCATGAACCAGGCCGAGCGGCGCAAGCTGCGCGGCTGGGTCCGCAATCGCCGCGACGGCAGCGTCGAGGCGCTCCTGATCGGTGAGGACGAGGCGGTCAACGCGATGATCGCGCTGTGCCGCAAGGGGCCGCTGGCGGCGCGGGTCGAGGCGGTCGAGGCCATGCCGGCGCCGGACGACGGCTCGGCCGAATTCCTGGCCTTGCCGACGGCATGAGGGCGCGCGTGGGAGGCCAGCCGCTCCGTCTGCTGCCGACCCGCCGCCTCGGACCCATGTTCTGGGCGCAATTCGCCGGCGCGCTGAACGACAACCTGCTCAAGAACGCTTACGTCATCCTGGTCGCCTATCGCGGCGCGCAGTCGGTCGAAACGATCGAGCTGATCGTCACCATCGCCACGGCGATCTTCATCCTGCCCTATTTCCTGTTCTCGGCCACCGCCGGCGAAATCGCCGACAAATACGAAAAGACCCGGACCTTGCAGCGCATCAAGCTGGCCGAGATCGGCGTCGTGCTGCTCGGCGGGCTGTCGCTGCTGTGGGGCGGGATCGCGTTCCAGCTGTTCGTGCTGTTCCTGCTGGGCGTGCAGGCGACCTTCTTCGGACCGGTCAAGTACGCCATCCTGCCCGAGTTGCTGACAACCGGCGAGCTGGTGGACGGCAATGCGCTGATCGACGCTGGCACCTTCGTCGCCATCCTGATCGGCACCATTGCCGGCGGATTGCTGATCCTGGCGCCCCATGGCGCCGCCATCACCTTCGCCGCGCTGCTCGTGGTCTCATGCGGCGGCTATGGCGTCAGCCTGATGGTGCCGCCGACCGGCAGCGCCGCGCCGGATTTGCAATTCACGCCGAATCTCGTCGCGCTGACCTGGGACGTGGTCGCGCGCGCGCGAGCCCGGCTGCGCGTGTGGCGGGCGGTGCTCGGCATCTCGTGGTTCTGGCTGGTGGGCGCGGCGGTGCTGTCGCAGTTCCCCAACTTCGCCAAGGAGTATCTCGGCGCCGACAATCAGGTCGTGACGCTGTTCCTGGCGCTCAACTGCATCGGCATCGGCGTCGGCTGCTTTGCCGCCAGCCGGATCCTCAAGGGCGAGATCAGCCTGCGGCTGCTGCCGTGGAGCGCGTTGGCGATGGCGGCCTTCACCGCCGATCTGTGGTGGGCCAGCCCGCCGGCGCAGGCGGCGAGCAACCTCGCGGGCGCCGCCGCCTTCCTTGCCATGTCGGCGCACTGGCGGATCGTCGGCGATCTGGTCGGCGTGGCGGTAGCGGCGGGAATCTTCGTCGTGCCGCTTTACGCGCTGATGCAGGCGGAAAGCGAGCCGGCCGCGCGCTCGCGCGTGGTGGCGGCCAACAACATCCTGAATGCTCTGTTCATCGTGGCGGCGGGCGGCGGATCGGCGCTGATGCTGGCGCTGGGCAGCCCAGTGCCGGCAATCTTCCTCGCCTTGGCGATCGCGAACGCGGCCCTGGCGGCCGTGCTTTGGATCGGAGCG
>Ga0335078_10005812_pt1 | contig 18244 bp, 14 predicted proteins | sample Lox_Sample_32_FD_206711 | JGI IMG/M metagenome (GOLD analysis project Ga0335078, IMG submission 206711) | Soil microbial communities from Loxahatchee National Wildlife Refuge, Florida, United States - Lox_Sample_3.2 | ecosystem: Environmental > Terrestrial > Soil > Wetlands | place: USA... | reverse complement strand
GGCAAGCTCATCTCCGCCCAGCTCTACGGTGTCGTTTCCTGGGATCCCGCCGCCCTTCTTATCGCCGCTACCGCACTCGCCATCTGTTCGTTTTTCGCGGCCATCATTCCCGCCTCCCGCGCCGCCGCCATTTCCCCCATGGACGCCCTCCGCATCGAATAGCCGTCTTTCACTGGCGTGCCGGCCCTTACTTCAGCGTATCCGGCATTGCGCTCGGAGGAACGCTTGGATGCCGCGCCAGTTCCGTCCCCGCGACGATGGCATTGCGGATCTGCCCGAACAAATCCGTCAGCGTGTCCGGCGTGTGCGGGATCAACACCGTGTTGCTCCGGTCGTTCCCCGCAATGTCCTTCAGCGTGTCGAAGTACTGCGTCATCAGCACCAGTTGCATCACGTCCTGAGGCGTCGAGCCCGGCACCGTCTTCGCAAAATCCTCCACCGAATCCTTCAATCCCGAAATGATCGCTTTCCTCTGGTTCGCGATGCCTTCCCCCTGCAGCCGTTTCGATTCCGCCTCCGCTTCTGCCTGCTTCACCAGCAGCAGCTTGTTCGTCTCCGCGCGCGAGACCGTCGCTTCCCGTTCCCGCTGCGCCGCGTTGATGTCGTTCATCGCCGCCTTCACCTTCTGGTCCGGCACGATATCCGAAATGAGCACCTTCACGATCGAATAGCCGTACTCTTTCATCGAAGCGTCCAGGCTGTCCCGCAAATCTGCCGCGATGTCCGCCTGGTTCAGGAACGTGTCGTCCAGCTTCATCTTCGGCACGTGCCCCAGCACCACGTTGTACACCATGGATTCGATCTGCTTCACCGGATCCGACAGCTTATAGAACGCCGCTTCCACCGCGTCCGGAATCACTTTGTACTGGATCGAAACCGGTATCTGCACGAACACGTTGTCCTGCGTTTTCGTCTCCACCTGCACGTCGAACTGCTGCACCTTCATGCTCAGCCGCCGCACCACCGTCTCGAGATACGGCGTCTTCCAGTTCAATCCCGGGCCGGCCACTCGCGCGAATTTCCCCAGCCGCTGCACGATGGCCACCTGCGCTGTCTCCACCGTAAAAAATGAACCCAGCACCATGCTCAACACGAAAATCCCGATAATGATGAACAAAATCAGAAAAACGGTGCCCAGTTCCATATTCATTCTCCTCTTTCCTCTTTGCCTTTCGGATCCCTTGCCGGTCCTCGATGCGGCGCCATTCTACCCTAGTCCGCACCACCCCTAACCAACCGCCCAACAAAAAACGCCTGTGTTTCTGCGTTTGATCCCCTTTTCCGTCGCGCGTGGAGAAAAAGACCATCGGCCGGCGAAAATCTCGGCCCGAACGCCTAGAGGGACTAAGCGGGTGAGGCAGAAGTATCACATTGCATTCGACCGGTTGAGACCTTCTTGCTTCACTTTTTCAGATTTCTTATTTCCGGCACGACAAAGCCGAACGCGCCGCTTGAATGAGGCTCCCCACCTGCGAGTTTGTCCAGGAAAGGTTTCCCGATAATGAAAACGAAGGGCCCCTCGCGGCCAGTCCAATTCCTCTGAAACGGCCTAGAATTGTATCCCGCTACGTTGGCAACAATGACAGGCAAACCGTCCTCAGAAAGGTCGCCAACGCCAATATCAACACAGGGATAGATGTTTTCCTGGTCTACGTAAACTTTGCTCACTATGGCCTCGACAATCCCCTCACTGACTAATGCATCTTGACCGAGCCAGCGAAATTTGATTTTTCGCGGCAGGGCCGCGTGAGTATGCTCTTCGGCGAACTTGAGCACCTCTTCCAACGTGCGCTCAACGAATACCGTGAATTCCGCCCTGGTCATGACCCAAATTATGCACCACTCCCCGCAATTCTGGCCTCTTCAAGCCCCGGTCCGTTGCAAGTGCCTCTTCGTTTCCGCCCGCAGCAATGTCAGCTTCGAAGAACGCCTATCTTCTCGACATGTCTTGGGCACCGTGCAGAGCCGCTAGAATGATCAATATTCGGCGAGATTTTCGGCCCGCGCGTAATTTCTTCGGCCTAGTACTGCTTCAATCTCTCGCTTGATTCCGCAGTGCAGAGCGGCAACCTCTTTTCTTTGTTCAGCGTGCAACCTCCACTCAAAAATCTACTTCTGGCTCGGCAAATGCTCCTCATCTTCTTTGTTGGCCCTTACAGGGGAAGGGGGAAGCATGTTCAATCATCCCAGCGAATTTTTTCATACGGGATCCATTTCCCGCCGCCATTGGTTTTTGCCGCTCGCGACGGTCATGACAATTCTTCTCGCCGCCGCCGCAGCCTATCCTGACAACAAAGTCTTGGGCGAAGTGCAGTTTGAAGCCGCCGGCAAAACCGAAAAAACCTCCGGCATCTGGATTGACGGCCAGTACGTCGGCTATCTGAAGGAGCTCAAGGGTGACAAGAAAGTTCTGCTCCTGCCCGGCGAGCACGAAATCACTGCTCGCCTCGCGGGCTATCAGGACTTCGTCCGCAAAATTGATGTCCAGCCCGGCGAAACCCAAACCGTCCGCGTGGCCATGCAAATTGCCCCCCGCGGCCAGATGCCTTCCACCACCGCGACCTTGAAAGTGACCGTGCAGCCCGAGCGCGCCGCCGTTTTCCTCGATGGCCGCTACGTCGGCCACGCCGCCGAATTTGGCGGTAAGCGGCATTCCATGATTGTCGCGGCCGGAAAGCATCACATCCGCGTCGAGCTGCCCGGCTATCGCCCTTTCACCACGGAAGTCAGCCTGATCGCCGATCAGAAATTGGAAGTGAAAACCGATCTCGTCAAGGGCGCTGCCGCTCAGGAAGACGCCCTCATGAACCAGCCTCCCGACCAAACCGCCTCAAACCCAAACTAACCCAAAGCGCGCCGAGGTCTTATTTCGTCTAGCCCCACGCGGAAACACCGGGCAAACCCCTCCTCGCGGGTCTGCCTCGCTCCGATGATCAGCTCACTCGCCTCAATCATAGATCTCGGGTCATCCCCTTCATCTGGACATTGTCAGCATCCAAGCGATCGGCTCGTGTAGTATGCTCCGATACGATGTAAAGGGAATTCCAGATGAAATGTGAAGCGTGTGGTCATGAGTTTTCCACAACGCACTCCTGTCAAGGTCCCCCTGGGCCGGCTGCGGAACCTCACGGTGGAGCTCCAGAGGGCTTTGCCCTGTTCCATTACTTGGGAGAGGCATTGCGAATTGTTCGGTGGGACGACGAGGCGATTCGGCGGGTAAAAGATGACCCCCGCGTGCTGCCTTATGGCATTCTTATTTGGACTCTCGCAAATGCTATTCCCTACCTCATTATTGTTTTTTTGTGGGCCAACAAGCCAAGCGCTCTGAGGCCCACGCAACTCCTCGTGTCGTTCGCGGCCGCACTGGTCCTTGGAGCGATTCTTGGACTGATCCAAGTGGGCATAGTCCATCTGGTCGCAAAGTATTTCTGCGGCGGGGATGGACGGTTTGTTCAAATTCTTCGGCCACTGCTGCTCGTATCATTCGTTTACGTTCTTCAGGCAATACCTGTGGCCGGAACTCTAATCGCCGGTATCGCTTGGGTGTGTGTCATGGTGATGGTATTCGATGAGGTTGACGAGATGCCGCAGCTGACCGCGTTTGTCGTTTCAGCCGTGGCAGGCTTGGGGCTGAGACTACTCATTGGCCGCCTATTTTAGCGCGCAGTTCTGATCTACGAGATCGGAAGCCCACAATTGGAAATGGAACGCTCACCCAGGAAACTCCCCCCAGCCACGTTGAGCCCACAGCGAGATGCGTGGCATGCAACTCCATCCTCCCTCCCACCACAGACCACGAGTCACAACTTAGAAGTCACGATCAGCGCCTACCACTCCTTCGCCAGCACCGCCGCAATCTTCCCCAGCGCATCCATGTCCCGCGTATCAATCACTTCCGCGGGCGAATGCGAATAGCGCAGTGGCCATCCCAGCGCCACGTCCACCGTGCCGAATCGTGTGTACACGGCGCCGTCGTTTCCTCCGCCCGTCACGCCATATTGCACCGCAATTTTGTTTTCCCGCGCCAGCTTCACCACCCGCTCCACATACCCGAGCGGCACGATATTCGAATTGTCCACCGCCCGCACCACGAATCCTTTCCCCACCTCCGCATCGCCGAACCGCTTCGTTTCGAGCGGGGAATCCGCGCTCACGAACGTGTCAATTGCAAACACGAAGTCCGGCGCGTGCCCCTCCTTCGCCGCCTCTGCCGCATAAGCCGCCGCGCCGTCCAATCCGACTTCCTCTCGTGTGGTCCACACAAACGTCACGTCGCGTCCCGGATATTTCTCCGCAAAATCCGGCCCCAGCTCCTTCACCGCTTCGATCAGCGCCGTGTCTCCCACGCGGTCGTCGAAGCTTCGCGCGTTCGCCATCGTTCCCAGCAGCGCCCGGTATTTTTTCGGAATGGTCACGAAGTCGCCTTCCTTGATCCCCAGCTTTTCCGTCTCTTCTTTCGAATTCGTTCCCACAAGCACATGCACCGGCTCGTCCATCGAGCGAAAACCTTGCGGCCATTCGAACCCGGGCTTCCCGAAAACAACCGGTGTGTCCCATCCTTTCGGCAGGTCCATCACGCCGCCCACGCTTTTTCCGTCCGCCTCATGCACCAGCGCGACGTGTCCCAGGTAATATTGCGTGTACCCTCCGCCCAGCACCGTCACTAGCAAGCTCCCGTCATCATCGATCTTCTTCACTTCGTAGCCGATCTCGTCCATGTGCGCATCGAGTACCACGCTCGGAATCTTCGGATTTCTCTTTCCATTCCCCAGGCGCAGAATCAAGTTTCCCACCGCGTCCGTCTCCACTTTTTTCTGCGCCCATGCGGGCAGAAGTCTCTTCACCGTTTCCCGCACCGCCTCTTCGTGTCCGCTCGCTCCGTATGCCTCCGTGAGCACTTCAATCGTGGACATCGAATGTCCGCCTCCGGCTCCGCCGCCGATTCCCCCCGCCAAGTTCGGAAGATTCAAATACGCTTCCAGCAGGCTTTGCAGCTTTCCCTCATCGCTCCACGCTAGAAATTCCGCCGGCGTCACGGGATATTGCGTCGGCACGCCCAATTCCGCGAAATTCTCCGGCAGCGAAGCCCCCTTTACATATCCCGCCAGCCGCGGCGCCTTTGCCTGCATCTCCTTCAGCGGAATGTTTTCTTTCTGCGCCAGCGCCTTCAGATCTCCCGCCAGCCCGTTCGCCTCCGATGGCTTTCCCGTCACTCCAAGCAGCACTCCCGATCCCGGCTTCGCCTCTGCGCTCCCCGCCTGTTCCGGCCACACCCGTCCCACAAAAATCATTTCGTCGGGAGTCATTTCTGTCAGCAGCCGGTTCAGTCCTCGCCCTCCAAGCCACTGTTGTGTCACGAACGCAATCGTCGTCGTCCCGCTGGCCTTCGCTTCCTTCAGCCTCTGCGCAATGCGCAGCAGCACCTCGGTTCCAAACCGGTCGCCTGTCCCATTCCCCATCCATCCGCTATCGCCGATGGTCGTCGCCGTCGGCTGCAGCAGCACCGGATCGAGCAGGTCCACTCCCGCCGCCCGCACTTCCGCCGCGCTCCTCGCGCCAATGTCCACGTACATTTCATCCAGATGGTCCATCTTCGGCGGATTCAATCTTCCCGGCGCCAAATGCACGCTCAATCCAGCAACCACGCCGTTCACTTTTTTCCCGCTCCACGTCTCCACCCACACCTGTTGCGCGAATCGCAGCGTGTCGAAAACGGCGTTCGGCGGCGCCTGTGGCAGCCGCTGCACCCGCAAATATCCGTCGGGCGTGATGTCGCTCACCACGTATCCCGGCTCGTCCATCGCCGTCGCGATCAGCCGGTGAGGCGCTCCGCTTCCCACCGTCACCCACACGTTCCCCATGTTGTCCGTCTTCGGCGAAAGTTGTTTCAAATCTTCCCCAATCGCCTTCCCCAATGCTTGCTCGTGCCCCGTCACCGCCGGAATCTGGCTCAGCTTCGCCCAATCCAGGCTCGTTTGACCTACCGCCGTCTTTCCCGCCACCAGCATCGTCCCAAACACCGCGCTCACCATCACCACCCGCATCCACTTCTTCATCGTCTGCCCCCTTTTCCAAAATTGCTCTTATGCACTTCCCAACAGTGCCTTTCCCGACCTCAGCTCGCGAAGAATCCCACCCTCCCGCACGATCCATCGTTCGCCGCTTCGTCTCCGTTTCCTTCGCTCCTCTTCCTCTGCTTTCTCTGCGTTAATCTTTTTATTATCTTTCACTTGCACGCCGCAAAATTTCCCTTGCAATGTCGTTACTATTCAAGTATAATAGATTCTAGGTAACAGTCCGCCCATCTTCAGAAGCTCTCGATTCGCCCTTAAGTCCCTTTAGAATGAACACTGACCATCCGGCGAAGGATCTCTCCGCCGCCATAAGTTCTTTCAAATGAACACTTATGAATTTCGAGCCCATAACCGCCTTTAGAATGAACACTTGCAAATCATTGGACTTAAAGTCCTTTGGAATCAACACTTATGAAAAACATGGGAGATACCCCCCTCTGCAGATGCCCCTCACTTCGCCAGCGCTTCCAGCAGCGTCTCCTTATTCCTCTCCGCCAGCCGCGACATTCCCTCCAGCGAAGCCCGGTACCCTCCCACCGCCGCCACCGTCAGGAACCCGAACGCCTCCGCCGGTAGCCACGGATTCCCCAGCCATCTCCCGGAAAATAGAATCAGTCCGCAGATCACTCCGAACACCAGCTGCGCTCCGAACGCAATCAGCACCGCCATTCCGCCCTGCCGGTTCCCGCGCATCTTTCCGAACTCCATCCGCTTCGGAAACGTCAGCGAAGACCAGTTCGCGATCGTCAATTGCCCCGCCACCGCGAACGCCACCGCTGCCAGCGTGGACACGAACACCGGCGCGCTCGGCAATCCGATTCTCCAGACCAGCACGCCAACAGAGACCCCGATTTCAGTCGCGAGCAGGATGCACTGCATCAGATTTTTTCCCATCAACACATCGGAAAATCGCACCGGCGCCATGAAATACCCCAGCATTCCCCGGCCCTCGTACGCGAAACAGTTGTACGCCGGCGCCATCAAAATCAGAACGAGGTACGCGAGCATCCCCGGAAAAAATAATTCGGCGGACATTCCCTTGTGCAGCGCCGTGGGATGAGTCCCCGCGAATTGCGTCACGAACAGCAGCACCAGCATTGGCGGAAAAATCAGAGCGACCATGGCGAAGCTGTTGCGGAAAACATAGCGCGATTCTTTTTTCAGCATGGCGGCAATTTGTGGCGGAAGAAAGCCCGCCGTTTCCTTTTCGTCCGCGATGCGCGTTTCGGTGCGTTTGACGGTGCGCGCGGCAGCGGAGGTTTCGCTCAATTCTTCGCCGCGATATTCCGCGGCAAATCGCAGCCACAAAAGCCCGCCGCAAACGACGACATAAATCAGAAGACCGGAGGTTCCGATCAGCACCGCCGTGTTTTGCCGCAGCGCGGCGCCAGCAACGGCGCGGCCCGCGAGCGATCCAGGAAACGGCGCGAGATACGGAAGAATTTTGAGAACGCGCGGCGTCGCCGGCTTTCCATACCGCTGAATCGCGGGACCGATGAATTGCACGCCGATCATCAACAGGATAAAGAAAGCGAAAAACAATTCGCGAGCGCGGCGCTTGGCGAGAATTTTTTCGAGCCAGGATCCAAGCAGACGTTCCAGCGCGAGATTCATGGCGGCAAAAAGCAGGCACGTTACAATCATGGCGGGCAAAGCCGGGGGTTGCGCCACGGCCACGGCCAAAGTCATGGAAGCAAGCCAGCAGAGCGACGCAATGGCTCCGAAGTCCGCCAGACCGTAGACCAGACCCAAAATATAAAATGTGGAGAGATTCAGCGGGAAACGCAGAAGCGAACGAAATTCAAAATGCACACCGAATCCCGCGGCGAAAATCGGAAAGCCCTGCCACCACAGAAAAATTGCCCAGAATAAAAGAGCAATCCACTGTTCGTGATGTCCGTTCAAGAAGGCGTACGTTCCGGCAAAGAACGCGATGGAAAGACCGAAGACCAGGACCGCTCCGCCGGCAGCCGAAACAATGAGGCCGATCAGATCGAAGATATTATTTTTCTTTTGGAGGCTGCGGCGCAGCATCCGCCAGCGCAAACCGGCGACGGTGAGAATCTGCTGCCCAACCCCCGGAAGCTCGACTACATCAGCCACGAGAGTTCCTCGAGTTGAGCTCTTTGTTCGCCCGATTGGCCGACAATGGAAAGGAAAATTTCTTCGAGCGTGGATTTTTCTCCACCGGCGCCGGGAATCCCGGCGCGCAGTTCCCCGAGCGATCCCTGCGCCACGAGCTTGCCTTTGTCAATGATGGCCACGTGGCTGCACAGGCGTTCCACGATTTCCAGGACGTGCGAAGTCAAAAAAATCGTGACGCCGCGCTCGGTCATACGTCCGAGCAAAGCTTTCAATGCGCCCGCAGCAAGCGCATCCACGCCTTCGAACGGCTCGTCCAGGAATAAAATGTTCGGGCCGTGAATCACGGCGGCGGCGAGCGCCAATTTCTTCTGCATGCCGTGGGAATAATCGGCGATCATGGTTTTGGGGCGGTCCGCCAGGTTCATGAAATCCAGAAGTTCCGCGCTGCGCTGCCGCGTGGTGGCTTTGTCCAACCCATACATGCGCCCCACAAAACCCAGATATTCGGCGCCGGTAAGCCTTTCGAACAAACCCATGCCTTCCGGAACAACACCGATCTGGCGCTTTACTTCAACAGGCTGCGCGGCGAAATCCAAACCGAGCAACTGCATGCGTCCGGAGGTGGGCGCGAGGAGTCCGGTCAGCATTTTGATGGTGGTGGATTTTCCGGCGCCATTGGGGCCGAGGAATCCAAAAAATTGTCCCGCGGCAACGCGCAGATTCACGTTGTCCACGGCGATGAGAGCCCCGAATTGCCGAGAGAGATTTTCCGTCACAATGGCGAAATCAGACATGCGCGTCCACCCTTACAGGAGCGAAGCAGCACTCTAGCACGAGTTGCTCCGCGAACAGCCGGAAGGTCTCCTGGTTGGGTACGAGTGGAATCTTCCGAAGAATTCAGGAGGGCTTGGCGGGAGCCGGCCCGGCAACGACCACCTGGGCATCGCGAGCAGGCACGGGCGCAAGCGCTGCGGGCAATTCGACCCGAAACACCGCTCCGCCGTCCTGGTTGTTGTAGCAGAGAATTCTGCCGCCGTGTTCCTGGACGATTCCGAAGCAAATGCTCAAGCCGAGGCCGGTGCCTTTGCCCACGGGCTTGGTGGTGTAAAAGGGATCGAACACGCGGTGCGGCTCCTTGATGCCGGGGCCGGTGTCCGAAAAGAGAACCACCACAAGCCCACGGTCGCGGGTGGTCCTGATGGTGAGCGTTCCGCCGCCGTGGGCCGCTTCCATGGCGTCAATGGCGTTCTTGATGACGTTAAAAAATACCTGGAGCAACTGATTGCCGTCGCCACGGACCCCGGGGAGCACGGATTCCAACTGCATTTCCACCTTGATGCTTCCGCTGAGATCGAGCGCGCGCAGCTGCACGGCATTGGACACGACGGTGTTCACATCGAGGAGCGTGCGTTCGGCAGGGACCTGACGGGCAAAACTGAGCAAGTTGGCGACAAGGGTTTTCGTGCGGCGAGCTTGTTCCCGAATCTTGGCCGCAACGCTGCGGGTTTTTTCCGGAAGCGCGAGGTCGTCCGCGAGAAGATCGGAGAAGCCGAGGATCGCCGTCAGCGGATTGTTGATTTCGTGGGCGGCGCCCGCGGCGAGCTGTCCCAGGGAGACCAGCTTTTCGGATTGCACCAATTGGGCCTGGAGCCGCCGCAAATTCTCGAGAGACGATTCCGACTGCGACAGGAGCTTGGCGCGGTCGCTGTCCGCCAAATGCTGTCTGAGGAGCACAAGAAACACCAGCGGGACCGCGGAGATCAACGTGACGAGCAGCCGGAAATCCCTAACCGCGGCTTCGTCTTCACTGAATTTTAAGGTGAAGATGGCGAAAATGGGGAGGGAAATCACGGCAGCCATGGCCAAAGAAGCGGTCCACGCGCTCTCTCCGCGAATCGTATCCCCCGCGCCGGCACCGGGTGCGTCGAGCGCGCCTCCAGACTTGAAAGCCAGAAATCCGGCTGTCGCGAGCCACAAGAAAGAAGCCAGGAGCGGCAAGTCGTAAAGACCTCCGGTGTGGTAGGTGTGGGAACTGATCCCCACATTAATGGCGAGCGAGGAAAGCATATAAAGGGCTTCGGCTCCAAACAGGTGCGCGTAGACCTTTCTCCACGCGGTTTGCGCGCCGAGCCAAAGCATACCCAAGCCGACCACGATCACCATGTTCTGGATGTTGGTGACGAGATCGTAGTCGAAGTTGTATTGACCAAGAGCGGGAGAAACATAGATCCAGGGGAGGACGACAAACGCGTAGAGGTACATCCACCAGGTTAGCAGGAGGGCGAAATCCAAGTAGCCGTACTTCATGCGCAGTTCGCCGCGCTTCAAGTGGGGCTGCAGGGTGAGGGCCGCCATCATGGGAATGCCGCGGAGGAAGAAAATTACGTCGCCGGGATAAAGATCCGGGAGGGGCTTGTGGAGATAGACTTCGTAGTAGGTCCACTGGAACTGGCCGATCATCCACAGGGTGCAGCCCATCGCCAGTAGCATCCAGAAAACGTTGCGCCGCCAATGGGGTGTTCCCGCATTGAGGAGAAGCCCGGCGTTCGCCAGGAGTGGAACGAGACACTGGGCAATATCGCCGAAGGAAATTCGCGCTTGGCCGTGAAGGAACAAAGCGGCGAGGGCGTAGGAGCCCAAGACAAAGACCCAGATTGCCGTAATCCATCCGATTGTGCGCAGGGAGGCCATACACTCGACCTTCTATCTTAGGCGCAGAGAGCCAGTTGCTGGAGAAGGGATTCCAGACCCATAACCAAAGGATAAAGGAATGGGCGAACCGGTTCATACAAGGAAGCATGATGATTAATTTCCATCGGAAGACGACTGAGCACAAGGGATCGCATCCGCCCTTGAGCAAGGGAGGGCAACCCGGCCTTTGAGAAGGCGCAGAAGGTCGCGCAGAAAGTGCTTCGCGGCTAGTTTGCGGCGTTGGCGGCCAAAGTTTCGACGACAGAAATGTTCTGAAGCAACACCTGGGGAAGATGGTGACGATCCTTCAGGTATTCCGGACTGTTGTAAGAGAGCCAGACTTTTCCTTCGGCATCTTCCCAAACGAGAATTTTCAGCGGGAGATCAATTGCGATAGTCGGTGAGGCAAGCATAAGAGGCGTGCCTGCTTTGGGACTGCCGAAGATCAGGAGCTTGGTCGGAAGCATCTTCATGCCGACCTTTTCAGCCTCGCCGCTGTGGTCCACCAGAGCGAAGAGAGTGACTCCTTTGGATTGCAGAATATTTTTCAGTCTCTCCACCGTTTGTTCGACGGAGTGATTGCTGAGCTTGCTGACGATGCCATTGGTTCCCAGCGGTGCTTCTTTGCTCGATGCAGATGCCATGGGATTCTCCTTACGAATTTGGGAATGAAGCGTGGAGGAACTGCGGACGGAAATCAGATAAATCGCCATTGCGATACCCACCAAGGCCAGGAACACAGCGATGCCCACGTTTTGAGACAAGGGGCGGCAGCGCGCAGGTTCGCCGCGGTCGAGTTCACGGATCAGGCGGGCGTGATGCCAGGCGGAGGAAAGATTCACGATCACGCCGACGATGATCAGCGCAGTGCCGAACCACACAGAGAACCCAGTGGAGGAGGGAACCGCAGTCCGCTCAAAAATCTGGAGCCGCTCCAGGAAAAGGCCGAAGCGAGCGACAACGAAACCAAATCCCATCAGAGCGAGACCCGTGCGGATCCAGGCAAGAAGGGTGCGCTCCGCAGCGAGATAATCGCGCAATTCTCCCCGCGGCCTTGCCTGAGTTTGCGAATCCATATTGCCGTTTTCCTGCAGGCCGGACATCCAAATCCCCGCGCGAATGCAATCATTTCGACGGGAGGACTCAAATCCCAGCCTATTGCACCTTCACATCCGGTTCGACGGACATACCGGGCCGGAGCAAATGGTTCGGGTCCTGGCCTTTTTCGAAGACAATCTTGACGGGAATTCGCTGCACGACCTTGACGTAGTTTCCGGTGGCATTCTCCGGCGGAAGCAAGCTGTAACGCGCTCCGGTGGCGCCGGCGATGTTGAGAACGTGCCCCTTATAGGTGTGGCCAAAGGTATCCACGTAGATCTTCACGGACTGGCCCGGCCGCATGCAGTTCAATTGCGTTTCCTTGAAATCAGCAGTGACCCAGATGTTCTGGCTATCGAGAGGAACGATGGTCATCATCTGCTGGCCGGGAGCGACGTTTTGTCCCGGCTGAACCGATCTTTGCCCCACGATTCCGCTAACCGGGGCGACTATGGTGGTGTACTGAAGATTGAGTTCCGCTTGCTGCAGGGCGGCGGCGGCGCGTTCGGTTTCCGCTTCAGCGGCCTGCGCGCGGGAACGCTGCACCGAGATTTGTTGGGGCTTCGTCTGGGCGAATTCTAATTGCGCCTGGGCCTGGGCCAAGCGCGCACGCGCTTGCGTGACCGCCTGTTCATCTGCCTCGGATGAGGCCCGGGCGGCTTCGACTGCGGCCGCTGTGGCTTTCTGGCTATCCACAGCCTGGGTGTACTGTTGCTGCGGGATTTCATCTTTCTCCGCGAGCGGCTTGTAGCGATTTACGTCGTCCTGAGCCTTGAGGTCATTGGCTTCGGTTTGGCGCAGGGAAGCCTGTGCGGCATCAAAACTTTTTTGAGCGGCGCGCAGGCCCGCTTGGGCGTTTTCGATGTCGGCCTCCGCACTGGTCAATTGGCTGGAAGTGTTGACGGAAGTGATCGGGACATTGGTCTTCTGAGCCGCGGCGCTGGCCTCGTCGTTGGCGAGAACGGCCTTGGCGTTGGCGACGGCGACTTCGTAATCCTTGGGATCGAGTTGCGCCAGCACAGTTCCGGCCTCGACGTACTGGTTGTCGTCCACGAGGACGCGAGTGACGTAGCCCGAAACGCGGGAACTCACCGGATAGATGTAGCCGTCAATCTGAGCGTCATCGGTGGATTCCCAAGCAGCGAGGTGATAATACAGGAGGACGCCAGCCACAATCACGACGACGACGACCGCCGCGAAGAGCATGCGCTTGCGCGCTCTGGACAGGCGCGCGAGATGCCGGCCTGGTCCGACCCCGGTGCCAACCGCAGCGTTGGGCTCGTTCGGGCTTTCCTTTTCCGGGAGATTTGGCGGTGTGCTTGCCATGACTATTTTCCTCCGAGCAGAAAATGCAGGGCCGATTGCTCGGCAACGCCGAGGGCCTGGGCGAGAGAGATTTTCGCCAAATTGAAAGAATAAAGACTTGCGATGTAGGTTTGATTGGCCTGAGCCACAGATTCCTGGGCCTGAACAACTTCGAGATTGTCCGCGACGCCCGCCGCGAAACGGTCTCGGGCTTGCCCCAGAGTCTGATTCGCGAGTTCGATATTACTTTGCGCGACGGAGACCAGCTCCGAAGACGATTTCAGATTGAAGAAGGCCGTACGCACCTGGTCGTCAATTTTGCCGGCGAGATCGGCGAGTTCCGCCTTGCGCTGCTGTAAGGCAGAATCCGCCTGCAACTTGTCCGCGCGGACGCGGCTGCCTTGAAAGATGGGAATGTTCAGGCCGACGGCGAACGCGAAGGTGCCATGGGAAGAACCGAAATTGGGGCTGCCGATGTCGCCGTAGTTCGCGTCCGTAGAGAGGGAGGGATAATTTTCGGCCGCGGCGGACTCGAAGCTGAGTTGAGCCGCGCGAACCTGCGCTTTGGCGGCCAGATAGTCCGGGCGCGTGGCATAAGCCTGCTGCAAAGCCTGCTCGAGAGTCATCCCTTCGAGCGGCGCATAGGGAACGGAGTCCGAAAGCCGAAACTCCTGGCCGTTGGGAAGGCCGATGATGCGCGCGAGCGTCAGCTTATCAATGGCCATCTGGTTTTCCGCGGCGATGAGGCGTTGCTGTTGGGTCTGCAATTCGACATGCGCGCGCAGCACGTCAATGCTGGCAATCACGCCTTGCTTGTTCTGGTCCACGGACTGGTTATAGAGCGTCAGTGCGGTTTTGACCTGCGCGGTGATGGAATCCACATTGGCTGCGTCGGAGATCACAAGAAGGTAGGCACTGCCGGTCGTGAGAACAACCAGATCGCGATCACTTTTGTAGGTGTACTGCGATGCTTTTTCGAATTCCGCGGACGACTTCCAGTTCCTGATGTCCGACCAATTGAAAATTTCCTGCGAGATGTACGCGCGGGCGTCCTGAACCGCAAAAGGCCCCGCAATGGGCGAGATGGAGACTCCAGGAATGGAAAGATCAAAACCCTGGGCTTTGAGATTGATCTGCTCGACCGATTCGCTTACCCTCGCGGTGAGGTTGGGGAGAAGCGCATTCAAGCCGCGAAGACGGACGGCGCGAGCCGCACGAGTGTTCTGGCTGCTCTCGATGACCCCGAGGTTGTATTTCAAAGCGCGCTCGAAAGCGTCATGGAGAGAGAGATCGAGGACGGTTCCGGTTGCCTGGCCGGTGGGTACGCTTCCGGCGAAGGGATTTTGCGCCTGCGCGAGGGCCAGAGTAGGTAGCCCCACGAGCAGGGCCAAGGTGATGGAGGTTAGAAAATTCAGCCAGCGGGCCCGTTCATTACTCCACATCGTCGCTCCTTACAAGAACCGCATCGCGAATCACTTCCGATCCTTCGCATAACGTGCAAGCGCGTCGAGGATGATGTCAACTGCCGCTTCATTTCCCATGCCGGAATTCACCATCAAATGGAAACGGTGCCTTCCGGGCCAATCCACATCGAAATACCTCTTGATGAAATCCGCGCGGTCGCGATCCACGCTCTCCACAAGTTCGATGGCTTCGCTCTCGCTTTTTCCGCCGGCGCGCAGGCGGCGGACGCGCTCCAGAAAAGGAGCATAGATAAAGACGTGAAAAGCGTCGGGCCGTTTGCCAAGGTAATAAGCCGAACCCCGGCCGACAATCACGCAATTGCCCGCGTCGGCGAGTTCCGGCAGAATTTTCTTCAGAATTTCGCGAACGCACTCCGTATCCACCATCTTCACGCGGTGCGCGTTCTGGCTGCCTTCGTAGCTTCCACGCATGAATGCTTTGAGGAGCCGGTAGAACATCGGATCCCTGCGTTCCTCGTGCTCCTCGACGGCGCCGCAATCGCAGTCCAAGCGCCGGGCAATGTCCTCGGTCAACAACTGGTCCCAGAGTTTCCAGCCCAGCCGTGAGGCAAGCTTCTCGGCGATTTCGCCTCCACCGCTCCCGTATTCGCGCTCCAGGGTGACAAATCGGATCGGCATACACTCCTCACTCATTGATCGCCGCGAACGGTTTGTGGTCCGCGAACGATTCCCAAACCTTCGACGGGCTTCTCATTCTTCCTTCATCCCTCATCCCGCTGCAACTTCGCCGCCGGCGCCGGGCTCATTCTTCTTGAGGGCAAACGAAAGCAGGAACATGATCCCGGCCCCGATGCACAGAACCCAGAAGGTATCTATGTAAGCCAGAGTTGTGGCCTGGCCAATCAATTCTTGATACACCCGGGCGTAGGCCTGGCTGGTGGCCCGGGTAATACCTAGACCGGCCGTCGCCAAACGCGCCGCCAGGGCCTGGACCGCCTGGGTAAACAGCGGATGTCCCGGGCCTGAGTGGGCGGAGAGGTAGACCTGATGGAATTGGGCGCGCCTCGCGATGAGCGTAGTCACCATCGACGTTCCGATGCTGCTTCCGATGTTGCGCATGAAATTCACCAGGCCCGCGACGCTATTGCTTTTTTCCACGGGCATTCCGACGTAGGAAACAAGGTTAATAGGGACGAAGAGGAAGGCGAGACCGAACACCTGAATCACACGCAAAAAGCTGGCAAACCCAAAACTGATCTGGAGGTCGAGACTCTGTGTGGAATAGAACATGCCGAGAGAAAGTGTGAGCCAGCCGAAGCCAATGATGTAGCGCGCCTGAAGCTTGGAGACAAGCGCACCGGCAACAGGCATGAGAAATAACAACAGAAGCCCGCCACCGGAAAGCACCAGGCCCGCGGACTCGGCCGTATAACCCATGAGCGTCTGGAGGTACTGCGGCATCATGACCAGGCTGGAGAACAGCATGATTCCCAACACGAACATCATGGCGTTGGCGCCCAGGAAGTTCATGTTCTTGAAGAGGTGGACATCCACAATAGGCTCTTTCTGGAACCACTCCCAGACCACCAGAGAAATGAGGCCGACAGCGGCCAGGACGGCGAGCGTGAGAATGAAATGCGATCCAAACCAGTCATCCTCCTGCCCTTTATCGAGCATTACCTGGAGAGCGCCGACGCCGAGGGCAAGCAACCCCACGCCAATGTAGTCGATCTTCACTCCCCCGCTGGCCGTGCGCTTGGCCCAGGGAGGATCCTCAACCAAGCGAAGAACGAGGAATAGCGCGAGAATGCCCACGGGCAGGTTGATGAAGAAGATCCAGCGCCAGGTGTAGTTGTCCGTGATCCAACCTCCCAAGGTGGGGCCGATCGTCGGAGCAATGATCGTCGTAATGCCATAGAGAGCGAAGGCCAGCCCACGCTTTTGGGGAGGGAAAGTGTCCGCGAGGATGGATTGCGCCATGGGCTGCAGCCCGCCGCCACCCATCCCCTGCAGGACCCGGAACAAGATGATCGCTCCGAGATTTGGAGCAATGCCACAGAGCAGCGAGCTGATGGTGAAAATGACCAGGCAGATCATGAAAAAGCGCTTGCGCCCGAAGACCCCGGCGAACCATCCGCTGATGGGCAGAACGATGGCGTTGGAAACGAGGTAGGAGGTGAGCACCCAGGTGCTCTCGTCGTTGCTGGCGCCGAGATTGCCCGCCATATAAGGCAGGGCCACGTTGGCGATGCTGGTGTCCAGCACCTCCATGAACGCTGCCATGGCCACGACAACGGCAATCAACCAGGGGTTTGCTTTGGGCTTCCACGGTTCGGTCGGCAGAGAACGCACCGCGGCGCCTGCGGAGCGTTCGGTTCCCGAGTTGGATAGACTTTGAGAGTCGTTAGCCATATTCTAGCGAGCCCCGTTGGATGCCTGGAAAAATCCAAAAGGTCCCAATTATTTAACACAAAGCCGGTTCCGCGATCGCCTGAGTGTACCCGCGGTCAGACGCTCAGCACGGGGCATGGAGCGTCGCGGACCATGCCGGACAGTCAGCGTCGTTCAACGCCTTGGCCGTCGTGGAGCCGAGCAGCATTCTGCGGAACGCGCCTCCGTAAGTGGGCGTGGCGATCACATTGAATCCGCCTTCTCTTGCAGTCCTCACGATCAGTGCCGCAGCATCACCTGCGAACAAGGGTCTTGGATTTTTGTTCGCCGGAAACTCAGCTTCCAGGAATGCGGCAAGGCGCGCACGCGCCAAATCTTCGCGGCTTTTTTCACCTCCGGCAAAGGGCTCACATGCAACTCGAATCCGGAAGAAAACTCCTGCAGGACATGACGCAGGGTAACCTTCGCTGAAGCGATGGCCGCTACCCTCTTCACCGTGGGGGCCATCGCGTGAGAGGACTCCCAGAAGTTCACGGGGAAAAAGATGCTTCGAATCGCCATCATAGGGCCTGATCACGGTAAAATCTCTTCGCCCCGCGTTCGCGAGGATTTTTGCGAATGCTAGGCCGCGTTAGGCTGCAATTCGCGGAACCGAATCGCCGAGGCGACGGTCAACAGCACAAAAAGAACCAAGACGGTGAGTTGAGCCACTTTGAATGGCGCTTCGGACTGCGTAGGAGCCAGGGCTCTAAGCGCCGGCACCTTCTCGAAGAGCTGTACAACGAGGATGAAAACGTTCAAGTACAGCGCAATCATGGCGGAAATCACGTAAGTTCGGCGCCAAGCGCCGGCAAGCCGACGCTTGTACAGAGCGAACACCGCAACGGAGAGCAAAATCAGCGAAAGGATCCCGAATACGTGGGACGGCATGAACTTATGAAAGGGAAACAAAAACCCGGTCACGCTGGTCGCGATCGTGGTGATGAGGAACCACGCGTTCCAAGCGGGAAGTTGTTTTGCCCCTAGAAAGCCGAATACAACCACCAAGCCGGTGAGAATTCCCGCCAGGCTCAGCAGGACGTGGAAAAGCGTGAAGATTTGCAAGCCCAGGCTCATGAAATGCACCCTCCCTCCGTAAACGTACTGCGATTTGGTCTCCCGGTCTAAAATGCCTGT